>OMCS01000385.1_pt1 | contig 23372 bp, 15 predicted proteins | sample 1674241 | NCBI WGS metagenome assembly OMCS01 (sample SAMEA103958153, study PRJEB25191) | human gut metagenome
TTAAATAGCTCGCTATTCGCGCCCTCTGTCTCCTCGCTCTGTATAAAAATCCAAGGATGAAATCCGATAACGATTTAATCAGTGTTTCCCTAGCGGTTTTCTCGTATCGCCAGCCTAATCCCTAGCCACCAGTCACCAGTCACTCATCCCTGCTTTCAAACTTTACGATATGTGCTTAGGTAAACGCTGATCGGGAGGAGCGATCGAGTCAGTGCTTTCTTAAACTCCAAGCTCTTTTCATAATAAAAATTTAATACCCTTATGCTATTGAAAAAGTGTGAATTACCCTTTATGATTATAGGGATAACTATTTATCATAGAATCCCATTCTATGCGTTGATTCAAGGAGGCCGGCATGAGCACGATTTCACTACAAGGCCGCAGTGTTCTTGGGCTAGCTGATTTCACAGCCGAAGAGATTGAGCGGATCTTAGAAGTAGCAGCACAGATGAAAAAAATTGTGTTATCTGACAATAAGAAAAAAGATTTCCTGAAAGGCAAATCTATCGTAACAGTGTTTTCCGAAGCATCTACCAGAACTCGTAGTTCTTTCGAGCTTGCCGGTAAGTATTTGGGAGCCGACGTGATCAACATTACAAAGAGTGGCAGCTCGATGACGAAGGGTGAAAGTATGCGAGACACATTGCTGACCGTTTCCGCGATGGGAGTGGATGCAGTGGTCATTCGTGATTCTTCTGAAGGGGCTGCTCTTTTTGCGTCCAAGGTCATGAGCCCTAAGGTGAAGGTGCCGGTCGTGTTGAATGCAGGCGATGGCGCCCATGCGCATCCGAGCCAGGCACTTCTGGAGCTCTTCACCATGAAGGAAGCAGGAAAGAAGATCAAAGGGATGAAGTATGTCATCATCGGTGACGTGCTGCATTCCCGCGTCGCAAGAAGCGATATCATAGGTTTCACAAAGCTGGGAGCCGAAGTGCATCTGGTGGGACCGCGTACACTGGTCCCGAAGGAACTGGAAGCGATGGGCTGCATCGTGGATGATGATCTGGAGACGGCTTTGAAAGATGCGGATGCGATCAATATCCTCCGTATCCAGCTCGAAAGAGCGGCTGGCGGATTCATCCCGACGACCCGCGAATATGCACGCCTTTTCGGCATCAATCAGAAGCGCCTTGCACTTTGCAAGCCGGATGTGGCAGTGATCCATCCGGGCCCGATGAACAGAGGCATTGAAATCGGTTATGATGTAGCCTACGATGAAGCATCCTGGATTCAGGAAGAAGTCAGAAATGGCGTAGCTGTACGTATGGCTTTGGAATATTTGACACTGACGGAGGGGAAAGACATTGATGCTCTTAATTAAGAATGGTACCATCGTAAACCCGGCCAAGCACCAGCATGAAGTGACAAATATCCTGGTGGAAGATGGAAAGATCAAGGAAATCGGCCAGAATGTCAGCGCGGCTGGCAAAGAGGTAGAAGAAATCGATGCGAAGGGACTTTTCGTCACACCGGGTCTCATCGATATGCATGTCCATCTGCGCGAACCGGGACAGGAAGCCAAGGAAGATATTCATACAGGCACACAGGCAGCCGCTGCCGGCGGCGTGACCCGTGTCGCGACTATGGCGAATACGAAGCCTGTCATCGACAATGCGGCGGTTTTGCGTGATGTAAAGCACCGCATAGCTGAGGCTGGTGTCGTGAAGGTTTCCGTGATCGGCTCGATCTCCAAGGATCTCGAAGGCAAGCAGCTCTCGGAAATGGGGGATATGGCAGCGGATGGCGCGGTCGCTTTCTCGGATGATGGACACTATGTAGAGAGCGCGAATTTCATGCGCCGCGCCATGGAGTATGCGGATCAGCTCGGCAAGATGGTCATCGACCATGCGGAAGATATGACGATGTGCGGACACGGCTTCATGAATGAAGGCAAGGTCTCCTATGCGATGGGCGTCACCGGACGTCCGGCGGCAGGGGAAAATATCGCAGTCGCTCGCGACCTGCTCCTTTCGGAGCTGACCGGCTGTCATATCCACATCGCGCATGTATCGAGCGGCAAGGCCGTCGATCTTATCCGCGAGGCCAAGGCGAAGGGTGTGAACTGCTCGACAGAAGTCACCGCGCAGCACCTCTATTTCACAGACGAATGGCTGAAGCACTATGAAGCGGCTTTCAAAATGGCGCCGCCGCTGCGTACGGACGAAGACAGAAAAGCGCTGATCGAAGGACTGAAGGATGGCACCATCGACGCCATCATGACGGATCATGCCCCGCACTGCAATGAAGAAAAGGATGTTCCCTTCAACTGTGCGCCGAACGGCATTGCAGGTCTTGAGACCTCTCTTGCCTCGACGCTGACGGTGCTCTACCATCAGGAGGGCTTCACCATCGACAAGATCGTCGAGCTGATGAGTGTGAACCCGGCAAAGCTCCTCGGCATCGAAGGCGGCGTCCTGACAGAAGGCGCTCCGGCAGATATTACGCTGATCGATCCGGATAAAGAATGGACTGTCCACGGACAGGATCTCTATACGAAATCCCTCTTCACTCCTTATGAAGGGCTGACGCTGAAAGGCAAAGCAGTCATGACCATCGTGGATGGAGAGATTGTCATGAAAGAAGGAAAGGTGCTCAAATGAAAGGCCTCTTGATTTTGGAAAACGGCGCCCGTTTCGAAGGCGACCTCTTAGGCTCTGTCGAAGGGCTGGGGGAACTGGTCTTCAATACCGGCATGACAGGCTATCAGGAATGTTTCACAGATCCGTCCTATGAAGGGCAGATCCTCACCTTGACCTACCCGCTCATCGGTAACTATGGCGCAAATGATCTTTTCATGCAGAATAGAAAGCCGGCAGCAGCAGGTTTCGTCCTTGACCAGATCGCAGAGCATCCGTCGAACTGGGAATGCAAGGAAAAGATCACCGATTTCATCGAAAGATACCATGTACCCTGCCTTTACAATGTCGATACCCGTGCCGTGACACGCATGGTCCGTACCCAGGGCGTCATGAAAGCGATCATCGTTTCGGCAGACAGAAGCGATGCATTCATCGCCGAAGAACTCGCAAAGCCGCTCCACAGAGATCAGGTAGAGCGCGTGACGACTGACTATCCCTATACCTATGGTGATGGGAAATATCAGGTCTCCCTTCTCGACTGCGGCCTGAAAAAGAATATCCTCGTCTCGCTTGCGGCCAATGACTGCACCGTCCATGTCTTCCCGGCGCATACATCTGCCGAAGAACTGCTGGCAGGAAATCCGGACGGCATCTTCCTCTCTCCTGGACCGGGGGACCCGCAGGATGTGCCATTCGTCGTAGAGACCGTCAAGAAGCTCATCGGAAAGAAACCGATCTTCGGCATCTGCCTTGGTATTCAGATGCTCGCGACAGCACTCGGTGGTCACACCTTCAAGCTGCCCTTCGGACACCGCGGAGCGAACCACCCGGTCAAGGATCTTCGCACGGGCCGCGTCTATATCACCAGCCAGAACCATGGCTATGCGATCTCCGATGACGACCTTCCGGAATGCATCGAAGTCACCCACAGAAGTGTCAATGACGGCACCATCGAAGGCATCCGTCACAAGACCCTTCCGATCCAGGCTGTCCAGTACCATCCGGAAGCCTCCCCGGGACCGAAGGATAATTTCTATCTCTTCACCGAATTTACCAAGGCCATGGAGGAATTCAAAAAATGATCAATAAAGACGTGAAGAAAGTCCTCGTCATCGGCAGCGGCCCGATCGTCATCGGACAGGCTGCGGAATTTGACTATGCCGGTACCCAGGCCTGCCGCTCCCTTCGTGAAGAGGGCGTCGAAGTCGTCCTGGTGAACAGCAATCCATCCACCATCATGACAGACGTGGATATCGCTGACCGTGTCTATATCGAACCGATCACTCTGCCATTCGTGACAGAAGTCATCAAAAAGGAACGCCCGGACGCACTGCTCGCGACACTGGGCGGGCAGGTCGGCCTCAATATGGCTGTCCAGCTCTCGGATGCCGGTGTCCTCGACCAGTACGGCGTGAAGCTCTTGGGCTCTTCTCTCCATGCGATCAAGCATGCGGAAGACCGTGAACTCTTCAAGGCTGCAATGGAAGAGATCCATCAGCCGGTCCCGGAATCTGAAATCTTCGAGGAGCTGGAACCAGCCATTGCCTTTGCGGATAAGATCGGCTATCCGGTCATCATCCGTCCGGCATACACCTTAGGCGGCACCGGCGGCGGCATCGCACATGATCGCTATGAGATGGAAGAAATCGCGAACCGTGGCATTAAGCTCTCCCCGATCAATCAGATCCTTGTAGAACGCAGCATTGCCGGCTGGAAAGAAGTTGAATTCGAAGTCATGCGAGACAGTGCGGACAACTGCATCATCGTCTGCGCCATGGAAAATATCGATCCTGTCGGTGTCCATACCGGCGACTCCATCGTCGTTGCTCCGACACAGACGCTGACCGATGGCCAGTATCAGATGCTCCGTACCGCATCTCTCGACATCATCCGCTACCTCAAGATCGAAGGCGGCTGCAATGTCCAGTACGGCCTTGACACCAAGACGAACCAGTACTATGTCATCGAAGTCAATCCGCGTGTCAGCCGTTCCTCCGCGCTCGCATCGAAAGCCACCGGCTACCCGATCGCGAAAGTCGCAGCGAAGATCGCCCTCGGCCTGCACCTCGATGAGATCACCAATGCCATCACCGGCAATACGAAAGCCTGCTTCGAACCATCCATCGACTATGTCGTATGCAAATTCCCGCGCTGGCCATTCGAAAAATTCACCCTCGCGGATCGTGCCATCGGCACCCAGATGAAAGCGACCGGCGAAGTCATGGCACTCGACCGCACGCTCGAAGGCTCGCTCCTGAAAGCCCTCCGCTCGCTGGAAGTCGGGGAAGGCTACCTGCACCTGAAGAAACTCGACGGACAGTCCCTCTATGATATCCGCTGCCTGCTCTCCCGCATCGACAACGAAAGGATCTTCGTCCTTGCCGAAGCCCTTCGCCGCGGCATCGAACCGGAAGAGATCAACCGCATCACCAAGATCGACCTCTTCTTTATCTACAAGATCCAGAACATCATCAAGATGGAACGCCGCCTCATGAAGGAAGGCCTCACCGAAGAGACCCTGAAAGCGGCGAAACGCATCCAGATGCCGGATGAAGCCATTGCACACTTCGCTGAAGTCACTCCGAAAGACGTCGAAAACTTCAAGAAGAAACTGGATTTCCATCCGGACTTCAAGATGGTCGATACCTGTGCGGCAGAATTTGAAGCGCACACCCCGTACTACTACTCCACCTACGGCGCAGAAGACGAAGTGAAGCCGCAGGGCAAGGGCTCTGTCGTCGTCTTCGGCTCCGGCCCGATCCGCATCGGTCAGGGCATCGAATTCGACTACTGCTCCGTCCATGCCTCTTGGGCACTGCGCAAAGCAGGGAAGAAATCCATCGTCATCAACAACAATCCGGAAACCGTATCCACCGACTTCGATACCTCCGACTCTCTCTACTTCGAACCACTGACCGAGCAGGATGTCCTCGAGATCATCGACAAAGAAAAACCGGAAGGCGTCATCTGCCAGTTCGGCGGACAGACCGCCATCAACCTCGCGACCCCGATGGCCAAGCGCGGCATCCGCATCATCGGCTCCTCGAATGAATCCATCGATATGGCCGAAGACCGCGAACGCTTCGACACCCTGATGGGACAGCTCGGTATCGCGCGCCCGAAGGGCTGCCTCGTCGAGTCCGTCGAAGAAGCGATGGCAAAGACGGAAGAGCTGGAATACCCGCTCATCGTCCGCCCGAGCTACGTCCTTGGCGGCCGCGCGATGCAGATCGTTTACGATCAGGCAGAACTTCGCCAGTACCTGAAAGAAGCCGTCGTTGCATCCCATGAACATCCTGTCCTCATCGACCAGTACATGGTCGGCCGTGAAGTCGAAGTCGATGCCATTTCCGATGGCAATGACGTCTGCATCCCGGGCATCATGGAACAGATCGAACGCTCCGGCGTCCACTCCGGCGACTCCATCGCTGTCTACCCGCCGCAGCACCTCTCGCAGGAGATCATCGAGACACTGACCGATTACACCAGAGAGATCGCCAAAGCCATGAACGTCAAGGGCCTTGTGAATATCCAGTTCATCGTGGTCAAAGACAAGGTCTATGTCATCGAAGTCAATCCGAGAGCCAGCCGTACCGTACCATTCATGAGCAAGATCACCGGCATCAATATGGTCGAATACGCGACCCGCATCGCGCTCGGCGAAAGCCTCAAGGATACCGGCCTTCCGCTCGGACTTGTCCCGGATAAAGGCTATGTCGCGATCAAAGCACCGGTCTTCTCCTTCTCGAAGCTCGGCCTCGTAGAGATCAAACTGGGACCGGAAATGAAGTCCACAGGTGAAGTCATGGGCATCGGCCACACCTATCAGGAAGCCCTCTACAAGGCTGTCGTAGCCGCTCATCTCACCGTACCGGCAGGCGGCAATGTCCTCATCACCGTCTCCGACAGAGATAAGCCGGAAACTGCCGAACTCGCCAAAGGCTTCGTAGAGCTGGGCTACCACCTCATCTGCACCTCCGGCACCGGCGCTTATTTCGAAAAACTCGGCATCCCGGTCGAGATCATCAAGAAGATCCATGAAAAAGGCGAGAACTGTGAAAAGTACCTGAAGTCCGGCCGTGTCGACATGCTCGTGAATACCATTTCCTATGGCAGCCAGATCGAACAGGAAGGCTATGACCTGCGCCGCATCGCTGTCGAGCTTGCGATCCCCTGCATCACCTCCCTCGATACCGCGAAGGAAGTCCTGCGCGTCATGGCAGCTTCTTCGAGCGAACCGCATGTCGAAGCCATTCAGGACTATGTGAAGGAGAATTGATATGGCAGGCTATGTAGAAAAAGGCCGCATCCTCACCCATGAGCTGGTCGGCCCCTCGATCTGGCGCATGCGCCTCGAGCTTCCGCTCATCGCAAAAGACGCAAAGCCCGGTCAGTTCATCCATGTGAAGGTGAATGATCCCACCTGCATCCTGCGCCGCCCGATTTCTATCGCCGGCACAGAACCGGGGAAGGGCATCCTTGAGATCATTTACCGCATCGTCGGCAAAGGCACCGAAGCCATGTCCCACCTGAAAGCAGGAGACGTGGTCGACTGCTTGGGGCCGCTGGGCACCGCCTTCGATATGGATAAAAATCATATCGTCGGTATCGGCGGCGGCGTCGGCATCGCGCCGATCCTCTTCATGGCAAGGAAAGCAAAGCCGGGGCAGATGACCGTCGTCATCGGCGGACGCAACAAAGATGAAGTCTTCTGGAAAGACCTTTTCCCAAAGACACTGAAAGAGCTCATCGTCACCACCGATGATGGCTCCTATGGGATCAAAGGATTCTCTGTCTCCGTCCTCCCCGAGCTCTTTAAGAATGGCAATGTCGATGAAGCCTGCGTCTGCGGCCCCGGCATCATGATGCGCATCACCGCGCAGATGGCGAAAGAAGCAAACGTCCCCTGCGAAGTCTCCATGGAGCGCCGCATGGGCTGCGGCATCGGCACCTGCCTCGGCTGCGTATGTGACAGAGCTGATGGCAAAGGTCACTACAAAGTCTGCGTGGATGGCCCCGTATTCAAAGCAGAGGAGGTCGTATTATGAGCTCTTTAGCTGTGAATTTCCTTGGCATCCCGATGGCAAGTCCGTTGATCGGTGCCTCCGGCACCGTCGGCTTCGGCCTTGAGCTTGCCAAGTTCATCGATATGAAGGAGATCGGCGCCATTTCCGGCAAGGGCCTTGCACCGACGCCATGGAATGGCAATAACGGTACCCGCATCGCGGAAACCACCTCCGGCATGCTGAACTGCATCGGTCTGGAAAATCCGGGCGCGCCGTACTTCCTCGAGCACTATCTTCCGGAAGTGAAGAAACTCGGCTGCCCCTACATCGCGAACATGGTCGGCAAATCCGTCGAAGAATACGCTGAATGCGCGAAACTCCTCTCCGTCCCCGGCATCTCGGCGCTCGAAGTCAATATCTCCTGCCCGAATGTCAAGGTCGGCGGTGCAGCCTTCGGCACGGACCCTCAGCAGGCAGCGGCTGTCACCAGAGCGGTGAAGGATGCGACAGATCTTCCTGTCATCGTGAAGCTCTCTCCGAATGTGACTGACGTAGTCACCATCGCCAAAGCTGTCGAAGCGGCAGGCGCTGATGCCATCTCTCTCATCAATACCCTCCTTGGCATCGCTATCGATACCAGAACAAGAACCCCGATCCTCGGCAACGTCACCGGCGGCCTCTCCGGTCCGGCAATCAAGCCCGTGGCTCTTCGTATGGTCTGGCAGGTCGCGAAAGCCGTCAATATCCCCGTCTGCGGGCTGGGCGGCGTCATGACTGGCGAGGACGTCGTCGAATTCATGATGGCGGGTGCGAAGACCGTACAGGTCGGCACAGCAAACCTCGCTGACCCGACCGCCATGGCACGCATCGTCCGGGAACTCGATGCATGGTGTGATAAGAATGGCGTCAAAGACGTCAATGAGATCGTCGGCACGCTGAAAGCGTGAGTGATCGATCCTAGTGAAAGCGCAAGTGGATATCCACTTGCGCTTTTTGTATGGTGTCAGACGGATAGACTTGGAGACATCAGACATCAGACATCTGCGGTTTCTCGTATCGTCATTCCATCGCAAAAGCGACTTACAGTACGATCTCTTATGTGAAAGAGGTGGGACGGGAAGCAGTAATATCTGTCTGAACGAAAATGGTACATGGCGGCGAGCTGAAAAGCTCGCCGCTTTTATTATGGGATATTGGCAGGGGAATGAGGATTCGCTTTGGGGAATTTCTGGGAAATTACGCACTTACATTCCTGAAACTTATAGATATATAGAAATTTGACAATATAACCGGGGGGGGGAATATACTCAAAATTAAGAGCTGATTTAAATTAGAAAAGGGATTTACAGGCATATTTATTTTTGCGGAGGTGTTAGATATGAAATTATCTAAGAAAATGGCTGCCATGATGGCAGCGGCAGCTTTGCTTTCGGGGGTGCAGATGGCAGCTGCCAACACTACTTTTGTAACTTCGACACCGACACCATCGGAGGAGTATACCACCGATGTAGTTAATAATAAAAACTCAGGAATCGGTGCAGTAGGTCGGTATTACTTATATACGTATGGCAAATATGCTGCGACTGAGACAGCTAGACCGCAGACAAAGGTAACATTCTCCCATATGAACTTTACCGATAATACGGTAACAAATATAGGAACGTCTGCAGCAACTGGTAATACTAGTGGCGGCGCCGCTGTGTTTATTAAAGGGGCTGATGTCACTTTTAATGATGTAGGATTCACAGGAAACACAGTGACGAGCGAGCAGGGCGCTCTTTCCAATGGCGGTGCTGTCTTTGTGGATTCGACGAGAAGCAATCACAATTATGATGCTAGTGTGACTTTCAATGTTACCAAGGACATGGCATACACAGGAAATAAAGTAACCGGGGCCTCCAAGTATTCTGATACCTATGGGAACATCGCCACGACCTCTGGTGGGTTCTTGTATATGGATCGCGGAACTACGGCTAACTTCAATATCGATGAAGGGGCGACTTTAACCATCGGTAAAAAGAACGAAATTGATGATAATACAGACAGCATTGCAAGCTCCATTAAAACGAAAGACCAAACCTACAAGGAAAATGCGATTAACAAAAAGGGCAAAGGCACGCTGACTGTCAATGGCAGTATGAGCGGATATCATGGGGATCTCAATGTCAAAGAAGGGACCATGAATATCAATCATTCGCTCGCCGGAGATGCGAATATTACCATATCTGATGGAGCCACCTTGAATCTGAATGAGGTAGAGCTTTCCAGCCAGCCTGATACTACTATTTGGGCAGCAAATGACAAGAACGTGATAACAGCGTACTCATTACCTAAGAGAGACGGCAGTCTGGTAGCGCAGACCGGCTCGAAGGTAACAGCGAAGACCATTACGCTGAAAGACAAGTCCTCTATGAAAGTCGATACGGGGGCGACTGTCACGGCAGACAGCGTGGCTGTTAATGGAAAACTGTCCAATGCGGGAACTGTGGAAGCAACAGATAGTATTACTGTTGATGGGGGCTTTTTTGAAAATACTGGTAAGCTAACGACTGATAAATTGACTATTTCTGGTAATGTCAGTGACCAAAGTAAAATAGCGGGAGAGATTTATGCTAACAAGGAGTTTTTATATAAGGGAATTGCTGGAAACCTTGCTCAGCGTGAAGTAACTGCTTCGATTCATACACCGGTTTTACATATACAAGGAAACAAAAATCAAACCGGTTTTAAAATAACCAGTGATAATGTTTTAAAAGATGTGGATAAAATCATTATAGAGGCCAAGAATAATACGAGAACCGGCCTTGTCTTTGATGGTGATGTCCACCATGTAACTTCAAATATTGAATTAACAGGGACTTCCGACGCATGTATTGAAATCAATGATAGAAAATCGGTACAAATTGATCAGATTACCAGTACGGCTGTCAAGGGGTTAGTGCAAGTCAATGATTCAGGCTCGGTAACGCTGGGAAGTATTGATGCCCAGCAGGGACGAATGGTTTTACAAACCAATGGGAGTGAAACCCAAAAGGGATCCTATGAATTACAAAATATCCATGTAGGAGAAAATGCTTCTTTTGAAATGTGCGTATATGGAACCAATTCTCCAGCTGAAATTACAGGCCAAATTCAGGCACACTTGGATAAGGGCGCAAAAATTGATTTTGGTGGTATGCATGCTGGCAATTGGAAGCCGGACAAAATTAATGTAGCAGCTGATTCGTTGACGGTCTATATTGCAGACGCATCTAGTGACAATAAGGTATATATCTCCGGCAAGAGTGACATTCTGAAACAGCCAAGTCATGTGGCTGTAGTAGCTGATGGCAATAACAATACCGGTAATGCGGCCAAAGATTTACAGGCTATCAGTAAAGTAGTAGAAGTTACTACACAGACAGAAGGCAGCACGGCGAATACCAGCAAACCTGCAAGCGGTGTCAAAGTCACACAGGAAGCGAGCCGTATCTTTGATGAAGCCAGTGGGGTGGTAGAAACCAAAGAAAATGGTACAGTGGCTGTGGGTCAATTGACAGTAAAGAAGAATCCATTCTCTTATGGTGTCAGCGATACCAATGCACTAAGCCTCATGACTTGGCGAGCTGAAATGAATGATATGAATAAACGTATGGGTGAATTGCGTGACTCCAAAGGAGAACACGGCATTTGGGCTCGCATGGTACGGGGAAGAACCGAATATGGTAGCGTAAGCAATCAGTACAACCAGTATCAGTTAGGTTATGACCGCACCCTTGGTACTGAAAATACATGGACCCTCGGCGGTGCAGTGACCTATACAGAAGGGGATTCTGCTTATGGTGCTGGCAGTGCGGAAAATAAACATACCGGATTCGCTCTCTATGGCAGTAAGCTCAATGGGGATGGCAGCTTCCTTGATTTGATTGCCAAGTATGCTCGTTTGGATGATGATTATAAGACCATTTGGGGCAATGGCAGTGGTGATGCCAATGGATTCAGTGTCAGTGCGGAATATGGGAAACGATTCACACAGGATACAGGTTTTTGGGTGGAACCACAGGCAGAGTTGACCTACGGACGCGTTTCCTCTATGTCCTACCATTTGGGCGATATTTCTGTCGATCAGGATGGTATTAATAGTTTGGTGGGACGCTTAGGATTCTCCTTGGGTAAAAACATCAAGAAAGGGAATGTATATGCCCGAGCTTCTTATCTGTATGATTTTGATGGCGATACGTCTGTACACTTTACCGACGGTGGGAATCTAAGAACATTGAAACAGGATCTCGGTGGAGGTTGGTGGGAAGTGGGAATCGGCACCAATCTCAATTTGAGCGACATAGCACATTTCTATTTTGACATAGAGAAGACCTTTGGCGGTGATATTGCTATCCCATGGCAGTGGAATGCAGGGATTCGCTGGAGCTTCTAAAAAGAAAATAAAAATTTCGCCAGTGATAGAGCGCTCCATCACTGGTGGAATTTTTGCATTTGGATTAGAATTTAAAATTTTTCGGTACCAGTCACTGGTCACCATACAAAAAGCGCAAGTGGATATCCGCTTGCGCTTTTTGTATGGTGTCAGACATGAGACTAGGAGACATGAGACTTTTACGGTTTCTGGTATCGTCATCAAAAGCGCTGCCATGTGGCGTGTCTTCCGGTAAGAACGGGGTATGATTTCTACAAGCATGTCAAAATATCACACTTTATTTTTTTAGCGGTTGAGGAAATAGCCGATACTCAGTATACTAAGAGCAAAGGCGGGTGAACGATATAAGGAAACGCTGATTCAATCGCAGAGTCAGATTCCACAAGAATTTTTATACATGACTTCCTCATAGCCTTCCTTACATAGCTCGCTATTCGCGTCAGGCTATTCCTCGCCTTGCATGAAAATACAAGAGCCAAGGCGGACAACGATTGAATCCGTATTTTCCTTTAAGCACCTGCCAAACTCGTGACCAGAAAGGATGAAAGCCATGCCATTTCAAATCATTCGAAACGATATTACAAAAATGAAAGTCCATGCCATCGTGAATGCCGCCTGCCCGACACTTTTGGGCGGGGGCGGGGTAGATGGCGCGATCCATCAGGCGGCGGGGCCGGAGCTCCTCGCGGAGTGCCGGACGCTCCATGGCTGCCAGACGGGCGATGCGAAGATCACGAAGGGCTATCAGTTGCCTTGCAAATGGGTGATTCATACCGTAGGGCCTGTCTGGCATGGCGGCAGCCATGGGGAACGGAAGCTTCTAGCCTCTTGCTATAGAAAATCTTTGGCGCTGGCGGTGGAGTATGGTTTGGAGTCCTTCGCCTTTCCGCTGATTTCTTCCGGGGCCTACGGATATCCGAAAGAGGAAGCGCTTGAGGTGGCGGTGGATACCATCAGAGCCTTCCTGAAGGATCATGATTTGGATGTGTACTTGGTGATTTTCCAAAAGTCTGATTACCAGCTTTCGAAAGGGCTTGTGGAGGATATTTCTGCTTTCCTGAAAGAGGCGTGGAAGGGAAAAGGGGATCCGCATGCCCGTGAGGAAGAGCGTCTGGACTCCGTGGCTGGTGAATTGGAAAGTTTGTTCCTGGAGGGCCGCTATCCGGAGGGTGGGCTTCCTCCTTGTCCGTATGAAGAATCGAGGTATCTTAAGAAGCGTGGGATTCAGGGGAGGATCGAACGGGTAGAGCAGCGCATCGAGCGGGTGAACTATTACGAAACTCATCTTGGGGATTTCTTTGTAGACTCGAAGCGAGAGGAGCCATTTTTCTCTGAGTTAGAAGAAAGTTTTTCTCATATGGTACTGCGTAAAATCGATGAGAAGGGCATGACGGACCCGGAGTGTTATAAGAAAGCCAATTTGGATCGGAAGCTTTTTTCTAAGATTCGGTCCCATGCGGATTATCAACCCTCTCGGGCAACGGCGCTCGCTCTGGGGATCGCCTTGGAACTCCCCCTCTCTGAATTGCAGGAGCTTTTGGGAAAGGCCGGGTATACCTTGTCTCATGCCCGAAATGGGGATCTGATTGTAGAGTATTTCATGAAAAAGGGAATCTATGATATCTACCAAATCAATCAGGTGCTTTTTGATTTCGACGAACCGCTTATCTAGGGAAACGCTGATTCTGCGATTGAATCCGTGTTTCCCTAGCCATCAGAAGATTCATTTGTCGCTTTCCAAGCGACCATTTCAAAAGAATAAAGGGATATACTAAGACTGCAAGAGAGTCACTGACGAAGTGATATCTGGCAGTCTTTTTATTTTGCATCAGTGATTTCTAGCTCCTAGTCACCGCTTATTCCAAAGGAGGACAACTATGAATACCCAACTGACCGAACTTGTTTTCATCCTGGATCGCAGTGGTTCTATGCACGGGCTGGAGAAAGACACCCTGGGCGGGTTCAATTCTATGATGGAAAAGCAGAAAAAGGGAGAAGGAAATGCATTGGTCACCACCGTCCTCTTTGATACAGAAATCGACGTCATTCATGACCGGCTGCCCCTGAAAAGCGTGCGTCCCATGACCGAGGAAGACTACGTGGCCGGTGGCTGCACCGCCCTTCTGGATGCAGTAGGAAGTACCATTCATCGCATTGGTACTGTCCATAAATATGCCCGCCCAGAGGACGTGCCGGCCCATACCCTCGTGGTCATCATTACTGATGGAGAGGAAAATTCAAGCCGCTTCTATGACTACGAAGACGTAAGACATATGGTCGAAAGAGAAAAATCGAAATATGGCTGGGAGTTTATTTTCTTGGGAGCCAATATGAATGCCATTGAAGCGGCAGGTCATCTTGGCATCCATGAAAATCGTGCGGCAGAATTTTTATGTGATGAGGAAGGGATTCAGAAAAATTTTGAGGCAGTGGATGACTCCTGTGACCATTTCGTAGAACCGATCTCGGTAGACTGGAAGAAAGGAATAGAGGAGGACTTCAAGAGACGGGGAAGGGAATAATGGGGGCGACTGATGACTAGGGATCAGGGTTCGCCCCCGGGGCGTGCCGCACTTTTTAAATGAGAAATGAGAAATGGTGGTGCGGCGCATAAAATTAGAAGCGCCGCGGAGTATAAATAGGGCGATGCCCGAAGGAAGGCGGGATAACAGGTTTCCCGTTTTTGTTTCCTGACATCGTCCGCTTGACCGCGAATGACAAAGATTTCTCGCTTCGCTCGAAATGACGATACGAGAGAAAAGTGACGGTGAGATATGATGAGAAAATGGTTATTACTGGTATTGCTTTTGCTATGTCCCTTGTTTCAAAGTGTGGATGCCTTTTGGCTCGTATCTTATCAGACGGGAGAACGGTATCAATATGCAGGGGGTGGCATGTTTTTTGATGAAATGAGAGGACAGTATGTGAATATTCCCATCGTGGAGTTTATGGGGGATCAGGCGCTTTCTGCCAATGGGGTCCTCTATGAGGTGGAGATGACGCCGGAAGAGCAGATCGCGATGATGAAAGCCATGTCGATGCAGTGGTAATTGGAAATGGGGGAGAATATATGGATTTAAATCAGCAAGTCGCCATAGCGAACGCGGTCATGCGGATTGTTTGTGGAGATAGCCGTTCCTATTATGTGGGACGTCCTGTAGAAGAGATGAATCCTTTGATCAAGGCAACGTTTGATTGGGGTGAAAAGCAAGGGTGGTCAGCCGAACAGATTCCGCAGTATTTCGGTGATTCGTTCCTGGCTTATTTTAGTGGGATATTAGGCATCCGGTATCGATGTGCGTCTCTTTGGCTGCATCGTGCCTACAAAAAAGAGGATGCCGATTACATGGATGTTGCTATACGGTCTTTGATAGAGGGGACTGGATTCATTCCTGAAGGAACTTCTCATATATTCTCTGCCATGATAGAAGCCTTTACTTCGGAGAAGTTTGAGGCTCTTTTTGTAACAGATAATTCGGCGAGGGAAATTATGAATCGATGCGATGCTGATTTGGAGACGCTTTCAGAATATCATCCTTTGCCAGAACTGCGTAATTTCTTCATTTCTCGTTTATAGGGGGAGTTTGAAATGCTCAATGCGCTTCCTGTATTTCGCAAAGAAGGATGCTGGTTTTGGGTCGGTTTGGCAGGAATTGTGGGATTCATTCTCTACCTGATCTTTTAGCATAGGTGAATTAAGGAGAAAAAGGCAATACAAAAATTTTTGGTCATTATGTTATTTTGGCTCCTTATGCCATTTTACTCTTTGGCTATTTCTTTAGAGGAGATGCAGAGTCATCCAGAACGATATGTAAAGAAAACGCTGATTTAATCGCAGAATTCGATTTCACATGTATTTTCATACAACGCTTCGCCATAAGCCGTCTTAAATAGCCCGCTATTGAGACAGATCCCGTGAGAGGTGCTTCTCTGTGAGCCTCCTTCCCTGTGAAGGAGGCTTTTTGCTTTGTGAGATTTCCATATTCTTCACATCGTTATGCTTTCGGAAAGCGGTGGATCCTCACTCCTCACTGGTGAGCAAAGCTTGCATTCCCAATCGAGGGACGGCACGCCCCGTGGGCTAACCTGCCACCCGCAGACCTTCGGGCATCGCCCCGTTTCGTCATCCTGAGCGGCGAGAAACGTCGTATGTGAGATAACGAATGCCAGAACAGCTGCGACCTGAGCCCTCGATCTCGGCGAAGCCGCCACCACAACCCTGAACCCTGAACCTTGAGCCCGCTCCCCTTCACCCGATTTCCTCTCATTTCCCCCCTTGTGAAAGATGAAAGTTGTATTATATAATAAGTAGTCGTATAAAGAAGCATTTACTAAGGAGGAACAGGAATTGTTCAAAACATTTGAAATGGAACTGGCCGGTCGTCCACTGATCATTGAGACTGGTAAAATGGCCAAGCAGGCGAATGGCGCTGTACTGGTAAGATATGGGGATACCGCTGTCCTCGTCGCTACGACGGCGAGCAAGGAGCCTCGCGAAGGCACGGATTTCTTTCCGCTGACTGTCGACTATGAAGAGAAGATGTATGCTGTCGGCAAGATGCCGGGGGGATTCCTTCGTCGTGAAGGCCGTCCGGGAAATTCGGCGATCCTCTGTGCGCGTCTGATCGACCGTCCGATCCGTCCTCTGTTTGATAAAAGATGCAGAAATGATATTCATGTCGTAGCGACGGTGCTCTCTGTCGACTATGACAATGCACCGGAGCTGTGCGGCATGATCGGCGCGTCTGCGTCCATCGGCATTTCCGATATCCCGTGGGACGGCCCGATCGCCGGTGTCCGCGTGGGCCGTGTGGATGGCAAGTATGTCATCAACCCGACACAGGAAGAGATGGCAGCGTCCACGATGAATGTGACGGTCGCCGGCTCGGAAGAGGCGATCATGATGGTCGAAGGCGGCGCACAGGAAGCACCGGAGGAAGAAGTCCTCGATGCGATCATGTTCGGCCATGAGACGATCAAGGAGATCTGCCGTTTCCAGAAAAAGATCATCGAAGAAGTCGGCAAGGAAAAGCGCGTGCTGACCTTCCCGGAAGTCCCGGCAGAGATCGAAAAGGATGTCGAAGCGTTTGCGACCGAGTCCCTGAAGAAGGCGATCTTCGATGCGGATAAGCTGCGCCGTGATGGCAATATCGCTGCTGCGAAGAAGGCGGCGATGGAACATTTCGCTGAGATCTACCCGGAACATCTCTCGGATGTGGCGGATGCGCTCGACCATCTGACGAAGGAAATCGTCCGTCACACCATTACGAATGAAGGCATCCGTCCGGATGGCAGAAAGCTGACGGAGATCCGTCCGATCACCTGCGAAGTGGGACTGCTCCCGCGCGTTCACGGTTCGGCGCTCTTCACCCGCGGCCAGACCCAGGCGCTCTCCATCACCACGCTGGCTCCGATGTCGGAGACACAGATCATCGATGACCTCACCCCGGTCACCGAGAAGAGATACATCCATCAGTACAATTTCCCGTCCTACTGCGTCGGCGAGACGAAGGGCTCCCGTGGTCCGGGACGCCGTGAGATCGGTCATGGTGCGCTCGCAGAACGTGCGCTCCTCCCGGTCATACCGAGTGTCGATGAATTCCCGTATGCGATCCGCGTCGTTTCTGAGATCCTGGAATCCAATGGTTCTTCCTCGCAGGCTTCTGTCTGCGGCAGCACCATGTCCCTCATGAATGCAGGCGTACCGATCAAGGCACCGGTCGCAGGCATCGCGATGGGTCTTATCGAAGACGGCGGCAAATTCTCCATCCTTTCTGATATTCAGGGCATGGAAGATGCACTGGGCGATATGGACTTCAAGGTCGCAGGTACGGCAAAGGGCGTCAATGCTATCCAGATGGATATCAAAGTCCATGGCATTTCCAGAGATATCCTGCTGACTGCACTGAAACAGGCGCATGAAGGCCGTCTCTATATCCTGGGCAAGATGGCAGAATGCATCGATAAGCCGGCAGAACATCTTTCCAAGTATGCACCGAAGATCATTTCTCTCACGATCCCGGTCGACAAGATCCGTGTCGTCATCGGCAGCGGCGGAAAGACCATCAATAAGATCATCTCTGAAACCGGTGCGAAACTCGACGTCGAAGAGGACGGCCGCGTATATATCGCTTCCGAAGATGAGGCAGCTGCCCAGAAGGCAAAAGCGATGGTCGAGTCTCTCGTGAAGGAAGTCGAAGTCGGTGAGACGTATCTCGGCCGTGTCACCCGTCTCATGAAGTTCGGCGCTTTTGTAGAGATCCTGCCGGGCAAGGAAGGTCTTGTCCATGTCTCTCAGCTCGCTCTCCAGAGAGTCGAGAAGCCGGAAGACATCGTCCACGAAGGGGATGAGATCATGGTCAAGGTCACGGAGATCGATGACAAGGGCCGTATCAATCTTTCCAGAAAAGCACTGCTGCTGGAGAAGAAGAATAAGTAAGACTGTGCTGAGGGTCCTTTCGGGGGCGTGAGGCGTATCATACCATGGAGGCGCCGCAGTGCCGCTTTCGGATCTATGGCATCTCTCAGGGAGACTCCGAGACTGCGATCGCACAAGCGTTTCTTTCACTCACCTATTATGGGAAAAGCCCGGCGGGTTCCGGTGGTTCGTCTCGAAAGAGCAGGAGCCCCGGGGCGCATCGGGCTTTTTGCTTGGTGAGCAGTATTCTCATTTTGTAGCCTTTATCGGTGGTGCTTGGGGCGGCGCTTTTGTATGACAGCTGAGCAGCCCCTTACTATGAAAACCTCTCGAGAGTGAAAAATGGCGCAAAAAGCACTCCCTTCATAATCCTCTATTGAAAACTTATGAGAACTATGTGGCTGTCTGAATCGAAAGTGTGGCTTCTTTCAAATTCACTCCCAGCTTTGTCAATTTCTTCAAGTAGTAGTTTTTCTTCTTTTCTCTATTGAATTGGTTGTAATAATCTTCTCCAAGATCTTTAAACCTTTCACCGGACTTGAGAATATGATAGATTGCAATAAGCATTGAATGAGCTACAGCCACACTAGCGCGGTTGGCGCCTCGCTTTGCTGCAATCTTTTGATACCGGGCTTTAAAAAATGAGTTCTTTTTGCGAGCAGCCACCTTCGCACTTTGTATCAGCGTACTCTTAAGTGTTGGATTTCCCTTCGTTGTTCTGCCGCTGCTTCTCTTGCCTGCGCTTTCATTATTTCCCGGTGCCAGTCCTGCCCAGCGAGCGAAATGCTTCGCAGTGGGAAACCTCGACATATCTAATCCGGTTTCAATGAGGATTGTTTCAGCGGTGCGGCGCGCAATACCTGGAATTTCATCCAGTTTGTCAAGAGCATCTTCATACTTTTTCATCTGCTTTCGGCAAAAGTCGTCCAAATCAGCGATACGTCTGCTCATATCGTCGATGTGATCCAATACCTTGATCAGAAGCTCTTTCTGGAGTTCAGACAGCAGGCCATCCAGAGCAGTTTCCAGTTCTTTCGATTTACCGGCCAGGCTTGTATGAACCAGTCCGGAAATTACATCTTCCGTCATAGGTTCATCGCTGCGAAGCAGTCGATCCAGCAATCGTCTGGAGCTGTAACCAGTGACTTCTGAAACCACGCTGGTCAACTTGATGTTGCCACCTTCGAGCATTTTCTGAAGACGGTTAATTTCACGGGCACGCTCCTCTACGAGACTTTTTCTATACCTGGATAGTTCACGCAGCTCTCTCTGTTCACGGTCTGGGATAAAGCTGGGACGGAGCAGCCCATACTGAAGTAATTCAGCAATCCATTCTGCATCATTTACATCTGTTTTGCGACCAGGAACATTCTTCATGTGTCTTGCATTAACAACAATAATTTTCATGTCAGTGCCAGATAGCTCCAGAATGTTAAAGATTGGCTTCCAGTAAGAGCCAGTACTTTCCATCGCAACACTCTGGCAGTCATTCTCCACAAGCCACATAGTCAGCTTACGAAGTTCCGCACTTGTGGTGCCAAAAGACATATGGGTCTTCTTTTTGCCACTACGAAAGCAGGCCTCAATAGTCTTTTTGTGAATATCCAACCCACAGCAACGTTCGTACATTGTATCCATGATATACCTCCGGGTAAAAAGTACGACGGGTCTCCCATAGTAATCTTACTTTACTATGCATCCTTTACTAGGCATATGCCCTGGATAAAATGTGGTTCAATAAAGGAGACCAGAACAGTTTAGAGAGCGGGCTTAAGAGCCCAAAGGGGCACGAACTATGTCGTCGTCTCCACCCTAATGATAGCAGAAATCCGTTTTCGTTTACAGTGGTGCCGCAAGGCGTGATTGTTTAGAGAAGGGGCGCGCCAAAGGCGCAGGATGGATCCTCACGGCGGTTTGAAAACCAATGTGAAGCTGTCCATCCCTCACGCATGTCATTCCGAACGAAGCGAGAAAATTTTGTCATTCGCGGTCAGGCTCTCGCGCTTCCCACACATATGCCACGCATTTCTCCGCTTTCCTCATCTGTCTTTCATGCCGCTGGTGCCCTATCCGCCCCTGCGGGGCACCTTCCCCTCGAGGGGAAGGCTGACGATACGAGGACAGCACCCGCTAAAAAGCGGCGAAGCCGCCTCCTTCCCCTTTGAACCCTCTGAACCCTCTGAACCTATAGAACCCGCTTTCCCCTCTTCATTGTCAACTACGATTATTTTCTTGATTGACACACTCGATTGTTTATTTTATACTTACCTACAAGGTAACAATTCAAAAGGGCGAGTGGCCCGAAGGAATGAAGGAAAGGGAGAATCATCATGGAAAGTGCTTGTGCAGAGATCATCAGATTGGCGGAGAAGGTCATGGATGGGGGTGAGATCACGCAGGAGGAAGCGAAGAGTCTCATCCGCACGAAGGATGAGGATACCATGCTGCTGCTTGCGATGGCCGATAAGATTCGTCAGAAGTTCAATGGAAATGCGGTGGATTTCTGTGCGATCATCAATGCAAGAAGCGGGCATTGCCAGGAAAATTGCAAGTTCTGCGCGCAGTCGGGCTGGTATCACACGGGCGCAAAGGTGTACCGTCTTCTGCCGGAGGAGGAGATCCTTGCGGCAGCGAAGAAGGCGAAGGAAGCAGGCGCCGTCCGTTTCTCTTTGGTGACTTCCGGCCGTAACCAGGATAATCCGAATGAGTTCGATGAGATCATCGATATCGTGAAGAAGATCAGAGAGCAGGTGGGCATCGAGGTGTGCTGCTCGCTGGGGCTGATCTCCAAGGAGCAGGCACTCCAGCTGAAAGAGGCGGGCATCACGCGCATCCACTGCAATATCGAGACGTCGCCTTCCTATTTCCCAGAGATCTGCTCGACGCATACGATGGAGGATAAGGAGGATATCATCCATACCGCGCAGTCGGCAGGGATCCGTGTGTGCTCCGGCGGGATCATCGGGCTCGGGGAGTCTCTGGATCAGCGGGTGGAGATGGCCTTCCACCTGAAGGAGATGCATATCGACTCGGTACCGCTGAATATCCTGAATCCGGTGAAGGGGACGCCTTTCTATACGAATAAGCGTCTGTCGCCGCTGGAGGTGCTCCGCACGTTTGCGATGTTCCGTTTCGTCCTGCCGAAGGCACTGATCCGCACCGCAGGCGGCCGTGAGGTGAACCTGCGAAGCCTGCAGGCGTATGCACTGACTGGCGGGCTGAACGGCATCATGGTGGGCGGCTATCTGACGACAGGCGGCCGTGACCCGAAGGAAGATATCCGCATGACGGAGGATCTCGGCCGTTCCATGACGACACCGAAGCTTTGAGAGTGACTCGGGACTGGAAATCAGACATCAGACGTCTGATTTCCAGTCCCGATTTCACAATAACCAGCACAAATGCATAGAAATATTCCCATTGTCAAACACGAATATTTCTATTACGTATGACAAAGGCAAGACCCGGCCATGCGGTCGGAGGATTTAAAAAATGGAAAGCAGCTGCGAACAGATTTTGAAGTGGACGGAAAAGGTTTTGAATGGCAGAGCGATCACAGAAGAGGAAGCGAGGACGCTGATCCGCACCGCCGATATCATGCGTTGAGGGATAAGGCTGCCACCTTCACACCTTCTATATACTTTTGGCGGGATCATGCAAGGGTTAAGGAAACGCTGATTAAATCGCAGAGTCGGATTTCACATGGATTTTTATACATAGCTTCGTCATCATCTTCCTTAAATAGCTCGCTATTCGCGTCAGATGATTCCTCGCTCTGTATAAAAATCCAAGAATGAAATCTGACAACGATTTAATCAGTGTTTCCTTAGACCGAATCGGTGTTTTCCTGAAAGAAAATGGTGAGGCAAATCATGGATGAACATATAGCAACCATCACTCGGTGTATGGATCAGGTGCTCGCGGGAAGAGAGATCTCCAGGGAGGAGGCAGAGACGCTCTTTGCGGCCGGAAAGGAGGAGCCCTTCTTCCTTATGGCGGCAGCAGACAAGATCCGGAAGACCTTCTGCGGCGATCAGATGCGCTTTTGCAGCGATGTGAATGCCAGAAGCGGACGCTGTACGGAGAATTGCAGATTCTGCGCGCAGTCGGGCTGGTATCACACCGGCGTCAAGGAGTATCCGCTAAGAAGCCCGGAGGATCTGCTCCTCGAAGCCAAACAGGCAGAGGCCTATGGCGCAGAACGCTTCGGCATCGTCACCTCCGGCCGCGGGCAGAGCGATCCCGTGCAGTTTGCTTCCATCGTAGAAGCGGTGAAGCGGATCACCCAAGAGACGAAGCTCTCCGTCTGCTGCTCGCTCGGACTTCTGACCGAAGAGCAGCTGAAGACGCTGAAGGCGGCAGGCTGCCAGCGCATCCACTGCAATCTGGAAACGGCGAAGCGCCATTTCCCCGCCATCTGCACCACACACACGTATGAGGAAAAGGAAGCGCACATCCGCCGCATCCAGCAGGCGGGTCTGGAGGTCTGCTCCGGCGGCATCTTCGGGCTGGGGGAAACGGAGGAAGACCGGATAGACATGGCCTTTGCTCTTCGTGAGCATCACATCACCTCTGTGCCGCTCAATATTTTCAATCCCATCCCGGGTACGCCCTTTGGCAAGAATAAGCCTCCGAAGCCGATCGAGATCCTTCGGATGTTCGCCATGTACCGCTTCATCCTGCCTCACGCCATCATGCGCGTATGCGCGGGACGTGAGAATTCGCTCCGCGACATGCAGGCCTTTGCCCTCTCGGCGGGGCTCAATGGCGCGATGATCGGCGGCTATCTCACCATCGCCGGCCGTTCGCCGGAAAGAGATAAGCAGATGGCCGTCGATATGGGGCGGACATTGTAAAAAACAGAGCCATCTTTTCGTGGTAAAAGATGGCTTGTTTTTTTGGTTCAGGGTTCAGGGTTCAGGGTTCAGGGTTCAGGGTTCAGGGTTCAGGGTTCA
>OMCS01000392.1_pt1 | contig 23286 bp, 18 predicted proteins | sample 1674241 | NCBI WGS metagenome assembly OMCS01 (sample SAMEA103958153, study PRJEB25191) | human gut metagenome
TGGGGGATCTAAAGGGGGCCATTCTCTCACGTGAGAGAATGGCCCCCTTTCCCGCGTCCCCTGTGCGGCGCAGGGAAAATCTGCCGCCCGCGCGGCATAAAATTTCCGCTCATGAGCATAATAAGGAAAATTATGTGGCGGAGGGCGGTTATGGAGCTTTTTTCGGCAAACTACGAGGAAAACACCCGCGCGCTGGATGATCTGCTTGGCGTGGGGCGGTGCTTTGATATGATCTCGCGCGACTTGTATGTCGGCGGCAGGCGGGCGCGGATGTGGGTGGTGGACGGTTACGGCGACGACGCGGTTATTGAGCGGATGCTGAGCTTCTGGCTGCCGCTCAGAGACGTTAGCGACGCGCAGACGATGCAGCAGTTCATCGACCGATACATCACATTCAACGAGGTAAACGCCGAGCAAAACGTCAAAAACACGGTGACAAGCGTATTTTTGGGCAAGATGGCGCTGCTGGTCGAGGGCTATGACGAGTGCGCGCTGATCGACGCGAAGCAGTATCCCGCGCGCGGGGTGGAGGAGCCGTCGTCGGGCAAGGTGCTGCGCGGCGCGCACGACGGCTTCATCGAAACGCTTGTCGCCAACGCGGCGCTGCTGCGCCGCCGCATTCGCGACCCGCAGCTTACGCTCGAAGGTCACAAGGTGTCGGACTGCTCGCGCGCGGACGTGGTGCTCTGCTATTTGGAAAACAAGGTCGACAGAAAGCTGCTCGACGAGGTGCGGCAGAAGCTCGCGAAGATCGATGTGCGCTCGGTCTCGATGAGCCAAGAGAGCATCGCTGAGGCGATGATGGGCAAGCAGCAGTGGTGGACGCCGTTTCCTAAAGTCCGCTACTCCGAGCGGCCCGACGCCGCGACAGCCTGTGTGATGGAGGGCGACATCGTCGTGCTCGTGGACAACTCGCCCGCGGCGATGATCCTGCCGACGCACTTTTTCGACTTTGTGCAGGAGGCAAACGACTTCTACTTTCCGCCGTTGATCGGGACGTATCTGCGCATCCTGCGCATTGTGGTGTTTTTGCTCACGATGTTCATCACGCCCGTGTGGTTCCTGCTTGTGAAGGACCCGTCGCGCACGCAGGTAGGGCTTGAGTTTTTAGCCATCGACAGCGACTATTCCGTGCCGCTGCTCGTGCAGCTTCTGCTGGCGGAGTTCATTGTCGATCTATTGAAGCTCGCCTCGCTCAACACGCCGGATGTGTTCTCAAACTCGTTCAGCATGCTCGGCGCGCTCGTGCTCGGCGATTTTGCCGTGCAGGCGCACTGGCTCGTGCCGGAGGTGCTGGCCTACATGGCCTTCGTCGCCATTGCGAACTTCGCCCAGCCGAGCTATGAGCTCGGCTATGCCTTCAAGCTGCTGCGGCTGATGCTGCTGCTGTTTGTCGGCGCGCTGGACTGGATCGGGCTGGTGCTCGGGTGCATCGTGATCGTCGTGCTGCTCGCGACGACGAAGCCGATCGTGGGGAAGGGGTATCTCTATCCGCTCTGTCCGCTCAACAAAAAGGCGCTATTTGCGCTGCTGGTTCGAAAGCCCATCAGCCGCGACAACACCTGAGGACAACAAAAAAGGCATCCTGCTTTCGCAGGATGCCTTTTTCTTGTTGGTTCATGCGCACAGATGTGCGGCACGAGAAAGTCGTGAGGGATTTTCGATTAGAAAATACCCTGAGCCATCATGGCGTCGGCGACCTTCTGGAAGCCAGCGATGTTAGCACCGGCGACCAGGTTGTAGCCCAGGCCATAGCGCTCGGCAGCCTCAACGGAAGCATCATAGATGTTCTTCATGATGGCTTCCATCTTAGCGTCGACTTCCTCAGCGGTCCAGTAGATACGCTGAGCGTTCTGAGCCATTTCGAGCTCGGAGACGGAAACGCCGCAGGCGTTAACAGCCTTGGAAGGAGCGACGGTGAGGTGCTTCTGCTCCATCAGGAAAGCAAGAGCATCGTTGGTGGTGGGCATGTTGCCGACCTCGATGTAGTAGGGAACACCGGACTCAGCGATCTTCTTGGCCCACTCCATGTTGACGTCGTTCTGAGTGGCGGCGGGCATGTAAACGTCAACGTCCTTGACGCCCCAGCACTTCTGACCCTCGACGAAGTCAACGCCGAACTTGTCAGCATAGGGCTTGCAGTGCATCGGGTCCTTAGCGCGCATCTCGAGGATGAAGTTGAGCTTCTCTTCGCCGCAGACGCCATCCGGATCGTGGATATAGCCGTCGGGGCCGGCGAAGTAGGTGACCTTACCGCCGAGCTCGTCGATCTTCTTCATGATGCCCCAGCCCACGTTGCCGTAGCCGGACATAGCGACGCGCAGGCCCTCAATGCCCTTGCCGTCGTGCTTCAGGACTTCGCGCAGATAATAGACAGCGCCGAAACCGGTAGCCTCGGGACGGAGGATGGAACCGCCGGTGCAGACAGCCTTACCGGACATAGCACCGAACTCGGCAGCGCCGACGATGCGGCGATACTGGCCGTACAGATAACCGACCTCGCGGCCGCCGACACCAACGTCACCAGCGGGGCAGTCGATGTCCTGACCGATGTGACGATGGAACTCGGTCATGAAAGCCTGGCAGAAGCGCATGACTTCGCCGTCGCTGCGGCCGATGGGGGAGAAGTCGGAACCGCCCTTGGCACCGCCGATGGGCAGGCAGGTCAGAGCATCCTTGAAGGTCTGCTCGAAGCCGAGGAACTTGATGATGGAAAGGTTAACGTTGGAAGCGAAACGCAGGCCGCCCTTGTAGGGGCCGAGGGCCGCGTTGTACTGCACGCGGTAACCACGGTTGACGTGATACTGAAGGTTATCGTCCATCCAGACAACACGGAACTCGATGGTGCGCTCGGGCTCGACCATGCGTTCAAGCAGGCAGGCCTTCTCGTACTCGGGGTGGGCGTTGATGACCGGCTCGAGGGAAGACAGGACTTCTTCGACGGTCTGCAGGAATTCGGGCTCATTCGCGTTCTTGGCCTTGGTCTCGGCAAGAACTCTCTCAATGTAAGCGTTCATGATAAGTAGCCTCCTCTAAAATTACCCTGAAAATCAGGGCTTGATGGTTCAGCCATCTTGTCTATGAGTTTATCACCAAAGGAAAAAATTCTCAAGCAAAACGCTATTGGCGCTGTGCAAGAAATTCTTTCTGACTTTTTGTGCATTTGGCAGAAAATTTGGCAAAAAACTTTAACTTTTTTAATAAAACATATTAGATTGATGCAAGCCAACTTTCAAAGTGGTTATTTTATCGAGAAAAACTGCTCATAATCTTGCATTTTTGTGCAATGCATTCCAAAAAGAGATAGGGGTGTCGCCACCCCTATCAAAATTTGTAATAGAAAGTGCTTTGCCGCCGCTTTACGGCATTTCCTGTGCGTTTTCGACGGGATCCGCGCTGTCCTCAGTCGAAACGCTCGTTTCTACGGGCGGTGCGCTCTGGGCGCTGCCATCCAGCAGCTCGACGTCGGACGCTTCGATCCAGTTTTCCGTGACGTAGCCGTCGCGGTAGTAGACGCACACGCGGTCGCCGACGTTCAGCAGCGGCGCATAGGCGACCTCAGCCGCGCTCATGCGTACGGAGAAGGCGCTCTCGCCGTCAAAGCGCAGGAAGTAGATGCTGTTGCCATCTACGACCGCCGTGCGGATCTCGGCGATCGTGCCATCGACGCTCTTATAATCGCTCGGCGTGACGTCGATGGAGCCCTGATCGTCGGAGATGAGGTTATTTTTGAGCAGCATTTGACGGTAGTTCGCCTCGCAGTCGGCGACCGTCGCGCCGATGGCGACGATCTGGTACTGGTTGACATTGACCATCGCGTACATCTTGACGAGCTCGCTCGCGTCCTTGAGCGCCATGAAGTACGTCGGCTGCTCGGCGATGTTCAGCAGCAGCGGGAACGTCGCGTTGTAGCGCAGGTTCTGCACCTGACCCTCGGCGCTGTCCATGGCGCTGTACTCTGTCGCGCCTGCGCAGGGATAGTACTTTGTCTCCTTTGTGCGCTGGTTGGAGAGCAGGAAGCCAATGTTGCTCTCGTCGCCGCCAACGCTCGTGACACCCGTGTAGAGATAGACGTCGTCGCCCTCGGCAAGGTAGTTGTAGCCGTCGGTCGTGACGGTCACGTCGCGCTGGCCGAAGATCGAATTCCAGAAGCCATTGTGATACTGGCCATAGTAGTCATACTGCTCGATGATGAGCTCGGCGGAGTAGACGTGGTCGACCCACGCGGGCGGCTCTTCATAGTATTCGCTCTCGCCCGTGATGGCGTTGACGAGCACCGCGCCGTGGTTGTCCGTGCCGCCGAACAGGCCGATGGTCTTTTCCTTCTTGGCGCAGACCCAGTAGGGCGTGCCGTCCTCGTTGATCTCGAAGACCGGTTCTTCAAACATATAGGTCGGGTACGCAAAGCGCAGATGACGGTAGAGGTTGCGGGAGAAGTGCTCGGCGGTCGTGTACTTCATGCCCTCGTCAAGGCGCACGACCTCGACGTTCTGCGTGACCATGTCGATGATAAGATAGGCGGGCAGCCCCTCCGAGCGGTTGTTGAACCACTTGATGATGTCGCCGTAGCGCAGCGGCGTGACGCGCACGGGGCGGCCATGGTAGTTGATCTGCGTGTAGTTTTCCGCGACCTCGAACTGCGAGACCATGTCGGCCAGCTCGCCGAGCTTGCGGTCGCCGAGCTTTTCGGCGCTGTCGCGGTCGAGCATCGGGATGCGGTCATACGAGACCTCTTCAATTTCGCTTGCAAAGCTGCCGCTGTCGATCGGCAGCAGCGCTTGATAGTCCTTGGCCCGCAGCACGACCCACGATGTCAGCGCGCCGACGAGCGCCGTGACGATGAGCGCCGCCACGACAAAGAAGGGCACGGTGCACTGCTTTTTGACGAACGTGAAGTAGCCCTTGGCCCCCGTGCCCTGAAAGCCGGAGGTGAAGAGCGCGCAGATGCAGTACGTGACGCAAAGCAGCAGCACGAAACCGTAGAACTCTTCGGCATGCAGGTTGATGGCGGGCATCTGCACGTAGAAGAAGACTGCGCCGATAAGCAGCGTGACGAGCGTGTTGACCGCGATGCGGCCGCCCTTGCTGCCGATCGACTTGCGGGGCTTGCGCTCGCGTTTGGGCTTGGGCGCGGCGTTCGGGTCGAACTGAAAGCCGCCAGCGTCCGAGCCGGAAAATTTGATATCCATAGAATATTTCCTTTCTGATGAAATGGGAACGGTGCTTATTTTTATAGTATACCGTGATTGCCCCATAAAAACAAGGGCAGGGGAGAAATCATACATTGCCTGGGTGAAAAGTGAAAATTGCAGGAACGCAAAAGCGATTGTGCATGTCGTACGGGGAAAGGAGTCGATATGTTGTATACAGTGGCTAAAAATGCAGTTTGTTTAAACTTTAACTTGCTATTTTCACTTTGCCTCGTTATCATGGCGGTAGAGCGGCATGCGCGTGCCGCCCAATATCGAACGAAGGAGAATTTGTATGAAAAGATTGTCTCTGAAAGCAACGTCCCTGATCCTGGCACTTGTTCTCGCGCTCAGTCTCTCCGTCACCGCCTTTGCAGATGATAACGCCGCTTCGATGACCCGCGCCGAAGTGACGCAGGAGGTCATCAAGAACATGGGCCTCGCCGCACAGGCGGAAGCGAGCGCCAAGGATGCGAGCGCATTCAAGGATGTTGCCGAGGGCAGCAAGTTTGAAGGCGCGATCAACCTCGCCTACTCCAAGGGCATTGTCAACGGCGTCAGCAAGGACGCATTTGCGCCCGACGCAGCCGTTACGCAGTTGGAAGCGGCCGCGATGATCCTGCGCAGCACCGGTCTGGACAAGGCGCTGCTGAAGGATTGGCCCGCGGACTATGACGATATGGCCGTCTGGTCCGGCCTGATGGACGGCCTGACCTACGAGGCGTCTAAGCCCGTGACGACGGCGATGCTCGAGCAGATGCTCAAGAATGCCGCGGCGATCGCGGACAAGCCGGTCATCGGCATCAGCTGGTCCTATAATGGACAGAATTACGACTCCCACAAGACGATCTTCAAGACTGTCGGCGCTATCCCCGTCGAGCTCGATCAGGTGACGAGCACGGCCGTGAAGTACGATGCCGAGGGCAAGATCGAGTCCGCGTATCTCGAAGAGAGCGGCATGCTCAAGCAGGAATACGCCGACAAGGTGAAGGAAAAGGATCTCACGGCCAGCAACGTCGGCGCTGTGATGCAGGCCATCGACGGCGTCTTCTTCACCGGCGGCGAGGATGTGAGCCCGTCTCTGTTCAAGGTCCCCGAGAAGGAAAAGAACGAGGGCGAAGAGATCAACGCCACGCGCGATATCTCCGACTACATGCTCATGGCCTACTGCCTTGAAAAGGACGTGCCGACGTTCGCGGTCTGCCGCGGCGAGCAGGTGATGTCCATCGTCTCCGGCTGCACGTTCATCCAGGATATCCCCAACTACTATAAGGAGCAGGGGAAGACCTACAACGATACGCACAGAATGCCGGCCGACGCGCCTGACCGCACCTATGCCCGCCACGATGTGGTCATCAATAAGGACGCCTCCAAGTGGCTCTATAAGATCGTCGGCTCCACGGAGCTGAAGAACGTTTCCTCCTGGCACCACCAGGCGGTCGGCGGCGTTGAGGGCACGAACCTCACCGTCGTCAGCACGGCGACGTATGACGGCGTGGAAGTCATTGAAGCGGTCGAGCGTCAGGACAAGACCTTCTGCCTCGGCGTGCAGTTCCACCCCGAGAATGACTGCAAGTTCGTGCTCTACACCAAGACCCCCGAAAAGGCCCTGTGCGACTATGAGACCTGCCTGAACTTCTTCGAGATGCTGGTCGAGTACGCGGGCAAGTAAGGACACGTACCGTACAACAGAATGCATAGAAAAAAGGTCCCGTCTTCGGACGGGACCTTTTTGATGTATTGTAATTGTTTATGACGCCTTCTGTGCTTTTAGGATGGCGACGGCTTCGCGGGCGGCGGCACCGGCGTCTTCGGCGTAGTAATCTGCGCCGATCTCGTCGCAGAAGCTCTGGCTGATGGGCGCGCCGCCGACCATGACCTTGATCTGGTCCTGCAGGCCGCGCTCGTGGACGAGCTTGACGACCTCGCGCATTTCCTCCATCGTGGTGGTCAGCAGCGACGAGCAGGCAATCACGCCGCAGTGATTCTCCACGGCGGTGCTGACGAACTGCTCCGCCGACGTGTCTACGCCGAGGTCAAAGACCTCGATGCCGCTGCCCTCCATCATGATGCGGACGAGATTCTTGCCGATGTCGTGCATGTCGCCCTTCACGGTGCCGAGGCACACGCGGCCGACGGGCTCGGTGCCCTCGCCGACCATCAGGGGCTTCAGAAGCTCCGTGGCGGCAGACATGCAGCGCGCGGCCATGAGCATTTCGGGAACGAACGCGCGGTTGGCGGAGAACGCCTCGCCGAGGCGGTTCATGCCGATGATCATGCCCTTGGAGAGAATGTCGCCCGGCTCGTGGCCTTCGTCGAGTGCCTGCTGGCAGAGGGTGAGCAGCTTTTTCTGCTGGCCGCGCTCGAGCGCGCGGGCGATGTTCCCGAACACATCGGCGGACTCCTGCGCGGAGGCTGCGGCCTGCACCACCTCGGCCTTTGCGGCACCGATCTCACGCTTCGGCACGGCGGGGAGCGGCGTGACGGGAATGTGCAGCCCCGCGTTGTACTCGTTCACGGCCTGATCGAGGTACTGATCCACGTGCGGGAAGACCGTACCGGCAAGGCCGTAGGTGATCGAGGGAATGAAGTGCCCGCCGGGGCAATAGCGCGCGAGCGCGTCCCTTGCGTAGGCGAGAATTTCATCGGGCTGCGCGTCCGCACGGTCGATGGCCGCGCCAAAGCCACCCATAAGCGTGAGCTTGCCGCTTAAGTGGCGCTGGAGGGCGGGAATGTCGTTTTCCGGCAGTGTACCCTGCCAGACCTGAATGCCGATCTCGGCCATGTCGTCCACGATGGGGACGAGGTACGAGTCGGCGTGGTGGATGGCGATGACGCCGCGCGAGCGGATGTAGCCATAAAAGCGGCGGTAGGGCTCCTTGAAAAACTCGCGCCACATGTCGGGCTTCATAAAGAGGGCATTTTTCGTGCCCCAGTCATCGTGGGAGAAGATGACATCGGGCTGCAAGCCGTCGATCAGACGGCGGACATAGTCGAGACGGTACTGCGTGATCGTCTCGATGAGCTCGTGCATCTCGTCGGGATGCTCGTAGAGCGCGGTCAGCGTATCTTCAAAGCCCATGAGGAAGTGGCACTGCTCAAAAATGCCTGTGCCCATGAAGCCGGCGAGGAGCTTGCCCTCGGCGTCCGCGGCGGCGCGCGAGCGCGTGCGGCACTCCTCCCAGCCCTCGGAGCAGACACTCAGATCGGGCACGTGGATGGTCTCTTTCCAGCGGGTGACATCCGTGCAGACTGACAGCTCCGGCGTGTGGACGGGGATAGGGCCGGGCGCGTCCTCGGGAAAACTGATGGTCGTGCCCCAGCGGTCCTTGCTCACGGAGCCGCGCTTGCGGTTGCCGCGAAGATAGGTGTTGATGGGGTCCGTGAGGCACATGTGCAGCGCTTCATACTGGCAGAGCTGACGCTCGGGCTGGCCGTCGGGCTTGATGAGTTCAAGAAAAATTCCTTTCGGGGTAGACACGGGGAAGATCTCCTTTATCAATACAGCACGCAGGCTGTGTAGGTCAAAGTGCGGGGACCATAGTTGTAGGCGAGGTTTGAGCGGACGCAGACGTCACTGACGAACAGTCCGTAGGCCTCCATCGAAGAAAGTCTCTGCTTGGGATGTCGACAGGGACGGTCCGGATAGGTGCAGGTATGGCAGAGCGTGCAGGTGCCCGCCGTCAGCGGCAGGCAGTGGGGATATAAGAGCCGCGCCTGGCGGGCGAAGGTCGAAAAGCGCTTTTTATGCGCCTCCAAGAGCGACGTCATACCAGTGTAATCAAATTCATCCTCGAGCTGCGCAGTGCTCTGCACCAAAATCCCCTGTGAATAGCGCTTGATTTGCGCCCTCGCCTGCTCGAGTGTGCTGCAGGCGGGCGGGCAGCTCCAGCTTTTGCCGTAGCGGCCGCAGCGGTCAGCTTTGCACATGTCGCGAACGGCTTCGAGCGGATCGAGTGCATCCATATTCACCGGTGCGCACTGGGAGAAGCCGACCTCGTGGGTGAGGGTGAGAAGGTCTGTCATAAGCAATGCCTCTTGACAAGGAAATTTATTTCTGCATAAAATACTATTTATACATTATTTATCTATTATATGGGTGGGGGAAGATCGTGTCAAGCATTCAAGTTCAGCAGGGGGTGAAAATCACGCCGGTCCCGTTCGAAGCAGGGGAGACGCTGCTCTCCGCGCTGCGGCGGGCGGGATATTCCATCCCCGCGGCCTGCGGCGGCAAGGGCCGCTGCGGCAAATGCCGCGTGAAGGTGAACGGCGTGCCGCGCCTTGCCTGCAAGACGCGGGCGCAGGACGGCGATTGGATCGACCTGCCTGAGGCGATGCGCGGCGTCATCCTGACGGACACGCTCACGCTGCCAAAGGTGCAGGCGGACCGCTCGGGCCTTGGCGCGGCAGTCGACCTCGGTACGACGACGGTGGCGCTGCGGCTCTTCGACCGCGCAGACGGAAAGCTGCTCGCGCAGGCTCAGGACTGGAACGCGCAGGCGCCCTACGGCGCGGACGTTATCAGCCGCATCCAGCACACGATGGAAGCGTCCGACGGGCTCGGCGAGCTGTCGCGCTGTATCCGCGCGCAGACCGAGACGCTTTTAGGACAGACACTTTCCGCCGCCGGACGGAAGACGGATGAAGTCAAGGAGCTCATCATTGCGGGCAATACCGTGATGCAGCACCTTTTCGACGGGCGCGAGGTCGCGTCCATCGCCCGCGCGCCGTTTCAGCCGGAGACGCTGTTTGAAGACGGCGCGGGTGAGCTGCTTTCGGGCATTCCCGTGCAATTTGCCCCGTGCGTCGCGGGCTATGTCGGCGGCGATATCACGGCGGGACTGTTGGCAGACGGCTTTTTTGTGCAGCCGGAATTGCGGCTGTTTCTCGATATCGGCACGAACGGCGAAATGGCGCTGGGAAATGAGAGTGGCGCGCTCTGCTGCGCGGTCGCCTCGGGCCCAGCGTTTGAGGGCGCGGGCATCAGCTGCGGCATGCCGGGCATCACGGGCGCGGTGAGCCATGTGAGCTATGACAGGGGCTTCCTCTGCGACATTGTCGGCGGGGGAGAGGCAAAGGGCATCTGCGGCTCGGGACTGGTCGACCTCGTCGCCGTGCTTTTGGAGCGAGGCGTGATCGACGAAAGCGGGCGGCTGCTGCCGCCGCAGGACGCGCCGGAGGACATGCGCCGCTATCTGACCGGGGATGGCCAGGGCAACGGCGTCTTCCACCTGACGAAGGCCGTTAGCCTGACGGCGCGCGACGTGCGCAACCTGCAGCTTGCCAAGGCGGCGGTGGCAGGCGGTATTCGGGTGCTGCTCGAGCAGCGCGGCGTGACGGCGGACGACATTGCGAGTGTGGAGCTCGCGGGCGGGTTCGGCAACTATCTCTCGCCCGAGAATGTAGTGCGCATCGGCATGCTGCCGCGCGCGTGCCTTAGTAAAATCAGACCCCTTGGCAACGCGGCGCTCGCGGGCGCTTCGATGCTGGCGCTTGACGGTGAAAACTGGCGAAAGCTCGCGGAGATTCCCGAAAAGTGCCGCTATCTCGAGCTTTCCGGGCGCGACGACTTTTCCCGCGCGTTCACCGACAGTTTGACATTTTGAAAATCGTTCCGAACAGGAATTTTTAATGGAGGAAAACCCTATGGAAATGCAGTTTCCCGTGATTTTGGACGGCGCGACCGGCACCGAGCTCCAAAAGCGCGGTTTCACCGGCGACATGAGCGCCGAGCAGTGGGTGCTCGAACATCCCGAGAGCATCCTTGAAATTCAGCGCAAGTATGTGGCGAGCGGCTCGAATGTGCTCTACGCGCCGACGTTCGGCGGCAACCGCCAGAAGCTCGAAGAGCGCGGCATCTTCAACCGCACGGAGGAGATGAACAAAGCGCTCGTGCAGCTCTCAAAGCAGGCGGCGGACGGAAAAGCATGGGTCGCGGGCGATATCGCGCCCACGGGCCGCTTTTTAGCCCCCCTCGGCGATGCGTCGTTTGAAGAGCTCGTCGACATTTACACCGAGCAGGCGGCGGGCCTTGAGCAGGCGGGCGTCGACCTCTACGTCATTGAGACGATGATGACGCTGACCGATGCGCGTGCGGCGGTTCTGGCGATCCGCAGCATGAGCAAAAAGCCCATCCTTGTGTCCTTTACCTGCGATGAGAGCGGCAAGATCCTCTCCGGTACGGACGTGGTCGCGGCGCTTTCCGTGATGGAGGGCATGGGCGTAAGCGCATTCGGCCTGAACTGCTCGGCAGGCCCCGAGCAGATGTTGCCGCAGCTCCAACGTCTGCATAAATACGCGCGCGTGCCGCTGATCGCCAAGCCCAACGCCGGCATGCCGGAGATCGTGAACGGCGAGGCCGTGTACAACTGCCCGCCGGAGGAATTTGCCGCGCTGGTGCCCGAGATGCTCAAGGCAGGTGTGGCCCTCTTCGGCGGCTGCTGCGGCACGACGGAGGAGCACATCGCCGCGCTGAAAGCAGCGCTCAAGGACGCGGAATACGTTCGCCCCGCACCGGAATGCCTCGGCCTTCTTCCCGCGGCAACGGAGAAGGAAGCCTTCTTCCTGCCCGCCGATGCGACGCACGGCGCGGTGCTGACCGCGGACGGCGATTTGGAGGACAAGCTCTCCGACGCGATGGATGACGAATGGCCGATGGTCGCGCTGAAGCTCGCGTCCTGGGCGGACGTCGACGCGTTGGCGGACTACCAGTACATGCTTAGAAAGCCGCTGTGCCTTATCTGCGACGACGCGGAGCTTTTGGAAGCAGGCCTGCGCGCCTATCAGGGAAGAGCCTTGTACGAGGGAAATCTCACCGAAGATGCCCTTGCGCCGCTGGTCGAAAAATACGGTCTGCTGGTGTAAAAAGAGAAAAAGAAGAACGGGACGGAAATGAACATTTCCGTCCCGTTCTCTATATAGTAAAGCGCGTCACGCCGCGGCGCCGCCAGTGCTGACGATGCGGAAATACGCATTCGACGTCAGACGGTACATCGCGCAGTAGAGCAGCGCGAAAAGAAGCAGCGCCGCGCCGGTCACGCCGAGAAACAGCGTGAGGTTCTGGATGCCGAACAGCTGCATGATCTGCCAGACCATCGGCTGGGCGAAGGCGAGGTGCAGCGCCGCCGCGGCAAGCGGCAGCAGAAAAATGAGCAGCATTTGCGCGTTCACGCTCTCACGGATGTCGCGCTTGGTCATGCCCACGCGCTGCATGATGGCAAAGCGCGAGGCATCCTCATACCCCTCCACGACCTGTTTGTAGTAGAGCATCAGGAGCGTTGCGAACAGGAACAGCACGCTTAAAAGAATGCCGAGGAAAAAGAGACTGCCGTAGAGCGAGAAGAACTCCGCACGGACGTCCGCCATTTCCGTGGGATGCCAGTGATTCTGGACGGCAAGCGTGTTGATCGCGTCCTCCGCGCCAAAATAGAGGCTCGCCGTCGAGGCAAGCATCACCAGCACCATCGTCGAGAGAATGCAAATGGAGGCGAGGCCCGCGCCGTTTCGCTTCATGCGGTAGATGAGCGACGAGAGGGAAACAAAGTTGCGCTTTTTGTAGTAGAAGTTTTCATCCTTCTGGAGTGTTTTGCAGAGCGTCACGCTGCCGGAGATGAAGAGAAGATACGTCGATAGAATGACCATGATGACCGCGAGGAAGAAGAGCAGCATCGCCTGTACAGGGTCGTTGATGGTCGCGGCGATGTAGTACGCGCCGAGCAGCAGCGCAAGGCCGGGGATGACGAGCAGCCATTGCGACTTCGGCGGCTTTTCGCCGACGTTTTCGCTCTTCAAAAGCGCCGCGCCCTGTGCATGGCGCAGCGACAGCACACCGCGCACATAGAGCAGCGCGAAGATGGCGATGAACGTGATGGCGCACTGCTTGATGGCGGCAAGGCTCACGGTGAAAGCCGCGGCGGGGAGAGATAAAAGCCGCAGCAGTGCGGACTGCGAGACATAGGAGAGCAGCAGGCCGAGGCCAAGCCCCGCGATCAGCGTGAACGTCGCGGCCAGAAGTGTCTCCCAGAAGAGAATGGCGCTGAGTGCGCCGCGGTCCATGCCGAGCACGCTGTAAAGGCCGAATTCCTTCTTGCGGCGACGCAGGAGAAAGCTGTTCGTGTAGAAGAGAAACAGCGCGATGAACACCGATACGACGAACGAGCCGAGGCTCATCGTCATCGCGACCGCAGAGGTGCCGGAGCCGTTCACCTTGCCATTGACCGTATAGAGCGCGGGGGTGACGGCGAGGTACGCAATGATATACAGCATCGCTGCCATGAACGCGCAGGAGAGAAGATAGGGCACATAGAGCCTTGCGTTCTTTTTGATACCCATCCACGCAAGGCGGGGGTAAAAGGTGGGCTTCATGCGCATTCGCCTCCCGTCTGCTGCTGCGTGAGCGCATCGGTGATACGCTGGTAGAACTGGGAATCCGTGTCCTTACCGCGCTTTAACTCGAGCGAGACCTCGCCGTCGCGCAGGAACAGCACGCGCGAGGCGCAGCTCGCCGCGCGCACAGAGTGCGTGACCATCACGATGGTCTGGCCAGAGGCGTTGATCTCGCCGAAGAGCTTCAAGAGCTCGTCGGTCGAGCGGGAGTCGAGCGCGCCGGTCGGCTCGTCGGCCAGCAAGATCTGCGGGCGGGTGATGAGCGCGCGGGCGACGGCGGCGCGCTGCTTCTGTCCGCCGGAGACCTCGTAGGGGTACTTTTTGAGCAGCGTCTCGATGCCGAGGTCGTAGGCGAGCGGTGAGAGCCGGTCGCGCATCTCCGTGCGCGACTTGCCTGCGAGCACGAGCGGCAGGCAGATGTTGTCCTCGAGCGAGAACGTGTCGAGCAGGCTGAAGTCCTGAAACACAAAGCCTAAGTTGTCGCGGCGGAAGGCTGCGGCGGTTTCTTCGGGAATCTCGGAGAGGTTCTTGCCGCCGAGCAGCACCGTGCCGCCGCTCGGCTTGTCGAGCGCGGCGAGAATATTGAGAAGCGTCGTTTTGCCGCTGCCGCTCTCGCCCATAATGGCGATGTATTCTCCGCTTTCAACGCTGAAGCTGACGTTTTTGAGCGCTTGGACCTTGCTGCCGCCAAAGCGCGTGGTGTAGGTCTTTTGAAGACCGGAAACAGTCAAAATTTGCATGAGATGACTCCTTTCGAACAAATGAGTTAGAAGATGACGGTTGACATAACTTTTTGATTTCGGAAAATTTTGCCGAAAAAAGGGCGCAAGAAAGCAGCCGGAAAAGCGGAGACCTTTCGCGGCTGCTTTTTCGAAAACGCGTTACTCGAGATTCAGTTTTTTCGTCGTGAAGTACCACGTTACGGCGTAGCCTGCCGCGGCGAAGAGCAGTTCGCCGAGCATGCCCCAGAGGAGCAGCAGCTCGATGCTCGCGGGCGCGCTGTAAACGTCCAGATACATCCAGCGTGTGGGATCGGCGCTGAAGAACGCGCCGATCATGGCGATGGCGGTGAACTGCGCAAGCTGGAAGAACACGAGCACAAGGATGGTCGTCCAGAGCGTCTTGTGCTTATTGAAGCTGTAACCGATGGAGAAGGCGGCGTAGACCACGAGCTCGGCGGCAGAAACGGCAAAGACGAAATTGCAGAAAAGCTCAAAGACGATCAGCAGCGCGTGACTGCGCAGCGAGGCCTCCATTTCGAAGAACGCTGTGAAAACATCATTGAAAAAATCGGGGACATACTGGAGAGTGCTCCAGCCGGAGGCAGCAATCAGCAGCGAGAGAAGTCCCACGATGAACGCCGCCGCATACCACACGGCGGAAACGATGAGCTTGGAGATGAGCAGCTGATGGAGGCTCACCGGCAGCGTCAGCGTGAGGTAACCCTCATCCTTGAGCACGTGGTCGCGCCAGCGGACGGCGGAGAGCACCAGCGGCGCAAACGCCAGCGCAAAGAGGCCCATCACAAAGCCGATGACCAGCAGTACGCCGATGAGCTGTAAGAGCCAGGGAATGTGCCCGCCGTTCAGGAGCAACTGAGAAAAACGCATCAGCGCCGTCAGTGCCAGCATTCCAAGAAAGACCGGCCACATGATGCGGCTCGTTGCACGGAATTCATGTTTGATCAGTTTGCTCAGCATCTGAATACCTCCCGGAAGAGCTCGTCAACGCTCTTGCCCTTTTCATCTCGAATGGTCTCCACGCTCTCGTGGAGCATGACCTGCCCCTCGCGCAGGAACACGACCTCGTCAAGGATCTGCTCGACGTCGGCGATCAGGTGTGTGGAGATGATGACCGCTGCGTCCTCGCTGTAGTTGCCGATGATCGTGCGCAGGATGTAGTCGCGCGTCGCGGGGTCGACGCCGCCGATGGGCTCGTCAAGGAGATAGAGCTTGGCGTCGCGGCTCATCGTCAGGATGAGCTGCGTCTTCTCGCGCATGCCTTTGGAGAGCGTCTTAATCTTCTGTGTGCGGTCAAGGCCGAGGTTCATCAGCATCGCTTCGGCCACGCCGCGGCGGAAGTCCGAATAAAAGTCACCGTAGTAGTCAAGCGCCTGCGCGATCGTCATCCAGCCGGGCAGCGTGTTTCGGTCGGGCAGGTACGAGACGATGGCTTTCGTTGCGCGGCAGGGGGCCTTGCCTGCGATCAGAATTTCGCCCGACGTCGGCGTCAGAAGGCCGTTGGCGAGCTTGATGAGCGTCGTCTTGCCGCTGCCGTTGGGGCCGAGCAGGCCCACGATGCGCCCGGGTTCGATCGTGAGATCGATGCTGTCGAGCACCGTTTTGGCGCCGTAATTTTTCGTGAGCGCCTTGCATTCAAAAATACTCATTCTTCCTCCTCCTTAGCTCCCTGAATGAGAGCTATGACTTCGTCTCTCGTGCAGCCGAGCGTTTTCATCGAGTGGAGAAATTCTCCCACGCGCTCGTCCGCAATGCGGAGCTTGGCATTTGCAATCATGTTTTCATTTTCCGTGACGAACCGTCCCGCCGTGCGCTGGGAAAACACCAGACCGTCGCGTTCGAGCTCGGATAGCGCGCGCTGGACCGTGTTGGGGTTGACGCCCGCCTCCACCGCAAGCTCTCGCACGGAGGGGAGCTTTTCTCCCGGCGCGTAGATGCCGGAGACGATGGCCTCCGTCAACCGCTGTGTCAGCTGGGAGTAGATCGGCTGGTCATTGCGGAAGTTCCAGTCCATAGTGATCCTCCTTGTGTATCACTGTATTAAGTGATTAGTACAATAATACATCAAGCGGCATTTGTCAATAGCCGGACGCAAAAAAGATCAAAAAAATTTCGCGGCAGAAAAAAACCGCGAAATTGACATAAAATCCTAAAACAGATGTTGCATTTCGGGAAAAATGTGGTATCATAAATTCGAACAAATGTTGGAAGGGGTGCACAAGATGGAAAAACTGTCCAGAATGCAGCAGCGCGTATACGATTATATAGCAGAGAGCATCGCCGAACACGGCTATGCCCCCTCTGTGCGCGAAGTCGGTGAGGCGCTGGGACTCAAGTCACCCTCCACGGTCCACTTCCATATCAAGCACCTGCAGGAGATGGGGCTCATTGAGAAGAGCGCGGGCAAGGGCCGTGCCATCACGCTCAAAAAGCAGCTGCAGGCCGTTCCCGTTGCGCCGCAGCCCGTCGAGATCGACGAGCTTGCTCCGCGCCGCCGTCAGGTGCCGATCCTCGGCAATGTTGCCGCCGGTAACCCGATTTTGGCGCAGGAGTGCATCGAGGACTACCTGACGTTCGACACCGGCGGGCACGATGACGAGTATTTCGCCCTGCGTGTGCGCGGCGAGTCGATGCTCGGCGTCGGCATCCTGCCGGACGATCTTGTCGTCGTCCACCGCCAGAACCTCGCGCAGAACGGGCAGATCGTGGTCGCGCTGCTTGGTGACGAGGCGACGGTCAAAACGCTCAAGCGCAAGGGCAGCGAGGTCTGGCTCATGCCCGCGAACCCCGACTACCAGCCCATCGACGGCCGCGAGTGCACGATCTTGGGCCGCGTCGTTGCCGTGGTGCGGCAGTATTAAGCGAGAAAAGCAAACGCTCCTCCGCGAATGCGGAGGAGCGTTTTTTTGTTGTTATGGGGGAAAGCGCAGGGTTAGAGGGAGCGCTGCGGCAAACTGAACGTTATCAATTGGTGAATCTTAAATAATAGTAGGTAGTCATTTCCTTCCATAACATCCATTTTCTTAAACCCGTGTCGTAAATAAAAGCGTTCTGCCTGAATATTATCCTTATGACACCCTAAGGCAATGGGGCGCTTACCAAAGTCACGATAAACAAGCTGTATCGTCTTTTCCAATATTTCTCCGCCAATGCCGCAACCACGATATCCTTTATCAACTACAAATCCCGCTTGTTACGCCCTCATCCCTTGTCAAAGTGCACCGTCCAGCCCTCGATCCCGTAGAACGGGGAGGAGACGGTGGGGTTCAGTCCGTCGAGGAGGCCGCTCGGCGTCAGGACCGACGCGGTCTTGAATGCGATGGGCGCGATGGGCGCGCTCTGGGCAAGGTAGCGGTACAGCGCGCGGGCGGTCTGATCCGTCTCGTTGAGCGAGAACGCATCGAGCAGCGTGTTGCACTGCTCGTCCGCGTAGCGGCCGTAGTTCAGCGCGCCGCCGGTGCGCGCGAGGGACGAAATGTCCCAGTTCGCCGTCAGGCGCACCTCGCCGAGATACAGGTCAAAATTCCCGTTTTGCAGCGCGGTCAGATAGTCGCTCCACGGGAGTGAGCGCACGCTGACCGTCAGAACGTCGGTCGAGAGCGTGCGGCTCAGATAGTCGGCGATGGAGACCTTGAACGAGTCGCTCTCGCTGACCAGGATCGTCACCGTGCGGGGGCGGCTTTCCGTCACGCCCGCGCTTTCGAGCGCAGCGGCGAGGTCAGGCGAAGCGAGCGTCGATGCCATCTCCGTCGGATAGAGGCTGGAGTGCGGCGAGAGCGGGAAGCGCGCCGCCTCGGCATGACCAGCGAGGTAGCCCGTCGTGATGGTCGCGCGGTCGATCGCACCCGCGAGGGCGCTGCGAAGCGATGCATCGGAGAGCGGCGCGCGCTGTGTGTTGAAGCCGAGGTAGATCATGTTCGCCGTCGCGTAGTCGGTGAGCGCCGTGTCCGCGCTGCGCAGATCGCCCGTGCTGCTCGTCAGGTCAGCCGAGAGCAGATGCACCTCGCGCGAGGAAAAAAGGTACGCCGCCGTGTCCGTATCCTTAGCGGCGTGCAGATCGATGCGCTCAAACGGCAGGGTTCCACCGTGCCAGTCGGCGCTCCGCTTCAGGAATGCGCCGTCGCCGTCTGTGACGAAGAGATACGGCCCGGTGCCGAGCGGTACGGTGCTTTTCTCCGATCCTGCCTTGACGATGGGAATATCAAGCAATGCGGGGAAAGCGCTGTCTGCGCGCGAGAGGGTAATGATGAGCGCACCGCCGCTTGCGCGCATTGAGGAGACATTTGCGAAGCGCGCGCTGTAGCGCTCGCTCTCCTGCGCGCGGCGAAGCGTCGCGAGCACATCGCTTGCCGTCAGGCTGCTGCCGTCGGAAAAGCCGACGCCGTCGCGGAGGTAAAAGGTGTAGCTCGTGCAGTCGTCGTTGTGCTCATAGCGGCTGCACAGCACATTTTGCGGCGCAAACGACTCGTCCAGCACGAAAAGCCCCTCGTAGAGCAGCGCGCCAAGCGTCTGCTGCATGCCGTCGGGGCAGGTGATGGGGTCGAGTGTCACGCCCTGCAAATACGGCAGTGCGAACGACGTGATCGGCGTCAGGGTGGAGGAGGTGTCCGCTTCCACCGGCGGCGTTTCCTCCCAGAAGTCGCCGCTGCTGTCGTCGCTCACATCGCCGCTCCAGCAGCCCGAAAGCGAAAGCGCGAGCGTCAGCGCGCACAAAAGCGCAGAGAGGCGGCGCTTCACAGCGCATCCTCCGTAAGGCAGATCATCGCCGCCATGCCGCCGCGCCGGTCGCCCATCGCGCGGTGCGACCAGTAGCGCTCGGGGTGGCACTTCGTGCAGTCGGGGTGTACGTCGATGCGCGAGGGGTCGATGCCCGCGCGCAGCAGCCACAGGCGGTTGATCGCCTTCAGGTCGATGTGGTATTTGTCGCCGCGCTTTTCGATGCGCTCGTCCATCGCGGGGTCGAGCAGGGCGAAAAAGGCGTCGGCCACGTCGCTGTCGGTCTCAAAGCAGCACTTGCCGATGCTCGGGCTGATGGCGGCGCGCAGTGTGTAGGGATCGGCGCCGTAGCAGCTCATCATCGACACGGCGGCCTTGAGCGCGATGCCGCTCGCCGTACCGCGCCAGCCGGCGTGCACCGCACCGATCGAACGCGAAGTCGGGTCGTAGAGCGTGATGACGCAGCAGTCCGTCCCGTAGGCGAACAGCGGCAGGTTCGGCACGTTCGTGATGAGCCCGTCGGCGTCGTAGGGACGGTCATCCCAGAGAATTTTGCCCGCGTCCTCTTCCGATGCAATGCGGACAAGGTCAGAGTGGATCTGGCGGCAGCCGACGGCGCGGCTCGCGTCAAAGCCTACGGCCTCGCCGAGACGGCGGTAGTTTTCGAGTAAGTTTTCGCTCGTGTCGCCCTTGTTGTCGGCAAAGTTGAGTGAATCGTAGGGCGCAGGGCTCACGCCGCCGTGCCGCGTCGTGAACGCGTGCACCGCGCCGCTCCCCGCGGCGGTGATGACATCGGACGTGTCGTAGATGAGACCGTTTACGTTATGTTCGGTGAAAGACATCAAAAGTGCCTCCTTTTTCTGCACCAAAGGGTGCGGAGATGTCGCCGCCTGTCTCAGGCGGCGGGGGAAATGCGGCGTGTGCGCCGCAGCACCACACTCCCCCATTTTCTTTCCCGAGAAAGAAAACGGGCGGTGTGACCGTCCAAAAGAAAGGCGTTTGCATTGCAAGTCTCAGACTTGAACAACTCTTATGCCTGCGGAATAAAATGCCTGCCAGACGTTCTATCTAAACGACTTGAGTGACTTCTATCCTCGCTGACGCTCCCTCATCTAAACGAAAGTCTGGTGGAATCCATCATCCCAGCAAACATTCCCATTGAAGGAAATAGATAAAGGGAAACGTATTGCAGGCAGAGCGGCAGCGGATGATAGTAGCAGAGGCAAATCGTATTGCAGTGCTAAACGCGGCTTCGCCGCGCTATGGGCAGTGCAATCGGCAAGCGCCGCAGCTCTTCGAGCAGCTCGCTTGCAATGCGAATTTTCTCTGGGAGGGTGTAAGGGAGGGGTATCTCTTTTTGAAAAAGAGATACCCCTCCCTTATCCGCATCCCCTGCGCGGCGCAGGGAATGGATGCAGCGCTGCGCGCTGCCAATTTCGCTTCCCCTACGGGAAAACAATCAGCCCGGAGGCCAAGTCATGTCGCGGCCGGCGAGAACATGAAAATGCAGATGCGGCACGCTCTGTCCCGCCTGCTCGCCGATGTTGGACACGACGCGGTAACTCTCAATGCCCTTCTCCTTGGTGAGCTTGGCAATGACCTCGAAGATGTGCGCGACGACGGCGCTGTTCTCTTCGTTCACGCCCGCGACAGATGCGATGTGCGCCTTCGGGATCACAAGAAAGTGCACCGGCGCCTGCGGCGCGATGTCGTTGAAGGCATAGCAGAGGTCGTCCTCGTAGACCTTGTTCGACGGGATGTCGCCCGCGATGATCTTGCAGAACAGACAATCAGACATGTTTTATCGCTCCTTTCTGTAAAGTAATTTTATCTTACACAAATTGATTTTTCTCGGCATCGTAGGTGTAACCGATGCCCGCAAGCGATGTTTCGATGCTCTCGCGCGCAACGTCCAGATCGTCACACAGCGCATCAAGAGAATCGTAAAAATCGCGCAGCTTCATATTCACGGCGCTCAGCAGCATCGCCGGATCTTTCGGTAACGCCGCCATCAGCCGAGCTTGCTCAGGATGAGATCATCCACCGCCGCGAGCGCGTCGTCGACCTTGCTGACTTCGGTGCCGCCGCCCATGGCAGAGTCGGGCTTGCCGCCGCCCTTGCCGCCGCAGATAGGCGCGATGGCCTTGATGATGTCGCCGGCCTTGACGCCGCTTGCGACCGCTTCCTTGCCGCACACGGCCAGAAGCGTGACCTTGCCGTCCTTGACGGAGGCGAGCACGCCGACGATCTTGGGCTCCTTGTCGCGCAGGAAGTCGCCGAGCTTGCGCAGGGCATTTGCATCCATGCCGTCGCGCTGGGCGGTGACGAGCTTCAGGCCCTTCACTTCCTTGGCGGAGGTCAGGAACGTGCGCGCCTCGCCGAGCGATGCCTGCTCCTTGAACTTTTCAAGCTGGCTCTTGATCTCCTTCATCTCGCTCAGCATGCCGCCGATGCGGCTTTCGAGCTCGTTCGACGTGGTCTTTAAGAGCTGCGCCGCGCGGATGAGCTTCTCCTGGCCGCTTCTAAGCTCTTCGAGCGTCTGTTTGCCGGTGATAGCCTCGATGCGGCGCACGCCGGAGGCAACGCTGCCCTCGCTCTTGATGCGGAAGAGGCCGACCTTGGCGGTGTTGTCAAGGTGCGTACCGCCGCAGAACTCCATGGACACATCGCCCATCTCGACCACGCGGACAACGTCGCCGTACTTTTCGCCAAACATGGCGACAGCGCCCTTCTTCTTCGCTTCCTCGATGGGCAGCACCTCGGTCACAACGGGGATGCCGCGCAGGATCGCGTCGTTGACGAAGGTATCGACCGCGAGCAGCTGCTCGGGCGTGATGGACTCAAAGTGCGTGAAGTCGAAGCGCAGACGGTCGGGCTCAACAAGAGAACCGGCCTGATGCACGTGGTCGCCGAGCACCGCCTTGAGCGCGGCGTCGAGCAGATGCGTCGCGGTGTGGCCGCGGCGGATGGCCATGCGGCGCTCCACATCAATGGATGCCGTCACGGTGTCGCCGAGCTGGAAGCTGCCGTGGATGACCTTACCTGTGTGCATGAACTTGCCGCCCTTGTTCTTCTGGACGTCCGTGACCTCAAACACGGCCTCGCCGCAGCGGATGACGCCCGTATCGCCGATCTGGCCACCCATTTCGGCATAGAACGGAGTCTTGTCGAGAACGATGATGCCCTCCACGCCGCTCATCATAGCCTCGGCCTGCTCACCCTCGACCACCAGCGCGACGACCTTCGCATCGTCGACGGAATCGTGGTCGTAGCCGACAAATTCCGTGGACGGAATGTCCTTGCCGAACTCAACGCCCGCCCAGCCGAGGTCACCGAGCGCCTTGCGCGCCTCGCGGGCGCGGGTCTTCTGCTCCTGCATCTCGTGGTCAAAGGCCTTGCGGTCGAGCGTCATGCCCTCGTCCTCGACCATCTCGACCGTCAGGTCGATGGGGAAGCCGTAGGTGTCGTACAGCTTGAACGCGTCCGCGCCGGAGAAGACGGTCTCGCCCTTCTCCTTGTGGGCGTTCAGAAGCTCAGTGAAGATCTTCATGCCGCCGTCGATGGTCTTGGCAAAGTTCTCCTCCTCGGTGCGGATGACCTTGGTGATATAGGCCTGACGCTCGCGCAGCTCGGGATAATGGCCTTCGTTCTCGTGCACGACCGTATCCACGACCTCATAGAGGAACGGACGGTTGACGCCAAGCAGCTTGCCGTGGCGGGCGGCTCTTCTCAGCAGGCGGCGCAGCACGTAGCCGCGGCCCTCATTGCTGGGCAGCACGCCGTCGCAGATCATAAAGGAAGCCGAGCGGATGTGGTCGGTGATGACGCGCAGGGACACGTCTTTCTCGCGGCTCTGGCCGTAGCTCGCGCCGGTGATCTCCGTGACCTTGTTCGTGATGTTCATCACCGTGTCGACGTCGAAGAGCGAATCAACGTCCTGGCACACAACGGCCAAGCGCTCAAGACCCATGCCGGTGTCGATGTTCTTCTGCTTGAGCTCGGTGTAGTGGTCGTGGCCGTCGTTGTCGAACTGGGAGAAGACGACGTTCCAGACCTCCATATAGCGGTCGCAGTCGCAGCCGACGGTGCAGCCGGGCTTGCCGCAGCCGTACTTTTCGCCGCGGTCGTAGTAAATTTCAGAGCAGGGGCCGCACGGACCGGAGCCGTGCTCCCAGAAGTTGTCCTCCTTGCCGAACTTGAAGATGCGGTCCTCGGGGATACCGATCTCCTCGTGCCAGATGCGGAACGCCTCGTCG
>OMCS01000397.1_pt1 | contig 23079 bp, 19 predicted proteins | sample 1674241 | NCBI WGS metagenome assembly OMCS01 (sample SAMEA103958153, study PRJEB25191) | human gut metagenome
TCTCGCCGTCGATGAGGACGGTGCAGGCGCCGCACTCGCCTACCTCGCAGCCCTTCTTTACGGAGGTGAGGTGGTAGTCGTTGCGGAGCATGTCGGTCAGGGAAGCCCGGACATCTACCATCTTTTCTACGTCCTTGCCGTTTATGTTGCAGTGAATAAGCTTATACTGTGCCATTACAGCTCACCTCCCGCGAGAATTATGGATTCTGTCATGCAGCGCTTGGCAGTCTCTACGGCGATATGCTGGCGGAAGGCCTTGCTGGCGCGCCAGGAATCCCGTGGATTGATGTCGTCGAGAACTGTGCGTGCGAAGGCCTCTACGGTCTCCATGGATACGGGCTGACCGTTGGCGGCAGCCTCGGCCTTTTCGGCGCGCATGGGTACCGGGCCTGCCACGCCGTAGGCTATGCGGGCGCGCTCTATGATCTTTTTATCCTGAGAAAGGCGGACGTTCACGCTGCACCCCAGGGTGGCTATATCCATGGCGTTGCGCATGGAGTATTTGATGTAGTGGCCGTAGGTGTTCTCATAGCTGGCCTTGGGTATTATTATGGCGGTCTGTATCTCGTCCGGGTGTATGTCCACAAGGCCGGCCTTTATGTAGAAGTCGCGTATGGGCAGCAGGCGCTTGCCCTCGCTGCCTGTGAGCTCTATTATGGCCTCCCACGCGTGGAGGGTGGAGGCGGAGTCTGCGGAGGTAACGCCGTTGCAGGTGTTGCCGCCTATGGTGCCTATGTTGCGTATCTGGGGCCCGCCTACCATATCCACCGCCTGACCCAGCACGTTTATGTATTTCTGGATAATGGGATCCCGGGTTATGTGGGAGAAGCTGGTAAGGGAGCCTATGCGGATGCTGTCGTTTTCGTCCATGGATACGCCCCGAAGCTCATCGAGGCCGTATATGGAGATGAGCTCCTTGCCGGCGCGTTTGCCCTCGCGCATCTGCACGAGAACATCGCTGCCGCCGGCTATTATCTGTGCCTCGGGGTGTTCGAGGCGAAGCTCCACGGCGTTCTGAACGGAGGAAGCCTCATACAGCGCTTTAAGATCGTACATGTTATTTTTCCTCCTTTGTCCATTCGTCCTTTATAAGCCCGGCACGGCTGAATTCCGCGAACAGCACATGGGGGGTTATGGGGATGGTATTTATGGCTACGCCAGTGGCGTTATATATGGCGTTGCGTATGGCGGGGGCCCCGGAGCAGGCGGGGGGCTCGCCGAGGGCCTTTGTGCCGAAGGGGCTGGTAGGCTCCGGGTTCTGTATGAATTCTGCCCGAAGGTCGGGGTGATCCATGAAGGTGGAGAGCTTGTAGTCCAGGAGGTTATTGTTCAGCGGCCTGCCGGTCTTAGGATCGAAGAGCAGCTGCTCGGAAAGGCCATAGCCTATTGCCATGCTCATGCCGCCGTGAACTTGTGCCTCCGCCAATGCGGGGTTTATCAGCCTGCCGCAGTCGTGTACGTTTATCATGTCCACCAGCTTTACCCTGCACATGGGAATATCTACCTCCACCTCCGCAAAGGTGCAGCCGAAGGAGTAGGCGTTGTTGCGTATGGTGTAGGTGGATTCGGCAGTTATATGCTCGCTGTGTACGGGGTTGTACTGGGCGGTCATGGCAAGCTCGGAAAGGCTCATCAGCACCCGCCCGTCGGGCACGCGCACTATGTCGCCATTTACTATATCCATGTTTTGTATGGGCTGCCGCGTTACCTCGCAGGCGTATTCCAGTATCTTTTTGCGGAGCAGGTCCCCTGTCTGGCGTATGGAGAAGCCCGCAACGTAGGTCTGGCGGGAGGCGTAGGCGCCGAGGCCGGTGGGGGTTATGTCGGTATCCTGGCAGCTTACCACGTGTACGTCCCGGTAGCTTTTCAGCCCTATCACCTCGGCGGTCATCTGGGCGTATGCGGTGTCCGCGCCCTGGCCTATCTCGGTCTCGCCGCACTGCATGGTGACGGTGCCGTCAAGGTTGAGCTGCATGCGGTTGGAGCTGGTCTCGAGAGATATTGGGTATACGGCGGTGTTGTACCAGAAGGCGGCAAGGCCAATGCCCCGGCGTACAGGGCCGGTATCCTTGGCGTATTCCTGAACCTTTCTGCGGTAGTCGATGGCCTCCGCACCCTTTTCAAGGCACATACGGAAGGAATCGTAGTAGTTCTCGTTCTTGGAGAAGCCGTCCACAAAGCCCTTGGGCATTATTACCTTGTCCCTGTAATCCATGGGATCCATGCCCAGCGCCCTTGCGCATTCATCTATGTTGGAATCGTCTGCGAAGGAGGCCTGAGGCATTCCGTAGCCCCTCATTGCGCCGGCCGCAGGGCGGTTGGTGAATACGGTGTATGCGTCGCCCTCGAAGTTATCGCAGGGATATATTTGAGGGAATGAGCCCATGGCCTTTGCTACTATGCTGTGTCCGTGGGAGGCGTATGCGCCCTGATTGGAGAAGCATTCTACCTTGCGGGCGGCGAGGGTGCCGTCCTTGTGCAGCCATGTTACGATATGGAAGCGTATGGCATGGCGTACCCGGTTGGATACGAAGGTCTCCTCGCGGGCGCAGTCTATGCGGACGCAGCGCCCGCCTACCTGAGTGCAGCACCATGCGCACAGGGGCTCGTAGAGGGCGTCCTGCTTGTTGCCGAAGCCGCCGCCTATGTAGGGCTTTACTATCCTTATATCCGCCCAGGGGCGGCCCAGCGCCTGTCCCACAACGCGGCGGATTATATGGGGTATCTGGGTTGAAGCGACCACGGTAAGCCTGCCGTTCTCCTCGTATGCAAAGCAGCCGTGGTTCTCTATGTGGCAGTGCTGTACGGTGGGCGTCTCATACCAGCCCTCGACCTTGATAAGGCCGGGCTCCTTTATAGCCTCTGCGTAGTTGCCCTTTTGAATGGAGGTGTGCTTGAGTATGTTATTCGGGCAGCTATCGTGGAGCTGTGGGGCGCCGTCCTTCATGGCCTCCTGAACGTCAAGCACGAAGGGCAGCTCCTCGTATTCCACCTTCAGGGCGCGGACGCCCTGATTGGCGGCGACCTCATTCTCGGCTATAACCACGGCAACGTCGTCGCCGTAGTAGCGCACGTGGCGGTTAAGCAAAAGCCTGTCCTTTACGTCCTGATGCCCCGGGTCCATGCTCCAGGGATGGCCGGCGGTGGGAAAGGGTATATCCGGCACGTCGAAGCAGGTGAGCACCTTTACGACGCCGGGTATTTTCTCCGCACAGGAGGTATCTATATTCTTTACGAAGCCGTGGGCGATGGTGGAGTGCTTTATGCGCACATACAGCGCGTCGCCCGGCATACGGTCCTCGTAGTATTTGGTGCGGCCGGTCACCTTGTCGAAGGCGTCCACGCGCACTTCACTCCTGCCGACCAAGTGCTCGGCCTGAACGGAATGATTATCCTTATTCATTACTTGTCCTCCTTATCCTTATTCATTACTTGTCCTCCTTATCCTTAAAGCTGAGGGATCAAGCTTCTATAAACTTAAAGCTGGCTGAGTCAAACAGTCCCTTATCCGTAAGGCGTATGGCGGGTATAACGGGGAGCGCCAGGAAGGAGAGGGCCACAAGCGGGTCGCTCTTCTTGTCTACGCCAATGTATGCTGCGGCGTCCAGAAGGGCGCGCTGTATCTCAAGCACGCTGTCAACAGGCGCATCAGTCATAAGACCGGCTATGGGAAGGGGCAGGCGGGCCAGGACTATGCCGTGGCTCACCACGCAGAAGCCGCCGCCGCATTCCCTGAGGGACTCGGCCGCAAGCAGCATGTCGTCGTCGTTATCGCCCACCATGACCAGATTGTGTGAATCGTGGGCTACGGTGGAGGCTATGGCGCCGCCGTGAATATTGAAGCCCTGAACTATGCCGAGGCCTATGTTGCCCAGGGCGTGGTGGCGCTCTATAACTGCCAGCTTGTTTAGGCCGTTACCGGATACGAAGTTGCCCTCAGCATCGCGGCAGACGGGCAGGTCCCTGCGCTCTGTGACCAGCTGGCCCTCTATCTGGCATATCACCGGCATTATCTCCTTTGCGGGGAGCCTGAGGCCGTCCTCTGGTATGGGGGCCATGTTCATGCTGGTGTATACCGCCTGGGGTATTATGGGCATGGGGGTGGGCTTGCCGTCATACGGCCTGCCGAAGCGGGTAAATACCTTGAGCACCCTGAAATCCTTCAGATCCTCAAACAGCACCATGTCGCCCTTGTAGCCGGGGGCTATGGCGCCTATGTTGCGCAGGCCGTAGGCGCGGGCGGCGTTGTAGCTGGCCATCTTTACCGCCTGTATAGGGTCCATGCCGCACTTTACCGCCATGCGGGCTATGCAGTTTATGTGGCCCTCACGGCGAATGTTCTCGATGTGCTTGTCGTCCGTGCAGAACATCATGTTGTCCGTTGGCAGACCGTGCTTTACTATCTCGGTGATGAGCTCCTCCATGCCGTTGGCGGCGGAGCCTACCCTCAGGAGTATCCTCATGCCGGTGCGGAGCTTTTCAAGCACCTCGTCAAAGTTGCTGCACTCGTGATCCGTGGAGGGGCCGGCCACCCTGTAAGCATTCAGTGCGCGGCCGGAAAGCAGCGGCGCGTGGCCGTCTATGGGCCGTCCGTCAAAGAGACGGAGCTTATCCATCATGTCCTTTGAGCAGTTTATGGTGGATACGGCGTCCATTACCTCGCCAAGGCCCAGTATGCGGCTCTTGCGCATGAACTGCTCCATATCCTCGGCGGTAAGGGTAGCGCCGGAGTTTTCGAAGGGAGTGGCCGGCACGCAGGAGGGCATCATGAAAAGCACCCTCAGCGGCAGGTCATCGGACAGCTTGTATATGGCCCGCACGCCCGCCACGCCGCAGACGTTGGCTATCTCGTGGGGGTCGGCGATTATGGTGGTGGTGCCGTGGGGCATTATCACGCGGGAGAAGGAATCCGGTATGACCATGCTGCTCTCTATGTGTACGTGGGCGTCTATGAAGCCGGGGCAGAGGTACGCGCCGCCCGCGTCTATCTCTTCCCTGGCGGCGAAGCCCTTGCCCACGCCTATGATGGTATCCTCCGAGAGGGCGACGTCGCCTTCCAGTATTTCGTTTGTAAATACATTAACTACCCTGGCATTCTTTACCACAAGCGTTGCATCGCCCTTAAGGGCCGCAGTGATAAGTTCGGACTGTTTCATCGGTTTCCTCCATTCTTGATTTTAAATGCCGTTGATACGCCAACATGGGCGCCATAGACGCCCGAACAAAAACATTAAGGTTTAAACAAAGTTTGTTAGATAATTGTTTATTGCAGTATAGCACAATCGGGCCTATCAGAAAAGCCCTTTTTTACAGTAAACTATACCATATAAAACAAAAAAATAAATAGGATTTTTTTAAAGTTCGCGTTGCTGTTATTGATTTTTCTTCTTTGGGATGATAATATAAAATCAATAAGAGAGTGTTCATATAATCTCGTGATTTCTATCGGACGGGAGTTTCTACGGGCCACCGCAATGGCCTGCTATGAGCGCCGAGCGTACAGCATACTGTACAGCCGGGCGCTTTTTGTTTTTTATGAATCAACAGCCTATACCATTTAGGAGGAAAAAGTCAATGCGCATACTCATCAAGAACGGAACCATAGTAAACGCAAATGGCAGGGAGCGTAAGGATATACTCACCGACGGCGACAGGATAATCGCCATAGGCGGCAATCTTGACGCTGCGGGCGCGGAAGTGATAGACGCTGCGGGCTGCTACGTCATGCCCGGCTTTATAGACACCCATACCCACTTTGACCTTGATGTAGGGCTCTGTGTTACGGCGGATAACTTCAGGACGGGCACCCGGGCTGCGGCGCTGGGCGGTACCACCTGCGTGCTGGACTTCGCAACTCAGGACAGGGACGGGACGCTCAGGCAGGCACTTGAGACATGGCACAAAAAGGCCGAGGGCAGCAGCTGCAATTACGGCTTCCATATGGCCATAGCCCGCTGGGACGCCGAGACCGAAAAAGAGATGGACTACATGAGCGACAACGGCGTCACTTCATATAAGATGTACATGGTGTATGACGGCCTCAAGGTGGACGACGGCCAGATATATGCCGCCCTCAAGACCGCCCGCGATCACGGCGCCCTCATAGGCATACACTGCGAGAACTGGGAAGTGCTGCTTCGCCGCATTGAGGAGCTGAAGGAGCAGGGCGAGACCAAACCCTGGGGCCACCCGGTTTCCCGCCCCGCAGAGGTGGAGGCTGAGGCCGTCGCGCGGTATATGCGCATAGCCCAGCTTGCGGGTACCCCTGCGTATGTAGTGCATCTTTCAACCGAGGAGGGCCTTATCGAGGCCCAGCGGGCGAGGGCGAGGGGACAGGAGGTATACCTTGAGACCTGCCCCCAGTACCTGCTGCTCACGGACGACAGGTATAGGGATCCCGACGGAGTGAAGTTCATAATGAGCCCGCCTCTGCGCAAGGACGCGGACAGGGAGGCGCTCTGGCAGGGGCTCAAGGAGGGCGCGCTGGATACCATAGGCACGGATCACTGCTCCTTCACCATGGAGCAGAAGCTGCTGGGAGGCGGAAAGTTCTTTAAGACCCCCAACGGCGGCGCGGGCGTTCAGCACAGGGGCCAGCTCATATACACCTACGGCGTGTGCGAGGGCAGGCTCACCCTTGAGGATATGGTAAAGTACCTTTCCTACAACCCATCAAGGCTTTTCGGCATGCCGGACCGGGGCGAGATAGCCGAGGAAAAAGCGGCGGATATAGTTATATGGGATCCCTCCGTATCCGGTACCATAACCGATACCAACCACGCCTATAACTGCGACAATTCGGTCTTTGCGGGCTTTGACGTAAAGGGCGCTGCCCGCGATGTCATATTGAACGGCGAGCATATTGTTGAGAACGGCAGCATAAAGCTTGAAGGCAGGGGCAGATACATAAGCCGTACCGGCTATATGAAGTTAAGATGAAGCGCACCAGGATAGGCTGCGTGCTTATGGCGGCGGGCAGCTCCACCCGCTTCGGAGGAAACAAGCTGCTTACGGATTTCTTCGGAAAGACCCTCATAGAGCGGGCCATGGAGGCAATACCCCGAGATAAGCTTTGCCGGGCAGCGGTGGTGAGCCAGTATGACGAGGCGCTGTCCATGGCGCTGGACTTTGACTTTCTGACGGTAAGGAACGACAGGCCGGAGGATGGCGTCAGCCGCACCATACGGCTTGGCCTCGATGCATTGGGCGATGTGGACGCCGCCATGTTCATGGTAGCGGATCAGCCCTGCCTGAGCCGGTGGAGCACGGAAGGCCTTGTGAGCTTTTATTTAAAGGAGCCGGACAAGATAGCCGCCATGGCATACGGCGCCCGCCGGGGAAACCCGGTAATATTCCCCAAGGATATGTTTATAGAACTGCGCGACCTTACAGGCGACACGGGTGGCAGCGCGGTTATATGTAAAAACCAGGATAAGCTCAGGCTTTACCAGGTGGAAGACGAGCTGGAGCTGTTCGATGCGGACAGGGCCTCCGAGCTGGAAAGGCTGAAGCGGGAAAAGGAGAGAACCATATGAACGAGAGGCTGGAGGCCATAAAGGGCAATATAATATACGCCGAAACGCCGGGTGAGCTTACCGTAATGCCCGATAGCTGGATAGTCACGGAAGGCGGCATTATTCGGGGAATATTCGGCGAGCTGCCGGAAAGGTATGCGGCAGCGGAGGCGACGGACTACGGCGATATGATAATCACCCCGTCCTTTACCGACCTGCACCTGCACGCACCCCAGTACCCTATGCTGGGCCTCGGCATGGACCTTGAGCTTCTCGGCTGGCTGAACAAATACGCATTCCCTACGGAGGCCATGTTCAGTGACGCCGGCTACGCCCGCAGGGTATATTCAAAGCTGGCCCATGCTCTTATAGAGAGGGGTACCACGCGGGTATGCATATTCTCAAGCCTGCACAGGGAAGCGACCAATATACTTATGGACGAACTGGAAAAGGCGGGAGTCACCGGCTATGCGGGCAAGGTGAACATGGACCGCAACGGTTCGGAGGAGCTTATAGAGACTACGGAGGAATCTGTGGCCGAAACGAGGCTCTTTATAGAGGAGAATAAAGACAGAAAGCTCATAAAACCCATACTCACCCCGAGATTTACCCCTTCATGCACGAATGAGCTAATGGAGGAGCTTGGGAAAATAGCTGCTGAGTATCCGGATATCCCGGTACAGTCCCACCTTTCCGAAAATACCGACGAGATGAAGTGGGTAAAGGAGCTGCACCCGGACTGCGCCCAGTACTGGGAGACATACGACAAATACGGCCTTTGGAAAAACCGCACGGTGATGGCTCACTGCGTGTATTCAGACGAGCGGGAGCGGGCCGCCATGAAGAAGGCCGGCGTGTGGGCGGTTCATTGCCCCGATTCCAACACCTGCATAGCAAGCGGAATAGCCCCCGTAAGGACAATGCTGAAGGAGGGCGTAAAGGTGGCCATGGGGTCAGACATAGCTGGCGGAGCAAAGCTGTCCATGCTGGACGTGGCCACGGAGGCGATACGGGTCTCCAAGCTGCGCTGGCTGTTTGGCGGAAAGCGGGACGAGGAGCGGTTTTTGACCGTTGCGGAGGCCTTCTATCTCATCACCGGCGCGGGGCAGGAGTACTTCGGAGCACGACCCGGCTTCTGCATAGGAGACAGGCTCCATGCGGTGGTGTTCGATGACCGTGGGATGGCCGACAATCCCAGGATGAATCTTTCCGAGCGGCTTGAGAGGATAATCTACCTCGGTGAACGGCAGGATATAAAGGCCGTATACAGCGAGGGCATAAGGAGGATATGATGGGGAGCCTGCTTATAAAAAACATACATTCACTTGTGACCTGCAACGGGGAGGACAGGATACTGCGCGGTGCGGACGTGTACTGCGAGGACGGCTTTATCAGGGCTATCGGCCGCGGTATTGACAGTAAAGCGGACATTACTGTCGATGGCAGCCATATGCTTTGCTATCCCGGCCTTGTAAACACACATCATCATCTGTACCAGCAGTTTTCCCGCAACCTCCCCGAAGTGCAGGGCTTTGAGCTGTTTGACTGGCTCAGGTACCTGTACGATATTTGGAAAAATATAGACGAGGAGCTTATAACCCTCTCGTCGCTGACAGGAATGGGAGAGCTGATGAAAAACGGCTGCACCACCTGCTTTGACCACCACTACGTGTTCCCAAGGGACGGCGGGGACCTTATAGCCGCCCAGTTCGAGGCTGCGGGCCTTATAGGAATGCGTATGCATGCCTCCCGGGGCAGCATGGACCTTTCCAAAAAGGATGGCGGCCTGCCTCCGGACAGCGTGGTACAGACCATAGACGAGATAATGAAGGACAGCGTCAGGCTCATAGAAAAGTACCACGATCCTTCAAAGGGCTCAATGCGGCAGATAGCCCTCGCCCCCTGCTCGCCCTTCTCGGTATCGGGAGAGCTGCTTAAGGAGAGCGCCGCGCTCGCGAGACAGTACGGCGTGCGGCTGCACACCCACCTTTGCGAAACTAAGGACGAGGAAAGCTATACCCTCGAAAGATACGGCATGCGGCCGTATGCATATATGGAGTCTCTGGGCTGGACAGGCCCCGACGTATGGTATGCCCATGGCATACACTTCAATTCGGACGAATTGAAGGCGCTGGCGGATACGGGCACAGGAGTAGCCCACTGCCCCATATCCAATATGAAGCTGTCAAGCGGCATAGCCCGCATACCGGAGATGCTGAAGCTGGGAGTTACCGTTGGCCTCGGGGTGGACGGCAGCGCCAGCAACGACGGCAGCAGCCTGCTTGAGGAGATGCGCGTAGCGTACCTGCTGCACAGGCTAAACTCCGGAGCCGCCGCCCCCACAGGCTATGACATACTCAAGATGGCCACTGTGGGCAGCGCAAAGCTCCTTGGCCGGGATGACATAGGCAGCATAGAGGAAGGCAAGTGCGCGGATATGTTCATGATAGACAGCCGCCGCATAGAGCTTGCCGGGGCCTGCTACGACCCGGGCTGCGTGCTTTGCACAGTAGGCGTGCGGGGAGCCGTGGACTATACTATAGTCAACGGCAAAATAACCGTAAAGGAGGGCCGCCTTGTGAGTATAGACGAGGAAAAGCTCTCGGCCGACGCAGATAGGAAGATAAAAGATTATTTAGACAAATAAGCACAGGATAAAATGCCCGGCGGCGAGCCGGGCATTGTTTATTGATATAAAAACAATAACCCATGCCTGTCTATACGGCTTTTTGATATACGTATATGCCGGATACCGCATCGTACTCGGCAAAAACAGGCAGTTGTTGACGATTATTTAAAAAAATATTCAAATTTTCGTTACTGTGCTATTGTTCACGTTGTGATAGAATGATACAATAATGTAGAATTTGCACTCGTATGTGCACCTATGCGTAGGCATAACAGTATGAGCGATAGCTTCGCTTGTGGAGGATATACTTTAAAATGGGATTTTTGGAAAACAGCGATGTAGGCATTGACCTTGGCACTGCGAGCGTCCTTGTCTATGTGCGAGGCAAGGGAATAGTGCTGAGGGAGCCGTCCGTTGTTGCGGTAGAAAAGATAACCGGCAACATACTTGCAGTAGGCGAAGAAGCCCGCCGCATGATAGGCCGCACCCCCGGCAACATAATCGCCATGCGCCCGTTGCGCGACGGCGTAATATCTAACTACGACATAACCGAGCGCCTTTTGAACCACTTCCTCCGCAAGGTAGTGGGCAGAAGGATATTCTTCAAGCCCCGTGTAGTGGTCTGCGTACCCTCCGGGGTTACCGAAGTTGAAAAGCGTTCCGTAATAGACGCCACCGAAGAGGCCGGCGCACGCCATACTTATCTTATTGAGGAGCCTATAGCGGCTGCCATAGGCGCGGGCATAGATATTTCCGCCCCGCGCGGCAGCATGATACTGGATATCGGCGGCGGCACAAGCGACGTGGCAATACTTTCCCTGGGCGGCGCGGTACTGTCCGATTCCATAAAGATCGCGGGCGACAAATTTGACGACGCCATCGTTCGCTATATGAGAAAGAAGCATAATCTCCTTATAGGCGAACGCACCGCGGAAGAGATCAAGATCCGCATCGGCTCCGCTTATCCGAGAAAGGAGCAGGTATTCATAGATGTAAAGGGCAGGAACCTTGTTTCCGGCCTTCCTCAGACATTGGTCGTAGGTTCATATGAGATGATAGACGCCCTTGAGGAGCCCCTTCAGATGATACTGGAGAGCGTAAAGGGGCTGTTTGAGCGCACGCCTCCCGAGCTGGCCAGCGATATAACCGAAAACGGCATCTGCCTTACCGGCGGCGGAGCTCTGCTTTACGGCATGGATAAGTTCATAGCAGAGCAGACAAAGGTACCCTGCTATGTGGCGGAGGATCCCATATCCTGCGTGGCCATAGGCACGGGCAAGGTACTGGAGAACATCGACGCTTTCTCCTCCGGCGCCATATACGATTACAAGCGGGGCGAGTACTTCGATTTTCCCACACAGCAGTAATAACAATACGGGCAAGCGGCAATGGCCGCTTGCTCTTTTTTGTATGTTGCAGGCATAGGATAAAAAAAGGAGCTTTGTATGCTTGTAAACACTCCCATAGCAAACCTCTATTCAGAGCCTTCGGTTGGAGAGCTGGACGACCAGATACTCTACGGAGAGGAAGCCGATGTGCTGGAGAGAAGCAACGGCTTTGCCAAGATACGCACGGAATACGGCTATGAAGGCTGGATAGAGGAAAGGCATCTTGCTATCCCGCGGTATAACGGCGCAATAATGCGGGTCGTAACTCCCTTCTGCACAGTGCTGGATATACCCAAATATCAGGGCAGGACGCTGCCCCGGGGCGCTAAAGTCGAAATGACGGGTGAGAATAACAGCTTTGCCCAGGTGCGGCTGATAGGCGGAGCAAAGGGCTACATACGCCGCAGCCACATAGCGGCCCTGCCGGGAAAGCTGAAGGAGGCTGAGCTGCGCCGGGCCGTGACGGAGACTGCCAAAGCATATCTTGGGGTACCATACCTCTGGGGTGGAAGATCGTCCATGGGGATGGATTGCAGCGGCCTGTGCCACACGGCATACTGGCTCAACGGCGTGGCCATATACCGGAACTCACGCATGGCGGAGGGCTTTCCGGTGAAGGCGATAGACCCGGCCAATATGAATTCGGGTGACCTTCTCTACTTCAAGGGACATGTGGCTATGTACCTTGGCGGCGGCAAATACATTCACGCCACAGGGAGGGCCGGTGACGACAGGGTAGTTATAAACAGCCTTTTTCCGGAGGACGCCGGTTACAGGGAGGACCTGGCCAATGGCCTCGTCGCCGTGGGCAGCGTATTTTGACATGGTAAACAGTGACGTTATGTTGTAAAATAGACAATATAAACAAGCATTATACGGAGGGCACTTCTATGAAGCAGTTTTCGGATTTTCCCCGTGTGTCATTGGGTATACTGCCCACACCCCTTTACAGGCTTCCAAACATAAGCGAGGCGATGGGCAAAAATATCTACATAAAGCGCGATGACATGACAGGCGTCGCCCTGGGCGGCAACAAGGTGCGCAAGCTGGAATTTCTAATTGCCGACGCCATGGCGCAGGGCTGCGACTATATGCTTACCACCGGCGGCGCGCAGAGCAACCACGCCATGCTGACCGCCGCATGCTGTGACAGGCTGGGCTTGGGCTCCGTGCTGGTGCTCAAAAAGCGGGGCGTATGGCAGAAGCTGGGCAACCAGATAATTAACGACCTTCTGGGCGCGGACGTGCGCTTTGTGGATACCGACGACTATGCCGATGTTTATGCCGAGATGGAAAGAATATGCGGCGAACTGCGGGCCAAAGGCCACAAACCCTACTGCGTGCCAGTGGGCGGCTCTGTGCCCGTAGGTTCACTGGGCTACGTCAACGCAGCAAGGGAAGCCATAGAGCAGGGGGCGGCGTTGGGCGTAAGGTTCGACGATATTATCTGCTGCACAGGCTCCGGCGGCACCCACGCGGGCATGGATCTGGGCGTAAGGATATATTCCCCCAAAACCCGCGTCACGGGCATTGCTGTGGACGACGAGCGCTTCAGGCCCATAGTGCGGGACCTCGTAAACGAAACCTCCAAGCTGCTGGAGGCGGGCATACACGTTGAGGAGAGCGACATAAGCGTATTCGAAAACTTCGGAGCGGGCTACGCCATACCGTCGTCATCGGGCGTTGCAGCGATGCGCATGATGGCAAGCAAGGAGGGCATAATAATCGATCCGGTATACACCGGCAAGACCTTCGCCGGTCTCATAAAGCTCAACCAGCAGGGCTATTTCGATGGCAGGGACAATATACTGTTCCTGCATTCCGGCGGCGCGGGCGGCCTGTTCGCAATAGACATAGACCATACGGAGGATTAAGCGCAGCGCTTTCTCGAAAGTACAAAAAGGACGGCTTGAGCCGTCCTTTCAGAGTGTCAAAAAAGTGGCTAAACGCCACTTTTTTGAGTTTTCTCATTCGGTGCTTGCGCCTATGGCGCGGCCAGCACCTCATGCAGGGAAAGCCTTGCTACGCAAGCGCCTTTTGCGGATTTGCCGCACATGTCGCCAAATCCGAATAAAGTCATAAGGGGCTGCGGCCCCTTATCAACCCCTGGGTTTTTCGACAGTCTCAAAGGACGGCTGAGCCGTCCTTTTTATATGCCGTGAGTTATAACAGCTTCTTTGTCTGCTTATACACATCGCCGGAGCCGAGGGTGATGACCACGTCGCCCGGTGCGGCGTGGGCGTCCAGCCACTTGCGTATCTCCTCAAATGTGCCGAGGTAAATGGCGTTGCCGCCGCCAGCGTTTATGCCGGCTACCATGTCGCGGGCGTGTACGGTGCCATCGTCCTTTTCGCGGCCGGGGTAAATATCCGGCACCAGCACCGCCGTCGCGTTGTTGAAGCAGGTGACGTGATCCGTGAACAGCGTCTTTGCCCTTGTGTAGCTGTTGCACTGGAACACGCAGTATATGTTCCTGTGGGGTATGCGGCTGGCGGCGTCCAGCGCCGCGGCGGCCTCCGCAGGGTGATGGGCATAGTCGTGGTATATCTTTATGCCATCCCTCTCGCCGTAAAACTCGAACCTGCGCTGGGTGTTGCGGAAGGCCGCAAGGCCTGAGCATACGGTGTGCATTTCCGCACCCAGGTAAAGGGACACAGCCGCGGCCGCCATAGAGTCTATCACCGTATGGCTGCCGGGAATGTGCAGCGTTATGCGGCCCAGGTTTTCGCCACTGAACATAAGGTCGAAGGAGGGGCAGCCGTTGCCGTCGTAGACGAGGTTTGCGGGAGTATAGTCCGCGTCCTTCATGCCGTAGGATATCTTATTTCCACGGAAATCGTCGAAAAGGCGCTTTACGCGGCTGTCGTCGGTGCAGCCTATGAACACGCCGTTTTCGGGCAAGAGGCCGATAAACCTGCGGAAGGCGGCAACTATGTTGTCCATGTTTTTATAGTAGTCCAGATGGTCGTTGTCTATGTTGTTTATGAGGGCTACCGTGGGGCGGAGGGTAAGGAAGCTCTCCACGTATTCGCAGGCCTCGGTGATGAACAAATCGTGGGAGCCTATGCGGGTGCCGCCGTGGAGAAAATCCACAAAGCCGCCGATGTGTACCGTGGCATTAGCGCCGCCCTTTTCGGATATCATGGCCAGCATGGAGGTGATAGTGGTTTTGCCGTGACAGCCTGCAATTCCTACTACCTCCTTGTAGCCCTCGGTGAGCTGGCCCAGTGCAACGCTGCGCTCAAGCTCGGGTATGCCCCGGCGTCTGGCTTCCGCCCGCTCCGGGTTATCAGGCTTTATTGCGGCAGAGTACACTACCAGATCGGCATCGCCTATGTTTTCGGCCTTCTGGCCGATGGCGACTGGTATGCCCAGCTCGCCCAAACGCTCGGTGAACGGGGAGGTGGTGCTGTCGCTGCCCTGTACCTGATATCCTCTGGCCCTGAGTATCTGGGCAAGGCCGTTCATGGAGCAACCGCCTATGCCTATGAGATGTATTTTTTTATGCCCTTCGATATGTGTCATATTTTCCTCCCTGGGAAAAATGTAATTGCAGATCAACTGCCGATAATTATATCACAAACCCGCCCGTACTACAAACGCGGGCGAAGGGCAGATCGCGAAAGCTTTTCTGCGCTTCCGCCGCCTGCTCCACCGTTTTGAATATGCCCACTACCGCCGCGCCGCTGCCTGTCATGAAGGCGTGGGCGCCCAGCGATTGAAGGCGTTTTTTGTTTTGCGCTATTTCGGGCGAAAGGACGATGGCGGGAATTTCCAGCGCGTTTTTGCATAGGGGTATCAGCCCGGTAATGTCTCCGCGCATTATTGCGGCTATTGCCCCGTCAGTGTCCGGACGCCTTTCAAGGGGCAGCCTTAACTCTTTGAACAGCGCGCCTGTGCTCACTCCCTCGTTGCCCTTTATTATAAGCAGGTTCAGCTCCGGGGCGGGCAGCGGCGTAAGCGCCTCGCCGATTCCCTCCGCCACGGCGCAGCCGCCCATAAGGCAAAATGGTACGTCCGCCCCTATGGAAAGGCCTATACTAAACAGCTCGCTTTCGCTGAGGGGCTCGCCGTATAGCCTGTTCATGCCCCGCAGCACTCCGGCAGCGTCGGCGCTTGCGCCTCCCATGCCGGCCTTGGAGGGTATGCCTTTTTGTATGTATATGTCCGCGCCCCGGCCGGTTTTTTCAAGGAAGGCCCTGGCGGCCATTATGGCGGTGTTTTGGGGCGGCACAGCCTCGTCAAAAGACACGCTGACGCCCGCTGCGGGCTCAATATGTACGGCGTCATATACGTCCACGGCGCACATTACGCCCCGGAGCTGATGGTAACCGTCCGGCCGCCTGTACAGCACGTCCAAGGTAAGGTTGATTTTTCCGTAAGCCTTTATATCCATATCCGCATTATACCATCAGATAGGGCAAATGTATATTTCAACGGCGGCGGGGCGATAATTTTTCATATGTAAAATATGCAAATCAACACAAAGGGGAAACAAATATGAGAAATACGCTGTACAGAAAGCTGCTGTACGTCATATCCATGGTGCTGCTGTCGTTAGTGGCGGTGCTGCTGTTCAGGCCGGAGGAAGGCATATTCCGAATGCACGTGATAGCTAACAGCGACAGCGCGGCGGATCAGGCAACAAAGCTTGCGGTACGGGACGCCATATTGGATTACGAGCGCGGCATGGGGAATGTGGGCAGCGCGGAGGAGGTAAAGGCCAGACTCATGGACGATGGGAGGGGGATCTGCACCGCCATAGATAACGTGCTCCGCGAGCGGGGCATGGATTATTCCGCCGAGCTGCACATAGGCACATATGACTTTCCTGACAGGGAGTATGGCGGCAAGCTGTACCCCGCCGGAAGGTATCAGGCACTCAGGGTGATACTGGGAGAGGGAAAAGGGAAAAACTGGTGGTGCGTAATGTTCCCGCCACTGTGCATACTGGAGGACGAAAATGGAAAAATTGAAGATGAGGCAAAATTTGATAGCCTGATAATGAAGCTTATAAGGGAGGCGAAAAAGAATGAGAGGGCTGAATAGGAGCATAGCCGCCCTGCTTGCGCTGCTGCTTATACTGTGCATCGCGGTGCCGGAAATGGCGGACGCGGCAATGCTAAGGCAGGGCTCCTCCGGCGAGCAGGTAAAGATGCTGCAAAGCAAGCTGAAGCGCTGGGGGTATTATAACGGCAATGTGGACGGCATATTCGGCAGCGGAACGGCGCAGGCCGTAAAATATTTCCAGAAGAAAAACGGCCTTACGGCGGATGGCATAGTAGGGGAGGCCACAGCCAAGGCATTGGGCCTGTCCCTGACGGGCAGCTCTGGAGGTGGGTCGTCAGGCTCCGGTGGGTCGAGCAATTCCGGGGACAAGGACCTGTATCTTCTGGCCAAGCTGGTACACGGGGAGTCCAGGGGTGAACCTTACAAGGGCAAGGTCGCCGTGGCGGCAGTGGTGCTGAACCGGGTAAAAAGCTCCTCCTTTCCCAACAGCATATCCGGCGTGATATACCAGAAGGGCGCTTTTTCCGCCGTCTCGGACGGACAGATAAACCTTTCCCCTGACAACGAATCCATAAAGGCCGCCAGGGACGCCATGAACGGCTGGGATCCCACCGGCGGCTGCCTGTACTACTACAACCCCAAGAAGACCAGCAACAAGTGGATGCTGTCCCACGATGTGGTGCTGACCATAGGCGAGCACGCCTTCTTCTAATGGGGCATAACGGCTTTATACGAGGTGAGATAAATGAGCGAAAAAACGCAGAACGCTTTTCAGAAATACATAATACCCGCCATACTGGCCGTGGCGCTCATAGGAGTCATACTATGGGCGGCACAGCAGAAGGCGCTGGCTGAGAGCTATAAAAACCTGGCAAAGGAAAGCTATGTCAGGGCATACGGCGAGCTTACCGACGACCTTTACGATATGGAGAGCACGCTGTCCAAGCTTACTGCCGTCAATTCCCCCGCGCAATACGTTTTGCTGCTGGACGAGGTTTGGCGGCTGTCCGGCTCCGCGGTGAGCCACATGTCCTACCTGCCGGTGTCCCACGTGGACACGGCCGAGCTCAACCAGTTCGTGGTGAGGCTGGGCGATTACGCACATTCGCTTACCAAGAAGGCAGTGCGGGGCGGAGTAATGACGGAGGAGGATACAAACACCATACTACAGCTCCGGGACAGCTGCGCAAAGCTGGCGGAGGAATACGGCGATAAGTACGCCAGGGGCGACGTACCCACAGAGGGTATAGATGCTGAGGGCTACTTTGCGGACAACAAGCCTCAGGACAGCGAGGGCATATCGGAGTTTCCCACCCTGATATACGACGGCCCCTTCTCGGAAAGCAGCGAAAAACTCGAACCCAAGGGTCTGTCAGGCGGAGAGGTGACCATGGAGCAGGCGAAGACCGTGGCCAACATAATTGCCGGCGTGACGTTTGGCGAGGGGCAGGAGACGGGAGGAAAGATTCCTGCCTATCAATTCAGTATGAGCAATGAAGACGGCACGTGGGTTGAAGCGGCTGTGACTAAGCAGGGAGGCAAGCTGCTGTGGTACATGAGTCCATGCAAGGGAAATACCGAGGGAAAGCCTGACGATGCTGAGGGTAAAAGATACGCTGACACGGCGCTGAAAAAGCTGGAGGAGCTGGGCTATCGGAACATGACGGCAACCTACGCCCAATATTACGGCGGGGCGGCGCTTATCAACTGCGCGGCCACGCAGAACGGCGTCATATTATATAACGACCTCATCAAGGTCTGGGTAGACCGGGAGACCAATGAGGTGACAGGCGTTGACGCCAGAAACTATCTCTTCAGCCATACCGAAAGGGAGCTGCCTGAGGCCAGCGTCACTATGGCCGAGGCGGAGGGCTATCTTGCTTCCTCGCTGAAGGTTATGGAACGGCAGCTTGCGCTGATACCAATAACGCCCGAGACCGAGCGGCTGTGCTACGAGTTCAAGTGTACCTCGGGCAATGATTCCTATATAGTCTACATAGGCGTGGAGACGGGGGAAGAGGAACAGATATTCAGGATAATCGACAGCGAAGACGGGCAGCTGGTCATATAGCAGCAAAAACGCTTTGGGCCGTTCTTATGCAGAACGGCCCTTTTGCAGGAAAAAGATTGAGAAATTTCATACAAAATTGCCCTGTTTGCCTTGACAAATCGTAAAAAAAGCCGTAATCTAAATAAACCACTTTTTGGCTGGGGAGCTACCATGACGGCAAATACCGAAATAACAGAGCTTATTCGCAGCGAATTATGCCGTTTCCTGCAAGACGCCTGTGCCGGTAAGACCGGCGTAAAATTGGATATGGACAACCCCGCGGCGGAGGTATCCGCCCCATTGGGCTTCGTTACCGGCTATACCGCCCAATTCTGGGCGGAAAGGCTTGCTGACCGGCTGAACGGACATGAGCCGTCCCTTTTTGGCGTGCCGCTAATAGATGGTGTAACCGCCGCGAAAGGCCATGTGGCGTTCCGTATATCCATTCAGGCATATGACGCCATGACCCATCATATAATAGAAAGCTGCAAGCTGCCGGATATGCCGGATAAAAGCTGCGATGATGTATCCTATGCGCTCATAAAGTCACTGATGCTTGCGCGAAAGGGCGGGGACGGCATACCGGATACGGCTTCAATAAAGAAAGCTCTGTGGCTCGGCATAAGCGCCGGGGGCTTTTCCGGGGCAAAGCGGGCCGCTTTGAACAGGCGCTGTGCAGCCGCTGTGCTGGGCATATTCGACGGAATGAAAGACGGGGAGAGGGACGCTCTCGCGGCGCGGCTGGGCCTTTTCGGGCAGTGCGCCGCAAGGCTGATTTGGGTTAATTCCCTTCAGGAGGTATAAATATATGTTGATAAAAAGATTTGCACACTCATGTTTTCTGCTGCAAAGCGAGGGCGGTACCCGTATACTCACGGATCCCTGCGACCCGGCAACCGGCTATATCGTAGGCCCTGTTGAGGCGGACTGCGTGACCGAGAGCCACCAGCACCACGACCACAACTATGCCGCAGCGGTAAAGGGCAGAGACGTAAAGGTAATATCAGCCCCCGGCGAGTATACCGTCGGGGACGTAAAGATAACCGGCATACCCTGCTGGCATGACGAAATGCAGGGGGCGAAGCGGGGCGGCAACATCATATTCGTATTCGAGATGGACGGATTGCGCCTTGCCCATATGGGCGACATAGGCCACCTGCCGGATGAAGCTACCCTTAAAGCCATGGGCCATATAGACATACTGCTCATACCCGTAGGCGGCATATACACCGTGGACTACAAGCAGGCGCTGGAGATAGCCTACGCCATAGCGCCAAAGGTTGTAATACCCATGCACTATGCCGCCGACAAGCTGGCCTTTGAGCTGGGCGAGCTTGCCCCGTTCCTTGAAAACGCAAAGAACTGCGCCATACACCGTATGCGCCAGAGCGAGGCGGTCATCACAAGGGAAAGTCTGGGCAGCAACAGGATAATAGTGCTGGACTGCGCCGTGTAGCGGCGTAAGCAAAGCCCCCCGAAAGGGGGCTTTTTTGCGTTTACTGTACGAGACGGGATATTTCAACGCGAAGGACCTTCGCAAGCTGGACCAGCTCTATATCAGTAACGAATCGCTTTCCACACTCTATTCGCTGTATTGCATTCTTATCTATATCCAGTCCGTATACCTGCAGCCTGTCCGCAAGCTGCCGCTGCGACAGCTTCAGTCCCTTCCTCAGAGCCGCGACATTCCTTCCGCATAGATTATTCGAGCCGTCCTGAGATTTATTTATGAACATTTTTTTCTCCTTTTGACATTCAGTGATTGTCAACATCAAAAGGGTATGCTATAATTGAAACAATAATGACATTCACTGAATGTCAAATTAAAGTAATTTTGAAAGAAGGGAAAAAAATGAAAAAATCACTTGCAATGATGTTGGCTCTGATCATGGTCTGCGCCTTGCCCGGAATCGCATCGGCAAATGGCAAAGGCAGCATCAACGGGGCCTGTATTACGCAGAATGCCGTATCCATTGAGCTGGAGGACATTACATTTGAAGAAAGCGTAAAGGTGGAGCTGTTCAGCGGCGAAACTCTGCTGACCACTGCCACTCTGAATGAAAACGCCTTGGAAGCAAACAAGAATTATGATTACGTGACCTGTTGTATACCTACCGTGGGTGAAGATAATGCCTGGAGCCTGACCTCTTGGATCCCCAGGGACAAGATTGTTCCCAACAAAGCTGTCCTGTTTGTCGATGACCAAGAGAAGAATACGATGACTTTCAAACTGGATGCCGAAGCATGGGCAGCCTTGCCCGGCACTGCGTCCTATAGCGGCAGCATCAACGGGGCCGGTATTACGCCGGATGCCGTATTCATTGAGCTGGAGGACATTACATTTGAAAAAAGCGTACAGGTGAAGCTGTTCAGCGGCGAAACTCTGCTGACCACTGCCACTCTGAATGAAGACATCTTGAAAGCAAACACGTATTATCAATTCGTGACCTGTTGTATACCTACCGTGGGTAAAGATAATGCCTGGAGCCTGACCCCCTGGACTCCCAAGGACGATGTTGTCCCCAATAAAGCTGTCCTGGTTGTCGATGGCCACGAGGAGGATACGAAGAAGTTCGAACTTGATGCCAAAGAGTGGGCAGCCCTGCCCGGCACTGTCCCCTATAGCGGCAGCATCAACGGGGCTGGTATTACGCCGGATGCCGTATTCATTGAGCTGGAGGACATTACATTTGAAAATAGCGTACAGGTGAAGCTGTTCAGTGGCGACACTCTGCTGACCACTGCCACTCTGAAGGAAAAAGTCTTGGAAGCAAACAAGAATTATGATTACGTGACCTGTTGTATACCTACCGTGGGTGAAGATAATGCCTGGAGCCTGACCCCTTGGATCCCCAAGGATGATGTTGTTCCCAACAAAGCTGTCCTGTTTGTCGATGGCCACGAGATGGATATGAAGACTTTTGAACTGGATACCAAAGAATGGGCAGCCCTGCCCGGCACGGTGCTCCCCTATAACGGCGGCAACACCGGCGGCGGAAGCTACTGGCATCCCTCGGTTACCCCTGCTCCCGTCCCCGTGGTGGTAATACCCCCCAAGACCGGCGATATGACGATATGGCAGAGCATACTGCATTTCTTCGGGGTAATATAAAAAGATAACGGCACGACAAAGCCCCCGCGAATGCGGGGGCTTTGCTTATCCTTTCGTCTTTAGGGGGAAGAATGACGATGGTGCTTACGCTTTCTTTGACTTTGCGCTGCGGACGCTCTCGAGCATTATGCTGCCCAGTATCAGCGCGGCACCTACCGCGCCCATGACGCCCATTTTCTCATGCAGGAGAACGGCACTCATTGCGGCGGTGGAAAGGGGGTTGAGGGCGCAGAACTGGCTCGCCCTCTCGGAGGGTATCCTGCGCTGTGCCACGGGCTGAAGGGTGAAGCCGAAGCAGCTGCAAACCAGCGCAAGCCCCAATAGCGGCAGCCATTCAGAGGCGCAGGAGGGCAGCTTTGGAGCCTCGAATATGAAGGAGGCTATGGTGGTGAACAGGCCGATGAAGCCGACCTGCGCTATGCCTATGAGCATGGGGTCGCCCTTTTTGGAAAGCCTGTCAGTGAGTATTATCGCCAAGGCGTAAAGCATGGCAGAGAGTATGCAGAGCCCTTCGCCGAGGCCGAAGCTGAACCTGCCGGAGCGCAGGGTGAGGGCGCCGACGCCTATTAAGGTAAGCCCGGCGCAGAACAGGGCCCTTTTGCAGGGCAGCCTTTTATGCAGCAGCGCCTCCATCAGCGGCACTATGACTATTGCGGTATTTTCGAGAAAGGAGGTGGTGGAAGCGAGAGTGTGCTTGAGGGCGAAAAGCTCCGCCGCCATCATCGCGGAGAAGGCGCCGCCTATTGCCATGCCCATGAGCAGCGTCCTGAGGTTCATCCGCTTCATCCGATTGAAGAATATGGCGCAGAGTATCACGAAGGCAAGGCAGAAGCGCACGGAGAGTATGTTCAGCGGGCTCATGGTGGTGAGGAGCGCCTTGGACAGCAGCAGAGAGGTGCTGCGCGCAACTATAACGCCCGCGAGAAGGAACTCCGCAGGGTTTACCCGGCAGCCTATCCTTGCCCTTGCGCTGATGCTTTCCATTGTTTCTGTCCTTTCCTGATATTTTGTCGTTTTCTTTGTTTGACATCATTATATTACTGTTATATATTTGAGTAAAACGAGGATATATCATGGCAGCATTGATAAAAAGTCAAAATAGAGGCGCGATATGGATACAGAGAAGTGCAGGGCGCTGATAGCGGCGCTGGAGCTGGGCTCACTTACCGCCGCGGCGGAGAGCCTCGGCTATACTCCCTCCGGAATAAGCCGTATGATGGCGGCGCTGGAGGATGAGATGGGCTTTCCGCTTCTGATAAGAAACAGAGGCGGCGTCGCCCCTACCGAAAACTGCAAAAAAATGCTTCCCCTCATACGCGATTTCGTGTACATGGGGCGGCGCTGCGTGCAGCAGGCGGCCTCCATACGCGGCATAG
>OMCS01000406.1_pt1 | contig 22909 bp, 21 predicted proteins | sample 1674241 | NCBI WGS metagenome assembly OMCS01 (sample SAMEA103958153, study PRJEB25191) | human gut metagenome
GCGGGCCAGCTGTCCCACGGCCAGGGTCCCGTGGATCAGGTCGCCCCGGGGCTGTTGGTGGCCCGGGATATGGCTGTACAGGTCGCCGCCGAAGTACACATTCAGCGCCTGCATCCCCCGACAGATGCCCAAGATCGGGCGTCCGCTCTGCACAAAGGATTGTATCAGCTTTTCCTCCTCTCCGTCAAGCTTTTCCCCGATATCACCGCCGCCGGGGAGCAGCAATCCACTGCACAGGGCGGAGTCGGCACTGTCGGTGCTGCAGATGGGTATGCCGCCGGCAAAATATACGGCGGCGGTGTAATTGCGCAGGTCCTCCCGTCGGCCGGGAATGAAAATCGCTGGAATCATGGGTAATTCACCTCTTTTACCCAGCCTATGCGCCAAAAAAGAAAAAAATCCCGCGAATCGGTTGCGTCCGTGGCAAAACTGTGGTACTATGAGTGGGCCCCTACAGAGAGGTATCGAAGTGGTTGTGGCGGGACTGACTCGAAATTTTTGGAAGCTCCGGCCGTTTCGTCCGCTGAAAATGTCCGCCGCACAGGGCTTTGCGCGGGTTCGGATTTCACAATTTCATATCGTTCTTGCGTGTTTTTCTTGCATTCTTCCGGAGCAGGGATTACACTTGAGGTATACGGAGAGTTGTCCGAGAGGTCGAAGGTGCGACACTCGAAATGCGCGTTGGCTCTGGCCGTTTTCTCCGCTGAAAACCCTTGATTTATAAGGGTTTTCGCCGGATCGAATTTCAAAATTTCATATTGTTCTTGCGTGTTTTTCTTGCATTTTCTCAGCGCACGGAAAACAGTTGAGATATACGGAGGGCTATCGAAGAGGTCATAACGAGAACGACTCGAAATCGTTTGACGGCCAAAAACCGTCCGTGGGTTCGAATCCCACGCCCTCCGCCAGCGAAAAACCCAGTCATATCAAGGCTTTGCGCCCATATGACTGGGCTTTTCTTTTTGCTAATCTGCCATTGCTGCACATGATTTTCGGCAAGAAGTCATGTCTGCCATCCGACGGCCTCGGTTTCCGGCAGGGTCAGGACGTTGTCCATTACGTTTGCGGACGTAAGCTTGGACTTATAATCCAAGTGGCTGTAGATGTTTGCCGTGGTGCTGATATCGCTGTGGCCCAGCCATTCCTGGATCTGCTTCATGGGCACGTCGTTGGCAAGCAGCAGCGAGGCGCAGCTGTGCCGGAGATCGTGGAAGCGGATATGCCGCAGACCTTTCAATTCCAGCAGCTTGCTGAAATTGCTGCTGAGATTCCGGGGATTAAAAATGTTCCCCATTACATCCACGAACACATAGCCGTCGTATTCCCGGTTGTAGCAGTTGCCGCAGATCCTCTTGTTTTCCTTCTGCTGCTCCTTCAAGGCCAGCAGCTTCTCCCGGATATTGTCGACCAGAGGAAGAGAGCGCAGACTGGATTTCGTCTTGGCGCGATCCTCGCGGACGATCTCATACTTGCCGTCTATCTTGGCATTTGTTACGATGTGTCTGATGGTGATGGTATTGCGCTCAAAGTCGATGGCGTCCCATCTCAGGCCCAGAGCCTCGCTGCGCCGGAGCCCGTAGAACGCGGTGATCTGGATCAGCAGAGAATAGGGGTGATCCTTTGTCGCCTCAAAGAGCTGCTCCAGCTCCTCCAAACGGTAGTAATCCGCGATATACTTCTGCTTCTTCGGACGCTCCACCTTGTCGGCGGGGTTGTACGGAATGAGGTCCATCTTGACGGCATATTTCAGAGCCTTGTGAATATTGGCGTGCTCGTGGATGACCGTGCTGGCAGACACGGTTTTCAGCTCGTACAGATAGAAGCTCTGAATATGCCTGGCTTGAAGCTCGCCCAGCTTGACGCCGGTTTTCCGAAAGTACGGTGCGATTTTTCCCTTTACCATCTGGGTGTAAGAGGAAAAGGTCGTCTTCTCAATCGAATTGCGAACGACCTCCAGCCAAAGCTCCATAAAGTCGGCAAAGAGCATATCGGCAGACAGCTCTCCGTTTGACTTGTGCTTGGCAGGGGGAACATAGGTCTGACGCAGCTCCAGCAGCATTTTCTCCGCGCGCTTTTTGTTGTTCTTAATTGGCAGTCCCGTTGGAAACCACGGCTGCTTCCGTTTGCCGTTGGCGTCCAAATAGCTCAGGACCATATAATAGTAGTCGTTTTTGATTTGCAGGTGTCCCGCTATCATTCATCCATACCTCCTTTTGCTGACAGCGTATGAACGGGCACCCTTTCGGACCGTAACCATTATACGGTCTACTCAGATGCCCGTCCAATGTGTCGTTTCAGTTCAAATCCGTGTCACGCTGCCGGCTGGGGATTGCCCGCCGAGAGAGCGTAGCGGATCACGTTGATTTTCGGAATGCGGTAGGCGTTTCCGATTTTCATGCCGGGGATATACCCGTCGCCAATCAGCTCGTAGGCCAGATGGCGGCTGATTTTCAGCATGGACTGGACCTGGGCAACGTTCACAATGTCGGGGTAATCCGTGAACATCACCTCATACATGGTCTGCAGCTCAGTCTTCGTCACCGAAACCACCTCCTCCGTCGTCGCGCATAAAGCTGTTGAGCCTTCTTTCGACCATGTGAAGCACATAACGGACCTCGCTTTGGCTCAGATTAAAGGACAATACATGTCCTTCTTCGTCAGTGAGATTGATGGTCATTCGTTCGTTGCTGACATCAATATCAGCGTAGTATTTCTTTAGGGCTCTGTCGAAGAGGATATCCACCATTTCACAGCCGTCTTTGGAAAACACGTCAATCATATCATCCAGATAGTCCATTCTTCCTTCGTCCAAATCGAATTCAATGATTTCTTTTATAATTTCTTTCATTGTAAAATCTCCTTTCAGCGGGCGTCGCGGTCTCGGTGCTGACGCTCCAAATGTTTGTTGTAAAAGTCCATAGCCTTGACAAGCGTCTCGGTCATCTGTTTCATAGAGGTGTCCGGACGGAAGAAACTGCGGAGCTTGTCCACCGGCACCTTGACATATTCCACCTGATTGCCCTTGACTTCGGACATGAGCTGCATCACTGCACTATCAGTAAACCTCTGCTCCTCGCTCATGCGTCGCAACCGCTGAGCCTGAGACAGCGACGGCGTCACCTCGTCGCAGTCCATAATGGAGAAGAGCGTTTCCTGCTCGGACGGCTGCAGATACGACAGCTCCACCGCCGGAGTCAGGGCAATCCTTCCGTCATCCACCATCTGGAGGATTTCGGGGATCAGGTTGGTAAGGCGGATATAGCGTTTGACTTGAGAGGCACTGTCTCCCTTTGCAATTTCTTCGACTGTCAACTTCGGACCAAGTTGGTCCGAAGTTCGCCCTTGGTGGCGCAGCACCTCCATTTTCATCTTGTACGCAAAGGCCTTTTCCGACGGCAGAATGTGCTCCCGCTGTAGGCTGCTGTCCACCATGGTAATGACGGCCTCTTCGTCGGTCAGCTTGCGGATAATCACCGGCATGGTGTCCATCCCCAGCGCTTTGCAGGCCGCCAGACGCCGGTGGCCGGAAATCAGCTCGTATCCGCCGCCCTTCTTGGGCCGCGCCATGGCGGGAGACAACACGCCGGCGTCGGCAATGCTTTTCATCAGCTCCGCCATCTCCGCGTCGTTTTTCACCTTGAAGGGGTGGTTCTTGAAGGGCGTCAGCTCCGAAAGCGGTAGTTCCTCCACCTTCGGCTTGCGGGTGTCCGCCCGCTCCTGCTCGGTCATGAACAGCTCATCATAGCCTCTCAGGCCCAAATCAATGGTTTGGTTTTTCAATTTCATCATCTCTCTTTCTACTGTAATCAGCGTTCATAATGGTTTTCCTCTCTCGCCGAAGCGCTCCGCTGCCGCAGAGCACTTTTCTCCCGCTCCGTGAGATAGGGGTCGTTCTCCAGCCGCGCCTCAAATTCGCTTTCCAGAAGCTCCCGGAGCTTCGGATGGTCCTCAATGATGTCGCAGGCTGTTTTCTTTTTCCTTCGCAGATCGGCCAGCACCGCGGTGCAGGCGGCGCACTGCTTTTTGAGCTCCACCATCCGCTCCGGGTCGGTGCAGTTTCGCTGCTTGTTGCGGACCTTGCTGCGGGTAGCGGCTGCCTCGTCGATCTCCGCGTTGACCCGCGCGATATAGATCTGCAGATCCTGCGGCGTCTCCAGGTGCTCCTGCTCCACCAGCGTCATTTCAGCCGTGTACCGATCCAGCCGGCGGCAGGCCTCCCGGCACTCCGCCGACAGCGGCTGCTGATATTCCTTTTCGTACAGCGGCGCGATGCCCAGCACGATAGCGACGGCGCGGAAAAAGCTGACGTAGCCGGTGATGCGCGGCGCCTTGAAGTAGAAATCCCGCTTGCGGTAGTAGGCCTCCGTGGGCGGGTTTTCTCTTGCGTAGCCCCTGGAATAGGGCTTCAGAAAGGCGTAATAGCTCTGCGTCACCCTGTAGTCCCGCTGGTTTTCCAGCAGCCGTTCCCGCATGGCCTCCTTTTCGTAGGCGGGGCCCAAACGGAAGGTGCGCGTACACTTCTTGGAGCGAAAGGGCCGGATCGTGGCGTACTTATGGGTTAGTCCGCACTCGAACGCATAGCCCAGCTTGCGGAGCACTGTGGTCATCTCCGACCAGATGCTGCACAGGGACAGTGCCTTGTCCAGTGCCTCGTGCATCAGATTGAAGCGGGTGGGCTCGCCGTTCTTCTCAGCGAAATAGACCGAGCGCGCCGTTTTGCGCCGCTGCGGGTTCTGCACCACCGACAGGCCGTGCTCTTTGCAGATGCGGTCCGACATGGCGCGCAGGGCGTAGTAGACGCCGTACTTGGCTTCCAGCTTGCGCCCGTCCCACATGCCCACGGAGTTTACGACAAAGTGGTTGTGGTAGGTTCCCGTGTTGAAGTGGGTCGCCACCAGCACCTGGTAGTTGTCGCCCCAAAGTCGCCGTGCGGTCTCCAGCCCGATCCGGTGACACTCCACCGCCGACACCTCGCCGGTCTTGAAGGACTGGTAGGCGTGGTAGGCTACATTGCCGCCGGTTTTGCCGAAGCACCGCTGGGTGTCGGACATCTCCTGCGCCGCCGTTTCTGTGCGGCAGTTGACGCCGGTGACGGCGTAGATCAGCACCTGCTCCAGACCCGTCAGTCGGGTCTTCTCCGGGTTGCTGCAGTAGTCCACCACGCGGGAAACGCTGTCATGGATCGCCCAGATCTTCGTCACCGCCATCGGTATCATCCTCCTCTTCGTAATAGGCCTGCAAAAGCAGGTCTTCAATTTCCGTCAGCGCGTCGCTGAACGCCGCCATGGAGACCTCGTAGCGGATTCCGTCGTGCAGCCGCGTCAGCTTCCGGTAGGCCTGCATCAATTCTTCCTTGGGCGCCTCTCTGACCACCGTGTCCGTCCCCAGAGTGCGGAGATATTCCGACATGTTCATGCCGCATTTCCGTGCCTTCCTGCGGATCAGATTCTTCTCGGTCTTAAAGACGCGCACATTGATTTCCTCCGTGCGATTGCGCATATCACTCACCTCCTTTGGGCGGGGTTACAGGGGCTGGCCCCTTTCGTATCAGCGGATACGGGGGAATTGGGAGCCGGACGGCTACACAAATCCCATGCTCGTTACCCTTACGGATAAAAAAGCTGCGTATAGCCACGTTACAATGCTTCATTCCCGTCGGCCTCCCTCCGTGACGCAGATGACGGCTGTGACGGTAAAAGGGGAAGCGGGGCGTTACCGTCATTCTCAGCCTGCCGTGACGCAAGCCCCTCGCTCCCGGAAGCATCGTCATGACCGTCAGCACCGTCATACGGCTCCAGGATGATCAGCCGGGCAGCCGCTGTTTTGCGGTGCTCATAGCTGATCCCCATGGGAAGGAAAACCTCGCTGTAATACCGCGTCAGATACTTGCTGGCGATGTTGGGCTTCAGCTCGGTGTTGCCCACGGCGGCCAGCAGCTCGGTGGCGGTGCCCTGGAATTTACTGTGCTCAAAAAGGAACTCCACGACCTCGTACACGAAATCGGGAATCCGCTCCCGGCGCAGGTCGTCGGCATTGAGCTCCTCGGTGATCTCCCAGCGGACGCCGCACATCTGCATTTTCAGCTTCTTTTCCTCCACGTCGCGCCCGGTGATGCAGAGGGCGGCAGCGTCGCCGAAGCACTCCTCCTTGCGGAGGATCATCACGGTGTCCGCCACGCCCATGATACCGGTGGAGCCGGTCATATCGTTGAAGATATTGCTGCTGTCCCGACCCTTCCGGGTGTGGTGCACCAGGAAGATGCAGATGCCGTGATTGTCGGCGATCTTTTTCAGCGACGACAGATCCCGGTAATCCTGGGCGTAGGCGTTGACCTTCCCGGAGACGTTGTCCCGGATCATCTGCAGCGTGTCGATGAAGATCAGCCCCGTGGAGGGGTAATCCTGCAGCACGGCTTCGATCTGGCTTTCCAGCTCAGATCCCAGCTGCCCGCAGGAGAAGCCGAAATGCAGGTTCTCCGGCGGCGCTTCGGTCAGCTCCTGCATCCGCTGTTGGATGCGCCACTCCCGGTCCTCCAGCGCCAGATATACCACGTCGGTTTTCCGGGTGGGGATGCCCCATACGGGCTCGCCCTTGCTAATCTGCAGACAGAGCCAGAGGACCATCCAGCTCTTGCCGATCTTGGAGTCGCCGGCCATGACCGCTAGCCCGTCGGCAAGGATTCCGTCAATCAGCATCCTCGGGTGCGCCAGCGGCTTGTAGTACAGCGTCTCCGCGTCGATCAGTTGAATTTTGTTCATGTGTTTCACCTTCTTTCTTTTTAGCTGGTAAGTGTTTTTTTGAGTTTGGGCCGTCCTTCCGATACGGTTTTTCTATGCCTGCCCCGGGACCTCCGCGGCGTCGCCGTGCTCGCTCTTTCGAGGTCGTCGCACGGTCATATCTCTTTCGGTGACGGTTATTCAGTTGTCACTTGGTGCATCACCTCCTTTTCGGGTGAGAGAAGCGGATGCTCTTGAGAAACCCTTCCACTAGTTAAGCCATTTGAGAGGGCTTTTTTCAGGGTGCCGGAGAATACTTTTTCTCTCTCAAGTGGTAGATCACGGGAAACCCGGATAATTAAGCCTTGTAGAAGATTTTTTCGAGTTCCCCACTAACTTAGGAATGGAAAGCACGGCTTTATAGGTGTTACCGGAAAAAACTTCTTCCCTCAAGGGGTAGATCACGGGAAAGCGGAAGAATTAAGACCTGGCGTAAGTTTTTTGATGGCTGCGATTTTCGAAATATCTCTTCACTAGTTAAGCGATGGGAGCCTGCTTTTATGGGGGTTATCGGTGAAAAATTTATCCGCTCTATTCGGTGGCGTAAATCACCTCCTCACTAAGTAAGGAATGAGAGCAGGCATTTTTATGGGTGTCCCGGAAAATTTTCTTTTATGGCATCAATTTTGATGCCGCAGCCCGATTTGCCCTTTGAAGGTGGCATCAAAATTGATGCCACTCGACTAAAACCTGCTTTCGCCTTAGCTATTTGGCACCAAAACGGAGCCAACTCCAAGTGCCTTCTCGCATCTGGCGCCAAAACGGAGCCAATCTCTCGCAAAATCTCCTCCCACCACCCTACCGCAACCTTCGAGCCTCCAAAACGACATTTATTTTGAAATTTCATGAAATATTTTTCTGAGCCTCCTGTTTGCTCGTATCGGGAGCCTGTATTTGCTTGGTCTCTCCATTCCCTTACAGCAACATGAAGGGCAAAAAACGACATCCTATTTCTCACTTTTTGAAAATCTTTCTCTACTCCCGTACCGCACGGTTTTGAGGCAAAAAGTAAACACCGGGCTGAAATTTTCCTTCTACTTCTGTACCGCAACATCCAAAGCAAAAAAGTAAACACTGCATTGAAGCTTTTTCCTCTACTGCTTAACAGCCACATGAGAGGCCTCGAAAACGACGTCGAATTACGGCTTTTTCGAAAAGTCCCTCTACTCTCTTACCGCAACATCGGAGGCCGAAAAAACGACATCGATTTTTGAAAGTTCTTGACGGCACCGAAAGGTCTCAAAGAATTCACAAATTAGTGGGATTTCACGGCTCAAAGCGCAAAAAGAGCACCTGCCTCTTTTCAGAAGCAGACGCTCTTTAGGTATTATTCAGTTTTACTTCACCAGCCGGAGCAGCAGCTCGTTGACGTCCTCCGTGGGCTTGCCGCCGGCCAGAAGCTTGTTCCGGAAGGCCAGCATCGCCGCAGTCAACAGCCGGCACTCACCTGCGCAGAGCACCAGAACCCGGTCTCTTTTCATTCGTCCAAACATGGCCGCACCTCAGCAGTAGACCAGCTCAGAGAAGACGATCTTCTCCGCACGGCTGCGGATGGAGTTCATCCGACCGACCCATTCCATCTGATCGGCGGCCTTGAGTTGCTCGGTGACGTCTTCGGCCTTCTTCATTTGCTCCACGATCCGGTCGAACATTGCCTGCGCCGACTCGCCGATCTCCGCAAGATGCGGCTCCAGAGTTCCTGTCAGCAGCATCCCCGTATAAATCCCGTCCATGTGCGTGCGCAGATACCGCCTCCGCGCCGCTGCAAATCTGTTTTCCATACCGCGCCTCCATTCACATTTACGGTGGGTGGTTCTTTCTTCATCCATATCCTACCGCAGAACGCCGGAGAGCGCCAATGTGTAAGAATCAGATTTGCAGATTTGAAAAGCAAAAACAGGTTCTTGGCCAACAACAGAAGTCAGATTGTTGTTGAAAGATCAATCCATGTCATACCAATCCTTATATTTATTACTCGTAAGGATTGTAGCCTTTTTTGAAGTATTGCAGTGTTGACATAGTAATTGTAAATTGCTTATATCATTTATTCCTCCCTCATGCAAGGGAACGATGTGATCATAGTGAACGCTTCGATCATCTTCAACATCAAGCAAGCCAGATAAATCTGCGCCGCAAAAAACGCAACGTCCTTTGTCCCGGTATTTGACGGCTCGCTTAGCCCAAAAAGGTATTGAACACCGTTCCATATCATAATGGTTCGAATATGATAAATATAGATTGAATTTCAGCAAGAAATCTCTGTTTTGAAAGAGAACATAAAACATCTCTTTTGATAATTGGAGCACAACATCTCCAAGGACACTGTCAAATTCGATAAATTCATCATATGAATCTTCTATCAATGTGAAGTTGCTCTCCAATAAAAAGTCAAAGAATGCTTTGTGCTTTATCCCCAAATAGTCAAAAAGGTAATCTATTTCAATCTTTGTACTTGCAGTGAATCGTTTGTCATAACAAAATGCTTTTTGTAAACGCAACCTCTTGTCAAGTGTTTTATCATACTTATCATATTCATCTTGAATTCTTTGAAGCTGTTTATGAGTTTCTTCATATAAGAGGCGGTCAATAACAAATTCACAAAACTCGTGTAATGCTGAGTACTTGCGGAAATTCTCGGGCTGATCTGCGAAAAAAGCATCTGTAAATTGCGCTCCCGTTGGAGCCCATTCAATATCACATGTAAAATATGATATCAAGTTGTCTGCCACATTGCAGTAGTGGTAGATATTATAATAACTCATCTCTAAATCTCTCATGATAACCATCGCCTTTGTGTATCTAGGAGTTTTAGCCTTTAATCAAGTATAAAGCATTTGGAATAGTTGTTATATCGCATAACAATTACTGAATAGAAACTGTGAGAGACGTTTTTGTTTTTTTGGACAATCTGAGACTCTTCCCGTCACTTAATAACAGTTCAACACTTCGCCCCTCTACTAAATACTTCTCTTCTTCTGTTTTTACATTTATTCCCGGGCACATTTCCGATAAGATTTTTTTCACCGTCTGACCAGAAATAAACCACGGCCAGTCCAGCTTTATTTCTTTGTTAGGACGATTAAGCCATACATCAACATTGCCTGAAGTTGATTTGTCTAAATAGAAAAAGGTCATGGATAGAGAAACTGTTCGGTTCATATTAACGGTATTAAACGGGATCCTGCCTCTGTATTCGAGAAACAGTTTGTATAGAAATAGCAAATATTTTTCTCTTAATCGGCAAACCCGGCGCAGCGGGTATTTTAAATAATCCTCATCAGCGTTATAGTCTAGAAGTGTGCAAACCCAGTTAATTGATCTATTTGCTAATACCGTTTCTGCGGCAGCGTTACACTGAGATTTTAATAACATTATTGAATTAAAAAAGAGCTTTAAGTCATCGTAATAGCTGATCTGGTATTCTTGCATAATTGGGTTGCTCGCCATCCCGTTTAATGGCATACGGCAAATACCATCAGCATTGTAAGAAGATAAACTTAGGACTTCGTTTTCAACAAAAAGCCGCTTTTGATAGTTTATTTTCAGCGAGCCCGAAGAAGCGTCTTTAATAAAGTGGTTGATCCACATATGTTCTTGATCGTCGGAAATTTTTTTCAGAGTGGGTAATGGTAAAAAAGATGCTTCTATCATCTCACAAAGGCCATTTCTCCTATTGCGGGACTCACCCATAGCCATATCGCAGGCTTGTCCAACTAATATGTATACCCTATTATCCTCGGAGATAAAGATATCGCCCGGCTCGACGGATTGAAAATACCGATTAACACTATAATCAAAAGCTTCAAATGTGTTAATATCGGATAGATCACTCAAATCTTCATCTATCATCGGCTCAGTATCATCTTGCCGCTCAATAAGATTAGCAATAGAAATCAGTTTTTCAATACTGTTACTTTGCAAAGTGTAATACTCTGTAAGCCCCTTGAGCCACTCTGTAAGCATGGTATAGTTACTTATCCCTTCATAACGTGCCATTTCAGATAGATAAAGGGCAATATTACGATGGGAAGCTGCTTTACTGAAAGCAGAGCTAATTCCACACAAATAGTGTTCCTTAATGGAATGAAGCAGATAATGATAGACGCTTCTAAGCAAAGCCCCCTTTAGCTGATCCATATGGTCTTTTTCAACACAATCAATAAAAATGTTGTCATTAATTTTATGAAAGGGATCTTTTGATGTGACAACAGCTCCTATGCAGTGGCCATCGTTAGAAGCTGAAAGGCTTTCCAAAGCGCAGACAATTTGTTCAGCTTTATTCTCTCCACATAAATTGTTGTCGATGTAGCAGCATATGATTGCTTGCTGCTTTTTCAAATAAGATACTTTCCTTTGAAGATCATCGCTAACATCAGCAGAATAATCTGAATATATGCAAAACGGTTCCCAAACGCGTTTACAGCATATAAATTCGTCAAAAATGGGGGAATACACGGGTGGGATTACACAAAAAGCGCCATAATGATGCAAAACAGAATATATTTCCTCTGGCTCAGTAACAGAAATTAGTCCGATTTTTTCCTGTAATAATCTGTACGCAGATTCGTTTTTTTGTCCTATTATCGATAATGCGCTGTCAATATCGTCTCTGATTACTTGCTTCCAATCCTCTATTAGATCGTCCCATTTCTGAAACTCAATAACGAAAGCTTGAAGTGACTCTGCAAAGGATGGATCAATTTGATTAAGCCGTTCTATCATAGGTTCAAGTACTAACGGCACGTTCATGTGAACGACCCTATATAGAATGGTGCTTAACTCAAAAGATCTAGGAAATGTGAAGTCATCTTCAAAGAAAACGGATAAATCAATTTGTGTATTATTGAAGAGCTCATTATAAGAGACTTCTTTCATTTTCTTTCTCCTCTACAGTAATTAAGAACTTATATCTATTCCCAAAATGGTTTATATCGCTTAGTAAAACTATATCGCCACCAAACGAGTTCATTAATTGCTTTACTATATACAATCCCATTCCGCGTCCCTCATTGTTTGGCTTTCCGGATTGCAGCGGGCTAAAAAGGATGTCCTGCATTACAGGTAATACTCCCGTCCCTGTATCGTAAACAATTACTCCGTCATTGCCATACGGTTCGACACGAATAGCATCAGAAGCGTCAGAAACGAATTTCGTGTCCGTTTTTGCATATTCTCGTCTTTTATTGATCCAATATAAGGAATTGCTGAACAAGTTATAAAAAACATGGATTAATACGCCTTTGGGTGCGAGCCAGCTTACTCCATCGCAGGAGCAAAAAACATCTAGATTCTTTAATGATGAGGACTTCATAAGATTCGCATAAACCGATAGGACTGTTTGGTGAATATCTTGAGGCACAAATTCATCATAAGTGCCCTTTTTAATGAAGGTGGTTTCTAAAAAAGAATACAAATCTGAAACACTTTCGAGTTTTGACAAAACCGCCTCATAGCCATTTTTGATTGGATACACTTCTAGGTTATAATCAGCAATATCTTGATGATCACTAAAGTATCTCTTTAGAAAATCAAAATGTTTAGGAATGTTTTGGTCTACAGACGTCTTACTCACAGAATGAAGTTCATGTGTGATCGTTTCCGTAATTAGGCCGTTAGCCATAAGCTTAAAGTTGTTATAAGTCTCGATCTCAATGACTTTCAGTTGCTCGTTAGCTTCTGCTAGTAGTTGGGCAGTTTGTGTTGTAGCATTTAATGCTTCTGCTGCTTGAGCGTTAATATCTCGCAAAAGCGATTCAGCGTTATTAAATCTTTTTTGAGGGATAATTACGTTACTACCATCAGTTGTTATTTCTGCAGAAAGCTCGTCAGCAGCGCGTCCAATCATTGCAAGCATTTGCTTATTCTGCCGAATCATTCTTTTCATGGCATCATCGTTCTTCTTTACTCGCTTTGATATGCTTTCGGAAAGAAGACCTTCTTGGCCAAGTATGCTTTTAATGATCGCATCTGCTGTTCTATTTAAATCATAAAATAGCTGATTGAAAACCAAATTAACAAATAGCTTAAGAGCATCAGAATATGCCCCTGATTGAATATCCAATCGGGAGCTGATCTCTCTAATTCGTTCCTGCTTCGGATCGTTAACAGACACGAATCCAACGGTATTTCCTAAGTCAAACCTATACCACTGTTGACCTTTTGTTCGAAACTGCTGCAGCTTTATCCAGTCGTTTTCTTTATCACCCAGGAAACCTATCCGATAGCAATTTCTATATAGTTTTATTCCATTGTAATTTTCCAAAAAATCTTTAATGGAGGGAAGTGTAAATATCTTCTGGTCTTTCTCTTCCCAAGTTCCCTCCCTTTTTTTAGATTCTATAACGGAATCGATGATAATGTCCTTGCCAATAGACGCATTTTGCTTATAACTATAAATCTCGCTATTTACTGGGGAGATCTCAAACAAGTTATCAAGGGAGTCCTTCGCAGACTTCTCCCACAATTGTTCATAGGCCTCTCTAAGAGCTTCGCGAGGACACGGAATTAACGCTGAAATGGTTTTTTTTATGCGGTCAAGTAGTTCGTTATATTCTAGTGACCGATCTAAAACATTTTGAATTCTTGAGATGTTATTCGAAAGGAGCACTTCGTAATAATCATGCGATTTTCTTAAACGCTTAAATGCTTCGGCCTTAACAGCAGCAAGATGGATACGCTCTATAAACCAAGGAGTTATTTTTATCCCGTAGTGCAACCTCCTGCCAACACTATCAAGCTCAAAATAATGCATACTTTCTGACAAGGATAGCATTTTCTCTAAAAAATCGATATTAATAACACGGCCATTGTATTCAATTTGTATTTTTGGTTTTTCGGTTCGAGATTGAAATGGAGAAATAAGAAAATTAAGTGATGATCTAAGATCTTTGTTGCATTCAAACTCGGCATCTTCTTCAAGGGCTAACTGATGAGGAAGGTCCAGGAAATCATTTAAATCAACGCCAAAGATCCATAATTTAGTGTACGAACTACCGCTTACCTCTTTTTCTGTACCGCACAAAGCTTCTGTTTTCCCAGCTATGACCTTTTCCCAATCAATAAAAGCATATGCTTTGTTTGATAAGTCATCACAAGACACAGTTTCTACAAGTAACGCAGGTCCAAGCCTTTGTGCTGCTAGCCTGCCTATTCCTTTTTCTCCAAGAGTTATGCCTTGACTCTGTGCTTTGATGGTTGTTCCAACTTTTAGGAAACCATCGTGCAGCTGACTTTGGTTCATGCCTATACCTTTGTCGGAAATAATGCATATAGGAGAATCTAGATAGTATTCCGGTACGATTTCTTTTATGGATGGAGGGACAATATCAGAATCGATTTTGTTGACAGAATCATAGAGAAGAATGTCAATCGTCTTTGATCTTGCATCGACAGAGTTCTTAACCAGCTCAGTTATTGCAACATCAGACGACGTAATTAGATCACTCCCGAGGTGTTTAATCACTCGGGGATCAATCTCAATACTATGTTTAGTAACTTGCATAACTATTATCTCCTTATCTTATACCGTCAAGCGTCGCCTTAAGGGTTTTTGCAATAGCACGCGACATTAGATATGGGACACCATTGCCGATTACTTTAAACTTTTGTGTCAAGGGCATTTGCGGAGGAAGTGAGAACCAAGCGGGTAGTGACTGTACTGCCATTGCTTCTGCAACGCTGATTCTGCGAGCTGCATATGGGTGTAAGTGCACTTCATTGTTTCCATATGCGGCTGTTGGAGAATAACGCCATCTGTGTAAGCGCTTGAAGGATTTACCACTGACATCGCCCTCTTGAATCGTATCTATCTTGGTTCTTCCAGCCTTTACACGAAAGATATCTGCTGCATTAGGATGATTTATCACATCGTTTTTTCTAAACCACGTCTCTACAGCAAGGCAGCGGTACTCTCTCGGTAGATTTCTGGGGGCATACATTCTTTGACCAGGATTAAATGCGCAATGGGTTGGCCAGTTTTGTCCCTTGACTGTATTGAGATTAGGGAAAACTGCATTCTCTCCCCAGGGAAAAGCCAACATTCCTCTCGCATTAATAATACCTGCTATATTGGCAAAACTGTCTCGTTTGAAACCAATTAGAATAATACGGTCTCTGTCTTGGGGGACTCCATAGCATAGCGAATTGAGAATTCTATCCGATGTTATATATCCTGCCTGCCGCAATTTCCTCTTAAGGTATCTAAAATGTTTTCGATGCTTTTCCGTTTTTACAAGACCCTTTACGTTTTCAAACACGAAGAAATCTGGATGGCATTGAATTATCAGATTAACATAGCTTAACGATAATACCCCATTCCGGCCATCTTTTCCTAGGTTTTTGCCAGCAATTGAAAAATCTGGGCAAGGTGGGCCGCCAATGAAACCAACGATATTATGGTATCTCTTCTCGCGCTTGATATGATTAAATAATTTGTCCTGCTGTTCACCATGTAAGTATTGCCGTATATCGGCTTGATGATAACCGTAACGAGGTTCTCTAAGTAATGGATAATGCTGTTGCCGTGCATAAATATATGCGTCAAGGAAACTTCTTTCGTATTCATTTACAAAAACTATATTGTATTGTTCTGCTTCAAAGCCAAGATCCAATAATCCTGCACCGGAGAAAAACGAAAATAAAGATATTGCCATTATTGAATCTCCTCTGAAATAGATAAAATTACAAGTTGCAAAAACACCTTAGACTACTTGCAAAACGAGATGGATCTGTTCTGCAATCCGCCTTATCACCGGCACGACAACGCTGTTGCCGCATTGCTTATACGCGCTGTTCATCGGTATATTTGCGAAACGGAAGCTCTTAGGGAAGCCTTGCAGCGCGAGACATTCGTACGGCGTGATCTTACGAATACCGAAATCATCCAGTATGATCGGGACCCGGTCCGGGTATGTACCCATATTAGCGGTTAAGGCCGGGCAGAAGTAGTGGCGCTTTCTCGACACTCCGGAGTCGTAAATCTTGTACAGGGCGCGATCATCAGTGACGATTCGCTTTAGCGTTTCGTAGTACGGGCTTTCTTCTGTATAGTAATAGGCTTTATCGTGTCTGGAGTGGCGATCCAACAGATCATTCATATCAACCATCAGATCTATTGGTTCCGGGAAGGAGAAACGCCGACACTGATCATAATCCAGAAATCCGACAATGAAAATGCGGGTACGCTGCTGGGGAATGTTGCCATATTCCATGGCGTCCATCACTTTATATCTGAACGCATAGCCGAGTGGCACCAGGGCATTATATGCCGTCAAGAATGTCTTTCCGGCATCATGCTCAAGCAGATTGGCAACATTTTCAAGGAAGATCACCGAAGGCCGTTTCGCCTCAGCAATCCGAACGATCTGAAAAAACAGCGTGCCTCGTGGATCATTAAACCCCCTTTGAAATCCCATTTTTGAAAAGGGCTGACAAGGGAAGCCGGCAACCAGCACATCAAAGTCCGGAATATCAGAAGGATCGACGCTTCGTATATCGCCCTCAACCAAATGATCCTCGCCAAAATTCAAGCGGTATGTAGTTGCGGCATCTTTATCAAACTCGTTGGCCCAAACGACATCAAACCCGGCCTGCTGAAAACCGAGATCTATGCCGCCGATTCCGCTGAACATGCTTGCAACTTTCATATCCCGTCACCTTAAGCGATTTGACTGTCAAGAACTATAAAAGCGAAAGTAATGCTTCCCGTAGCCTCTGGCTTGTTATTTCATCGTCATCTTCAAAGACAAAAGGAATTCTCGCAGCGTAGATATAGATCTTGCTCTTTTGGCCGCCAACTTCCACCGTTTTCTCCATGATAGCGGGATTTGGCTCTTTTTCTTCAAAGCGGAACTGTGGATATAGCAAGAACACCTTGTCCAAGCCACGAGAGACTGCATATGTCAACACTTGGTACAGGTCCCCGCTGTTCACATCATTGACAAGATCTTCACGGAAATCTGCGTTTCCGTCGAACCGGGAGACTTCTTTGTATTTGGTGTCCAGTATAAAGACTCCCTTTTCCTTATGCTCAACCAAGATATCGTGCCGCATAACGAAGGCTTGCGCAAATTCCTGGTTGCCAAGCCTGATGCGATCAACCAGAGACACTTCCGAGGCCTGCAAAGTAACCTTTGCATCTTTCCGAAGAATGTGCTGTAAGTACCCGCCAATAAAGCCTTCAAACAGAAGATCTGTTGGGAACATGAAGCAAAACGAATCCTGGCTATCAAGGTTGTAGTCTGTCGTTTTGTTCAGCAGGAACATCTTGCTCATGCTGAGTATGATTCTGTACTTACTCTGCATTCTGCTGAGCTGGATTGTATCACAGTCCCGCGGTGTGCAGTTCTGGTCAGTCACATCGCCCAACTTGTTCAGCAGGTTTCGAATAATCTTTTGATTGCTCGGTGTAGCAATTTTCCATACGATTTTCAGAGTGCATTTGATAATCCGGTTCAAGAGGTTATCAAACTCAAATGTGGAGTAATTACACCGGAACCTGTCAAGTTGACCGTTTGGATACTTCCTCGTAATGTAATCTTTAATGTCTACTTTTCCGCGGATGGTAGGCAGGTCTTCGGACTTTTCCTCATATCGGAAAAACAAGCCTCTGTCCAAAGCGGCTTTAACATACCGGACATACAGGGAAATAAACAACTCCTGCAGATTGTCCGTATTCTCCAGGTCCGCAGAAATGCTGATATAGGGATAATCTATTTTTGCTGTATATTCGATCCATTTTACCAGATTATGCATAAGATGCCGGAGATCCAGACCCTCCCGGTCATCATCATCCTTGAACTCCTTAAACGCCTTTGGAAAAATGTTGAGTTGGTGGCCTTTGAATGCAATCGTGCCTACATAGTCTTTCGTTTTGACGCTTTTCTGCCCAAGAAACTCAAGGAACTGCTGTTTGCTGTTTACTTTGCCATCATCATAGAAGATAGCACGCTGCTCCCAGTTGAACTGCAGAAACTCAAGAAGCTCATCAAGAGACTCCTGACTTCTCCACTCTGCTGGGAGGGCGTGATTCTTTATGGTTTTGTGTTCAAAGTAATTGAGTATCATTATTTGACCTTGAGTCTTCCTTGATTGTTTTCATCAAATGTAACAGCGGTGCCTTCGAGGGCCTTCGCAAGTGCATCCTTGACCTTCTTCTCTTGATCATAGAAGTATTCATACAGAAGCGGGATAATATTGCGATTCAGAATATTGGGCAGATCTGAAGCTGTTTTGCCAATGAAATACGCGTGACCGATCAGCAAGTCAGAACTGTCAAGCTGCTTGCGCAGTAGCGTATTCAATGAGACAAGCACTTTTTTCAACGTCTCGTCCTCAACAAGTTCGGGATTCGGGGCGACTTCCTCGAACTCAAATCTTCTACGGAGTGCTGTGTCAATCAGCGCAATAGATTTATCGGCAGAGTTCATTGTGCCAATAATATACAGATTATTGGGAACCGCAAACTCTTCGCCGCTGGGCAGGATTACGCTCAGCTGGTTATCTTCACCCCAGCGTTTGTCATCCTCAATAAGCGTGATCAGCTCCCCGAAAACTTTTGAAATGTTGCCCCGGTTGATCTCGTCAATGATAATTACATAGTTGTTGACAGGATCGTGCATGGCCGTATAGGCAAGCTGCTTGAACACGCCATCTACGGGGATGAAGTCAAGTACTCCGTTCTTCGAATCCGGCCGAAGGCCCTGGATAAAGTCTTCGTAGCTATAGTTCTGATGGAAGGTCGTAAAGACAATCTGCCCATTTCTCGCTAAAGCTCTGTACTGATCCTTGAGGGCTTTGCGTTCCTCGTCGGAGATGTTCTTGCGAACAGGTCTGCCTTCAATTGCTGCCACAGCATACTCGGTGGCGGAATATGTCTTTCCGGTACCTGGTGCACCGTAAATAATTAGGTTCAACGGATTTGTCTTGTTCGTGCGGGGGCCCCGATCACAGACATTGTTTTTCGTCAATTCATCATTTTCGGTGTTGTCGATCTCATAAGCACCGCTGAGCAATTCAAGAATGACAGATTTATAATCGTTCAGCCTGAAAAAAGACATGGCAGAGCCCAAAGAGTTCTTGAACTGCTGAGACAATTCAGAATACGGGACATCCTTAAGCCATTCTACCTTTTTATTGTTGACATACTCTGGATTTTGATCAACAGGATTTTCGCAGTAATAGTAATCGGATCTTATTGTGCCGATATGCGCAACGCTGCCATCGCCATATACAACATAGTCGCCAATCTGTGATTCAACAACGAATCTGTAGATTTGGCCGACATCCTGCCCTTTGGCCTTTGCTTTGGCTTCTGGCCAAACTTCTGAATACTTGGCAGCAATATCTTCTTTTGTGGAGCAGTCAGACAGATCTCCAAGCTTTGCCCAACCAATACAGATGTGCGGGTTATCGACGGACAAAGCGTTGCTTGTCCCGGTTATGTGCATACCGTAGACACTACGGGCTAATATGTTTTCATCAATACTGGCGTCTCCCTCAAAGCTGACACCATATTCGTTGTTCTTTACGGATTTGAAAATGTTAATGCCCTTGTTCAGTTCAGCAACATAAGAATCATTAATGCCGGCAAGCGCGATAAGACTTTTCTGGGAAAAGGAATTGCTGAGAATAACATCGCCGTACTTAAACCCAAACATATGGATAGCGGCAACTTGCCCGGAGCCCTTGGCGTTGTTGTACATTTTCCGAAGAATAGACGCCAGCTCTTCAATCGTATAGTTCTCACGATGAGTGTCTGTGTTTACGACCTTCTCATGATCCAGAAAATCTTCAGCAGCATTTACGACGGTGTTTGTGGAAAGCTTGAAAAACTTGTTGTTAAGCCTTCGCAGATCCTCGGTAACATCCATCGCCTTAATGCCGAGCGCTTGGTAATTCAGACGACCCTTTGCTTTCAGAATTACCAGATAGTCACCGGTATGTAGTGCTTTTCTGAATTCGACAAAAGGTTCCCCGTCAAATCTTATCAGTGACATCTGTATCTGGTCGGCGGCATTTGTGCGTTTGCTCCTAAGAACAGATGCGTTTGTGTCAATCTTGCCATCAACAAAATGAAATCCCGTCGTGTCAAGGGATAAGTAGTTGCAATTACTTTCGAGGATTGCAATGGGAATCTGGCTAATAAAGTATTTCTTCAGCTCATCATCGCCCCTAACAAAATAGCCATCAGCTTTCAGATAAGGGAAGATATCCATCTGATCCCCGGTAATGGCAATATGGGTTTGATTTGTCGTCCTGCCGTCATCCAAAGTGTTGGAGGACTCCAGTTTCTTGACAATCAATCCGTCATAGTTCTCGGGCAATAGCGTAGTTCCGGTTTGATCCAAGTTCTCACGAACAGTGTTTATTGCGTCCTGGAATGTCATAGATGTATCCTCCTGTGCTTATCTCGCGTAGGTTTCAATATATCGCTTGATTACGCTGGCAATCGCGCGACCCAACAGTGGGGGAACCGAGTTTCCGATTTGCAAGTAGGTTTTCGTGTACGCGCCACGGAAGAAGTAGTCATCAGGATAAGACTGCACTCTTGCGGCTTCTCGGGGGGTTAACCCTCGAGCTTGCGTCGGGTGGATATACATGTTGCAGTCAAACTTCATGTGAGCGGTAATTGTTTTACATACTTTTTGCTCTTCCAGCTTGAAGTACTTGTCCTTAAAGATGCCATTCCTTCTCGCATACGGCATAATATCTGCGATTTTGGGATCGTCGGACCGGTCGCCTTGATTTAGTCTACCGAAGATCTCTATATCACGGTCATTATTGTAACGAGCCTTATGATTCAGAACGAGAGGGTACTTCTTGCCTTGATTTATGAAGGAAATATACTCGTTTATCTGCGGATTTTTATCGCGCTCAATAATATAGCCTGAAGATTCAGAACCAAGTTCGGTTGCATTCTTCTCTCGCAGCGCCTGTAGTGGACGCAAGCCATACAGCGCGTCCCTTAAGACATGATCTGGTATGTCGGCAGACAAAGCTTGGATCTTATCAAATATCTCATCGTCGCTCGCCCCGACATTATTTCCGATGTATATCAGTCGTTCTCTGTTCTGAGGAACTCCAAAGCCTTTTGCATTCAAGACTCGGAACGAGGTCTGATATCCAATGGCTTCAAAATCTTCAACCACTTGTGAAGCGACGGAGAGCATACCCTTCACATTCTCCATCACAAAGAACGGCGGGTTAATTCTTTTTACTGCCTCAACATAGCTTTTATAAAGATAGTTCCTTGGGTCATCAATTAGCCTTTGCCGGTTTGCCATGCTAAATCCTTGGCAGGGAGGACCTCCGACAACAACATCCACTCTGATCCCGTTTAAATAAGATTCGATTGATTTTACGATCTCTCGAATATCTCCAAGGACGATATGATCTCTCGGCGTTTCCGGGTGGTTGTGTGCATAGGTATCAACACAGCATGCCTCTATATCGTTTGCCAGGGCGGTAATAAAACCTTCTTGCGTAAAACCGAGCGAAAGGCCTCCGGCACCGCAGAAGAGATCAACCATTTGCAATGCGTCAGGGTCAATGGCTGCCCGCGCCTTGTTTATATAATGATTGCAGTACTTGTTAACCGGGCAGTCGGCACAATAATCATCGGAGCATCTGCTGGACAGTTTTGAAAAAGCTTCATTTAATGCGGAGTTATGACCAATACTGTCCAAGATATAATCAGTTCGTTCGTTTAGCATTTCATCTTTAGCTGCCTCTGTAAATCTTGCAACGCATTCTGTGGCATCCTTAGAGGAAGAAGCGTCAATGCCACACCCAATGAAGCGAACGATTTCAGCAACATCCACTTGATAATTCATCGCTCATTCCACTCTCCCAATTCCTCTAAAGTGCTTTTGACAGACTTTGCCACATGATAAGCCACATTCACTGTTACAGCATTTCCAAACTGTTTATATGCTTGTGCATCCGAAACCGGAATGACAAAAGAGTCATCAAATCCCTGCAGACGAGCGCACTCTCTTGGAGTAAGGCGGCGAACTCTACCACCCTGTGTTACATAGTTGTCTTGACAAGCCCGGTGCATCTTAGCCATGGTGGCGCAAAGAGGCCGCGCGATATCAAGGTCAATCTCTGACTTGGCTTTATATCCGCCAGTACCGTTTGAAAGGATTGTCGGAAGAATTTTGGCAGAAAGGAAGTATTTATCGTCTACTTCTTCCTCCAGATAGTCCTTCATTTTTTTCTCAAGGGGAAGCGCAAGTGGCGGAGTATAATATGCGGCTTGATTCGCAAAACAGACGATGTAGGTTCTGTTCCGGGTCTGAGGAATTCCATAGTCGGCAGAATTGAGAACACTATCAAAAACCTTGTAGTCCAGATCGCTCTCCAGAATTCGCTTAATTGTTGCAAAGGTTCTGCCCTTATCGTGCGTTTTCAATGAGCGAACATTTTCAAGAATAATTGCCGCTGGCTTCTTCCCTTTGCTGATGCGGTCTTTAACGATTTCAGCAATACGGAAAAACAGTGTACCTCGAGCGTCATTAAAGCCGCGCTCTTCTCCCATCATGCTGAAAGGTTGGCAAGGGAACCCCCCGATCAGAACATCAAAATCGGGAAGCGAGTCGAGATCAACCTCGTTGATATCGCCAAGAACGACCTCGTGGGTAAAATTTGCCCTATATGTTTCAACAGCATACTTGTCAAAATCATTCGACCAGATGATGTTATAACCGGCTTGTACAAATCCCATGTCCAAACCGCCACAGCCACAAAATAAAGACAATACTCTCATTTCAATTCACTTCTTTTTGCGTCGCAGGATCTCATCCAGGCATCCACTTCGCTGATTTTGAACTTCCATGTGCGCCCGACCTTCACGCCGGGCATGCCACGTTTCTCTATCCATGACAACGCGGTGTCTCGGGTAATGCCGAGATACTCGGATATTTCCTTCATGGAATACCAACGCTCTATCTGTTCGTTTCCCATTAGAATATCTCCTTGATGCTATTATAAACGTGGACACGGAAGGGTAGAAAAAAGCCTGTCCGTGGAGTAATATAAAGGTGAGTATTCTACCGGAAGGGAGCTCGTCTTTATGTCAAAACACTTGAATCCGTTGGAAAAGGAATTCCTGATCCGGCAGTACAAAAGCAACT
>OMCS01000407.1_pt1 | contig 22907 bp, 10 predicted proteins | sample 1674241 | NCBI WGS metagenome assembly OMCS01 (sample SAMEA103958153, study PRJEB25191) | human gut metagenome
GGGCATCGCCCTGGGTATAATAGCAATCAGCAAGGCGCCCTGTAAGGGCAAAAGCCTTATATATTGCCTGGATTTTTAAAGCTTTTGCCCTTACAGGGCGACAGGTTTGCGTCCGTAATAACCCAGGGCGCTGCCCTGGGCTAGGAGCTTCTGCCCTTTCAGGGCGTGTGGCTAGGAGCTTCTGCCCTTTCAGGGCGTGTGGAGCTTACATGTGAAACTTAAATAATTTATAATTCTGATGAAACATACATTATTATATATAGGTCTGGCTCTGGCATCCTTCATGATGCAGCCGGCAGCCGTTCAGGCTAAAGCTAGGAAAGAGGCAAAGGTGGTAAAGCAACTCGTAGTGCTCCATACCAACGATACGCATTCATGCGTGATGCCCATCAATCCGAATCTCGCTGATACGGCAACAGCCAATCGTGGCGGTTTCCTCCGTAGAGTGGCGATGATCAGTCAGGAGCGTAAGGCGAATCCCGATTTGCTGCTCTTTGACAGTGGCGATTTCTCGCAGGGTTCACCTTATTACTCTCTCTTCAAGGGAGATGTAGAAGTAGGACTGATGAACGAGATGAAATATGATGCCGCTACCATCGGCAACCACGAGTTCGATTTCGGAATAGACAACATGGTGCGCATCTTTAAGATGGCGAAGTTTCCTATCGTCTGTTCCAACTATGATTTCACTGGTACCGAACTGGCAAATATCGTAAAGCCTTACACCATTATCAAGCGCAAGGGACTGAAGATTGGCGTTTTCGGCTTGTGTCCGGAACTTGCCGGCTTGGTAATCGAAGCCAACTATGGCTGCATCAAGTATCTCGATCCTATCGCCAAGGCAAAGGAAATGACAGAGATATTGAAGAAGAAAGAGAAGTGTGATGTCATCATCTGTATCTCCCACCTGGGCTGGAAGATAGATGGCATCGACGATTCTGAGGTAGTCCCAGCCACCCGTGACATCGACCTGATACTGGGCGGTCATAGCCATACCTACTTCAAGCAGTTGGAGTATCTGAATAATCTCGATGGCAAACCAGTGCCAATCGACCAGAACGGCAAGAGCGCTATCTGGGTAGGAAAAATGACATTGGATATTGTGAAGAATAAATAAAAGAAGAAGGTTGATACCAGGTAAAACGCGAGGTATCAACCTTTTCTTTTATTATCTATTCCTAAAACGTTAATCTTTTCTCAAATCCTTATTCCTTGTTGGAAGAAGCATAGAGACCGATGCAGGCACCGAGGAAGCCACCGCTCTTCTGGGTGCTCAGGTTAGATGCATCTACACCCTTGGCAAGAAGCTGCCAGTTGCCGCCTTCTTCAGCATAATAGAAATCATAATATCTGTCATGACCTTCTACCTTCAGCTTCAGCTTACCTCCCTTGATAGGAGCAGAGGCGATAGTAACATTGTTCTTCTCGGCACGGGTCAGGGTAATCATCAGCTTGCCATTCTTCATGGTCTTACCCAATACGAAGTTGTGGTCTTCCTTCTGGAGAAGTGCCAAGCCTGCGATATCCTTGTCGTTGCGAGGAGTAAAGTTGATTTCTGTCTCAGCTGTGAAGGTGCCGTGCTGCTGACGTGCCCAGATGGCAGACATCGGCTCACGCTTGTAGATGTTGCCTGGCAGGAGATTGAACTTCAATTTGCCGTTTTCTACCTTGTAACAGTCAACGAAGTCACGGAGGAACATCCAGCGTGGATTCAACTCTTTCAGACCCGCCTTATTGTTATCTACATCGAAGTTATCCACATAAGAGAAATTGCCTGAGAACTCATTCTTTTTTGCAGGCTTCAAACCAGCCTTCTCTCCAACGGTAGAGATAGGAGTATTCTTGGCAAGAATCTCTGGCCATCCATTCTTCCAGGTTACAGGCAGGAGATAAGTATCGCGACCTGTGTTGTACATATCCTCTTCATAAGGGCGGCAAGCCAGGAATACAGCCCACCAGTTACCCTTGCCATCTTCTACGATGTCGGCATGACCGGCACTTGATACTGGGTCCTTGCGGTTAGGGTCGAGACCGGTACGCTGGGTAAGGATAGGGTTGTTAGGGCATTCCTCCCATGGTCCCATCGGATTCTTGGCACGCAGGATAACCTCGCTGTGCCATCCGCCTGTACCACCTTCTGCACACATCAGATAATAGAACTTGCCCTTCTTGAAGAGGTGAGGACCCTCAATCCAGATAGGACGCGCCTCTACATGGGTTCCGCCACGCAGAATCTCCTTGAAGTCGCCCTTGATGCTGTCGCCCTTCACGTCGAATTCGAAGCAGCGGATAGCACGCTGACCCTCATAGTCGGCACCGCCAGCTACCGGACCGTTATGCACGATATATCCCTTTCCGTTGTCATCGAAGAAGAAGCTAGGGTCGATGCCGTCAATCTTATTCAGATAGATAGGCTCGCTCCAGCCTTTGGAAGGATCTTTTGATTTCACAAAGAAGTTGCCGGCTCCCACATTGGTGGTAATCATATAGAAGGTTTTGTTCTTCTTGTTATAGCTGATGGCTGGTGCGAAGATACCGGCTGATACCTGCTGGCCCTTCAATGGAACCTGTGATGTGCGGTCGAGAACATGACCGGCAGGCTGCCAGTTGACCAGGTCTTTACTGGTTGAGAGAGGCACACCTGGGAAGAAGGTAAACGAAGAGTTTACCAGATAGTAGGTGTCGCCTACGCGACAGAGTGATGGGTCTGGATAGAAACCAGCCAGTACCGGGTTGTAATACTGGTGAGTCTTGTCGATTTCAACATTGAAGCGAGCGTCATTTCCCGCATACTTGAAATAGTCAAACTCAGCTGTCTGCGCCTGTGCAGCGGCTGCAAGCGTCAGGGAAAGCGATAAGATTGCAATTTTCTTCATTTTATTATAGGATTTAAATTTACTGAATGAGTATCTGAACTCATGGCTGAAACATGTATTCAGATTACTGCTGCAAAGTTACCGCTTTCCTTTTAAATATACCCCCACAGCATGTTACCAACACTTTGCGAGGCGTATCATAAATATCTCTATTTGTAACAAATACTTTATTTTTGGAAACATCTGGCCTTTTCTGCAGTGAAAAGGCTAGATTTTCCGGTGTGCCTGCATATAATCGCGAGGTGAAGAGCCATAAAAGTTCTTGAACATGGTGCTGAAGCTAGCTGGGTTGGAGAAACCGCAGGTAAACATGATGTCTGATATCGTCTTGTTAGAGTGGCTCAGCAACTTTTCGGCATATTGCAGACGCGTATTGCGGATGAAGGCATGTGGTGTCTGGTTGGTCAGTTCCTTCATTCGGCGGTGCAGATGCACACGGCTCAGTCCTACTTCGCGGGCAATCATATCCACACTCAGGTCCTCATTATCCATGTTATCATTGATAACCTTCATCACCTGTTCCATCAGCTGGTCTTTTGGCGACAGGCCTTTTTCTATCGCGATCTGCCTGTCGCTCTGGCTCTCGTTGCCCATAAACTTGTTTTTCAAAGTACGGCGCACGTTGAGCAGGTTGATGATGGTGCGGCGCAGAATGTCCATATTGAACGGCTTCACCACATAGGCATCGGCACCCGACTGCAAACCGGTCAGCTGGTCTTCCTCTCTGCTCATCGCTGTAAGCAGAATCACCGGAATGTGGTTGGTGTTCACATTGTTCTTAATCTTGGTACAGAGCGTATTGCCGTCCATTTCTGGCATCATGATGTCTGAGATAACGAGGCTTGGTTTCTGCTTGATAATCTCCGGCAGCGCCTCCTTTCCGTTGCAGAAGGTAAGGATATTGTAGGTTTCCTGTAGTTGGGTCTTCAGGAAATTACGTATTGCCTCATCGTCTTCTACCACAGCGATGGTGCTCTTTGCCTTGCTCTTGAAATCTTCTTCGGCGTCATTGGCTGTATCGGCAGCATTCTCTTCGTTTCTTTCCTCCATGTTTTCTTCCAGTTCCTTGATGTCTTCAGCAGTCTGTGGCTCCGGTGCATCTATCATTTCTTCCGGTTTCAGATGCTCGTTGCCCAGAGGCAGTGTGATGAGGAACTGGCTTCCTTCCTTCCAGTCGGCTTCATCAAGTGTTTTGTTGTTGGCGGCTGTAATGGTTCCGTAGTGCAGTTCCACGAGTGAGCGCGTCAGGTCGAGACCGATTCCCGTACCTACATTCCGGTCATTAGAAGTGGTGGTACTCTGATAGAAGCGCTGGAAAATCGTTTCGAGCTTTTCCTCCTGAATGCCCTTGCCGCTGTCCTTGATGGCGATGCGGACATGATGAGGCGAGTGGGAGAGGGTGATACGGATTCTGCCGCCTGCAGGAGTAAACTTGAAGGCGTTTGACAGGACATTCATCAATACCTTGTCAAAGTTGTCGCGGTCTATCCATACCGGGAGGGTCTCGTCTTCGTGCTCAAAGGTGAAGTGGATGCTCTTGGCTATCGCCTGCTGGCAGAAGAGTTTGTATTCATCGCCAATAAAGGCAACCATATCGGTTTCGCTCATGTGCATCACCATCTGTCCCTTGTCAATCTTTCTCAGGTCCATCATCTGGTTAATCAAGTGCAGGATTCGTTCCGAGTTCTTGCGCATCATATCGTAGATGCCCTGTCGGTGAGCGTCTTTATCTTCCTTAATCAGCGTGAACAGCGGAGTGAGGATAAGGGTCAATGGGGTACGGATTTCGTGGCTGATGTTCATGAAGAACTTCAGTTTTGCTTCGCCCATCTCTTCCGCATGGATATGCTGCTGCAATATGAGCTGGTCTTCCATCTTGCGTTTGCGGTGCTTGATATAGAGCAGACAGAGCCCCAGGAAGGCAAGCAGATAGCAGATTCTTGCCAAGATGCTGGCGTACCAGGCTGGGTGAACGATGATGGAGAACTCCTTGACTGGGGTTTCGTATCCGTTGCAGATAGCCTTGACACGGAACTTATAGGTACCTGCTGGCATGTGTGAGAATGACAGCTCGTTCATGCCAGACTGTATGGTTCGCCAATCCTCACCATTGATGCTGTAGGCGTAACTGATCTGCTCTACATTATTATATGTAAGAGTAGACAGGTGGATGGTGAAGGTGTTGTCTTCATGAGATAAGGAGAACTTGTCGCTGTTGTAGACGCCTTTGTCGGTGATAGTATAGATGCCCGATTCCATATCCGGGTATACAGGTTTGTTGCCCACAAGAAGTCCTGATATGGTAACTTTTGCCTGCCAAGGATGCTGTTTCACCTTGTCCGTATCAAACCAGTTGATACCGCCGGTTCCGCCCATCACCAGCATTTTTCCTCCCCAGAGCGTGCAGGCTGCTGCATCGCTGAACTCATTGCTCTGTAAGCCATTGTCCGAGAAGTACTTGTTGATAGTTCCTTTTTCTGTATCTACCTGGTTTAAGCCACAGGTAGTTCCTATCCAGATTCTGCCCTTGTAATCTTCTATGATGCTGGCTACGCTGTTGTCAGAAAGTCCAAGTTCTGTGTTATAAATCTTCGGATGAGCATATCCCTTCTTTGGATCATAGCAGATTGCGCCGTCTTCAGTGCCAAACCATACGCGGTTCTTGCTGTCAGAATAAACGCAATGTGAGAAACTGCCCTTGTTCAGACAGTTGACGCCACCGAAAGTGGAAGTCCAGCTATTTTTTTGCTGGTCATAGCAAGCCAGACCCACAGAAGTGGCTACGAAAACCCGCTTACCATCTTTTGAGATGCTAAGTTTTATGAGGTAATCATTAGGAATACTGTTCTTTTTCAGGTTGTTGTCGGCACCATCTTGTTTTTTCCATTGCTTGATGCTTCCATCAGGAGAAAGGCGGAAAAGTCCTTTGCCCATGGTAGCAAACCATACATTGCCCTGCGGGTCTTCCTGGATATCGAAGATGCCCGCCTGGTTGCCAATGCCTAGGCTGAATGGATGGAAAGATCCCCCCGCATCTATCAATCCGATGCCGTCAGTATAGGTTCCTACCCATGTTCTGCCTTTCTTGTCTTTGTAGAGTGCCAGTACCGTGGTGTTGCTTAATAAATGGCTGTTGATGCTACCGGTTTTTATGTCAAAGAGGTAAAGACCATCCTTGTCGGTGCCCACCCAGACTTGATTGCCCTGGTTGGCACACAGACTTGTGATGCTGTTTTCGCCTATCACGTTGCGGTTGCCCAAACGGTAGCCCATATAGTAGAAATCGCATTGAGCCTGCGACTGCATGAATACGCCCTTCTGGAGCATGCTCACCCAGATGTTTCCCGTAAAATCTTCTATAATGCTGGTAATCTTGCTCTTGGCAATATTTACTTCATGGCAGAACAGAGGATTATTTTGCAAGAATCCTGTTACAGGATTATACACGAAGATACCCATACCATCGCAACCGATAAACAAGCGCTGGTCGCGGCTGATATAGATGTTGTCAATAGGAAGATTGCCTATGCCGGCTATCTTGGTGAAGGCGGTTGAACCTGCCTTGAGAAGGTAAACACCATCATTCTTGGTAGCAAGATAAATGTTGCCCTTGTTGTCTTGCCTGATATCTTGTGTGTTAAGTTGCTCTGTTCCCATGATGCGTGAAACAAGCTTGCCGTTCTTTTCTTTTCGTAACAGCTTTCCGTTTTCCAGGATAATCCAGAGCCTTTCTTGTTTGTCTTCCAGAATCTTATGTATGTATTTCAGGTTCTCCACTTCTCCTTTCATGGTGTAACAGGCGTTTGCATCTATTTTCTTGGTCATGATGCCGTAACCGGAGGTAACGACAGCAATATCGCCATTGTGCAAACGGCTTACCTGGTTAACGTAAGTGTTTATAGGCTTATTTCTTGAATCGAGCATAGGTACGTTGCAGAACCTTTTACCATTAAGAATAAGTAGCGACTTGTTTGTTCCCAGCACAATACGCCCCTTTTCATCCTGTGTTATACAGTTGATATAGTTGCTGTTGAGCCCGTTACAGTTGTTGTAGGCTTTTCTGATGACCATAAAGTTATAGCCATCATAGATATTCAAGCCGTTACGGGTGGCAATCCAAATGAAACCATTTGAATCCTGGAACACCTGCGTGGCAAGGTTGCTCGAAAGCTGGTTGTCTGAATTGAAAAGTTTTCCTCGCTGCGCCATCATGTTCTGCGCAGTGAGACAGAAGATAAACATCAGTAAAAGACCGATGTATCTCATTGTTCTGAGGTTTGATTTCATGGAAATCATCATGATTCTTGGTTTCATTGTCTTTTGGCTTTTTTATATTCGTTTGCAAAAATACAAAATTTATGGGAGAATAGTGCACGGAAATGTATGTTTTTTATAAATTTCTGCTAAAAAGATGTTAAAATGTTACGTAGAGCAAAGATAATGTTACATGTGGTACGAGAGAAAAACTATTGGTTACTTATTATAAAGTATATATGATAGATTAGGAGTATCTTTGCATCGGTTTTTAAGTTGTATATATTTAGAATATTTAGGTTAGTTAGGTTTATACATAATAGTTTGTAGAATAGGTTTAGAATTTCTAAAAGATTTTGATATTATGGTTTTTATATAGAATCATGATTAATTGGTTTTCGGGAATGGTGCGTAGTGATTACGCGCCATTCTATTTTAAAAGACCAGCAGCCTTTTCTGTAAACTGGAACCTGACAATCCTTCATAATATAATAAGGTGACTGACAAATAATGATAAATCTAAAAATAATTGTAACAATGAAAAGAAAGAAATTGTTAATATCACTCGCTATGGCTATGCTGTCAATGGCGGGGCTGGCTGCCGATAATCTGCCGGCACTTCGTGTGCAGGGTAAGAATCTGGTAGATGCCAATGGTAAGATTGTTGTCTTGCATGGTGTGATGGATACACCGAACCGTTACTTCAACGGCAATCGTTGGGGCACGGGCGGATACAATGTCAGCGACATTACACCTTGTCTCAATTATTTCGAGAAGATGTTTACCGCCATCACCGACAAGAACCAAGGTGCTTATTGTACGGTGTTCCGTCTTCATATGGATCCTTGTTGGACTAACTACAAGGCACCAGTTGGAACCCAAGAAAACAACATCCAGTATTTTAATGAGACTCGATACAAGACATTCTTGAGCAAACTTTATATCAAGCTTGTGAAGAAAGCCTTGGCTCATGGATTATATGTAATCGTTCGCCCTCCTGGCGTTTGTCCACAGAATATCAAGGTGGGAGATGAATATCAGGCATATCTTAAGAAGGTGTGGAATCTCTTCGCTTCCGATCCCACCATCCAAAAGAATGCCGGACAGGTGAGCATCGAGCTAGCCAATGAGCCTATTAATGTGTTGCTGGCAGATGGCTCTAAATCAGACAAGGCTCTCCATGATTTCTTCCAACCTGTGGTAGATGAGATTCGTGCCACTGGCTTCAAGGGAATCATCTGGGTTCCGGGTGCGGGTTATCAGAGCAAGTATCAGGATTACGTCAAGCATCCTATCACCGATAGCGAGAACAACTTCTCTTATGCAGTACATGTTTATTCCGGATGGTATGGAAATATGACCGATAAGAGTTGCGATCACGATACTTTCATCCGCAACTTCAAGAGTCAGGTGCCGATGGTGGAAACGAAGCCTATCATGGTAACGGAGATAGACTGGAGTCCGGAAGATCCTGACAAGGCGAGCGAAGGTCACTGGAATGAGTTGCATCAGTGGACACAACCTAACCTGGGAAGCTGGGCAACAGCATCTACCTCGAAATGGGGAATGGCATGGAAGGCAGTTCACGATCACTTTGGCAATATCGGTATGACGATTACCCATACACAGGAATATTTCGATATTGATGAATATCTTAAATCGGGCAAGGTGATTCCAGGTTTCCAGAATGCCAAGAAACACGGATTGTTCGAAGAATGTTGCGGCTATGCCTGTATGAACTGGTATAAAGAATGGTATTTGAAACAAAATGCAACAGGAATTAAACAATTAGAAACCCAGGCAGACGTGGTTTCCACCTTATATTATAATATAGAAGGAAAAGAAGTTGAAAAGCCAACTGCAGGTGTTTATATAATAAAACAACTGTTAAGTAATGGAAAAATACGTTCTCGCAAGGTTTTTCTAAAATGATAAACTTTCTGTTACACCACGCAAAGTATGTTTCGAAAGAAATCCATACCTTTGCCGCCGTGAATAAACAGTTTTTGTGCACGCCTAAATTTTTAAAGCATAAATCAAAAATGAATAGAACATGATTGAACAAGTGTTAACAATGAAACGGACAGCAGCCTTATGCTTGGTGGGAGCTTTCTGCAGCCTGAATGCTCAGGCACAGAAAATCCAGGTCAAGGGTAATCTTGTTGACGGTACAGGTGAGCCTCTGATAGGTGCCACTGTAAAAGTGAAAGGTAATGCCAGCGTCGGTGCGGTCACCGACTTAGATGGTAATTTCAGTATCAGTGTTCCTTCAGAGAATTCTATCCTCGTATTTACATACGTAGGTATGAAGACCAAGGAAGTAAAGATTGGTAAGAAGAGAGATTTCAAACTCTCAATGGAAGACGACAATGCCATCGGCGAAGTTGTAGTCGTTGGTTATGGTCAGCAGAAGAAGGCTTCTGTCGTAGGTTCTATTGCACAGACCACAGGTGAGGTGCTGGAACGTGCTGCCGGTGTCAGCGACATTGGTGCTGCCTTAACTGGTAACCTTCCTGGTGTGGTAACTGTTCAGGGCAATGGTATGCCTGGTGAGGAGGAGCCACAGATTATCATTCGTGGTGCTAGTTCTTGGAACAGCAGTGACCCTCTCGTCCTAGTCGATGGTATCGAGCGTCCTATGAGCAGCGTGGACATCTCTTCTGTAGAGAGCATCTCCGTATTGAAGGATGCATCTGCCACTGCCGTTTATGGTGTGAAGGGTGCCAATGGTGTCATCTTGATTACTACCAAGCGTGGTAAGGAAGGCAAGGCTAAGATTGATGTGGGCTTCAATGCTACATTGAAGGCTCCTTCTAAGTTGCCTAACAAGTATGATTCATACGATGCCTTGATGTTCCGCAACAGGGCAGTGGAGCATGAGTTGGGTGTTTCTCCTGAATCTTGGTCTTACATCCGTCCTCAATCATTTATTGAGAACTATCGTAACCAGACTACGGATGAGCAGCGTGAGCGTTATGCTAACGTGGATTGGCAGGATGCCCTCTTCAAGAAGAGCGCCATGTCATATAATGCCAATGTCAATGTGAGCGGTGGTACAAGCTTCGTGAAGTATTTTGCTTCTGCCGACTTTGTACACGAGGGTGACCTCTTCCGTGAGTATGATAACGGACGTAACTATAACTCTGGCTATGGATACAATCGTATCAATGTGCGCAGTAACTTGGACTTCTCTATCACTAAAACTACTACATTAAAGGTAAATGTATCTGGTTCTAATGGTGTGCGCAAGGCTCCTTGGAGCAACATGAGCAATAGCGAGTGGCAGATTGGTCAGCAGTGGGCTGGTGCTTATAACATCGCTCCAGATGTATTCTTGCCTCAGTATAGCGATGGCTCTTGGGGTTATTATCCAAATGCGTCTAACGTAAGTAACTCTGCTCAGAATCTCGCCATCGGTGGTACAGCGCAGGCTACTACTACTCGTATCAATACCGACTTTACCTTGGAGCAGAAACTCGACTTCATCACCAAGGGCTTGAACTTGCGTGGTACCGTTTCTTGGGACAACGTGTTTGTTGAGACGAGCCGTGGTATCAATGACTTGAACAATACAGCTCAGACCAAGTATGTTGATCCGGAGACTGGCAATATAACATATGGCCAGGTATATGAGTCAAACAATAAGTTCGACTGGAAACAGGGCGTTAACTGGAGTACTTCAGGTGGTTCGGTTGATAACAACCAGACTGTTCGCAATCTTTACTATCAGTTGCAGCTCAACTGGGCTCGCAAGTTCGGACAGCATGATGTTACAGCCATGGGCTTGTTCTCTCGTCAGGAGAATGCACGTGGTAGTGTGATGCCTACTTACCGTGAGGACTGGGCGTTCCGTGCTACTTATAGCTATGCTGGTCGTTACAACATCGAGTATAACGGTGCTTACAACGGATCAGAAAAGTTTAGCAAGGACAATCGCTTCGCCTTCTTCAATTCTGGAGCTATCGGTTGGACCATCACTGAGGAAAACTTCATGAAGTATCTTCGTGACAAGCACATCATTGATATGTTGAAGTTCCGTGCATCTTACGGTGAGATTGGTGATGATAACCTGGGCGATCCATTCGACTCTTCTCGTCGTTGGCTCTACATGAACCAGTGGGCATACGGAGGCAACACAGTGATGGATCTTGACCATACCAACAGTATCTACACATGGTATCGCCAGAATACATTGGGTAATAAAGATGTGAAGTGGGAGACTGTGAAGAAGACCAACTTCGGTATTGATTATGGTTTCTTGGGTGGTTTGATTACCGGTTCGCTCGATTTCTTCTGCGACCGTCGTAACGACATTTTGATCTTTGGTGATAACCGCTCCATCCCATCTTACTTTGGTACTACAGCTCCTACTATCAATAAGGGTAAGGTTCGTACCAGTGGTTACGAGTTGGAGTTGAAGCTCAACAAGAAATTTGCCAATGGCATCCGCCTCTGGGGTAACATCAATATGACCCATGCCAAGAATAAGGTAATTTTGAAGGATGACGCTCAGCTCACTCCTAACTATCAGAAGGAGGCAGGCTACTCTATGGGTCAGTATCACTCATACATTGATCGTGGCTTTATCAACGACATCGATGACTTGATAGGTTCTCCAGCTCATGAGTCTAACGACAACCACCGCTTGGTAGGCGATTACTACATCGTAGACTTCAACGGTGATGGTGTGGTAGATAGCAAGGACTCAGCTCCAGTAGGTTATAGCTCAAGCCCTCAGAATACATACAATGCCACTATCGGTATCGAGTATAAGGGCTTCTCTGCTTTCGCTCAGTTCTATGGTGTAACCAATGTAACTCGTGACGTAACCTTGACAAGCTTTGGCAATAAGTTGGACAATGTTTATGACACTGGTACTTGGTGGGACAAGAATGAGTCTTCTCCAGAATCTATCATTCCTCGCTGGGGTGCTACCCAGTCTGATTACAGCAATGGTACTCAGTTCCTCTATGATGGTTCATACATCCGTCTGAAGAACGTAGAGATTGCTTATACTTGGACCAAGGGATGGATCAAGGCTCTCGGTATGAACTACCTCAAGGTATACTTGAATGGTAACAACCTCTGGCTTTGGACTCGTATGCCTGATGACCGTGAGGCTAACCTCGGTGGTGGCGGTTTCCTTGGAGCATATCCTACAGTACGCCGCTTCAACTTAGGTGTTAAATTCTCATTGTAATATTAAAATGAACATTCAAATGAAAAATAAGATAAAGAATTTTTTGTTGATGGGATGCGTCTCGCTGGCTCTCGGCACCTCGCTCAACTCTTGCCAGGACTATCTTGACAAGGAGGCAGATTCTACAGTCTCAGAAAATGACGCATTTGTAAACTTCCGTAACTTTCAGGGTTATGTAGAGGAGATTTACAACTGTATCCCTGATAAGGAAAAATGTAACTGGTGTCCTTCTTGGAACTGGGGTGATGATGAAATCTTCAACCCAGAGGCTGATGGCCGTATGACACACCAGGTAGACTTGGGCAACTTCCGTGCTTGGCAGACCACTGGTAACTGGCTTTACAAGGATGGCAGCAACCCTACATCTACAGATAAGTTCAACCACTCACTTTGGCCACATGCTTGGTATTGCATTCGTAAGGCTAACCAGGGCTTGGCTAATCTCGATAAGTTGGTAGCTAGCAAGGCAGAGAAAGACCTCATTGCTGGTCAGCTTTACTTCTTCCGTGCATGGTGGCACACTGAGTTGATGCAGTACTTTGGTGGTTTGCCATACATTGATACCTATTTGGATCTCAATTCAGAGCTCAATTTGCCTCGTCTCTCTTATCAGGAGTGTGCAGAGAAGGCTGCTGCTGATTATCGCAAGGCTGCCGATCTGTTGCCTATCAACTGGGACAATGAGTATGATGGTGCTGCCACACAGGGCAAGAACGACCTTCGTATCAACAAGATCATGGCACTCGGTTATCTGGGCAAGACTTATCTCTGGGCTGCCAGCCCATTGATGAAGGATGGCGCACAGGTAGGAGCTAGCAAGAATGGCAAGACATACGACTATGATGAGGAGTTTGCCAAGAAGGCAGCTGAGGTCTTCGGTGAGTTGCTCACATTGGTTGAGGGGGGCCAGACACAGTATGGGTTGGCTGAGTTCAAATATAAGGACATCTACAATCATGAGCGTTCTGCCGATGCTAACTCTTGCTTCTCTGATATCTTCTATACCAAGAAGCAGAACTGGAAAATGCCTGGATCTATTGAGGCTATCTTCCGTGGTCCATCTGCAGACTTCAACGGCTCTAACTGGAATACCTCTAAGGTGTTTGGTCCTAAGGTTGACAAAGTGGTTGGACATGACAATGTGATTCACCAGCCTACAGCTAACTTGATAGCTGCTTACGGTATGGCTAATGGTAAGCCCGCTTACATCGTAGAGAATGGCAAGTTGGTTCCTAACATAGCAGGTGGTTTCGATCCTACTCATCCATATAAGAACCGTGACCCACGCTTCTATCACGACATCGTGTTTGATGGCTTCAAGTATCTGAATGGTACTCCTGGTCAGTGGGCTAACTTGCAGTACTGCCAGTTGTATACAGGTGGAAATATGCGTCCAGTGGCTAATGGCAGCCGTACAGGTTACTTCATTCAGAAGTTGGTGCCTCATACATGTAATGAGGTGGATCGCGACTACGATTGGGGTTCAGCATTCCACTGTTACTTGCCATATATGCGTCTGGCTGACATCTATCTGATGTATGCTGAGGCTTGTGCTGCGTTTGGTGGTGCTTCTGGCAAGGCTACTAACTTTAGCAAGACTGCTGAGGATGCCATCAATACCCTTCGTGATCGTTGTGGCGCTGGTCATGTGGCTCCAGAGTATGTAGCTGATCCACATAAGTTCATGGACGAGGTTCGCCGTGAGCGTGAGGTGGAACTTGCTTTCGAGGGCTTCCGTTTCAACGACTTGCAGCGCTGGTTGCTCCTGACCGAGGCTCCTTACAATGTAAAGTACTCTGATGAGTTTGACCGTGTGGAGGGTGCCGATTTCTACAAAAATAATGACCCAGCTGATGCTCAGGTGGCTGGCTTCCACCAGGAAGCGATCTTGACTCGTCACTTCACAGCCAAGCACTATTGGTTCCCATTGCCTATCAAGGATGTTTATCTCTATCAAGAGCTTAGTCAGAATCCTGGTTGGTAAAATAACATTATATAGTAATACTAAAATAAGAATGATAGTATGAATTCAAAATTCAAATCATATAATTCAAAGTTCCTGTTGGCAGGTCTTGTGTCATTGGCTCCTATGGCTGCCGATGCCAAAACTGCTGCTGAGAACGAAACCGATACCGTTGCTGCCGACAAGGAGATGGTCAATGTGGCTTATCGCAAGGTAGCCAAGGGTGACATCTTGGGCGGCGTTTCGGTAGTCGATGTAGAGGGATTGATGAAGAAAAACTACCACACTTATAGCCTTGACAACATGCAGGGCTACGTGGGTGGTTGGAATGGCAATTCTCTCTGGGGTATGGATGCTGACAATGCAGGATACTTGGTATTGGTAGATGGTGTGCCTCGTGAGGCAACCAACGTGATGCCTAGCGAGATTGACCAGATTACATTCCTCAAGGGTGCGCAAGCTGTAGTGCTCTATGGTAGCAAGGCAGCTAAGGGTGCTGTGCTCATCACCACCAAGCGTGGCAAGAACGATGGCTTGAAGGTTGAGGTGCAGGCTAACGCTGGTCTCAATGTGGCTAAGTCATTCCCTGAGTATCTGGGCTCTGCTGAGTATATGACTCTCTACAACGAGGCTCGTGCCAATGACGGTTTGACTCCTCTCTACTCTGCTGAGGATATCTACAATCATGGCTTGGGCACCAACCCATATCGTTATCCTAATCTCGATATGTACTCTTCTGACTATCTTCGCAAGATGAATAGTCGCTACGAGGCTACTGCTGAGATTAGTGGTGGTGGTAAGCGTGCTCACTTCTATAGCAACATCAACTATTATCGCCAGGGCGACTTCCTGAAGTTTGGTGAGGCTAAGAACAATAACACTCAGCGCTTCAGTGTTCGTGGTAATGTAGATGTCAACATCACAGATGACATCAAGGCTTGGGTCAACTCCAATGCCACATTCTATGATTCACATTCTGCTATTGGTGATTATTGGAATGCAGCTGCTACTTGGCGTCCTAACTTCCCACAGAATGCTAGCCCATTGATCTCTACAGACATGATAGCTCCTAATGCCAAGGCTGCTTGGGACTTGATGAGTGTGGCTAAGCTGGTGGATGGCAAGTACTTCTTGGCTGGTACACAGGCTAACTCTTCTAACATCTTCGCAGATTACTATGCTGCTGGTAAGAGCAAGTATACTAGCCGCCAGTTCCAGTTTGATACAGGTGTTAACATCAATCTGCACAAGTTGTTGCAGGGCTTGTCTTTCGAGACTCGTTTCGCAGTAGACTATGCTACCTCTTACACCACATCTTTCAATAATAGCTATGCCATCTATATCCCAACATGGTCAAACATCGACGGCAAGGATATGATCGTAGCTTTGAAGAAGGAAGGTGAGGATAAGAAGTCTGGTGTACAGAACATCGCTAATAGTGTGGACAATCAGACCATGCTCTTCTCTGCTCAGTTTAATTACGCCAATACATTTAATAAGGTACATAACCTCTCTGCGATGTTGATTGCCTCTGGCTATCAGCAGTCTAAATCAGGTGAGTATCACAAGACATCAAGTGCTAATCTTGCCTTGGATGCATCTTATGATTACGCCAAGACTTATTATGCAGACTTCGGCTTGGCAGCTATCCACTCTGCACAGTTGGCTCCAGGTCATCGTGTAGGCTTCTCTCCTTCACTTTCATTGGGTTGGAGACTCAAGAACGAGAACTTCTTGAAGAACAGCAAGGTGGTAGACGATATGATGATCAGTGTATCTGGTAGCATCATCAACGAGGATATTGACTTGGCAGTAAATGACAACAGATACTATCTTTATGATACCAACTGGCAGACAGCTGATGGTTATGGATGGTATGATGGTTCCGCTGGCAAGTACACATTCTCTAAGCGTTCTGCCAACAAGGATCTCGACTTCATCAAGCGTAAGGAACTTTCTGTCAACTTCAAGACTTCCTTGTGGCAGCAGATGGTAACATTGGATGCTAGCTTCTTCGTTAACTCGATGGAGGGTTATCTGATTTCTACTCCAACGTTCTATCCTTCTCACTTTAAGCCAGGCTATCCTGATGCTTCATTCATGCCTGTGCTCAACTTTAACAATAATCGCCGCATCGGTTTCGACTTCGCAGCTAACTTCAATAAGAAGGTGGGTGATGTAGACTTGCAGCTCGGCGTAACAGGTACTTATTATAACACCAAGGCTACCAAGCGTGATGAGTTGAACGTATGGGATTACCAAAACCGTGAGGGCAAGGCTATCGATGGTATCTGGGGGTATAAGTTTGCTGGCTTCTTCCAGAGTGAGGAAGAAATCAAGAACTCTCCAGACCAGAGCCGCTTGGGTAGTGACGTGAAGCCTGGCGATATGAAGTATGTGGATGTAAACGGTGATGGCAAGATCGACACTTACGACCAGGTGTTCCTGGGCAAGGGTGGTTGGTATGGCTCTCCATTCACATTGGGTGTAAACCTCACTGCTAAGTGGAAGAACTTCACATTCTTCGCCCTCGGTACTGGCAACTTCGGTGCTTATGGCTTGAAGAACAATTCTTACTGGTGGGTAAAGGGTGACGGCAAGTACTCAGCTGTGGTTCGCAATCGCTGGACTGAGGCAACCAAGGAGACTGCTACTTATCCACGTCTTACCACACTCTCAGGTAGCAACAACTATCAGACATCAGACTTCTGGATGTACAGCACAGACGCTTTCCGCTTGGCTAAGGTACAGATTACATACGACCTGCCTAGCACGCTCTTCCAGAAGACTTGGGTTAAGGGCTTGTCTGCTTTTGTAAGCGGTGCCAACTTGCTCACTATCTCTAAGAACCGTGAGTTATTGGAGATGAACATAGGTAGTGCTCCTCAGACACGCTATTATAATATAGGTGTGAAGGCTACATTCTAATCATTATTAAATGTATACAGAAATGAAAATTAATAAGTTATTTATATTAGCTGCATTGTCACTCTCGTTGGTGTCTTGCTCAGATCTCTTTGAGCCTGCACAGGAAAACAACCGTAGCTTGGACGAGATTTACGAAGAGCCTACTTATGCTCAGGGACTTCTCGGCTATGCTTATGCCATGCTTCCTTATAATACCAAAAGTGTAACTGATGTGGCAACCGATGATGCTGTAAGCAATGATTTGTCTAACAGCTACCTGAAAATGGCTACTGGTTCTTGGGCTGCCTATGATGACCCTATGAGCAAGTGGGCTAGCTGTCGTGCTAGCATCCAGTACTTGAACATCTTCCTTCAGGAAGTGGACAAGGTAGACTGGGCTAAGGACAAGGGTGCGCAGCAGATGTTCTGTGAGAGCCGTAAGGGTGAGGCTTATGCCTTGAGAGCTCTCAATATGTATTATCTCTTGATGAACCATGGTGGTTGGACTGAGGATGGTCAGCTCCTGGGTGTGCCAAACTTGACAAAGCCAGAGGATACTTCTTCTGATTTCAATCAGCCACGTGCCACATTCCAAGCTTGCTTGGATCAAATCTATAGCGACTTGGACCAGGCTGAGCAGTTGCTGCCTTTGGACTACAATGATTTGACTAAGTTAGATCCTGTGCCAGAAAAATACACTGCTATGGGTGTGAACAACTATCAGGACTATAACCGTGTATTGGGTTCTCTGATGCGTGGTCGTGTGAGCGGTCGTATCGCCAAGGCTATCCGTGCACAGGTTTCTCTCCTTGCTGCCAGCCCTGCTTTTAATAAGGGTACCAATGTGGATTATAAGCGTGCTGCTGATGACGCTGCTAGTTTGCTCGATTTGATAGGTGGCGTAAGCGGCTTGTCTGAAACAGGTAATTCTTGGTATGCTCAGACTAATGAGATTGATAATTTGCAGTCTGGTGAATGTCCTAAGGAAATCATCTGGCGTGGTAATAAGACTAATGGTGCAGATGATTGGGACCTCGGTTTGAACCAGGAGGCTGATAACTTCCCTCCATCTCTCTATGGTAAGGGACGTATCAATCCTACCCAGAACTTGGTGGATGCTTTCCCTGCTGCCAATGGTTATCCTATCACAGATGAGCGCAGTGATTATGATGACTTGGATCCTTATAGTAATCGTGATCCACGCTTGGATCTCTACATTATCTATAATGGCTGCAAGTATAAGGGTGCAACCATCAATACCGACATCACCACTGCCAACAATGACAATGGACTGAATAAGATTGGTAACTCTACGCGTACTGGTTACTATATGAAGAAGCTTCTTCGTGAGGATTGTAATCCTAATCCAAATGCCAAGAACGCACAGTATCACTATCCTGTGTATATCCGCTATACCGAGATCTTCTTGGATTATGCTGAGGCTGCCAATGAGGCTTGGGGACCTAAGGGCAATGGCACACATGCTTATTCTGCATACGATGTGATCAAGGCTATCCGTCATCGTGCAGGCATCACAGATGATTCTTATCTTGATGAGTGCGCTAACGACCAGAATAAAATGCGTGAGTTGATTCGCAATGAGCGTCGTATTGAGCTCTGCTTCGAGAACAAGCGCTTCAATGACCTCCGCCGCTGGAAGGCTCCTATCAATGAGGCTGTTCATGGCGTGGAGATTTCTACAGAGGCTGGTATTCCACAGTTCAAGGATATCACAGTAGAGGAAAGAAAATACGACGACTATATGTATTACGGTCCTGTGCCACAGACTGAAATCCTCAAGTGGGATCAGCTGAAGCAGAATGCAGGATGGAAATTACAAACGACTAACATTTTATAATGATGAAAACTATGAAGATGAATAAATATTTCTCAATGGCTGCACTCGGAGCCTTGGCTCTGACTTTCGGCTCTTGTGAGAACGGCACGCCTGAGTTTGACGACTACGAGGGTGGCACATCAGTCTACTTCGCCCACCAAAACGTGGAGCGTATATTGGTGTTGGGCAATGACGAGAATCGTGACAATACCAAGGACAACGAGCATATTATCAACATCGTGTCTACCATGGGTGGTGCTTACAATGGTAAGGACATCACACTGGATGTGGCTGTAGATAATTCGCTTTGTGACAACCTCTATTTCTCTGATGGCGTATCTCCTGTAAAGCCTATGCCTGCAGAGTATTACACCTTGGCAGGTAACACCATCTCTTATGGTGGCCACTTGCAGGGAAGATTACAGGTGAAGCTCAACGATGCTTTCTTCGCTGATCCTGCCTCTGTAAAGAATACTTATGTCATCCCTCTGATCATCAAAGATCAGAAGGGTGCTGGCAAGATCTTGACGGGTACTCCTTTCCAGGAGGGTGAAACTCCTGCGCTGACCAATAGCGATGCGTGGAAGATATTGCCTAAGAACTATGTGCTCTATTGTGTGAAATACATGAACCCTTGGGCTGGATTCTATCTGCGCCGTGGTACAGATAGGATTACTGAGAATGGTCAGACCACAGAAGAGAAGCGTGAGGGTGCAACTATTGAGAAGGACGAGGTTTGCCAGATTACTACCAAGAGCCTTACAGAGGCTATCTATCCTCTCACAGTCAAGAGAGTTGTGGGCAAGAATGCTGAGGGTAAGGATATCCTCAAGTCTTATACTTGCAACTTGAAGCTTACCTTTGCTAACGATGGTACTTGCACTGTTTCTTCCGAGACAGAGGGCGTAACTGCTACAGGTACAGGTAAGTTTGTGGAGAAGGGCGCTAAGCTGGCTTGGGGCAACAAGGATCGTGACATCCTGACTCTCCAGTATACCGTAGACTTCGGTGCTGTCAAGGTAGAGACAACCGACCAGTTTGTAGCTCAAACTCGTGGTAATACTAATGGTATACCAACTTTCGATACTCAGTATATCGTAAAGTAAGCTGCGGTAATTATCAATTAAGTATCATCTAATAATAGGTAGATTATTATGAAATTGAAAAATATTAATTTTGGTTTAGGCTTGGTAGCTCTCTTGGCTTTGTCATCATGTGCTGATGACAAGTTCTCGGAGTACAGAACTGATATGACCAAGAACTTGAAGGAATATCAGTATCTTAACAACTACGAGCCTTTGAAGAAATATGTCGAAGACATGAAGGCTTCTGGCAAGTGCAATCCCGACTTTAAGTTGGGTATTGCACTGGCTGCGCCCGACTTCAACAAACAGGAGCTTGTATATTGCTTGGCTGGTAGCAACTTCGAGGAGATGACAGCAGGCAACGCCATGAAGTATGCTTCTTGTGTAAAAAATGATGGAACCTTTGACTTTAATACTGTTAAGGATTTCGTTACAAATGCACAGGATGCAGGTTTGACCATCTATGGTCATACGCTTGCTTGGCATTCTCAGCAGAACAAGAAGTATCTTAGTAAACTTATTGCAGATAAGGAAATTCAGGTAGACCCTAGTCAGAAAGTTGATAAGGTAGATGCTTATACCGACTTTTCTAAAATGAATAGTTTCCCTTTTTATGTAATGGACTATACTCCTGAAATCAAAGATGGAATTTTGATTAGCAAATATCCTGGAAAATGGTATCAGTATTTTGTAGTTGACAATTATCCTGTAGATGTTGATGCCAAGAGAGAATATAAGGTAACAGCTATGATCAAGGCTTCAGAAGATGGACAGATTGATGTGCAGACGGGTAACTGGGGAGCAACAACATCCCAGAAAATGTCAGTTTCTACACAGTGGAAAGAGCAATCTGTAACATTTAGTGGATTAACAACAGAAAAAGCTTTTGTCGTTTTCCAACCAGGAGATTTTGCAGGAGACATTTCTTGTAAGTGGGTAAAAGTTACTCATTCTGAGGCTCCGGTAATGGAAATCGAGACCGAGGTTCATAAGGAAACTTATACTGATGGTGATTTCCCATTCTATGCTATGGGTTGTACACCTCCTGTTATTAATGGAGCTATCCACTTTGTTCCTACAGGCGATTGGTCTCAATTCTTTGTTATGCCAGGTGGCGATAATGAATTAGATGAAGGTGACTATGTTGTTTATTTAGACCTTACTTCTGATAAGGATGCAAGTGGTGTAGATCTCACCATGCAAAATGGTTGGGGTGGCACAGCTCAAGCTATTACAGCCAAAGTGCCTGTAGCTGCAGGTCGTCATTCGGTAAAAATCGAAATGCCTAAAGTAGAAGGTGGTAATTATGACATCATTCTTAAGCCTCAGACAGCTGATGCTACTTTGGATGTTCATTCTGTTAGAGTTTGCAAGATTACTAAGTCTAATTCTATTCCTCTTACGGACGAAGAGAAGAAATCTATTCTTACTGATGCAATGGGCAAGTGGATTGATGGTATGATGGAGGCTACTAATGGTTATGTTACATCTTGGGATGTTGTGAACGAGGCCCTTTCTGGTGACGATAAAGATGGTGATGGCAAGTACGACTTGCAGCATGCTGCTACAGCTTCTGCTGACGACAAGAAGAACTGCTTCTACTGGCAGGATTATCTCGGCGACCTCGAATATGTTCGCTTAGCCGTGGCTGATGCTCGCAAGAGTTTTGCCGCCCATAATGGTGACCCTGACAAATTGAAACTCTTCATCAATGATTATAACTTGGAGAGCGATTGGGACGACAATGGCAAGTTGAGGAGTTTGATTAAGTGGATCAATGATTGGGAGGCTGATGGTGTTACCAAGATTGATGGTATCGCATCTCAGATGCATATCTCTTGCTATGCTGATCCTAACACTCAGAAAAGTAAGAAAGATCATATCGTCAAGATGTTGGAGTTGATGGCTAAAAGTGGCAAGCTTTGCAAGATTTCTGAACTTGATATGGGTTATGTCGATGCCGCTGGCAAAGAAGTAACTTATGATCAGATGACCGAGGAACAACACAAGGAAATGCGTGACCTCTACACCTTCGTTCTCCAGAAGTACTTCGAGATTATTCCTGCTGCTCAGCAGTATGGTATCACTCAGTGGTGTGCTACAGATGCTCCTAAGGATTCAGGTTGGCGTCCTGGTTTGCCAGTAGGCCTCTGGGATCTCAACTATCTTCGCAAGCATACCTATGCAGGTTTCGCTGTAGGTCTTGGTGCTCCAGAATATTGGAAGGAAGCCAAGTAAATACTCTAAAAGACATTAGTTTTAGGTTTATCATACAAAGATTAACCGAAAAAAGATGTTAGTCGTTAAGGTTGGCTGTGTTGTGATGACACGGTCAACCTTTTTATATAATATAAATATTAAACAAATGGTATCAAAAATCCCAGAATCGCTCTTCTAAGCGGTTCTGGGATTTATTATGGTGATATTTGTCATCAATATCTCCGCTATTATATTTTTTATGTATTGCTCAGATTCTTAATGATTTCCAAAGGTAGCTGGGTAGCTTTGGAAACCTGTTCGGCAGAAAGTCCCATTGCCAGCAATCGTTGTGCTGTTTCTGTGTTGGCCTCATGCTTGCCTTCAGCTCTACCTTTCGCCATACCTTTTTCCATACCTTTTTCCATACCTTTCGCCATACCTTTTTCCATACCTTCCTTCATGCCCTTTTCCCTGCCTATTTCTATACCCTCCGCAAGACCTTCTTGTTTGCCTTCACGCTTAGCGGTGTCAACGGAATTCTTGATGTCGCGATATGCCATCTTGCTGGTCTCGTACTCCCTCATTT
>OMCS01000413.1_pt1 | contig 22777 bp, 17 predicted proteins | sample 1674241 | NCBI WGS metagenome assembly OMCS01 (sample SAMEA103958153, study PRJEB25191) | human gut metagenome
CGGACCGCGCAGCTAACATTTCCGGATAGGAATACGGAAACGTAGCTTCCAATTCACGCATGTTCTGGTTACTGGCGAGCACGTACCGATGAAACAGCAGGAGCATCGGCATAGGCGCGGTGCAGAAAATCGTCAGCATCGGCATGGACAAAACCCGGACGCTGACCAGACCGAAACTCAATGCGCCCACGAAAAGCCCGAGCAGCAGCCACGCGTTTATTTCGCTCGCGGCGATCCGCAGCAGCGTGAAGACTGATGTTTGCCTGTTCTTCGGCTCCGGCATGGACGCTTGCAGAAACCGGATGGTGCGTCTGATCTCCTGTTCCATTCGCTCATTCATGAAAAGTCCTCCCACAAATCATCTGAAAGTGTGCTTCTGGCAGCGCGAAGCCGGGACTTGACGGTCGGCAGCGGTGTATTCGTCATTTGTGCGATCTCCTTTACAGTGAATTGATGGAAATAATGTAAGAGTACCGCCTCGCGCTGCGCGGCGGGCAGCTTCTCCAGCGCAGCCTTGACAGATGCGGATAACTCTGCTATGTCCTCAAGCGAGGCAGCCGAATCCGGGCGGTCAAAAACAGTGTCCTCCGCCTGAACGACCTTCCGCCGGAGGCGGAAGTAGTCCATACATTTGTTATGCGCAATTGTAAACAGCCAGCTGTCAAATTTCCTCCACGGCGTATAGCTGCCGATGCTCTGCATCATCGCAATAAAAACATCCTGCGTTAGGTCGCAGGCATCCTGTTCGTGCCCGGTCAGTTTGAAAACATACCCGTAAATCCGCGGATACCAGCGGCGAACCAAAAGCTCCAGTGCGCCCTTATCTCCGCCCTTGATCCCGCGCACCAGTTCATGATCGCTGTATTCCACCGCCTCACCGCCTTTTCTGTCAGTATAACGAACGAGAGTGTCCAAAGGGATGAAAGATGCAAAAGAAATTTTATAAAATTATATCAGACCCTTGCGTGTGTTTCCAACTGCAATGTTTGATATGTTATATTTTGACGCTACTGAAAAGGTTAGGCCCCAAAAAAGAAAATGGACGCCCGCAGGCGTCCACTTAAAAGTCAGAAGCTATTCGCTGATTTCTCTTTTCTCAAAAAGCGTCCATTCGTTATCGATGAAAGCAACAAGCCCATCGGAGGTGTTTGCATAAGCAGCGCCTAGAATATCGAAGTTTGCCTGTCCGTCCTCCTCTGGCCATTGAGATAGTGGAACAGTAGATGTAATCTCTCCAATGATTGCGTCTTCGGCCACCTCACCGGGCATCTGCTTACCTGTGCTGCAATAAATCTCACCATTGTACATGATGGAGGGAACAAGAGCCTTCGGAGTGGATGGTTCTTTATGGCATCCAGATAAGGATAAAATGCTGATTAATAAAAGAATAACGGCAAATTGTCTTTTCATGCTACGCCTCCAAATCTCAAAGTCTGATTTATAAGAAAATAATACACCGCATGGCCGCCGATGTTCTGCATCATTGCGATAAATGCATCCAGCGTCAGGTCAAAAGCTCCAGTGCGCCCTTATCTTCGCCTTTGATCTCACGCACCAGTACATGATCGCTGTATTCCACCGCCTTTTCTGTCAGTATAACGAATGAGAGTACCCAAAGGGATGAAAAATGCAAAAGAAATTTTATAAAAATTATAACAGGCCCTTGCGTATGTCTCAAACTCCGCACTATTTGAGCGTTTTTATATTTTAGCGCTGGAGTGCAAAAACTGCGCCGCAGTAAACAAAGAATAGGGATTTCCGACACGCACGAATGCGGATAAAAAATATTCCGATCTTACGAAAAAATCAGTAGACTTTGTGCCGCTTCTGTGGTAGTTGTTTGTGCTACCAAAACGAAGGAGGCACAGACATGGCAAAGAAACGAGCGAATGGGGAAGGCAACATCCGAAAACGAAAGGACGGGCGCTGGGAGGGGCGCTACACTGCCGGATACGATGAAAAGACAGGGAAACGGCTGATCAAGAACGTCCTTGGCAAGACACAAGCAGAGGTAAAAGAGAAACTGGCGAAGGCAGTTGCGGAAGCGGAAACCGTCGATGTACGGAGAGCAGACGAGTACACCCTCGGCACATGGCTGCAAACGTGGTATGAACTCTATGCGAAGCCACATCTGCGATTCTCAACTGCCGAGTATTACCGGCGTGGAATCGAGTTACACATTGTCCCGCGCATCGGGGATATTCCGCTGAAAAAGCTGACTGGGCGCGATCTGCAATGGCTCTACAAGGACTTACAGGAGCATGGGCGGCTCCGCGAAGCGCAGAAGGGCAAGCAGCCCGGACTCAGCGATTCCACGATTCGCGGCATTCACACGATGCTGCACAACGCCCTCGACCGCGCGGTCAAAGAACGGCTGATCGTGCGTAATCCAGCGGATGACTGCGTCCCGCCGAAAATTCCGAAGCACGAAATGAAGATCCTGCCGCCAGAGCAGATCAAGTCCTATTTGACCGCAGCCGACCAGCGCGGTGTCCTGCCGATGTTCTATCTCGAACTCATCAGCGGCTTACGCAAGGGTGAACTGGTCGCGCTCCAGTGGTCGGACCTGGATATCGAAAACAAGACGATTTCCGTCAGCAAGCAGGCCGGACGCAACAACGCAGGCGAACCGGACATCACACGCCCGAAAACAGAAAATTCTATCCGCAAAATATCAATTCCGCAGGATGCCGTTGATCTGCTGATCGCAGAACACCGGAAACACCCAAGCAATCCATGGATGTTCCCATCCGCGAAAACAGGCGAGATGTACCACCCGGATTCGGTGGTCAACATCCACAAGAAAATTCTGAAAGACGCCGGACTGGAACACCTGAGATTTCACGACCTGAGACACACATTCGCAACGTTGGCGCTCCAAAATGGCGTGGACGTGAAAACAGTGTCCAGTATGCTTGGTCACTTCGACGCAGGCTTCACACTGAGAACCTACACTCACGTCACACGCCAGATGCAGGAAAGCGCAGCCGAAAAGATGGGGAATTTCATGGCACAAGTGATGTAAAAACACAGGCGCGCCGGAGGGATGCTCCAAGTCTCCCTCCGGCGCATTGTACCTTTATTCCGTGATTGAAAGGGCCAGATGCTCTACGATCTGCTCGACCTCGGCGGTTGTCAGATACGCGCCGTACAGGCTGACGTTCGTCTTTACGGTCGTGCAGCTTGCCCAGACGGTATCGCCGTCTGCGGTGATCAGAAATTCACAGCCGTTTGCCGTCGTGTAATAGTACGCTTCTTCAAACGAGCCGTCCACGATATAGTCCGGAGAAAGATTCCAGGTCGTGTCATGCATGATCTCAAGTCTGAACCAGCCCTTTCCGTCATTCGCGCCATAGGCCGCCCAGAAGTATTCGCTGACGAACGCGCCGTCCTCATCCCGGATGATATAGGCCTGATCGTCCGGAATGACGACGCTGTAGTGCTCCGCCAGCCACGTCAGATCAAAGCGGATCTTCCCGGTCAGCACGGGCAGAAGATCGGCAGGATCCTCCGCCATGTACTGCATTTTCTCCGCGCCGTCCGTCTCGCGGGTGATCCGGCGGACGGAAAGCGCCGGGTCACTGCTGATGAGCTCCGCGGTGTCCCAGCCACCATACTGAGCGGATGTCGTACCACCGATTTTTTCTCCGGACTCCCACTCCTCAGCAGTGATATACGGGCCTTCCGCCAGAATCTCATCCAGCGTCTGTGCCGCACTCTGACTGTCGGTCACAACAGCCACGGCCATCGGTGTATCCTCTGTCGGTTCCGGAAGTTCGTTGACGCTGGTGACAATGATATCGTTCCGGAACCGGTGGACAACCGCCGCAGCCGCCGCTGTCAACGTCAGCGCCGCCGCAATGATGATCGCGGCCACCGCCAGCCGCGGTAGATGTTTTTTGGAATTGTTTTGCATAGAAGCCTCCTGTTCTTCTGCCCGGAAGGCGATCTGTGCGCGGATGCGTGTTCGGCTGCTTTCCGACAGGCAAACGGAATCTGCAATGCGCTTAAAGCTTTGTTCCATGTCAATCCCTCCCGAGTTGTTCGTCCAACATTTTTCGCGCCCTGTGCAGGCGCATCGAAACGGCGGAAACAGAGACGCGCAGAAAACCTGCAAGCTCGGAACAGGAATACCCCTCCATGCAGTGCAGGACGATCACTACGCGATATTTCTCCGGCAGCTCCATCACGGCGCGGTAGAGCGTACGATCCGCCGGCTCTGCCGGCAGGATCAGATCGTCTAATGCATCCGGAACAAAACGTTTTGCTGCTGCAAGCTGGTTTTTGCAGTGGTTTACCGTCAGCTTTGTCAAAAATGCACGCTCCCGACCGGGGTAGACGCTTAGTTTCTGCTCCATCAGCTTGCAGAAAACCGCCTGTACCGCGTCCTCCGCGTCATGCGGCGAACGCAGATACCCAAGCGCCACACGATAGATGCTGTCGGCATATGCGTCATAGAGTGCCAACACCTGTTCTCGTTTCATCTGTCTGTTTCTCCATTTCTTTGAGGCCTCATAGATATAACAATTCAGGAGCTCAAAACAGCACATTGTTTCAAAAAATTTTTGGATATGTCAAATATAACGTACATTTGGGCAAACAGCAACCGCTTGCAGCAGGAAAAAGTTTACCTGAAAACACAGAGCAGCGGAGAGGATAAGACAAACATCCTCTCCGCCACTCTCTGGACATTTCGCCGTGTGGGTCACGGTGTGGGTCAGGCGGTTTTGACACCTGAAAATTCGAACAAATAAAAGAGAAAACCGGCGAAAATCTCGCGATTTTCACCGGTTTCTGGAGCTAGTGGCCGGACTTGAACCGGCGACCTGCTGATTACGAATCAGCTGCTCTACCGACTGAGCCACACTAGCATCCCGATTGCCTAAATAATATAGCACGTTTTTCCCGCCGCGTCAATCCCTTTTTTCTCAGAAACACTGTTTTTGCGTATGTCTTTGCATTATGCACAAATGTACGTGGAAAGATTCTATGAATGTTGTGTAGCGATTTAAATTGATTTAATAGTTATTTTATGGTATGATGCATACCGTACTTTTTATATTCTGAGAAGGGAGAGGGACGTCCGCAAGGCGTCCGGAAAGGAGAACTATGGAAGCTATCATCAATTTCTTCACGGGAACCCTGAACACGGTCGCATGGCTGTATATTTTCCTGCCATGTACCATCATCGGCGGCCTGTATCTGACCATCCGCAATCGCGGGATCCAGTTCACGCGGTTCGGCTATGCGATGAAAAACACGGTCGGCAAGATGTTCCAGAAGCAGGAGGCAGGCGCTGGCGCGGTCACGCCGCTGCAGGCTGTCACAACGGCCCTGGCTGCGACGGTCGGCACCGGCAATATCGTCGGCACCTCGCAGGCCATCGCCCTCGGCGGCTACGGTGCAGTGTTCTGGCTGTGGCTGGCGGCGCTGCTCGGCATGATGATCAAGTATTCCGAGGTCACGCTGTCCATCCAATACCGCGAGCGCGACGCAAAGGGCGACTGGGTCGGCGGCCCGATGTACTACGTCAAAAACGGTCTCGGCAAGCACTGGCAGTGGGTCGGCATTCTGTTTTGCGTTTTCGCAGCCATCGCTTCCTTCGGCATCGGCAATATGTCGCAGGTCAACTCCATCGTCGGCTCCCTGAACGACGCCATCGACGCCTTCATCCCGGCTGCGGAAGGGGAGCGGAAGCTGCTGAACTTCGTGTTCGGCGTTGCGATCGCCGCGCTGATCGGCGTGATTCTCTTCGGCGGAATCAAGCGCATCGGCGCCGTGGCGGAAAAGCTCGTTCCGGTCATGAGCGTTTTGTACATCATTTTTGCGCTTGTCGTGATTTTCGGTCACGCCGGTAATATCGGCCCGGCCTTTGGCAAGATCTTTGCCACAGCCTTTACGCCCAAGGCGCTCGGCGGCGCGGCCAGTGGTATTGCGCTCAAGCAGACCATTGTCTGGGGCCTGCGCAGAAGCGCCTTCTCCAACGAAGCGGGCCTTGGCTCCGCAGCCATCGCCCATGCGGCGGCTGACACCAAGAGCCCCGTCCAGCAGGGCCTGTACGGTATCTTCGAGGTCTTTGCCGATACCATCGTCATCTGCACCCTGACGGCCCTGACCATCATCTGCAGCGGCATGGATATCACCTTCGGCCACAAGGTCGGCTCCGAGCTGATCACAGCCGCATTTGCCACCATGTTCGGCCAGAAATTCGCTTCCGTCTTCGTCGCACTGGCCCTGATGCTCTTCGCGTTCACAACGATCCTTGGCTGGTCGCTCTACGGCAGCCGCTGCGTCCAGTATCTGTTTGGCCTCAAGGTTTCGAAGGCCTATCAGGTCCTGTTCATCATCGTCGTTGTGGTCGGCGCGGTCGCGTCGCTCGACGTGGTGTGGGACATTGCGGACACGTTCAACGGCCTCATGGCGATTCCGAACTTTATCGCCCTGTTCGCCCTGTCCGGCGTTGTGGCGAAGCTGACGAAGGAGTATTTCTTCGATAAAAACAAGCTGGCAAAATAAAAACGAAAGCCCGCAGGCCGTTCAAAGCGGCCTGCGGGACATTTATGCGAAAGGGGAGAAGCGGTATGCAGCAGCTCCAGATCGGACGGGTCTACCGCCATTTCAAGGGCGATTATTATCTTGTGGAGGCGCTTGCCAAGGATTCTGAGACAGGCGAGGCCTGCGTGATCTACCGAAAGCTCTACGGCGACGGCGCTCTGTGGGTCCGTCCGCTCGAAATGTTTTTGAGCAAGGTCGACCGGGAGAAATATCCCGATGCGGAACAGGAATACCGCTTCGCGCTTCAGGACATCCCAAGCGCTGCCGGACATTGACAGGAAAACGCACACGGCTTAGCGGAAGTTACTCCGCCAGGCCGTATTTTGTTTTGACCCTGTCCAGCTTTTCCAGCATCGGCTCCGCGCCGAGCCAGAGAAAGACGAACGTAGCGACTGCACGTACCAGATCGACCGGAATGCCGGTGATGCAATAGCTCATGATGATCTTCCAGCTGATCGTTTCTGACCACATGAGCGCGGACGCGGGATTCATAATACCGCCGAAGATCACGGTAGAGGCGATCACGCCGAAGATGCACAGACTGAGCTTCGACCGCCGCAGGACGCCCTTGCGGTACAAAACTCCCGCCAGCCAGCCGATTGACCCCATCGCGAACATCTGCCACGGTGTCCACGGGCCTTGGGAAAACAGCATATTCGAAACCAGCATGGTCATTGCGCCGACTAAGAATCCCGTTTCGCCGCCAAAGGCCACGCCCACCAGGATCGTCATTGCCACGACCGGTTTGAATTCCGGCAGCATGAAGAACGCGGCGCGGCCTGCCACATTCAGTGCAACGAGCACGGCAATCAAAACCAGCTCCCGTGCCTGCGGCTTACGCCCCTCAAAGATGAGGAAAAACGGCAGCATACATTCGAGCAGAATGAGCAGCGAAATGAAATAATACCGTTTCCCGCCGAAGCAGTACACACCGATGAACAGCGTCAGCGGAATGAGCAGGAGGATCAAAGCCGTCGCAAAAATCGTGCGGTTCCTCAGCTTCCGCTTTTCCACGGGCGTCTGGATGAGATAATCCGGGCGGTCGGCTTTTCGGCCAATGGACAGCGCAAACACGAGCAGCGAGAGAAGCAGAATGCCGTAGAGCCTCATCTGGCTGCCCGCAAGACCTGTCAGTCCGCCTGCGTCCACAAGCTTTGTCAGATCGGTCATGCCGATGGCCTGGATCATCAGCACAAGCGACACGATACCGGATACGGCGGCAAGCGCCTTGCGCCAGACCGGGAGCTTTTTCAGAACCTGCGCTTCCTTTTCCGGTGCAGGCGGAATACGCTGATACTCCGGCAGCGCCGGTTCCGGCGCGACCGCTCCGCCGCAGGCCGCGATCACGTCTTCGGGTGTAACGGCTTCCGGCAGCACGTCGCGTGCAATGCGGTTCGCGGAGGTCGTATAAAAGCTGTTGCCGCTGAAAAACGTGCGCGGCGCAGCCTCGGTGACGATATTGCCGTCAAAAAACAGGGCGCAGCGTTCGGCATACTTCGCGCAGAATTCGATATCATGGCTGACCATCAGAATCGCCACGCCGGACGCTCGCAGCGTCCGCAGAATCTGCCCGAACGTCTGCTTGAACTCCGCGTCAAGTCCCTTCGTCGGTTCGTCAAAGAGTAGAATGTCCGGATTCAGAAGCAGGATTTTCGCCAGCGCCGCGCGCTGCTGTTCGCCGCCCGAAAGATCGTAGGGATGGCGGTCAAGCAGCTCCGCCAGCTTGCAGAGCGAAACGACCTGTGCGAGACGCTCAGGTTTCCGTTCGGATTTTGGTATGATCTCCAATAAGTCCTCGCGCACCGTGGCTTTTACAAACAGCGTCTGCGGATTCTGCGGCAGCATTCCGACGCTGCCGGTGATGTTCAGTTCCCCGCGATACGGCTTTTTCAGACTTGCCAGCAGCTTGAGCGTGGTGGTCTTGCCCGTGCCGTTGCCGCCGAGCAGGGCCAGAAATTCACCTTTGTGCAGTTCCAAGGATAAACCCTTGACCACATCGGGCAAGTCCTTATCGTATTTGAACCAGATTTCCCGCGCCGAGACAACGGTTTCCGTGTCCGGCGCGTTTTTATTTTCTTCCGGAATCGGCTTCAACTCGTGCGTTTTTGCATATTCCAGCAGCCAGTTTCGCCCGTCACAGACAGAAATGGGGCAAACTGCCTTGGAATCAGTCGCCGCCCATATCCGCATGGCGGCCGGCATGGCCAAAAACATCGCGTTCCCGCTGGATTTTAATTCCGCGCCCACCTCGGCAGGCGTTCCGCTGCAAAGCAGTCTGCCGCCGTCCATGACCGCCACGCGCGACGCGAAGGAAAACGCTTCTTCCAAGCGATGCTCGGTCAGAATAATCGTCGTGCCAAGCTCCCGGTTGATCTTGCCGAGCGTTGCCAAAAAGTCCGACGCTGCAATCGGGTCAAGCTGACTTGTTGGCTCGTCGAGAATCAGCACCTTCGGCTGAAGCACCATCACAGACGCAAGATTCAGAAGCTGCTTCTGTCCGCCGGACAGTTCTGTAACAGACTTATAAAACCATGTCTGGATGCCGAAAAATGACGCCATTTCCGCCACTCTGCGGCGGATCGTCGGTGTGTCATAGCCGAGCGATTCCAACCCGAACGCCAGCTCATGCCAGACCTTATCCGTGACGATCTGATTCTCCGGGCTTTGCTGCACAAAGCCGATTTTTTCAGCCTGTTCGCGCTGGGAAAGTTCATCAAGATTCTTTCCGTCAAACAGGATTTGACCGCTCCTTCGTCCGTGCGGCGCAAGGACGGTTTTTAACTGCCGCAGCAGCGTCGATTTCCCGCATCCGGAGGGGCCGCAGAGCACCAGAAACTCTCCCGGACGGACGGACAGCGATAGGTCGGAAATCGCGTTCTTTTCCTGTTCGGGATATGCAAACGTTAAATTTCGGATTGTAAAGACGTCCACTGTCTGTCCTCCTTCCGATCAAGAATTACCGGTGTTAGCACCAGCGCAAGATACACGAGCATAAAGATCACCGTCATCGGCGTCCATGCGGCGGCCTTCACCGTCGGATAATACCGGAAATATGTTCCGCCCGCCATCCAGCCGGAAATCAGATAAGCCCCGCAGAAGATCAGCCACGCAAGCGCGGCCTTGTCCCGGTCGTCAAAACGATAGATCGAAAATGCCGTGCGCCCCGGCAGGCCATAGCCGCGTGAGCGCATGGAGTCCGCCGTTTCAATGGCATTTTCGAGCGACCATGTGACCATGATTGAGAAGATTTTGACGGCGTTCCCAACGCGGCGGAATACGCTTCCGTTTTTCGTATCGCGTCCGATACAAGCCTGCGCCTCCGAAACCGTCTGCATCTGCGCCCTGAACTTCGGAATGAACCGCAGGGCCATGGACAAAACAAGCGACAGCGCCGGAATCACGCGTCCAAATAAATACACAAACTTGTCCGAAGTCATAACCTCGTTGTAGCTGGAAAACCACAATACGACGCTTGCCAGCATGACGGCCGCAGCCACGCCATAAAGCATGGATTCGAGCGTCAGCGGGTTACCACTCGGTAGATACGTCAAAATCGTCGCGCCCTCATGGTTAAACGCCGGGTTCAGAAGCGCGGCAAGCGCCGCCATAGGGAGAAGCCCCATGACGGCAAACCGCACCGCTTTCCGGCCTTTCAGATGAATATCGTAGGCCAGCGCCCCCGTCAGCGAAACCGCCAGATAGACCGGGTGCATCAGGCACATCGAAAACAGCAGCACCAGTGCGTAATATAGAAAATTGATCACGGGATGATATCCCGAAAAAGCGTCTTTGTTTCTCATTCGCCCTCTGTCCAGCCGCCGCTGCCGACGTCCCTGCCCAGCTCACAAGTATAAACCCACGTGACCGTGTCTCCGTCCTGCAGCGCATACTGGCTGCATCCGTAATTCGGGAACCAGCCGTTCACCGCGTACATCCAGCCGGATTCCGCCCCGCAGTCAAATTCATAGAGGTTCCCGATGCCCTCAATGTAAGCCGAGCCGTAAACCGGCGTCGTGGAAAATTCCAGATGGAGTTTATTCTCCCGGCAGACCTGCTGCAAAACGTCAAAAGCGCTCTGGCCCTCCTGAAAGCTGACCTCTACAGACTCCAGCAGCCAGCCGTCCTCCGGCACCAGCTCCCGCTTTTCTTCGCTGCAAAGCTCCATGTGCTCCAGAATCGATGCACAGGAAATGGAGACGGTGCAGTGATAGCTCGGCCCGGCCTGCGGCGCTCCGCACCCGGTCAGCAGCGCAGCCGTCAGCACCAGCGCCAGCACCGCCCAGACGGCGGCCTTTTTATTTGTTTTCCAGACGTTCACGCAATTCAACTCCATATGTGTTGTATCATTTCAAGTATATCTGAAAACCGGTAATCTGTCCAGTGGCGCAATAGCTGCTGCCGGTCTGGTTTACCGGCTTTCAGATATGCTCTGAAATACAGCACGCAGGGCTGCCCCCCCAAAAAGGGGGGCAGTCCTGTGCTGCAAATTGGGATTATGAGGTCAGTTCAGTACATTTTTCACGAACCGGTGGAGGATCGCGGCGACCTGTGCTCTGGTCGCGTCGCCCTTCGGCATGAGCTTGCCGGAAGCACCGTTGATCAGGCCCTCCGAGACAGCCCAGCCGAGCGCCTCGCTGGCATAGGCGGAAACGCTGTCCGCGTCGGTGAAGCTGTTCAGCTTTGCGCTCGCATCGGTGTCCAGCTTCCTGTACTGCGCATAGCGGTACAGGATCGCGGCAAGCTGCTCGCGCGTGACCTTGGCGTCGGGGGAGAAGGAGGTGCTGTCCGTGCCGGTGACGATGCCGTTGGCGGCTGCCCAGATGACAGACTTTTCGTAATACGCGCCGGAACGCACATCGGTAAAGCTGCTTCTGCCTGTGACGGTGGGTTCGCCCTCAAGCCGGTAGAGAACCGTGACGAGCATGGCGCGCGTCATGGACGCGTTCGGGCTGAAGCTTCTGCTGTCCGTGCCGGAGAACAGGCCGTTTTCGTATACGAACGCAACGTCGTCATAGAACCAGTCGGACGTGGAAACGTCGGTGAACGGAAGCTTGACCTCGGGCTTCGAAGCGGGCTTCTTATTGTCGACACCCGGAGTGATCGGCTCCGGAAGCGCGGCGGTATTGACCGTGACGGTGTAGACTGCGGTGGTCACGCCGTCCTCAGCGGTGACGGTGAAGCTCCAGATATTTCTGGTGTTTGTCAGAGCGCTGACAGTCGCGCGCGGATGCCTCGTGACGATCACGAAGCTGCCGGTCTTGACGACCGTGCCATAGGGAACCGTGACGGTGTAGCTGTTGTTCGCACCGGCCACAGCCTTGAAACCCGCAACGGTGATGCTGCTGACACCCGCGTCATTGGACTTCGGGGCTTCGGTGAACGAAACGGTGACGGTGTAGGTCTTGGAGGTCACGCGATCCTCAGCGGTGACGGTGAACGTCCAGACATTGCCTTCATTCGTCAGAGCGCCGACAGTCGCGCCTGCGTCGCTTGTGACGATCACGAAGCTGCCCGCTGTAACGTCCGTGCCGTAGGGGAGGGTAACGGTGTAGGTGTTGTTCTCGCCAGCAGTGGCCTCAACGCCCGCAACGGTGACGCTGCTGACACCCGCGTCATTGGACTTCGGGGCTGCTGTGACCGTGACGGGGAGCCACGGGGAGAAAATGTTGGTGAACTCGTCGCCCATTGCGGACAGAACATAGCTGCCTGCGGCGGCAAACGAGAGCGTGACCTGCCCATTTTCGCCGATGACCTTGCCCTCGACCGGCGTGAGCGTGCCGTCTTCGCCGACTGTGCAGATCTGGATGTCCTCAGGATCGAGCGCCGCACCGTGCGTTACACGGTCCTCGGGCTTCAGACCGCCGCCGTAGGCGTACATATAGCCGTCCATACCGAGCGTGAAGTCGGTTCCGGCCTGAACCGTAAAGGTATCCAGACGGTTTCCGTCCGTATCCGTGAACCACGTATAGTAGTCCATGTACATACTGGTGTCCTGATAGAAGAAGAACTCAACGGTGCCGTTCTCCGCAACGGGGGTCTGGCTGATGGTGTAGCCGGTGTAGCCGTACTGCGTGTTATATTCGCCATTCTTGTCGCAGGGGAACTCGCCGTTGACCGCGAAACTGAACGCGGAGGTTTTTTCTCCGTTGACCGTGGTGATCGTGCCGTTGCTGACGACGAGATAATCGCTCTTGCTGTCCTTCGTGAAGTCCTCACCGAAGGTGAGCTCGTGGTACTTCACGAGCACGTCCAGCGCGGAAACGCCGTCTGTGACATCATCAGCGTAGCCATAGCGTTCGGCGAGATCGCTGGAGACTTCCACGCGGGTCGGAACCATGATAAACATATTTTCTGCCTGCATGGAAATGGTCGCGTGGATCGTCTTGGCCTCTTTCACCGTGACTGTGACGGAGTAGGTCACGGCAGTGCCGTCCTCAGCGGTTACAGTAAACGTCCAGACGCCGTCCTCACCCTTGGCCGGGTCGGTAAGCGTGGCCTTGCTGTCGGAAAGTGTGATCTCGAAGCTGTCTGCCGTGACCTCCGTGCCTGCCGGAAGCGTTACGGAGAAGCTGTTTTCAGCCGTACCGGCTGCTGCAGAAACGCCTGCAACCTTGACAGATGTGACGCCCGCGTCGTCGGACTTGACTTCGCCGTAAACCACATTGATGGTGTAGGTGCGCTTGCCGTCGCTCGTTTCATTCATGGTGGGCCAGCTGTCGTCTGCGCAGACGACGGTGATGACGCTGCCATTTGCGATGGGGATCAGGGACGTGCGGGAATATTCGCGGCCCGTAGCCTGCGTGCCGAGATAGGTGCGGACCTGATAGTTCTTGTTTGCCGCCGTCGGTGTGACGAGCAGCGAGGTCGTGCCTTCCGGCACAGTCAGGGTGTAGGTGAAGGTGTCGCCGCTGAACTTGGGCGCCAGCTTACCGGTGCTGAACGTGAGCGCCTTGAGGCGGGTATCCGTGCTGCCAAAGCTGCCGCCGAGATCCTCAACGGTACGGGTGTACATGATGCGGATCTCGTCGCCCGCGCAGAGCGTGCCCTTTGCAACGGTAAATTCACCAAAGCCAAAGTTTGTGAACCAGTCGTTGAGTGTGCCCATCCAGCCGGACATGGTACCGCCGTCAAACGCCTTCAAGTTGTCAATGGAGGAGATGTAGTTGCTTTCCGCGCCGACAACGGTGTGGCCATCCAGTGCTTCCACAACGCAGCCCATCATGGTCGATTCGTCGGTCAGCTCGATCCAGGTGTCGGTCAGCGTGCCTTCCCAGACAGCGCCCTCCGCCTTCGGGAACGTGGTGTTCTCCACGATCACGCGGGCCATGCCGGCCAGCGTCAGAACGCTGACATACGCCATATCCGAGCCGCCCTTGGAGGCGTCGTCCTTCACATAGGACAGCGTCAGCGTGTAGCTGCCGGCTCCGAGCTGCTTTTTGATGCTGCCGCTCTTCTCGCCGCTGACAGCGTCGGCCAGCGTTTCCGTGCTGCCGCCGTCGGCTGCGAGCGTGATGGTCAGCTTGTCATAGCCGTTTTCCGAGGAAACGCCGTAGCCGAAGCGCAGAACGGTGGGTGCGCTCAGCGTAAAGGCAAACGAGGTCGTGGAGCTGGTCTTGTCCTGATTCTGGTTGCTGCTTTCAAAGCGGTCCAGATCGGCATTGTAGACCCAGGGGTAATTGCCGTTGTCGGAAACGCTGATAGAGGTGACAGTCTGCTCGGGGTAGGAGACGTGGCCGAGGCGGTCGTCGTCCCAGACCGTGTAGGTTTTGCCGCAGACGGCGCATTCGTAGGTCTTATAGCCGGTGAAGACCTGCTCGGTGCCGTCCTTGGGCGTATGGCCCTTGGCGGGAACGATGTCTTCCTTCGTTTCTGAGCAGCCGTCTCTGCGGCAGGTACGGACGATCTTGCCCGGCTGCGTGCAGGTGGGAGCCGTCAGGACACAGCTGTTGTCGCTGCCGTCCAGATCCTCGCAGAAGTCGTGGCCGAGTGCCGCGACATAGGCCGTGCGGTAACTTTCGCCGCACTTGCTGCAGGAGTAGCTGGTGTAGCCTTTCACCGTGCACAGTGCGGCAACAACCGTGCCCTCGCCGTTCGCCTCGTGGAAGGTCACATCGGTCTGCCATCTGAGCGCGGGATAGCCGCCGCAGACCGGGCCGAACGCGTCAGACAGGTCGGCGTCCTTGAGGTCAGCTTCGTTCAGCGCTTCGGCGTTCGCGTCCGCGTTCAGCGTGTTCAGATAATAGCACTTGGAAATCTCGGAGGAAGCAGTGTCAACCGTGCCGAATACGGCGCTGCCCGCTTCGCCGGTGGAGTAGCAGCTGGAGATGGTGATTTTCCCCTGCACAGTGCCGCTCCAGTTCACATTGCCCTTGACCTCGCCTGCGATGCCGCCGGAGGCCGTGCCGGAGATCTTGCCGGTGTTGTAGCAGCTTGCAACAGTCATTTCGCTGCTGGTGCCGCCGATGATGCCGCCAGCCTTGCTGCCGGTCGCGGAAATTTCTGCGGTGTTATAGCAGCCGGTGATGGTCGAGCCGTTGCCGACCGTGCCGCCGATAATGCCGCCGGCGCTGCTGCCGCCGGTGACAGCGCCGAAGTTCGCGCAGTTCTCGATCACGGCGTTCTGATAGGTGTATCCCACAAGACCGCCGACGTTGTTGCCGGTAGAGGTGATGACTGCGTAGTTGAAGCAGTTCGCGATTTTCGGAGCAGTGCCGCTGGCATAGCCGGCGATCGCGCCTGCGCTGCCCTTGCCGGAAACTGCGCCGCGGATGGTCAGATCATGGATGTAGGAATTCGAGCCGATCTGCGCAAACAGGCCAGCCGTGGCGTTCAGGCCGGTGATCTCAAAGTCTGCGCCGTCAAGCACGACCTTCTTGCTGGAGGAGATGTTCAGCCATGCGTATTTGCCGAGGTTGATATCGGCCGTCAGAACGCCGGAAACGTCCGCGTCCTTGCTCTTCGCGACGAACCAGGCCAGCTCCGCGCCGGTGCCGATCCGGTAAACGCCGTTTTCGTCGGTCTGCGGTTCGGCCTGCGTCTTGCCGTCCCATGCGCCCGCTGCGGTTGCCTGCAGGGTGATGGTGAATTCGTTGGGGCCTTCCTCCGTCATGGTGACGCTGCCGGAGGCGTATTCAACGCCGGCACCGGAAACGGTGTAGAAGTATTCCTCGGCATAAGCCTTGAACGTGCCGTCTTCCGCGACCGCAATGCCGTTGCCTGCGCTGTCCTTCAGCGTGACGGTCAGATCCTTGCGGTCAATGGACGTGCCGTTCTGATCCTGGAAGCTCAGCTTGCCGGTCAGGAAGTCGAGCTTTACGACCGGGATCGTGATCTCCGGCAGACGGCTGAGAATGCCTGCCGTCTTGGGCGCGTCGAAGCCGGGATTCGTGCCCACAGCATAGGTGATGCCGCGGTGCGTCGGAACGCCGGGCCAGCCCGCCTGCTTGATCGCGCCGCTCAGCGTGTAGGTCTCCTCAGCCCAGAACTTCGGGATGGTGACAGTCAGCTTCTGCCGCTCAGGGTTGCCGCTGAAGTCATAAACGCCGAAGTTTCCGCCGGGATCACTCTTGAAGAGGGTGCCGTCCGGGCCCTGCATATACAGGGAGAAGTTGAAGTTATACGCGCCGGAAAGCTTTTCCTTGGGGCTGATCAGGTTGGAGAACTGGATCGTGACGGAATCGCCCGGCTTGATGGCAGCCAGCTCTTCCTGCGTCAGCTCCGTGCCCTCCGCGTTGACAAACTTGTAGCTCACGCCGCGTGCCGTCACGACCTGATAGGTCGAAAGGCCGCCCTTCGTGACCTTGATGATATTGCGGCCGGTGATCAGACCGCTGACGGTCACAGTGCCGTCTTCAGCGGTTGTGACGCCAGTGTTTGTGAAGCCGCCGGAATACGTCATAGACGCAGCGGTCACGGTGGGGCGCAGGACGCTCACGGTGCAGCCCGCTTCGGGCTTGAAGCTGTAACTTGCACCCTCTGTTCCAGTGTAGAACAGAATGTCATGCTCCGCGTCGAGCTGCTTCGCCTCATCCTTCTCGATGACCGCGTCCATGCGGTCAAGATTCATATTGGTCTGGATGGCGCTGCCGTCCGCGCCGACGGTCACAACAAACACACCTGTCAACTCCGGCCAGATGGCGGAGAAGCGATGCGAGGCCGCGCTGGTCTGGCCAGCCATATGGGTCATTGCGTCATAGGTTACGAGCACGATTGCCGTGCCCTCGTGCTTGGCCTCCATCACAGCGACGTTGCTGTTCAGCGCGTTCGGCGTGATGGTCACGACGTCGCTGGCATTGCCGTTCACATCGATGACCTGATAGTGCATCTCCGGCAGTGCGACCTTGGCGTTCATAAAGCTTTCGATCGCGAACCAGTTGCGGAAGGAGTTGAGTTCAAACGTCTCGCCAACGGCCATGTTTTTATAGCCCTTGGTGTTGATGTTCAGGTAAATGCCTGCACGGTCGTAGACGTTGTTTTCAAAATGATAGATCGTGTCCTTGCTGAAATCACCGGTCAGGCCGAGATCCTCTTCCGTGACCGTGTACGCTGCGTCGGCGCTCAGTCTGACGTAGTTCCAGTAGGTCGCGCCCTCCGGATGGCGGACACGGTAGAAGTAATCCGTGTTCTTGTCGAGATGGAACGTGGCCGTGCCGTCCTCGACGGAACGCGCGAACGGCTCAAGGAAGCTGAACACATAGTATTTTGCGAGCGTACCGGCGTCGATGGTCGAGCCCTTCGGCGCTGTGACCGTGACCGTGACGAATTCCTTGCAGGTCAGGCTGAGGCTGTCGTTCATCGTCGGGGTCTTGGAAGCGGTAGCCGGGTTGTAGTTCGGATGCGTTTCCGCGTTCGGCGTGGCTGTCACGCTGACTGTATCACCAACGACAAACAGGCAGCTTGTGTAGGTCTTGCCCCAATTTACGGCCGAGCCAAACTCCGCCTTACGCTCTGCACCGGAGGCGTCGGTTACGCGCAGCGAAAGAGTATAGTCTGTGTCCTTAACCCATGAACTGGGGTTGACGGAGATCTGATACATCCGCTGCAGCTTGAAGCTGCTGCTGTCGCTGCTGACGTCGATCACCACGCCGCCGTTGCGGTCATTGTTCGCGTCATAGCCGTCAACCCAGTAAGCGCCGGGCGCAAGGTCGATGGTATACGCGCCGTCTGCGGCTGTCTTCGCGGCCAGCAGATCGTCCGCGCCCTTCACGCCGTCCATGTAGGTATACAGCTTCAGGGACTTGACCTGTGCGTCGTGCATACCGGACAGTGTGACGCTGACATCGCCCTCTGCTGCCAGAACGCCTGCGGGCAGCAGGCTCAGCAGCATCACGAGCACGAGCAGCAGACTCAGAATTCGTTTCTTCATACATTTTTCCTCCAGAATCAAAATATCTATCGCAAGCTCCTTATTAAATAGGAGCGGAAACAGGGGGCGCAGACGGCTTTGGGAGAAACAAAAGTCCGCCATTCTTGACAAAATGGCGGGCGGATCTCCACAGAAACAAAATACGCTGCTTTTCCTGTGAGGAAAAACGGCGCACCTGTTCCGAATGCTACAGGCAGAGCTCGTCCCACGCATTCATCCTTTCCGCCGCGAATGCGGCGCAGACAGCAGTTCTTCTGACTTGCACTCTGGAAACAAACTCTTTGTTTCCGCGCCCGTTTCCTGCCTTCTCGCGGTTCAATCCGCAATGACTGGCTTTCACCCAGACAGCTTTCGCTGCTTCGGAACGGTCTTGTGCGCACAGCTCCGGTCGAGTGGTTTTCCCTTTCTCTTGCGCCGAAGCCTGCCCTGCGGCGTGCTTCGGTTACTGTACATCGGATGGCAATATCAAATTGTTAGAAAAAGCAAAATCTTGTGCTTTTCCGTCTGCTACTATACACGATATGGGCGTGATTTGCAAGCGGTTTGAAAAAAATATACCGCATTTGTCCCACCCTCTTGAAAAAAGCCGAAAGCTGTGTCAAAATAAAGAAAACCGCCCCGGCGGTGTTTTGACAGCACAACGGTTAGATGCAGCTAACTGATACGGAGGAAGCGATGAAATACCATATTGAGAAGAATACCGTGCAGGAAACGCTCGTCATTCCGCTCTACGGGCGGAAAATGTGCTCGGAATTATATCCGAATCTCTACCGCGACGAGACGGCCCTGCGCCTGATCGATCAGATCGATTACGATTTTTCGCTTCTGTCCCAGAAGTCCAAGAGCCTCATGCAGCAGTTCGGCTTTCTGGAGGCCGCCATGCGCCAGAACGACCTTGCATGGGAGGTGCGGGACTATCTGCGCGAGCATCCGAACGCGGCGGTCGTCAACCTCGGCTGCGGACTGGACGACACGGGCCGCAGCTGCGACAACGGCTCCTGCAGGATCTATAACCTCGATTTTCCCGGCGTGATCGCCGTGCGCGACGCGCTCCTGCCTGCCGGAGAGCGGGAGGAAAACATCGCCTGCGACCTGAACGACACCACTTGGTTCCGCCGCATCGACGCGTCGGGCGGCGCGGTCTTCTTCGCCGCCGGTGTGTTCTATTATTTCCTGACGGAGCAGGTGCGGGCGCTTGTGCAGGCCATGGCCGAAGCGTTCCCTGGCGGCAGGCTCGTCTTCGACGCGGCGGATCAGAAAGCAGTGCGCCTGATGCTCAAAACGTGGATCAAAACCGCCGAAATTCAGGATGTCGGTGCGTATTTCGCCGTTTCCGACGCAAAAAAGGAGCTTTCCGCCTGGTCGCCGCGTCTGCGTGCGTCGAGCCGGGGCTATATGCTGGGCTACCAGAGCCTGAATGACCCGTCAGTGTCCGGCTTCTATCGGTTTCTGGCAAGAGTCGGCGACGGCATGATGCGGATGCAGATCGTCCGGCTGGCATTTGCGGAAGGGGAAACAACACTATGAAATATGCCGGAATGCCAATGGGGATGTGGACGCTGTTCGCCGGTTCGTTCCGGAAGGACCTCACGCCCGCCATGTGCCGTCTGGACTACACCATGAGCGACGCCGGCGGCGCGTCCGACTTCGTGCGCGAATACACCCTCGCCTCCGGCGGCCCCTACTGCGACTGCGGGTATCATAAGCGAAATAAGCAGAATAAAGGCGCCACCGCGCCAGCGTAGGGGTCGATGCCCACATCGACCCGGCAGAATGCACCGTTTTTACGGAAGTCTTCGGCAAATCCGTAATTTCCCACTGGGCCGACAGAGTTGTTGGCCCCTACAGCGAAACTTCATTTTCTCACGTATCCCGTAGGGGCGGACGACTCTGTCCGCCCGCAGGATGCACTGATTTTTATGAAATCTCCGGCGAATTCGCAGTTTCCCAACGGGCCGATGTGTACCGGCAAGCGGCAGACCCACATCCGTAACGCTCCTTCGTCGCGAACGGCTGTGACCGGCATCGGCCCCTACAAAATGCCCGCATCAAAGCCCTTCCTTGAACGCAAGGGAAGGTGGCTTCGATACGGGCGTTTTTTTATGATTTCTCCAGCAGTGCAATGCCTGCCTTTACACGCGCAATGGATTCCTCTTTTCCAAGCAGCGCGCACAGCTCCGTAGCGCCGCCTGGGGTCGAGGCCTTGCCGGATACGGCTACGCGCAGCGGCCAGAGCACGACGGAGTTCTTGAGCTCGAGCTTCGCCGCCAGCGCGACGAGCGCTTCATACAGACCTTCGTTCGTCCAGACCTCCAGCGATTCCAGCACCGGAAGAATCTCACGCAGGGAGGAGAGGCTGTTCTCCAGCGTCGTCTTGGACTTCTTGTGGACATACAGCTCCGTGGAGTATTCCGGCAGTCTGTCGATAAAGTCCACACGCTCCGGCAGATCGGACAGAATTTCGCAGCGCGGCTGCACCAGCGCGGCGACGGCCTTCAGATCAATCGCGGGATTCGTAATGACTGTTTTCAGAACCGGCTCGGCCTTGGCGAAAAATGCCTCGGGGCTGAGCTTTTTCATATATTCCGCGTTCATCCAGCGCAGCTTGTTGATATCGAACACGGCAGGGGACTTCGAAATGCCGGAAATATCAAAAATCTCGGCCAGCTCCGAGAGCGTGTAGAATTCGCGCTCCGCGTTTTCGCCCTTCGGGCTCCAGCCCAGCAGCGCCACATAGTTCAGCACAGCCTCGGTCAGATAGCCCTCGCGGATCAGATCCTCATAGCTTGGGTCGCCGTGGCGCTTGGACATCTTGTGCTGCGCGTCGCGCATGACAGGGGAGCAGTGGACATATGTCGGGATCTCCCAGCCAAAGGCTTCGTACAGCAGATTGTATTTCGGTGCGGAGGACAGATATTCGCTGCCGCGTACGACGTGCGTAATGCCCATCAGATGGTCGTCGACGACGTTTGCAAAGTTGTACGTCGGCAGGCCGTCGGATTTCAGCAGCACCTGATCCTCCAGCTCCTTGTTTTCTACCGTAATATCACCGAAGGACGCGTCGTGGAACGTCGTCGTGCCCTCATGCGGGATGCGCTGGCGGATGACGAACGGTTCGCCCGCCTCCACGCGCTTCTTTGCTTCGTCCAGCGGCAGATCGCGGCAGGCGCAGACGTGCTTTTTGATTTCGCCCGTCTCGCTTCCGGCGTCTTCCTCGTCGCCTTTCTGGCAGAAGCAGTAATATGCGCCGCCCTTTTCGCACAGCAGCTTCGCGTATTTGCCGAACAGGTCGCGCCGCTCGGACTGCACATACGGCCCGACCGGCCCGCCGACGTCCGGCCCTTCGTCGTGCGTCAGGCCGCATTCGGCCATTGTCTTGTAGATCACGTCGACCGCGCCCTCGACCAGACGGCCCTGATCGGTGTCCTCAATGCGGAGAATGAACTTGCCGTGGTGGCGGCGGGCAATCAGCCATGTATAGAGCGCGGTGCGCAGATTGCCGACGTGCATATAGCCCGTAGGGCTCGGAGCAAAGCGGGTGCGGACCTCGCCGTGCGGGATGCGCGCTTCCATCTGCTCAAAAAAATCCATGATGCCAGTTCCTCCAATACTATAAGTGTAAACATTATATAGTTTTTTTCAGAAACAGTCAATCATTGATTGCGGATGCGGCCGGTTTGTGGTATGATAAGGCCAACTATCGAATAGAAAGAAGGACGTATCATGGCCGAAAAGAAACGTATTTTTTCCGGTATCCAGCCCAGCGGCGATCTGACGCTCGGCTCGTATATGGGGGCGATCAAAAACTGGGTCGCTTTGCAGGACGAATATGAGTGCGTCTATTGTATCGTCGATATGCACGCCATTACCGTCCGGCAGGTCCCGGCTGATCTGCGCCGCAGAAGTCTGGAGCAGCTCGCGCAGTATATCGCCTGCGGACTCGACCCGCAGAAGAACATCATGTTCATTCAGTCCCACGTGCCGCAGCACGCGGAGCTTTCCTGGGTGCTTGGCTGCTATACGCAGTTCGGTGAGCTGTCGCGCATGACGCAGTTCAAAATGAAATCGCAGCAGCACGCAGATAATATCACCGCAGGCCTCTTTACCTATCCCGTACTCATGGCCGCCGACATCCTGCTCTACCAGACCGACCTTGTCCCTGTCGGCGAGGATCAGCGCCAGCACGTCGAGCTCTGCCGTGACATCGGCGCGCGCTTCAACAATTCCTTCCCCGATACCTTCAAGCTCCCCGAGGCGTTCATCCCCAAGATGGGCGCGCGCATCATGAGCCTCGGCAACCCGGACAACAAAATGTCCAAGTCCGACCCCGACGGCTGCGTGTTCCTCATGGATAAGCCCGAGGATATCATGCGTAAATTCAAGCGCGCCGTGACCGACTGCGAGACGGCTGTCCGTTTTGACAAGGACAATAAGCCCGGCATCTCCAATCTTCTTACGATATACTGCGCTGCCACCGGCAAGACCATCGAGCAGGCCGAGGCCGAGTTTGCGGATCAGGGCTACGGCGTATTCAAGCCCGCCGTCGGCGAAGCCGTTGTCGAGCTTGTCCGTCCCATCCGCGAAAAAACCGAGCAGATGCTTGGCGATAAGGCGTATCTGGAAAGCATCTACAAGGAGGGCGCTGAGCGCGCATCTTATCTCGCCAACAAGACCCTCCGCAAGGTCTACAAAAAAGTCGGCTTCGTCGCGCGGTAACGCATGAAGCACGCTGCTTCCCAGTAGGGGCCGATGCCCACATCGGCCCGTTGGGAAGTGCCGAATTTGCCGTAGATTTCCGCAAAAACGGCCATATTCTGCCGGGCCGATGTGGGCATCGGCCTCTATAAGGTTAAACAA
>OMCS01000414.1_pt1 | contig 22741 bp, 17 predicted proteins | sample 1674241 | NCBI WGS metagenome assembly OMCS01 (sample SAMEA103958153, study PRJEB25191) | human gut metagenome
GAAGGGGGAAATTCGGAATCCCCCTTCCCTTAAACGGCGTTTTTGGTTACTTTTGTCGCTGCTGGCAAAAGTAACCCCGCCGGGAGGCAAAACAAACGAAGCCCCGCCGATTTCCCGGCGGGGCTTCAACGAATATTACAACGAAAATTTCGGCGTGCGGTCACCGCAGCCCGCCCGTTCAGACAATGGGTCTGCCGAGAAGCTGCTCAAAGCGGGGCAGCATACCCTCGTCCACGTGCCCGGCGTTCTGGCACATATCGTAGCCGGGCAGGTTGTTGCCCTCCACCAGCACAGGACCGTCGGGGGTGATCGCCACGTCCCAGCCGATGTATTTCAGATGCTCCTCCACGCGGCGGGAGGCGGTGCGGCACAGCTCCAGAGCGTCCTCAAACATCGGGATCTGGAACCCCACGATGTCCGTGCCGGTGACGGGATGGCGTTCATAGTATTTGCCGGTTTTGTCGCAGAAGGCGGGGCGGTACAGCTGACCGTGCTCGTTGACGGGGGCGTACATACCGCCGGAGGACACGTTGTCCACGCAGACGCCGCCCATGCCCATGCGTACCAGCGCGTAGACCATCTCCGCGCCCTTGTCCGTCACCAGCGTGACGATACGGACGGTGTTCACGGAGTCGGGACAGAGACGGCTCATCTCCGGATGCTGGCGGATAGGCTCCTCAATGAGCAGCTGCCCCCCCTGCACCAGCTGGTCGTACAGCGCGGTGTAGTCGTCGATCTCCGCCGTGACGATACGGCGTATGCCCTCGCCGCCGCAAAGCCCTGCGGGCTTGCAGAAGATGGCGTCCGTCCCGGCGCAGAAATCCCGGAAGCCGGCGGCGTCGGTCTTACGCAGGTCGAGGAACCGCCGCTTCAGCAGGTCGGAGAATATGGTGTCGAACTCGATCTTGTCGTTGAGCTGGTAGAAATACGCCGGGTCGTTCATCTGGCGGGTCAACGCCTGATTCTGCACAGCGGTCATGTAGGTCTTGCGTACCGCACCGTGGCGGTCGGCGAAGCCGAACACGTGGTAATCCAGATAGCCGATGCCGTAGCGCACCTCGCACCACACCATGTCACAGAAGATGGCGGCGCGGTTTTTGCCCGTCTCCTCGTGGACGGCGTTGACGTGCAGCTTCAGCCGCGCAAAACTGAGATGCTTCAGCTGGCGGAAAAAGGTAGCGATTTTTCTTCCCATAAGTGAGTACCTCCGTTCAAGGTTTTACCGATGCAGGATGCGGCGCAGCGGCGCGATGACAAGCCCGCGCTCGTACCGGTTCAAGCCGAAGAGCCACATACTGACGCCGTACACCGCCACGAACAGCAGCCCCGGCGGGATCAGCTGCCAATAGCTGGCGGGATGGACAAAAACCGCCAGCAGCACCGCCGTGACGGCGGGCAGCACCATCGCCGGGAACAGGTGGCGGATGTGCCGCCAGAAGGCGGGGATATTCAAGCCGATGTGCTTGTAATAGTAGCGGTTCATCAGGAACACGTTGCCCACCAGTGTGGCTATCGCCGTGCCGATCGCCGCGCCGAACCCCTCCCACTTCATGCAGAGGGGGATAGAGATAAGGATATTCCCTATCAGCACCCCCAGATAGACGAGAGAGCGGTATTTGTGCATATTCTTGGCGCGTTGGATCTCGATACCCACGGTCTGGATATTCGCCCAGAGGCAGGCGAAGAACAGGAGCAGAGCTGTCCAGTAGTCCACGCGGAACTGCTCGCCGCCGCCCCAGAGCACCACAAAGGGCTGCCCGATCGCCACGAAACCAAAGAAGATACCGCCCAGCAGGATAAATTGCAGCCGTCCCACCTTGGTGAACAGGGCGTCCAGCGTCCGCATGGGGGCGTTTTCCGCCACCAGCCGGTGGACGCGGGGCGTCATCACACTGGAGATGGCGTTGCCGAACAGCAGGAAATAGTTGTTCAGCTGGGCGGCGATAACGTAGACCGTCACGGCGGCGGAGCCGCTGAACCACGTCAGCAGCGTGCGGTCAATGGACCAGTTCACGTTGTCCACCACGATGCCGATGAACACATACAAAGTGAAGCCGAACATCTCCCGCAGCAGCGCGAAGTCGTACCGGTGGAAGGCGAAGGGCATTTTCAGCTTCGTCAGGCAGTAGGTGACGTTGACCACGCCGCTGACTATGGTAAAGAGCAGAGAGACGATGGTCAGCGTCACGCTGCGGTAGCCCATCAGCAGCAGGGGGATCATAATAAGCGGGTTGAGCACCTGCTTGCCCATCGCCACGATCTTCTGGAACAGGTACTGCTCGTTGATGGTCACATGGCTTTCAAAGACGCTGATGGGGAACGTCAGCGCGGCGTTCACCGTCAGAATACGCAGAAGCCGCTGGGCGAGGTCGATCTCCTCCGCCGTCAGCTTTTTGCCGAACACCACGTCGCAGTAGGACAGGATGAAGCCGATCGCCAGCACCGCCGCGCCCAGCAGGAGATACGTGATGAGGAACATACCGTTGAGCTTGGCGCAGCCCTTTTTGTCACCGGCGGCGCGGAAGCGGGAGTAGTAGCGCACGTAGGCACTGCCAAGCCCGAAGCTCAGCAAATTCAGATAGGAGATAATGGGCAGTACCGCCTGGTACACGCCAAATTCGCTGTCGCCCAGCTGCCGGAGCATGATGGGGGTATAGACCAGCGAGATTACGGTGCTCAGTGCCATGGAGACATAGCTCAGCGCGGCGCCGGCACGCACTTGATTCACTTGCAACAGTCCGCCCCCTCTCAGGTCAACAGCATAGCACTTTATTATAGCCCAAAAGCTGCCGGATGTAAAGTCAGCGCAGGGAAAAAGTGGTTTCTTTTCTCTCCCGCTTCTGGTACAATGGACGCAGCGAGGGAGGTGTGCCCATGGCAAACAAAAAGCTGAAGCTGCTGTATCTGGCGCGGTATTTGCAGGAGGAGACAGACGAGCGGCACCCCAAGACCGTGCAGGAGATGATCGCCTATTTAGAACGCTGCGGCATCAGTGCCGAGCGCAAGAGCATCTACGACGACCTAGAGCTGCTGGAGCTGTACGGCATGGACGTGCAGTCCGTCCGCGGCAAAAGCTACGGGTATTTTCTGGGGGAGCGGGCGTTCCAGCTGCCGGAGTTAAAGCTGCTCATCGACGTGGTGCAGGCGTCCCCCTTCCTGACCCAGAGCAAGAGCATGGAGCTGATCGCGAAGCTGGAGAAGCTCACCAGCCGCCCTAACGGGAGGCAGCTGCGGCGGCAGGTATACGTGATGGATCGCGTCCGCACCCACAACGAGCGGCTGTACTACGCCATCGACGGGCTGCACACCGCCATCAACGATGACCGGAAGGTGACGTTCCGATACTTCGACTGGACGCCGGAGGGCGGCAAGGCGTACCGGCGTGACGGCACGCTGTACGAGGCCGACCCGGTGGCTCTCTGCGTGGACAGGCACTATTATCTCGTCGCCTACGACCCGAGCATCAGCGATTACCGCCATTACCGGGTGGATCGCATGGAATCCCTCACCGTCACCGACACGCCCCGCGACCCGCTGCCGGAGCATTTCGATCTGGGTAAGTATGTCCGGACGATCTTCGATATGTACAGCGGGCGCACGGAGACGGTACAGCTGCGCTTTGACCGGCAGCTGATCAACGTGGTCATGGATCGCTTCGGCGCGGACGCCCACATCCGTGACGATGGGGGACGTATCGCCGTCACCGCGCCGGTGGAGCTGGGTCCCACGTTCTTCGGCTGGCTGGCGCAGTTCGGCGGACAGGCGGAGCTGACCTCCCCCCTCTCCGCCCGGCGCGCCTTTGCCGCCCACTGCCGGCAGGCGTTGTCACTGTATGCAGACTGCGCCGCGGAATAATACAGCAGAAAAGGCGGTGCCCTCCGGGGCACCGCCTTTTATTCATACTGCGGATGGCTTACAGATAGAGATAGCCGTACTTGTCCCGGAGCGTGACGATGAGCGTCTCCAGCTCGGCGGGCAAGTCGTTCTTGGTGCCGAGATCGTAGTCCTTCGGCTCGCCGAAGGTGCGGACGCGCACCTTGTCGCCGCCCAGGAACAGCACACCGGCGTTGTGGGAATCCGTCATATCCTCGGCGGTCTGGAACAGGGTGAACTTGTCGTGGCACGGCTCGGAGGCGTAGGGGCAGAACTGGGTGCAGTTGCCGCACTCGTTGCACATCTTGTCCACATGGACGATCTGGTGGCTGCCGTCGGCCATGCGGATGGCCACATTGGCGCGGTTGGGGCAGGAATCCACGCAGTTCTCACACACGGTAGCGCACTGGAGGCAGCGTTCGCCCTCCCGGCAGATGCACCCGCTCATCTGCAAGGTGCCCTTCTTCGCCACAGCGTCCGCCTTGGTGACGTACGCCTGCTCCGGGATGTCGTAGGTATGCGCCGCGCCGATGACCGCCTCGGCAAAGGCGGCTGCGTCGGCGATACCCTCCACCACGGTGGCGGGGCCGCGCTTGGCGTCACCGGCGGCGTACACGCCCTCCACGTTGGTCTGGAAGGCGGGACGACCCTTCTTGTCCAGCTCAATGCCGTTGGCGGCCATGAGCGCATCGTCCACCTGCTCGCCCACGGCGGAGATCACCAGATCACAAGGGATGTGGAAGAACTCGCCGCTGCCTACGGGACTGCGGCGGCCGGAGGCGTCCGCCTCGCCCAGCACCATCTTCTCGCAGGTCAATACGCCGTCCGCCTGCTTGACGGGGGCGGCCAGCTCGGCAAATTCCACGCCGTCCGCCAGAGCCAGAGCCAGCTCGTGCTCGTCGGCGGGCATATACTTACGGGTACGGCGGTAGACCAGCGTCACGTGCTCCGCGCCGCTGCGCTTGGCAAGGCGCGCCGCGTCCATGGCGGTGTTGCCGCCGCCGATAACGGCGATATTCCCGGCCACGCCGATGTTGCCGGCCTTCACGCCCTTCATCCACTGGATGGCGCCTGCCACATCGCCGGCGATATCCAGCTTGCCGGGCTTCCATGCGCCCACGGCCAGCAGGATGTGGGTGTAGCCCATCTTCTTCAGCTCGTCCACGGAGGGGGCGGGCGCGCCGCACTTGACCTCCACGCCGTAGCGCTCCATCAGGGCGATATCCTTCTCGATGACCTCGTTGGCGATACGGAAGCCGGGAATCACATGGCGGGGTACGCCGCCCAGACAGCTCTCCCGCTCGAAGATCGTCGTCTCGATACCGGCTCTGCCGCAGAAGTAGGCGGCGGCGATACCGGTGGGGCCGCCGCCGATGATGGCGACCCGCTTGCCTGCCACGCGCTCCGGCATCTTGATGGAGGCCATCAGGGCGTTGTAGCCCTTCTGCGCCGCCAGCAGCTTGGTATCCCGGATGCGGACGGACTCGTCATAGAAATTGCGGCTGCACTTGGTCTGGCAGCGGTGGGCGCAGATGGTGCCGGTGATGAACGGCAGAGGGTTCTTCTCGGTGATGAGCTTCAGCGCCGGGCCGTACAGGCCCTTATTGCACAGCTCCATATACTCAGGGATATCCTGTGCGATGGGGCAGCCGCCCTTGCAGGGCGCGGTGAAGCAGTCGATCCACGGCACCTGCTTCTCGCTCTTGCGGCTGGGCAGGGGCTTGATGGGCTTGACATGGTGAACGTCGGTGTGGCTGGCGCTGCTCATATCGCAGATGGCCTGCGTATCCGTGCCGGCAAAGGGCTTATACGCCATGGGCTCCACCTTCTCCACCATCTGGTGCAGACGGTTGTAGCCGCCGGGCTTGAGGATGGTGGTGGCCACGGTGATGGGCCAGATGCCCGCTGCGAACAGCTTGTCGCAGTTGAAATACTCCGCGCCGCCGGCGAAGGAGATCCGCATCTTGCCCTTGAACTGGCGGGAGATGCGGTGGCACATCTCGATGGTCAGGGGGAACAGGCTGCGGCCGGACATATACATCTCGTCGTTGGGCAGCTCGCCCCTGGTGGTGTCCACGGGGAAGGTATTGGACAGCTTCAGCCCGAACTCCAGCCCCTTGCTGTCCGCCAACGCCTGCAGCCTTTCAAACATGGGCACTGCGTCCGCCCACTGCAGATCCTCCCGGAAGTGGTGGTCGTCGAACACGATATAGTCATAGCCCATGCCGTCCAGAATGCGGCGGGCGGTCTCGTAGCCCAGAATGGTGGGGTTGCACTTGACAAAGGTGTGCAGATGCTTCTCGCTGATGAGGTAGGAGGCGATGCGCTCGATCTCATCCGGAGGACAGCCGTGGAGGGTGGAGACGGTGACGCTGCGGCTGACGCGGGGGGAGATACCGTCGATATAGTCGCTCTCCGCGGGGAACAGCTCCTTCAAAACCGCCTTGCACTCGCCGAAGATGGCGGTCTTGTCGGCGTCCATCATGCCGTCGATGTAGGTGTTGACCTTCTCGCCCTTGATGCCCTCCAGATCGTAGCCCACGGACATATTGAACACGAAGCCGTCGGGATCGCCGAAGCCATAGACCTTGCTCAGCACCTTCAGGGCGCACCACGCCTTGATGTACTCGTCCATGGCCTGGGGCACGGTCAGCTCAGTGGACCACTCCTGGTTGTAGCCCTCGTCGTTGGCGAGAATACAGGGGCGGGGCACGCAGGCGGCAAGCTCCTCGCCGTCCATCTTCTGGACGGTCTTGACCTCGAAGAACCGGGCTCCCGCCATATAGGCGGCGATGATATTCTGCGCCAGCTGGCTGTTGGGGCCGGCAGCGGGGCCGAAGGGCGTCTCGATGCGCTCGCCAAAGATGGGCAGGCTCTTGCCCGTGGCGTGGTATGCCTTACGCACGCCGAAGATCTCGCCGGAATTTGTGTATTCCGTCACGACCCAGTTCATCAGGGATTTGAACGGAATGGGATACATTTTCTCAGACATAGGTCATCCTCCTTGTCGTTATGGTTTCAAATAATAGAATTATTTTTGCCGCGACCTGTGCGTGGCAAAAATTCATCGCCCCAGCCGCCTTGGGCGGCGACACCAGTGACCGATGTCAACTGGTGAGGGGGAATCTAAAGGGGGGATATATCCCCCCTTTAAGGGCTTTAGTAGGTACGGTGGTTCAAATCGCCCCACAGCTTCTTGGCAGCCTCGAGGATGTGGGCGTTCTCCGCCTCCTCGTCGATGCCCACCAGCACGCGATCCTGCATCAGCACCTTACCGGCGGCGATGGTGGTCTGGCACTGGCGGCCGGTCATGCCGAAGATCATGTGGCCGTCGATGTTCTCGTCGGAGAACGGGGTGAACGGCTTGTAGTCCATGACGATGATGTCCGCCGCCGCGCCGGCCTTCAGCACGCCCAGCTCATCGGGGAAGTACCGCGCGCCGATCTTGGCGTTGTTGTGGAACAGCATATCCGTGACCTCGCACCAGCCCACGTTGGGCAGGCAGTTCTGGCTCCGCTGGGAGCACAGCGCCACCTTCAGGCTTTCCAGCATATCGTTGGTATAGGCGTCGGTACCCATACCCAGCAGGATGCCCCGCTTGTGGAGCTGCAAAACCGGGCAGATGCCGATGGCGTTGCCCATGTTGGACTCGGGGTTGTTCACCACCATGGTGCCGGTCTCCTTGATGAGATCCATCTCGGCGGTGTTCACATGGATGCAGTGGCCGAGGATGGTCTTTTCGCCCAGAATGCCGTGATCCTGCAAGCGCTGCACCGGGCGGCGGCCGTAGTTCTGGAGGGAGTCGTACACATCGTTCATACCCTCGGAGACATGGATGTGGTAGCCGGTACGGCCGTTGTTGGCGGCCACCATGCGGTCGAAGGTCTTGTCGGAGATGGTGAATAGGGCGTGGCCGCCGAACATGGCCGCCAGCATGGGGTCGCGGTTCTTCTCGCACTCGGTGATGAAGTCCGCATTCTCCTGAATGGCTTGCAGGCACTTCTCCTCGCCGTCACGGTCAGAGACCTCGTAGCACAGGCAGGAGCGGAGGCCCAGCCGCTTGCTCTCCTCGGCAATGGTGTGCAGGGTACCGGGGATCTCGCCGTAGCTGGCGTGGTGGTCAAAGATGGTGGTGACGCCCTGCTTGATGGAGTCCATATACAGGGCGGTGGCGCTGGCGCGGGTGCCGTCCATCATCAGGTGGCGGTCGATGGCCCACCATGTGCCGTCCAGCACCTCATAGAAGTTGGTGGGGTTGTTGCCCACGATGCTCAGGCCACGGGCCAGCGCGGAGTAGATGTGGGTGTGGGCGTTGATGAGGGCGGGCATGATGACGCCGCCCTTGGCGTCGATGATGTGGGCATCGGCGTACTTGGCGCGCAGAGCGGCCTCCTCGCCTACCTCTACGATCTTCGTACCCTCATAGGCCACCGCGCCGTGCTCATAGTAGCCCTTCCCGCCTGCGTCACGGGTGATGAGGCGGCCATTTGTCACTAAATTCATGGTATTACCTCCCGTAAAAAAGTATTTTCCATCGACTATCACCGGTAAAACAAAGTGTATCAAACCGAAAGGTGGTTTGATACACTCAAGCAGCAGCCGAGTGATAGTTGCAGCCCGTGCGCGAAGCACTTCCTTACAGCTACCAATCTTGGATTGTCGTCTATATTTTACAGGACAGCACCGGAAAAATCAATCTTTTTTTGCCGTCTCTCACAATTTTTTTGCTTCTGCCCCCGCCTGTGTGCCGCCGCACCATGACCGCAGCGGCGGAATTTCTTGCAAAACCCCTTCCCCCGCGCTACAATGGACGTACTACGAACATCGGAGGGATCTTCCATGGAACAGCTCACCGTCCAACTGCAAAACGCCGCCTATCCCGTGTACATCGGCAGTGGTCTGCTCGCGCAGGCCGGCGCTCTGCTGCGAAGCGCTTCCAGCGTCTCCCGCTGGGCAGTAGTGGCCGACGAAAACGCCGCCAAGCTGTACGGCGATACGGTGCTGGGCAGCCTCCGCGCCGCCGGACTGGACGCGGCGCTGTACCCCGTCCCCGCCGGTGAGAGCGCCAAGACCCTGCCCATCTACGAGGAACTGTGCCGCCGCATCCTGCGCGGCGGCTTTGACCGCACCTGCGGCGTGGTGTCGCTGGGCGGCGGCGCCTGCGGCGATCTGGCGGGCTTTGCCGCCGCCACGCTGCTGCGGGGCGTAGCGCTGGCCCATATCCCCACCACCCTGCTGGCGCAGGCGGACAGCGCCCTCGGCGGCAAGACCGGGCTGGATCTGCCGGAGGGAAAAAACCAGCTGGGTGCGTTCTGGCAACCCTCCCTTGTGCTGTCCGACCCGGCGTGTCTGGCCACACTGCCTCCCCGCCAGCTGTCCTCCGGCATGGCGGAGGTCATCAAGTGCGCCTGTATCGCGGACGCCGCCCTGCTGGACTATCTGGAGGAGACGCCCCGCCCCGATCCGGAAAAACTCATCGCCGCCTGCTGCCGGGTAAAGGCCCGCTGCATCGCCGCCGACGAGCGGGACGACGGCCCCCGCCGCCTGCTGAACTTCGGCCACACCTTCGGCCACGTCTACGAGGCCGCCGGAGGCTACGCCGCCTACACCCACGGTGAGGCGGTGGCCGCCGGTATGGCTCAAATGCTCCGCTGGCAGATCGCCCACGGCTTCGGCGGCGATTTCCTGCTGGCACGGCTGGAGCGGCTGCTGACACGGTTCGGCCTGCCCACCGCCATCGACTGTGACGGCGGCACCCTGCGCCGTTACCTGACCCACGACAAGAAAGCCGCCGGCAGCCGCATCACCGTCGTGGTGACGGAGCGCCCCGGCGAGGGACGGCTGGAGGAGCTCCCGCTGGAGAGCCTGTGGGAGGATATGCCATGATCCTGCGTCTGTACCCCTCCCGGCTCCGCGGCACCGTATCCGTGCCGCCGTCCAAGAGCCTGCTCCACCGGGAGCTGATCTGCCGCCGTCTGGCGGGACAGACCACGGCGCTGCCGCCCCACCCTGCCGACGACATCCGGTACACGGCGGCGGCGCTGGCACAGCTGGACATCCCGGCCCCCACGGTGTACTGCGGTGACAGCGGCAGCACCCTCCGCTTCCTGCTGCCCCTTTTTATGGCGCTGGGCAAGCTGGACGCGGTGTTCACCGGCTCACCCCGGCTTTTGCAGCGTCCCATCCCCGCCGATCTGGGGCTATGTCCCACGGCAGCTGGTCTGACGCTGACCCGCCCTCTCTGCAGCGGCACATGGACGCTGTCCGCCGCCGCCACCTCCCAGGTGGTCAGCGGCCTTCTGATGGCGCTGCCGCTGCTGCCTGAGTCGTCTGATATTATGTTAACCGAAAAACCGGTGTCCCGTCCCTATCTGGATATGACCTGCCGCGTCCTGCATCACCACGGCGTCGCCGTGGCGGAAACGCCCGGCGGCTACCACATCGATGGCGGGCAGACCTACCGCCCCGCTCCGCTGCTGACGGCGCCGGACTGGTCGGCGGCGGCCTACTGGCTGGTGCTGGCCCGCGTACAGCAGCAGCGCACCTCCGGCGGGATGCAGTGTGTGCTGCGCGTGGCGCTGCACGATACGCAGGCAGAGGATACGCCCCTCTCATGCGGCGCGTCCCCCGGCTGGCAGGGTGATTCGATCATCGAGGAATACCTGCGTGATGTACCGCAGACCGTGGATCTGACCGATACCCCCGACCTGCTGATGCCCTTGGCGCTGTACGCGGCCTTACAGCCGGGGCGCACCACCCGCTTCACCGGCTGCGGCTTCCTCCGGGGCAAGGAGAGCGACCGCCCCCACGCCGTGGCGCAGGTGCTGCACGCGCTGGGCACGCAGGTACAGGAGGAGGCAGACAGCCTTGTCATCACAGGCGTTCCCGGTCTGCACGGCGGCTGCGTGGACAGCTTTGGCGACCACCGTATCGCCATGCTGGCGGGCTGCGCCGCCATGCTGGCGGATGGCCCCGTCACCCTGACCGGTGGGGAGCAGGTGGCGAAATCCTACCCCGATTTTTGGAAAGATATGGCAGCTCTTGGCGGCAGAACGGAGGTGCTGGAGCCATGATGGAATACACACTGTTCGGAGAGTCCCACGGCCCCGCCGTAGGCGTTCTCCTGCAAAACGTACCGGCGGGACTGCCGGTGGATGACCAGCTGATACAGGCGGATCTCCTGCGGCGCAGGGCCTCCGGTGACCTGGCCACCGGGCGGCATGAAGCGGATGAGGTGGAGTTCCTCTCCGGCGTGTTCCAGGGAAAGACCACCGGCGACGCGCTGGTGGCGGTGCTGCGCAACCGCGACGTCCGCTCCGGTGACTATGCGGCCCTGAAGGACACCCCCCGCCCCGGCCACGCCGACTATGCCGCCTTTGTCCGCGCCGGTGGACACAACGACTATCGGGGCGGCGGGCGGTTCTCCGGACGGCTGACCGCGCCGCTGACCGTGGCGGGCAGTCTGGCAAAGACATACCTGCAAACGCGGGGCATCACGGTAAGCGCCCGGATCGTGGACGAGGAAGCCCTGCGGCAACGTGCCGCCGAAGCCCGGGAGACCGGCGATAGCGTGGGCGGCCGCATCCGCTGTACCGTTACCGGCGTCCCCGCCGGGCTGGGCGGCCCCGACTGGCGGGACACGGTGGAGTCGGAGATCAGCCGCCATGTGTTCGCTGTCCCCGCCGTGAAGGCCATCGGCTTCGGCGACGGAGAGGACTTTGCGGCGCTGCGGGGCAGCGAGGCCAACGATGCGTTCTATACGGACGGCGCGTCTGTCTATACGAAGACCAACCGCACCGGCGGCATCAACGGCGGCGTCACCAACGGCATGGACATCGTGTTCACCGTCACGTTCCGGCCTACGCCGTCCATCGCAAGCCCACAGGAAACGGTGGATCTGCGCCGGATGGAGAACACCACCGTCACCGTGGGCGGGCGGCACGACAGCTGCGTGGTGCTGCGGGCAGCCCCGGCGGTAGAGGCGGCGGCGGCGCTGGCTGTCTGCCGTCTGCTGCCCGCCGACAGCGATACGCTGGCGGGACTGCGCCGCCAGCTGGACGATGTGGACGAGCAGATGACCGCTCTGCTGGCGCGGCGGCTGACGCTGGCCGGAGAGATCGGGCGCGTCAAGGCGGCGCAGGGTCTGCCGGTGCTGGACGAGGCGCGGGAGGCGGCGGTGCTGGCCTCCCGTGGCGACCTGCTGCCCCAGCGGCGGGCGCAGGTGGAGCGGCTGTTCCGGCTGCTGATGGCGGAGAGCCGGGAGGAGCAGGAGCGCCATGGGTGATCTGATCCTTATCGGGCTGCCTGCCAGCGGTAAGACCACGGTGGGCCGCCAGCTGGCACAGCGGCTGGATATGCTGTTTTTCGACTGCGATGAGGCCATTGAGGCCACCGCAGGCTGCTCCGTGTCCGATATCTTCGCCCGCCGCGGCGAGGCGTATTTCCGTGAGCTGGAGCATCAGACGCTGGAGACGCTCGGCCGTAAGGAGGGCTGCGTCATCGCCACCGGCGGCGGCGCGGTGCTGCGGGAGGACAATCGCCTGCTGCTGCGGTGCAGCGGCACGGTGTTCTGGCTGGACAGGCCGCTTCCATATATTATGTCTACCGATTTCCGGACAGGGCGTCCCCTGCTGGCAGCGGGACGGGAGGCGCTGGAGCGTCTGGCGGCGGAGCGGCGGGCGCTGTACGCCGCCTGCGCCCACCATCGCATCGCAAAGCCCCTGTTGGAACAGGCGATTTCGCAAATCGAGGAGATCTGGAAAGGAGCGCGTCCATGAAGCTGCTGATATTGAACGGCCCCAATCTCAACCTGTTGGGCAGCCGCGAGCCGGCCATCTACGGCTCGGAGAGCTACGATGCATTATGTCAACAAATACAGCGCCACGCCGCCGCCATTGGCTGCACGGTGACGCTGCGGCAAAGCAACCACGAGGGGGCGCTGATCGACGCCATTCAGGAGGCGCAGGGCGTATACGGCGGCATCGTCATCAACCCCGGCGCCTACGCCCATTACAGCTACGCCATCTATGACGCGCTGCGGGCGGTGGACGTCCCGGCGGTGGAGGTGCATATCTCCGATATCACGGCGCGGGAGCCGTTCCGGGCGGTGTCCGTCACCGCGCCCGCCTGCGTCAAGACCATCTGCGGCCACGGGCTGCGGGGGTATCTGGAGGCCATGGACTATCTGAGGGAGACGATGCGCCCATGAAGCAGCTCTTTGTGATCGGCGACCCGGTGGCACACAGCCTGTCGCCGCTGCTCCATCAGGCCATGCTCGACCAGACCGGCGCGGCGTACCGCTACGATGTGCGGACGGTGCGCCCGGAGGAGCTTTCCGCCTTCGTCCGATGGGCCAAGGACGGCGGCTGCGCCGGCTTTAACGTGACCATGCCCCACAAGGAGGCCATCCTCCCCCTGCTGGACGAGGTGGACGCAACGGCGGCTTCCTGCGGCGCGGTGAACACCGTGTGCATCCGGGAGGGACGCGCCATCGGCCACAACACCGACGGCACGGGATTTCTGGACAGTCTGGCAGAACAGGACTTTTACCCGCAGGGTCGGACGGTGCTGCTGCTGGGCGCAGGCGGCGCGGCCAAGGCCGTAGGTCACGCGCTGGCGGCAGCCGGTGCAGGCCGGATCATCGTGTGCGCCCGCCGCTCGGAACGCGCCGCGGCGCTGGCCGCACAGCTTCCCGGCTGCGGAGAGGGCATCGTGCTGGCGCAGGACGCCATACAGCAGGCGGCGGCCGCGTGCGGCCTGCTGGTGAACGCCACACCGCTGGGCATGGCGGGCAGTCCGGCCTTTGCCGGGCTGGACTTTTTGCAGGCCATGCCGCCGCACGCCGTGGTGTACGATCTGGTCTACCATCCCCGGCGCACGGCGCTGCTGGAGGCGGCGGCGCGGCAGGGGCTGCGGACGGTAGGCGGTATCGACCTGCTGATCCGGCAGGCGGTGCGGGCGTTCACCTTCTTCACCGGCGAGACGCCTGACACAGCGGCATTGTACGCGACGCTGCGGGAGCCTTTGGGCTTGGCATAGCGGTTTACATAAAGAGAACCGTGCCTTGCGGCACGGTTCTTTTTATGTGTTTCGTTTGCAGCCGTCACGCCAGAATGTCCGTCAGGTCGTTCAGTCCCATGGACTGGGCGATGACCAGCACATGGTCGCCCTCCTCGATGGTGGTCAGGCCGCCGGGAATGATGGTCACGCCCTCCCGGACGATGGCGGCCAGCAGCACGCCGCTGCGCAGGTCCAGATCCTTCAGCGGAATGTGCAGCAGGCGGTCGGAGGGCCCGGTGGCCAGGAACTCCAACGCCTCTACCTGTCCGCCCAGCAGCTTGTACAGCGACTCAACAGTCATGCCCTCGGAATTGGCCAGCGCACGGACATAGCGGGTGATCTGGTTGGCGATGATGTCCTTGGGGCTGATGATGCTGCCCAGACCGGTGTCCTGCAGCAGCTCCATGTAGTTGGGACGGGTCATCTTGGCCAGCACCTTCCGCACACCGGCACGGCGGGCGGACATGGCCATCAGCAGGTTCTCCTCGTCGCGGCCGGTCAGGGACACAAAGGCGTCAGCGCCGAAGATGTTCTCCGCCTGAATGAGATCGTTGTCCGTGCCGTCGCCCTCGATGATCATGGCGTCCGGCAGGTGCTGGGACAGGGTCAGGCACTTCTCATGATCCTGCTCCACGATGCGGACATGGGTGCCGGTGCGCGCCAGCTCCCAGTACAGGTACATACTGATGCGGCTGCCGCCCAGCATCGCCACCGTCTTGACCCGGTGGAGCGTGCGGCCCATGGCCTTGAGCATTTTTTGCAGCTCCGTCTTGGTACCCACCATATACAGCCGGTCGTCGGCCCGCGGCACAAAGGAGCCGTTGGGGATGATGCACTCATCGCCCCGCTGGACGGCGCAGATCAGCACATTGGCCTTGCGGTCGCCGTGGGACTCTCCCAGACTGCGGCCCACAAGGAAATCCTCCGGCTGCGCCTGCAGGCCGATCATGTCGATGAGGCCGCCGGCAAACGGCTCCACGGAGATGGCGGCGGGAAAGCTGAGGATACGGGCGATCTCCTGCGCCGCCGCCAGATCGGGGTTGATGACCATATCCAGCCCGATCTCCCGCTTGAGGATGTCCGCATCCCGGCGGTACTCGGTGTTGCGGACACGGGCGATGGTGTGGCGGGCGCCCAGACTCTTTGCCATCAGGCAGCAGACCATATTGGTATCGTCCACGCCGGTGACGGCGATGACCAGATCCGCCGAACGGACGCCGGCATCCATCAGTACACTGATGGATGCGCCGCTGCCGTGGATACACATGACATCCAGCGTGTTGTCCGCCTTGGTCAGATGGGCGATCTCGTTGTCCACCATAACGATGTCATGCTTTTCCTGCTCCATCTGGCGTGCAATGGCGTACCCCACCTTACCGCAGCCTACGATAATGATCTTCATGCTTCCTCCTCCCCGCCCGACGGGGGCGCGGCGTTTTTCTTTTGCTGGGCCAGAGCTGCCGACAGCTCCGCGCCCAAAATCAGCACCTGCCCGGACATATACAGCCACAGCAGCACCACCACGATGGTGGCGATAGAGCCGTATAGCCGTGCATATTGGGCCACGTTCTCCACATAATAGGAAAATGCCATACTCAGCAGCATCCACGCGGCAAGGGAGCTGCCCACGCCGGGCAGCACCTCCCGCAGGGGACGGCGCTGGCCCAGCGCCAGCTGATACAGAACTCCCAGCGAGATGGCCATGATAAGCGCCAGGATCACAAAGCGCAGATAGCCCCACACGCTGATGAACGTCTCCGACAGGGGCAGCAGGTGGGACAGAAAGTGCAGGGCGCGGCGACCCATCACCACCAGCAGCAGCGTCAGGCCGATGACGACGATCATCCAGATGGTAAACAGCAGATTCCGCAGCTGTCCCAGCAGGATATTCTCCGGCGAGCTGCGGTGAAACGCCTTACGCAGCGAGTGCATCAGGCAGCCGGTGGAGCGCATGGGAAACCAGATGGAAAAGACCAGACTGAACCACAGCAGCTGGCGGCTCTGGTTGGCGGCCACATACTCCAGATAGGAGCGCACCACGCCCACCACGTCGGATGGCAGCAAAGGCGCCAGCACCGCCGTGATACTGTCGATATCCAGCTCCAGAATACCCAGCAGTGTGCTGACGAAGATCAGCAGCGGAAACAGGGCAAACAGCAGATAGTATGTCAGCGCCGCGCTGTCCCGCGCCACATCGTGGGCGTAGTACCGGCGAACCATATCCTCCGCCAATCGTCCCACGCGGGTCTTCGGTGTATAGAGTGTCGGTGTTTTCATAAACAGAGTTCCCTCCGAAATTTTATTGTAACACAGTGCGCCGTAAATTAAAAGGGGTATTTGTGGCGGTCGGCTCCCGCTATGCACAGCGCCTGCATAATTTCTAATTTGGATTTTATTATTTTTTTGTGAATTTTCACTTTTCCTATTGGCTTATGCGGAAATTCGTGCTATACTCTTTGCATCGCAATTGGAAATTCTTTACAGAAAAGCGAGGTTCTGATATGGATAATCTTACAAAGCTGGTTCGAGACGAGATCACACGGCAGTATCGGAGCGTGCGGCAGTTCGCCTTCGCGGTGGATATACCTCTGTCCACCATCAACAGCGCCCTGCACAACGGTGTCGGCGGTTCCTCCTTCGACACGGTGATGCGCATCTGCAAGATCCTGGGCATTAAGGCCATGTCCGACGACGCCGCCCTGTACCTGACGGACGACACCGAGAAGCTGCTGACCCAGTATGCCAAGCTGGATGACTACGGCCGGCATACCATATCCTCCGTGATGCAGGTGGAGTACGACCGCTGTAAGGATAAGGAATGACACCTGCCGGATAGATATTCGATTTTTATAAAGCATAAGCGCCGTGAGCCGCCGCCCGAATGGGCGGCGGCTCTTTTGCTGCCATAAGGCAGATGTTTACATAATGCCGGACTTCTCCTTACTGGCGGCGATAACCGCGTTCAGCTTGCGGGCCGGATAGTAGACCAGCAGGCCGAAAATGGTGAACAGCACGCACATCCCCAGCAGGATCAGTGCGCAGTGCAGATATGTCTGGCCGTACATACCGCCGATGGTCTCCCGGATCATGTCCATGCCGTAGTGGAAGGGCATGAAGGGATACAGGCTTCGGAACAGCGCAGGCAGCACGTCGATAGGGTAGGAGCCGCCGGAGCCGGCCACCTGTAACACCATGATGATAACAGAGATGGCAAGACCCACGTTGTCCAGCGAGTAGACCAGCGCATAGTTCATAAAGGCAAAGTTCAACGAGCAGATGCAGCAAGCCAGCACGAACAGCGCGGGCTCCGCCGCCTCCATGCCCACAAAGTGCAGACAGCCGAAGGCCGTCACCAGCGCCTGCGCGATGGCCATGAAAAAGAAGGTGAGGAAGCGGCCGAAATACCGCTCGATTGCGCGGCACGGCTGGAATTTTGGCTGTGTCACCGGCACCTTTACCATCACCGCCGTCAGGAGGCTGCCCACGAACAGGGCCAGCATCACATAGTACGGGGACATGGCGGCGCCGTAGTCCTTGATCTCGTAGATGATCTGGGTGTTCATCTGCACCGGGGAGGCCAGATACACCGCCATGCTGTCGGAATCGCTGGCCATCAGCTCTACGAAGCGCTTGAAGGCGGCGCTGTCGGTGATGCGGCGAACATCCTCCTCCATATCCGCCAGATAGCCGGATACGCTCTCCGCCAGCGTGACGCTGGCAGCCAGCGTAGGCTGGGCGGCGGAGATGGCGCTGGAATAGGAGCGCAGGGTGCCGGACACGCCGCCCAATGCACCGGAGGAGGCGGTCAGGATCTCCTGCACGGAGCCGAGGGTGGACTGCGCCCGCTCCCCGGCCTTTTGGATGTAGGCGTTGACCTGTTGATTGGTCTTGACGGCAGCGGTACGCAGCAGCTCGCGCACCTCCTCGATCACCTGTCGCAGCTCGTCCTGTACATGGGACAGGCCGGACTGCTCCACGGCACTTTTCAGCGTCTCCAGCCGATCGATAGCGGCTTCCAGCCGGTCCACCAGCACGGCGTCGTCCGTTCTGTTGCAGACCCTTTGCAGTGCGGCGATCACCTTGTCGATCTGGGCAATGATCTTCTCGTGGGTGATATCCTCGGCGGGGGTCAAGTCCACGCCGTTGAGCATATCCTCCAGCTCGGAGAGCGCGGCATCGGCGGTGTTCAGCACCTGCAGCAGGTCGTCTGAGGTGTCGTCCGCCGCGTCGAGCCCGGTGTCTATGAGCTGCACGGTGCTGCCGACGGCAGCGGAGGTGCTGTTCATGGTGCTCTGTGCGTCGCTGATGGTGATGGCGGAGGCGGCCAGCAGGCTGCCGGCGCCGTCCATCACATTTTGCAGAGAGCGGAACACCTCCGCCATCTGATCCATATCCTGCTGGGCAGAGGACAACTTCTCCAGCAGGTCGTCGGCAACGTCCTGCCCGTCAAGCCCCATGGCCTTGAACACGGAACCTGCCGTGGTCAGGGCGTCGGCCACCTTCTCCAGAATGGTGGTGTTGATCTCCTCCTGCACGGCGGTTTTGGCCTTGCCGGTGATCTTAGGGGCAATGGCGTTCTTTTTCTCGTTTTCATAGTACTGGATCTCAGGATGGCGCAGGTCGCCCTCCAGAATGCTGACGAAGTCGCCGGTAAACTCCGGCGGCAGGATCAGCGCGGCGTAGTAGTCGCCGGCGTTCACGCCGTCCAGCGCCGTCTGGGCGTCGTCCACAAAGACCCATCCCATCTGGTCGTTGGTCTCCAACCCCTGCAGCACCAGCTCGCCGATATTCAGGTGGAGCCCCAGCACCTCGTAGCCGTCGTCCTCGCTGGCCACCGCCACCTTGATGCGGCCGGTGGAGGCGGGGCCGTAGGGATCCCAGTTGGACAGAATGTTGAACCACGCGTACAGGCAGGGTACCAGACACAGCCCCAGCATGACCACCACCGCCACCACGCTGGCGGTCAGCCGCTTCCAATCGGCGCAGAAAATACGCCAGATATTTCTCATCTGTCCACCTCCTCCTGCTGCGCCGCGGCGCGGCGCAGATCATCAGACAGTCCCTGCAGCGCACGGGTCAGCAGCTCCAGATCGCCCGCCAGCTTCTGCGGGTCTCGCAGCAGGTCCTCCAGCAGCTGCGCGCTGTCAACAGCGCCGCCCTGCGGCATTTTCTGCACGTTCTGCGCTTCCCGCACGTTCTGCGCTTCCTGCGTCTCCTGACGCTCCTGCGTTTCCTGCGGCTTCTGCTCCTGCGGCGTCTGTCCGTGTACCTCCTGCAAAATATCCTCCACGGAGTAGCTCTCCTCCGTCAGCGGTTCCTGCGCGTCCTCGGCGGAGACAGGCTCGGACTCGATCACGATATTCGCCGTGGTCTCCTCCCGGCGGCCGTGGTACCGGCGGTCAGGCAGACGCGGCATACGGGGCAGCTCCGGCAGCTCCAGCAGCGCCCCCATGCTCTCCAGCTCCATCTGGGTGATCTGCTCCAGCTTCTTTTGCAGCTCGTAGTCCGCGTACTCCACGGCGATCAGATATGCCGCCACGGCGAACATGGAGAAGATCCACAGCATCAGGGTGAACACTTTGTTGCCCTGCGCCAGAAACATCAGCAGCATCAGTCCTACCGTCACCACCAGCAGCATCCGCATACCGTTGCGGATGCGCCGCCGGTTGTTCTTGTGCAGCGTTCTCACCTCATCCAGCAGGCGATCGTACAGCTCCTGATATTCTCTTTCCGTTGTCACGGTACATCCGCCTCCTTTCACAGCAGCTCCGTCTCCTCCAGCTTCTCCTCCATAAAGTGGTTCAGCCCCATGAGCGGACGACGCACCAGCAGTCCGATGAGCAGCGCGGCAACGGCGAACAGCAGCAGGAACGCAAGCTGCGTTATGTAGTAGTCGCCGTACAGGCCGCAGATGCACTCGCGCATGGCGTCAATGGCATAGGGGAACGGGAAGAAGCGGTAGATTTTCTGATAGATCTCCGGCAGCAGCTCGATGGGGAACGTGCCGGAGGAGCCTGCGATCTGCATGACCATGATGACCACCACCACGGCCTTGCCCACGTCGCCGAAGGCGATGGCAAGGGAGTAGATCAGCAGGCTGAAGGTAAAGGCCGTCAGAGATGCCGTCAGGTACAGCAGCCCCGGGTTCAGGCATTGTATCTTCAGCAGGTACAGGTCGCCGGTGACGATCACCGCCGCCTGTATCTGGCTGATAAGGAAGAAGAACAGGTACCGGCCGAAGTACAGCTCTGCCGGCCTGGGGTCGATGAGCCCGTCGGTGCGGGCGTGGATCTTCACGATGGACGACAGGATGACGCCGCCCACCCAGATAGCCAGCGTGGTGTAGAACGGCGCCATGGCGGAGCCGTAGTTCTCGATGGGATAGACCTTGTTCACCGTGGTCTGCACCATCTCCGGGAAATACTGGCTGTACGCGGCGGGATCGCCGCCCAGTATGGCCAGCAGCATATCGATATACTCACTGGTGGTGGCGCCCTCCAGCTTGTCGATGGTATCGGACAACGCCGTGACCATCCGTTCCGCCGCCGGACGCAGCAGCTCCATAGTGGTGTTCAGCGCCTGCGTGGTGTTGGCCATCGCCCCACGCAGGGCCTTGACATCGCTGGACAGCGCCTTCACGCCCTCCATGGCGTCGGACACATCCGTCACCACCGTGTCCAGCTGATCCCGCAGCTCATGCTCTGTGACGGGGATCTGGGCGGTCATCTGGCGGATAGCGGCCACCAGCGCGTCGCATTCGCTTTGCAGGCCGCTGATATCGTCGGCGGCAGCCAGCTCGTTCAGCTTCTTCTGCAGGGCGGTGCAGCGGTCAGCCAGCGCGCGGAGATGCTGGACCTGCGCGGTGACCAGATGGGTGCCGGAGACGGCGGTGGACTCCAGCCGGTCGGCCAGCGTATTGATCCGTGCGCTGAGCTTGCCCATCTCGGCGGCGGCCTCCTCCAGCTGCTTCTGGATCTCCGGCAGGTGGATGTCGTCCTGCTGCTGCTCAAAACGGTCCAGCGCACGCTCCACCTTCTCCAACGCCGTGTACAGCGCGTGCTGTATGGCTGCGGCAGTGTCCGCCACCTCCTCGCCGTCCGGCAGGTTCTGGTTGATATGGGCGATGGCGGCAGACAGCGCCTCGGCATCGGCGGCGGAGATGCCGCCGGAGCCGCCGGCGGCGCGGAAGGCATCCATCATATGGCTGCACCCGGACAGCACATCCTGGGTCTGGTACAGCAAACCCTTCACCGCGGTCTCCGGGTCGGTCTCCGTCAGATCGGCGGCCAGCAGATTGCTCTGCTCCATGATGCCGCTGATGACCACCTCCAGATAGTTCTCGCTGATGGAGCGCTTCAGCGTCTCCACCGCCGTATCGGTGATCTTGGTGGCCACGGCATTCTTCTTGGCATTTTCATAGTAGGTGATGGCGGGCTGGCCGGTCCAGTCCGTGAACATCCGGTACATCTTCCGGGAGAAGTCCTCGTCGATGACCACGGCGGCATAGTAGTCGCCGGCGTACACGCCGTCCACCGCCTCCTGCTCCGTGTCCACGATGACCCAGTTGATGGACGTGGAGGTTTTCAGATCCTCCTGCACGTCCCGGCCCTTATTGACGTACTCGCCGTTGTCGGTGTAGCCCCGGTCCAGCGACGCCACGGCGATGGAAATACCGCCGGTGTTGCCGTAGGGGTCCCAGTTGGAGTAGATGTTCAGCCATGCGTACAGGCTGGGCAGCAGGGCAATGGCCACTACCACCACGCTGGCAAAAAAGCACTTGCTCAGCGTGCGGATGTCCGTTTTGAATATCTTCCAGATATTTCGCATATGTCCTCCGTCAGCGGCGCGGGAGCTTTCCACGCCGCACATCACATAGTTCCGATCCTAAACCGTCCGCAAAAAGGGACATTTTCCATTATACAGAATGTGACACAGAAAAAACCAAACACTTTTCCACTTTTGCCCGAATTTTGCACAGTTATAGCGGATGGACGGACAAAACATCCCGCCGCGGGCGTACCCGCAGCGGGATGTTCGTATAGATGTTATTCCAGCACCATCAGAAGCTCCTTGGCCTTGACGGGCTGCCCCTCCTTGACGCGGACGGTCTTCACCGTACCGGCAGCCCGGGCGGTGATGGCGGTCTCCATCTTCATGGCCTCGATGACGGCCAGCACCTGATCCTTCTCCACATGGTCGCCCTGCTTGACGGAGAGCTTGGACACCATGCCGGGGATGGATGTACCCACCTGCATGGGATCGGACTCGTCGGCCAGCGTGGCCTGCCGTGTCTCCTCGGAGGCGTGGGGGTCGCGGACGGTGACCTCGCGGCGCATACCGTTCAGTTCGAACTGGACGTTGATGGTACCGTCGTTGTTGCGGTCGCCCAGACCCAGGTACTTGATGACCAGCGTCTTGCCGTCCTCGATGTTGATCTTGTTCGTCTCGCCCAGCGCCATGCCGTTAAAGAACACATGGCTGCCCATGCGGGTGATATAGCCGTACTCCTTGCGGTGACGGCAGAAATCCTCATAGACCTTGGGATACATGGCATAGGAGATGAGATCCTTCTTCTCCGGGTCGTCGCGGAACTGCTCCACCTCATGGCGCAGCTTGTCGAAGTCCACGGGGGGCAGCAGCTTGCCGGGACGGCAGGTGATGGGCTCCTCGCCCTTGAGCACCACTTTTTGCAGCTCCTTCGGGAAGCCCCACGCGGGCTGACCCATCATGCCCTTGAAGTAGGACACCACGGAATCGGGGAACGCCAGTGCCTCGCCGCGGCGGACGATATTCTCCGGCGTCAGGTCGT
>OMCS01000424.1_pt1 | contig 22465 bp, 21 predicted proteins | sample 1674241 | NCBI WGS metagenome assembly OMCS01 (sample SAMEA103958153, study PRJEB25191) | human gut metagenome
AGGCTGATGTCCGCGCTGACGAAGGAGTAGTTCTTCTCCTCGAGGGCCTTGACGACGTCGTTGAACGCGTCGGGGTCGGTCGTGATCTCGAAGACGTTATCCTCGGCGTTGAAATCGTCGGCACCGGCGTCGAGCGCATCCATCATGACGGCGTCCTCGTCGTAGTCTCCGTCCTCGTTGTCGATGATGATGACGCCCTTGCGGTCGAACGACCAGCTGACGCAGCCCTGCGCGCCCATGCCCTTGCCGTACTTATCGAAGTAGTGGCGGACCTCCGGCGCGGTGCGCTGGCGGTTGTCGGTCAGTGCCTCGACGATGACGGCCACGCCGCCGGGGCCGTAGCCCTCGTAGGTGACGGACTCGTAGTTGTCGGTGTTGCCCGAGCCGAGCGCCTTGTCGATGGTGCGTTTGATGTTGTCGTTGGGCATGTTGGCAGCCTTCGCCTTGGCGATGACGGTCGCGAGACGGGAGTTGTTATTTGGATCGCCCGAGCCGCCCTGCTTGACGGCGACGATGATCTCCTTGGCGATCTTGGTGAAGGCGGCGCTGCGCTTGGCGTCAGCTGCGCCCTTCGTCTTTTGAATATTGTGCCACTTGGAATGTCCGGACATGATGTGATCTCTCCTTACAGATAGTATTGAATGACGTCTCTGTGCGACGTCGATATTACGGTTTTCACCTCGGGGAAATGCTCCTCCAAATACGCCTTGACCGTCGGACAGACGATGTTCTCCGTCGGAAAATGCCCTGCGTCGATCAGGTTGAGTCCCCGCGTATCCAGAAAATCGTTGTAGCGCAGATCGCTCGTCACGAACGTATCGCAGCCCTGCGCAATGGCCTGCGGGATGTATTCGCCGCACGCGCCGCCGCCGACGGCTACGCGGTGCACCCGCCCGCTGCCGCGGCAATAGCGCAAGCCGCCGCAGCCGAGTAATTCTATCACATCCCGCAGGAACTCTTCAAGCCCTTTTTCGCAGGAAAGTGTGCCAATACGCCCGATTTTTTTGTCGTTGAGCAAAAAAACATCGTTAAGGCCCAGTTTTTTCGCCAGACAGTCGTTCACGCCGCCGTCCGCAGCATCCAGATTCGTGTGCATGCAGATGGCGGAAATGTCGTTTTTGACGAGTGCGGTCAAAACGCCGCCGAGGCGCGTGTCGGGCCGAAGGGTCTGCATCTCGCGCTCGTGCCAGCGCACGTTCATCACCGGATGGTGGGACACGATGAGCTGCGCGCCGCAGTCGATGGCCTCCTGCACCACGCGCTCGGTGATATCGAGCGCGACTAAAATGCGCTCGACCTCCTGCTCGGGATCGCCGACGAGGTGGCCGACATTGTCCCAGTCCATCGCGCTCTCGCGCGGCGCCCAGGAAAAAAGCCTCTGTTCGATCTCATGTACCGTTGCCATGTTCCCACTCCCCTTTTCTTCTCTCGATCTCTTCGATGAGATTTTCAAGATGCGCGATACGCGCCTCCTTATCTGCGAGCGACGAGACGGCGAGGCCGTCTCTCGCCCGATTGAGCTTTATAAGATGCTGCGACAGGTATTCGCCGTACAGCGGGTCGGACCGCAGCAATAAGCCTGTCAGCGCGTCCGCTTCGCTCAGCTCCTGCCCCATCCCCGCTCTCACACGGAAGACGACGTAAAGCTGCTCCTTGTCGCGCACGAGCGTCTCGCTCAAAAAGCGGTAGCCGTGCCCGCAGAGCCAGCAGCGCAGAAGGTCGATCTTTGTCTGCGGCTGCAAAATGAGCGTATGCACGTCCTCATGCGTCCAGGGCGCGGCCTCGAGAATACCGAGGATCGTCTCGCCGCCCATGCCGGCGATAGCGATGGCGTCGCACTCCTCTGCTTTGATCTTCGCAAGGCCCGGGCAGAGGCGAAAATCCATGCGCTCCGTCACGCCGTATTCTCGCGCCGTCGCGAGCGCGTGGTCAAGCGGCAGCGCGTTGATGTCAGACGCAATGGCGCTTTCAATGCGCCCGTGCTGCAAAAGCCACACGGGAAGATACCCATGGTCGGTGCCGACGTCGGCCAGTCTCGCGCCCTGCGGCACAAGGCTTGCAATGCATTGCAGCCGCGGCTGAAGCTGTAATTCCTTTTCCACCGCCGCCCTCCTTTCGCTGAGCGAATAAGACGCATACGGAAGACCCGTATGCGTCCTTTTCTTATTCCTTGACAGGCTTGTTAGCCTCTTCGTTCACGAGAGCCAGCAGCTTCTCCACGTCGATCCCGTGGACCATGCAGGCCTCTTCCACCGTCTCACCGCGGGAGCTGGGGCAGCCCAGGCAGTGCATGCCGATCGACAGGAAGATCGGCGCGGTCTGCGGCGCAACGTCCAGAATGTCACCGATGATAGTGTCGCGCTTAATTTCGATCATGTTTGATTCACCTCCGTGAAAATAGCTGAAAATAGTTTATCCCATTTTTCGCACTTTTTCAATAGGAAATATGAAAAAAGAAGCTGCCATAAAGCCAAAAAAGAAAGACGCCCGCATTAGCGGACGTCTTTCGATCAAAACGTTTACAAGAATTACTGCTCAGCGCGCATCTTGGCGAAGCACTCGCTGCAGTAGACCGGACGGTCGGACTTGGGCTCGAAAGGAACCTTGGCCTCGCCGCCGCAAGCTGCGCAGACTGCGGTGAAGTACTCACGGGGGCCACGAGCGGCGTTCTTGCGAGCGTCGCGGCAGGCCTTGCAGCGCTGGGGCTCGTTCTGGAAGCCGCGCTCCGCGTAGAACTCCTGCTCACCGGCAGTGAACACGAACTCTTTGCCGCACTCTTTGCAAACTAAAGTCTTGTCTTCGTACATGATTTTACCCTCTCTTTGAATCAGAAAAAAATATATGCGTTCAGCGTTTGCTGATATCGCCGGAAAAAATGTGCTGCGCAGCCTTGCGGCGAACGCGCTGCACGGCGTTGTCCACCGACTTCGGAGACTTGCCCACGGCCTTTGCGATCTCGTGACAGGAAAGGCCTTCCAAATAGTACCCTAAGATCTTCGCCTCGAACTCGGACAAGTGCTTGCGGGTACTTTCGAGTAGACTCTCCACGTGGTCCCGCTCCGCGATGAGGAGCTCGGGGTCTGTGTGGCTGGGGTCTAAAGTACCGGCGGTGTAAGAAGAACTGTCAAAGGAAGGGGTATCAAGGGATATGGATTCGTTCAGCGGATAATGCTTGCCGCGGGAGGCGGCACGGAGCGCGGAGAACAGGCGGTTGCGAATGCAGATCTCTGCATAGGTGTGAAACGACGCCGCCTTGTCAGCGTCATACTCCCGTATCGCCTGAATGAGACCGAACATGCCCTCCTGAATCAGATCCTCCCCGTCGCCGCCGGCGAGGAAAAGCGGACGCGCACACGCGCGCACCATTCCGTAATAGCGCGTGACAAGAAGCTCTTCTGCTTCCCTGTCGCCCGCGGCGGCCATGGCGCACAGCTGCTCATCCGTGCAGGCTGCAAGCTCTTTATGATGGCTCTCACTCTGATGATACTGCATGTATTATACCTTCTGTGCTCAGGTTTTGTCAAGTATTTACGAAAATTCAGTATTAGCGCTAACGATTTTACAGCATTTTTATCACATTGACCAAATTCTCGGCCGCAAGAAGGGCGATTTGTTCTGTTTTTGCCTCAACCATGACGCGGATGAGCGCTTCCGTGCCGCTCGGGCGGACGAGCACGCGTCCCTCGCCGGAGAGCTTCCCCTCCTCCTCCGCGATGGCCGCGGAGAGTGCATCGGATGCCATGATGGCATCCTTGACGCCGCGTTCATGCGAAACGGCGACGTTGAGCAACACCTGCGGATACTGCGGGCAGACGGACGCAAGCTCAGAGGCCTTCTTCCCGCTGCGCGCGAGCACGTCGAGGAACTGAAGCGCCGTCAGCTGACCGTCGCCGGTCGTGGCGTAGTCGGTGAAGATCGTGTGGCCCGACTGCTCGCCGCCAAGCTTGTAGCCGCACTCATTCATCTTTTCGAGCACGTTGCGGTCGCCCACGCTCGTGCAGACGAGGCCGACGCCGTTTTCGCGGCAGAACTCGTGAAGGCCGAGGTTCGACATCACCGTCGCAACGATCGTGCCGCCCGAGAGCTTCCCGCGGCGCTTCATGTCCGAGCCGCAGACGGCAAGCACCTTGTCGCCGTCGATAACGCCGCCCTGCTCGTCGACGAGCAGACAGCGGTCCGCGTCGCCATCGAACGCGACGCCGATGTCATAGCCGCCCGCGACGACCTTTTGTGCAAGGTCGTCGAGATGCGTCGAACCGCAGTGGTCGTTGATGTTCACGCCGTCCGGCTCGCGGTGGATGAAGTCACAGAAGCAGCGGAAGCGGCCAAAGAGCTCCGGTGCCGTCGCGGACGACGCGCCGTTCGAGCAATCGACCAGCACGCGCAGGCCGGACAGGTCTCCTTCGATCGTGCCAGCAAGATGGTCGATGTACGCCTCGCGCGACTGCCGCAGACCGTGGCGCAGGACGCCGATCTCGCCGTGCGTCGCGGCGGGATAGATGTCGGTGAGAATTTTTTCTTCGACCTGCTCTTCGATCGCGTCGGGCAGCTTGTAGCCCTTTTCGTTGAAGACCTTAATGCCGTTGTGCTCGTAGGGGTTGTGCGAGGCGGAGATCACGATGCCCGCATCCGCGCCTTTGAGCACGGTCAGGTACGCGACCGCCGGAGTCGGCAGCACACCGAACGGCATCACGTCGCCGCCGACGGAGCAGATACCCGCGATCAGCGCACTTTCGAGCATATCGGACGAAATGCGCGTGTCCTTGCCGATGGTGATGACCGGCTTTCTGCCCTTTTCTTCCTTCAAAACGGCCGCGATAGCCTTGCCCGTACGGAACGCAAGATCAGCCGTGAGATTTTCTCCCACAACGCCGCGAATGCCGTCGGTGCCAAACAGTTTTCCCATGATTTTGATTCCTCTTCTCAAAAAGATTTGAAGTTTTGCCGTAAAGTAGTTTGCATTTATAGACTAAGCTGTTCCGGCACTTCGTCCATGCTCTTCGGCACGGAGAGGCCTAAGTGCTCATATGCCTTGCGCGTGACGCAGCGCCCGCGAGGCGTGCGCTGCAAAAAGCCGAGCTGCATGAGATACGGCTCGTAAACGTCCAGCAGCGTGACGGCTTCCTCGCCGATGGTCGCCGCCAGCGTCTCGATGCCGACGGGGCCGCCGCCGTAGTTTTCGATGATGGCGTGCATCATCCGGTGGTCGATGGGGTCTAATCCGAGGTCGTCGATCTCGAGCGCGCGGAGCGCTTCGTCCGCGACCTCCTTCGTGATGACGCCGTCGGCCCGCACATCCGCAAAGTCGCGCACGCGGCGCAGCATGCGGTTCGCGATACGCGGCGTGCCGCGCGAGCGGCGCGCGATCTCGAGCGCACCCGTCGGGTCGATGTCGACATTCAGGATGCTCGCCGAGCGCGTGACGATTTTCGAAAGCTCCTGCGGCGTGTAAAGCTCCAGGCGCAGCGTGACGCCGAAGCGGTCACGCAGCGGCGCGGACAGCTGGCCCGCGCGCGTCGTCGCACCGATGAGCGTGAAGTGCGGCAGATCGAGGCGGATGGAGTTCGCGCTCGGGCCCTTGCCGACGATGATGTCGATGGCGTAGTCCTCCATCGCGGGGTACAGGATCTCCTCCACGCTGCGGTTCAGGCGGTGGATCTCGTCGACGAACAGGATGTCCCCCTCGCTCAGATTCGTCAAAAGCGCCGCAAGGTCGCCCGCCTTTTCAATGGCGGGGCCGGACGTGATGCGGATGTTCACTCCCATTTCCTGGGCAATAATGCCCGCGAGCGTCGTCTTGCCGAGGCCCGGAGGGCCGTGCAGCAGCACATGGTCGAGCGATTCGCCGCGCTTTTTCGCCGCCGCGATGAAGACGGCAAGGTTGCCCTTCGCCTTCTCCTGCCCGATGTATTCCGAGAGCGTCTTCGGGCGCAGCGAGCCCTCCTGCGCGTCCTCACTCAGGAAAGTCTTGGCCACGATAGGCTCTTCATAAATATCGGTTCCAAAATCAATGCTCAAAAGCTCACCCTCACTTTCGCTTCGTCAAAAGTCCTGCGGACTTTCGACGAGATGGGGATATCGCGCCGCTCTGTGCCTCGATGAGCCGCTGAAAGCGGCTCATTCGACACTCGCTCTGCGCGAAGTGTGATTTGCCACGCGCATGTCGCGGCAAATCACGATCAAAGTTGATTTGCGCCGTGCGCGGCGCAAATTCTGTCATTGAAGTTACTTTACCATTTTTTTCAGGCTCTGGCGCACGATCTCTTCAAGCGGTAAGTTTTCCACGTCCACGCCCTTCATCGCGACCGCGATGTCCTGCTGCGTGTAGCCGAGCACCGCGAGCGCGGCGGCGGCCTCGACGGCCTTGCTCTTCTCACCCGCAACGATGCCGGGGGCGGTCGGCATACCGATCTCCTGCTGCTCCTTGGTGAGCTTGTCCTTGAGCTCTAAGATGATGCGCTGGGCGATCTTCTTGCCGATGCCCGGCGCGGCGATGAGCGCCTTTTCATCGCCCGTGATGACGGCCATTGCAAGCCCCTGCGGCGTGCAGACCGAAAGTATCGCGAGCGCCGCCTTCGGCCCCACGCCCGAGACGCCGATGAGCTGCTTGAAGCTCCCGAGCTCACCCTGCGTGGCAAAACCGTAAAGGTCAAAGATCCCCTCACCCACGTGCAAATAGGTGTAAAGCTTGCTTGCTTTACCCACTTGCAGCTGTGAGATCGTCGTGCTGGTGGTTTTGCAGGCATAGCCCACGCCGCCGCAGTCGATCACGGCGAGGTACGGCTCCACATGCGCGACCGTTCCGCTGACATAATAAAACATAAACTGCCTCTCTCCTGCTTAAATGGTCTGCTTGACGTCGTTCCCGCCCACGCGGCTCAGGAGCGATGTGGCGCTGCGCGCGTGGCAGATGGCAATGGCCAGCGCGTCGGCAGCATCGTCGGGCCGCGGCACGGCCTTGAGCTTTAAGAGCCGCTTGACCATGTCCATGACCTGTTTCTTTTCAGCAAGGCCATAGCCGACGACGGCCTGCTTGACCTGCATGGGTGTGTATTCGTAGAGCGGCACGCCGCTCTTTTCCGCGGTACACAGAATGATGCCGCGGCCGTGCGCCACGGCGATGCCGGTCGTGATGTTGTTCGAAAAGAACAGTTCTTCGACCGCGATGGCATCGGGCTTTAACTGCGCGATGAGCGCTTCCATGTCCTGCTCGATCTGCACAAGGCGGCGCGCCAGCGGCAGTCCCGCGGGCGTGGTGATCGCGCCGTAATTCAATAGCTGCGTTCTGCCGCGGTCCGCTTCGATCAGGCCAAAGCCCACGATGGCGATGCCCGGATCGATGCCGAGTATCCGCATGCGCATCACCTCCCACGATACTTATTTAGAAATTATATCAAACAACTGTCCGAAATGCAACGAGAAATCACAGCATGAAAAAGGCCGCTCTCTGAGCGGCCTTTCAATTTTCTCTTTATGCCCGCGGATGCGCCTTCTGATAGACGTCCTTGAGGTGCTTTTTCACAACATGCGTGTAGATCTGCGTCGAGGAAATGTCTGCGTGGCCCAGCATCTCCTGAATAGAGCGCAGGTCGGCACCGTTTTCGAGCAGGTGCACGGCAAACGAGTGGCGCAGCGTATGCGGCGTGATGTCCTTTGAGATGCCGGCGGTCTCCTGATAGTGCTTGACGATCTTCCAGAATCCCTGGCGGCTCATGCGCTCGCCGTTCATGTTGACGAACAGCGCCGTTTCCTCCGGATCAGCCAAAAGCTGCGGACGCACCTCCTTCATGTAGTGCGAAAGTGCCTTGACGGCGGCGGGATAGAGCGGGATGATACGCTCTTTGCCCTTGCTCTGCGCGCGGATGAAGCTCGCGCTCAGGCTCACGTCCTCTTCATTGAGCGAAATGAGCTCGGAGACGCGGATGCCCGTGGCGTACAGCAGTTCGAGCATCGCGTGGTCGCGGTAGCCCTTAGCGTCCACGCACTGGGGCTGGTCAAGGAAGAGCTCGACCTCTTTGCCCGTGAGGATCTCGGGGAACTTGTGCTCCACCTTCACCGCGGCAACGCCCTTGGCCGGGTTCGCGCTGACCTCTCCGCTCATCTGGAGGTAGGTGTAGAGCGACTTGATCGACGCGATGGAGCGCGTGATCGTCGCGGCGGACTTGCCCTTGCCGCCCATCCAGGCGACATAGCCGCTGATGACCTCCTGCGTCACCTGCGGCAGCGGCATGGGGTGGAACTCGTCCAAATACACGGCGAACTGGTGCAGATCGCGCATATAGGAGCTGAGCGTATTCTGGGAGGCATGCTTTTCCACGGTCAGATATCCTTCATATTGTGACAACAGATCTGCCACGGCAGCCCCTCCTTCCCAAAGTCTCACGATGCCGCAAGCAGCAGAAACTGCGGCACGAGCCACAGCTCCAGCAGCGCTGCAACAAACAAACACACACAACAAATGCCAAAGCGGTACCAGTACGCGCTCCCGTAGCTGACTGCGCGTCCCCGTCCCCCGCCGCCAAGCGAAAGCGACAGCAGCGCGCGGGACTTGTCAAGCGACGCGTTCCCGAGCAGCAGCGTGCACGGCAGCACCGCCAGAAGCCGGATGCCGAACAGCGCCAGCAGCAGCGGAAAGCTCCCCCGCCCGAGCGAGAGCGCAAAGCAGAACAGCGAGTACGATAGAAGAAACCCCTGGCACGCACACACGAGCGGTACCGCCACAATGCCGATGGACGCAAAGCCCAGCAAAAACACGATACCCGGCGCGCGGAAATAGCACAACAGCGTTTCGCCCAGCGCCCTTACCGAAAACGGCCTGTTCACGCCGCCCGATAAAAACGCGTCGAAATACTGTTTCAGCTCGCCGCCCGCGCTCTGCACCGACCGGAGCGCAAACACGTACCCAAGGATCACACCCAACACAATAAACGCCGATAACACCAGCATCGGCACAGGCACGCGCTGCGGCAGCGCGCCGCGGCGGTCTCTTCTGTTCGTTCGACTCAGCAAGTATGTCACCCCTCGTGAAGGGAAGCGGCATTCTGCCCGCGGAGCAAAACGATAGAACGTACCTATAAATATAGGCCGTTTGCACTCTTTTCGCAAGCGGAATTGCCAACTTTTCCCATTTTTGTTAATTATGTCAAAATATTATGTAAAGTGTATTATGTAGACTATTGAAACAAATTGAAAAAGCGGTGGCATTTTACCAAGATATGGGGTGGTTTTCGTACACGTTCCCCATATCTGGAAGCAGTTCTCCGCTTCACCACCCAAGTCAGAAAAAGTCATATTTTCCCGTCGCTCTTGCTCCATTTGTGCAAGTTGTTACAGCTTTTCGCGCCGCATTTCCTCCACCGCCGATCAAAAACGTGTGAATACGCCTATTGCTTTATGTTCACCTGCGCTTGCGGCGAGCGCGCGCCTTGGCGCCTCTCCCCTTTTTCCCGTTTCTTTGTAGTAGGAGCGGCGCCACCGCGCCGTTCGCCATCTCCTCGCTGATCGCACCGCGCAGTATCAGCGCCGATGCCAGCATCAAAAGCACCAGCTCCGTGCCGCAGCACACAAGCGTACCCAGCGCGCATTTTTTCGCGTACCACGCGGTGTTCACCGTCTTTTCCACGCAAAAACCTCCCCTGCATTCGCCTACATGAGCGTATGTCAGGGGAGGTTTGTTTATGCTATGCAGTTGTCGATCTTACTTGATCTCAGGATCGTAAGAGGGCTTATCCTCGGACTTTTCAGTCTTTTCCGCCTTATCCTCGACCGGCAGAGCCACCGTCTTGGCCTCTTCCTCGGTCTGAGGCTTTTCCTCAGCCTTCTTCTCCGCCTTGTCAGCCTTCTTGGCCTTGGGCGCAGCCGCCTGCTCCATCGACTCCGCAGACTGGATGCCCCACTTGGCAACCTCGATGCGGACGCGGTCCTCAGAGGTCTCGAACACGACCGTCGCGTCGTTCACCTGAACGATGCGGCCGACCAGACCGCCGATGGTGGTGATGCGCTCGCCCTTCTTGAGGCTGTTGCGCATGTTTTCTGCCTGCTTTTTGCGCTTGTTTTCCGGACGAATGATGAGGAAGTAAAACACCGCGATCATTGCGACCAGTAAAATCATGCTATCCATAGTACAGTTGTTCCTTTCAACACAAAGATATTATTATTATAGCGGATATTCCCCCATTGTGCAAGGGGTTTCTTCGCGAGATCAGACTCTTTCCGAAAGCTTTCCGCTGTACGCCTCGCGGAAGGCCTCAAATTCTCCCGCGTCGAGCGCGTCACGGATGCGCTGCGTCAGCTTGTTGTAGAAATACAGATTGTGCATCACCGCAAGGCGCAGGGCCAGGATCTCCTCCGCCTTAAAGAGGTGGCGCAGGTACGCACGTGAGAAATTCCGGCACGTCGGGCAGTCGCACTGCTCGTCGATCGGCTGCTCGTCGAGCTTGTACTTCTCGTTTTTGAGGTTGATCGAGCCGCTCCACGTGAAGAGCTTGCCATGGCGTGCGTTGCGCGCCGGCATCACACAGTCAAAAAAGTCCACGCCGCGCGCCACGCCCTCGATGATGTTCGACGGCGTACCGACGCCCATGAGATAGCGCGGCTTATCCTGCGGCATATAGGGCTCGACCGCGTCGATGATGTCGTACATTGTCTGCGTCGGCTCGCCGACCGCGAGGCCGCCGATGGCGTAGCCGTCACAGTCGAGCTTTGCGATCTCTTTCATGTGCCAGATGCGAAGATCTTCGAACGTCGCACCCTGATTGATGCCAAATAACATCTGCTGCGGGTTGACCGTATCTGACAAGGCATTCAGCTTGTCATGCTCGATCTTGCAGCGCTCCAGCCAGCGCAGCGTGCGCTCGCAGGATGCCTTCGCGTACTCGTAGCGTGCCGGGTTTTCCACGCACTCGTCGAAGGCCATCGCAATGTCGCTGCCGAGATTCGACTGAATGCGCATGCTCTCCTCCGGCCCCATGAAGATGCGCCGGCCGTCGAGGTGCGAGGCGAATGTCACGCCCTCTTCTTTGATTTTGCGCAGGCCCGCAAGGGAAAATACTTGAAACCCGCCGCTGTCGGTCAGGATAGGGCCGTCCCAGTGCATAAACTTGTGGAGGCCGCCCATTTGGCGCACCACATCGTCGCCGGGGCGCAGATGCAGGTGGTACGTGTTGGAAAGCTCGATCTGACAGCCGAGGTCTTTTAAGTCCAGCGCGCTCACGCCGCCCTTAATGGCCGCCTGCGTGCCGACGTTCATAAAAACCGGCGTCTGCACTTCCCCGCCGTGCGCGCATTTGAACTTACCGCGCCGAGCCTTGCCCTCGTATTTAATCACTTTGAACATAGTCTTCCCCCGTTTCAGGAAACGAACATAGCGTCGCCAAAACTAAAAAATCTATAACGTTCTTTTACCGCCTCTTCGTAGGCATGCAGTACGTGCTCGCGGCCCGCGAGCGCCGAGACCAGCATGATGAGCGTGGACTGCGGCAGGTGGAAATTCGTCACGAGTGCATCCATCACCTTGAAGCGGTAGCCCGGGTAGATGTAGATGCTCGTCCAGCCTGCGGACGGCTCCATGTGTCCGTCCTCCTGCGCCCAGCTCTCGAGCGTGCGGCACGACGTTGTACCGACGCAGATCACACGTCCGCCGCGTGCCTTCGTCTCGTTGATAAGCGTCGCCGTCTCAGGCGGGATAACGCAGTATTCGCTGTGCATATCGTGCTGCTCGATGTCGTCCTCCTTGACAGGACGGAACGTACCGAGGCCGACATGCAGCGTCACATAGCCGATGTTCACGCCCTTTGCCTGAATTTTTTCCAGCAGCTCCGGCGTGAAGTGCAGGCCCGCCGTCGGCGCGGCGGCGCTGCCGTTGACCTTGGAATAGACGGTCTGGTAGCGCTCCTGATCCTGCAATTCCTCCTTGATGTAAGGCGGCAGCGGCATCTTGCCAAGGTGTTCGAGCACCTCGAGGAAAATACCCTCAAAGTCGAATTTCACCATGCGGTTGCCGTCAGGTAACACGTCAACGACCTCCGCTTTGAGCTCGCCGTTGCCGAACTGCATCTTTGTGCCCTTGCGCAGGTGCTTGCCCGGCCGCACGATGCACTCCCATGTTTTGTCGCCGCGGTCGATGAGCAGAAGCACCTCGCACGCGCCGCCGCCCGGTAGGCGCTGGCCCAAAAGGCGCGCCGGCAGCACGCGGGAATTGTTCAAGATCAGGCAGTCGCCGGGGTTCAAAAAGTCCGGCAGCTCATAAAAATGGTGGTGTGAGAGCTCACCCGTCTCCTTGTCAAGGCACATCAGGCGCGATTCGTCGCGCTTTTCGAGCGGCGTCTGCGCGATCAGCTCCTCGGGCAGGTAATAATCAAAATCTTTTGTCTTCATGTTGTTTCTCTTCCCTTATCGGATGCTGACATCCGTGTAGTAAAACTGCAGAATATCGCGGTAGGAATAGCCGAGGTTTGCCATCGAGTACGCCCCCCACTGGCTCATGCCGACATTATGCCCGTAACCGCTGCCGGAGATCACAAAGCTGCCGCTGCCGGACGATGTCGTCGTCCGCTGCACAAGCTGCGATGTGCCGCTCGACGTGATGACGTACACGTTGCCGGACAGCGCCGAGTTCTTCCCGCTGCTGTCGATCGCGCTCATAGAGCCGAGCGCGACGCTTTCGCCCGTGTCATTCACACTGTAAATATTTTCGCCCGTACCGCCGCCGATCGTAAAGCGCTGGCTGCGCAGATTCAGCAGCGTCCGGCATGCCTCGCGCGAAACGGTCTTGCTGCCGCTCGTACCGGTAAAGGTGACGGAATAGACGTTACCTGTGTCGGTATAGGCCGAGACATAGGCGTTTTTCACCGTGCCGATGCCATAGCCGCGGTTGTTGAGAAGCGTTGTGAGTTCCGACGCGGTAAACGTCGTCGACCAGTTGTACCGTGGGATGATCGAGGCGATCTTGCCCTCATAGGGGTCGATCTTGCCTTTGAGATAGCCGACGTCATTGCCCCAGACGTTCAGGCTGTCCTCGCTCGCGCCGCCGTTGCTTGAATAATACACAGCCTCCTGCACGAGTCTTCCGCTGTAGTAGAGGAACTCCCCCGCCGTCTGGTCGACCGCAGCATCGGAATTCGCACCGCTCGCCGCCGTGCCCTGATAGACCTGACAGTGCGTCGTCGCGCAGATGTCAAAGCCCTGCGCGCGATGCTTCGTCTGACAGACCGCGTAGGTGCGCGCACAGACCGCCTGCGCCTTGAGCGCCTCGACCGGCCAGTCCTTGCTCATTTCCCAGGGAATGACGCATTTGACATAGTCCTCGAGATCCACCACGTTGATGACATTGATGTTCCCGCCGCTCACGCGCTGGTATTCAAAGCCGCCGTAGTAGCGGTAGCCGCGGAACCATGTGACAGTCTTTTCACGCGTCTCGATCGGCAGGATGCCGAGGTCCTCGCTCCCACCGCAGTCGAATTCAAAGAGGATCGTATCCGTTCCCGTCACGATGACCGTCACACCCGTGCTGCTGCCGCCGACGGCAGTGCCGCCGTATTGGGCTGCCGCGGACCGCGCCGCACTCAGGCTCGTGTAGCTGCCAGCGCGCGCATAGAACGCGCCATCCTCGTAGGCAGCAAAGCCGCCGCTGTACTGCGCCGCTGTGCGCGACGCGTCGCCGTAATCGTAAAACGTGCCGGAAAGCTGCACATGATAGGTCGTATCCGTCGTCACCGTGATCTTTTCATACAACTGCGGCAACGCGCCCAGCTCTTCAAAGCTGCCGTCCGCGTCAAAATACCCCAGTGCGTAGCCGCCGAAGGCCGAATAATTCTGAAGGTTCGCCGCGCTCATCGCGTCCGAGCCGTACTTGAGCCCCACGCGGAGCGTCTCACCGTCCGTTGCCTGCGCGAGCGTGCACAGTGAAAGGCACAGCAGACAGGAAAGCAGGAACGTTCTGCACCATTTTTTCATAGTATCCTCCACAGCCAGTTTTGCAGAAGCGATCGCTCTGCGCCCGGCTGAACATATCCATATGAATCGTATTTTACATTATACGACAGTTTCCCTCTGCTTTCAAGCAAAACTGTATCTCTTTTTGGCCGCCGCTCCCCCCCTACCGTTTTGGCGGTCAAGCGTCATGGAAAGGAGTCCTTTATGAAACCCTGCGTCTTTACCGGCAGCGCCGTCGCTATCGTCACACCGTTTTGCGGCGACGGTGTCGATCTTGAAGCCTTCGACCGTCTCATCGAGCGCCAGATTCAAGGCGGCACCGACGCCATCGTCGTCTGCGGCACAACCGGCGAGGCCGCGACGCTGAGCTACAATGAGCGCATGGCGCTCATTGAGCGCTGCGTGCGCACCGTCGACCGCCGCGTGCCCGTCATCGCGGGCAGCGGCACAAACAGCACCGCGTCCTCCATTGCGCTCTCCAAAGCCGCGCAAAGCGCGGGCGTCGACGCGCTGCTCACCGTCACGTCGTACTACAACAAAGCCTCGCAGAGCGGTCTTGTGCAGCATTTCTCCGCCATTGCGGACGCGGTCGACATTCCGGTCATCCTCTACAACGTTCCCTCCCGCACAGGCGTCGGCTGCACGGCGCAGACCTATCAAGCGCTTGCCAAGCATCCGAACATTGCCGGTGTCAAGGAGGCGAGCGATGACTTCGACCTCATTCAGGACACCCTCAACCTCTGCCCGCCGGACTTCACCGTCTGGAGCGGCAACGACGGCTCCACCGCCGCCATCATGGCTCTTGGCGGCAAGGGCGTCATCTCCGTCGCCGCAAATGTCGTCCCACGCGAAATGCACGAGCTGACACAGCTCTGCCTGAAAAACCGTTTCTTAGAGGCAGGTGCGCTCCAGCTCAAGCTGCACGAGCTGATCCGTGCGCTGTTTTGCGAGGTCAACCCCATCCCCGTCAAGGCCGCCATGGAGCTCTTGGGCCTGTGCAGCGGCGAATTGCGGCTGCCGCTGTGCCGCATTTCCGAGCGTCATTTGGAACAGCTCTCCAGTGCGCTAAAGCCGTTCCGAGCCTCGGTATAAGTGATTCTTATTTCTCGTTTATGCAATATTCATCGTGTATTCATTTTGTATTCACGTAACATTCATTGCGGCATTCATCAAATGTTTACTGTATTCATTCCACCGTTTTGCTTTGTGCATTCAGTCAAAAAGCAGGACTCTGCGCTGAAAACGCGCAGAGCCCTGTTTCACTTTTTCGTTTACGTTTTGTAATCAGCCTTGCTTACACCTTCACGCGGTGGAAGACCTTCTTACCCTTGCGGACGATGACGCCCTCGCCCTCGAATCGCTCACGCGCAAGGCTCTCGTCGATGGAGGCGACCTTCACATCATCGATCGTCACACCGCCCTGCTGGACCAAACGGCGCGCCTCACCGCGGGACGGGCACAGGCCAGTCGCGACCAGCATCGAAAGAACATTGATGTTGCCGTTTTCAAAGTCGGCATCCGTCAGCGTGCTCGTCGGCATGTTGGCGTTATTGCCGCCCGCGCCGAAGAGCGCCTTGGCAGACTCCTCCGCCTTCTTGGCCTCCTCTTCCCCGTGGACGAGTGCGGTGAGCTCGTAGGCGAGGATCTCCTTCGCGCGGTTGAGCTGGCTGCCCTCCCACTTATCCATCTCGTCGATCTGCTCGAGCGGCAGGAATGTGAGCATACGGATGCACTTCAAAACATCCTGATCGCCCACGTTGCGCCAGTACTGGTAGAAGTCGTAGGGCGTGGTCTTGTTCGGGTCGAGCCACACCGCGCCGCTCGCGGTCTTGCCCATCTTCTTGCCCTCGGAATTAAGAAGCAGCGTGATCGTCATCGCCTGCGCGTCCTTGCCGAGCTTGCGGCGAATGAGCTCCGTGCCGCCGAGCATGTTGGACCACTGGTCGTCGCCGCCGAACTGCATGTTGCAGCCGTACTCCTGGAACATGTGGTAGAAGTCGTAGGACTGCATGATCATGTAGTTGAATTCCAGGAACGAAAGGCCCTTTTCCATGCGCTGCTCATAGCACTTGGCGCGCAGCATGTTGTTCACAGAGAAGCACGCGCCCACCTCGCGCAGCAGCTCGATGTAGTTGAGCTTCATCAGCCAGTCGGCGTTGTTGAGCATCATGGCCTTGCCCTCGCCGAAGTCGATAAAGCGCTCCATCTGGCGCTTGAAACATTCGGCATTGTGGTCGATGTCGGCCTTGGTGAGCATCTTGCGCATATCGTTGCGACCCGAGGGGTCTCCGATCATGGTCGTGCCGCCGCCGATGAGCGCAATGGGCTTGTTGCCCGCCATCTGGAGTCTTTTCATCAGGCACAGTGCCATGAAGTGGCCGACGTGCAGGCTATCCGCCGTGCAGTCGAAGCCGATGTAGAACGTCGCCTTGCCGTTGTTGACGAGGTCGCGGATCTGCTCCTCGTCCGTCACCTGCGCGATCAGGCCGCGCGCTTTGAGCTCTTCATAAATTCCCATTTGTTGATTCCTCCTGTATTTCTATTTTACTTCATTTCGGACATTTTGAGACGCTTTCGGATAGCAAAAAACGCCCTCTGTCCGTTTGGACAGAGGGCGAACAAATTCGCGGTACCACCTCTGGTTCGCCGTTTTCTCACAAAAACGGCCTCACGGAGTGCCGACACACTCCCGCGCGATAACGGGCGCTCCCGGGGCGCGCCTACTGGAAAACTTTCGTTCGGGCGCCGGCTCCGCGGTGTATTTCGGCACGTTTCCTCTCCTTCTTGCACCGGCCGAAGGCTCTCTGCGCAGGAAATCGCTGCTTACTTCTCCGCTTCATCACCGTAAACGCGGATATTGTAACGTAAAGAATCGGTCTTGTCAAGTATCAAGTATTCTGCGGATTGTAATACATCACGAGCTTGCACAGCCCGTCGCACAGGAGCGACAGGTTCTCCTCGTCAATTCCCGTCGCTTTCCGCGGCAGGATACAGCGGCCAAAGCCCTTGACCTTTTTGCATGCGCAGATGACCGTGCCGCCCGTGAACGCGCGGTTGTCCGAGGGATAGTGAACAAGTCCGTCGGTCTTCAAAAAGCAGGTCTTCCTCTCGCTGTTGCTGAACTGCTCAAGGATCGTGTCGAGCAGCTTGTCGTTCCAGCGGCTCGCCTTGCCCGGCAAAATCAGCAACTCATCGCCCTCACCCACGCAGTCGAGCACGACGACGCTCTTCTTTTTGAGCTCGGGGTGCGCGTGGATCAGGCGCTTGGCGCCTTTGCTCCCCTGTGTGCCGCCGTCAAGGAACAGGAAGCACACCTCGCCGCGGTAGCGCGGCGTCAGCGCCTTTGCGGCCTCGAGCAGTGCGATGACGCCGGAGGTGTTGGCATTTTTGTTGTTCATTTCGCTCTTGCCATATTTGGGGTAAAAGAGCCCAACAACCAGCAGCAGTAAAAAGAGCGGCAGCGTCATATTCGGCATGTTGAGCGCGAACGTCACGCCGAACGAAATAAGGAAGCTCACCGCCAGCGCCAGCAGAGGCATCAGCGCCTCGTAGAGCATGTACGTCGCCGGTCGCGTCGGGCAAATGAGCGGCGGCAGGACCTCGCGCACGCCGGTGTCGTAGTGCGCCGCGAGAACGATCTTTGCCTTCTCGATGTCGCCGACGACCACATTCGTCACATTGCCGCCCGCCGAGAGCGCCGACGTCCCGCTCTCGAGCTTCGGCGAATAGCCGAGCTCCTTGAGTGTGTAGACAAGCCAGGTGCGGAAGTCCACTTTTTCTTTCTCCTTGCGCCGCACCGGAAAATCCCGCTCGATGCGCTCAGCAAATTCGTTCATCTAATGTTCCTTTCTTCGAAAAAGCGCCGCATCGCGGCGCTTTTTTCTGACATGTGATTTTGCTTTACAGTAGTTGATTTTTAAAGTTCTCCGCCGCGCAGAGCAGTTCCTCTGCTCCTAAGAGCATCGTCTCGCTCGGGTGGTCTCCCCCGCTTAGGCGGGCGATCTCGCCGCGGCGCGCCGCGCGGTCGAGCGCGACGACCTTTGTGAGCGTGCGGCCGTTTTCCTCGCCCTTTTCCACGCCGAAGTGCGTGTCGGCCATCGCCGCGAGCTGCGGCAGATGCGTCACGCACAGCACTTGCCGTGTGTGCGAGAGCTTGGCGAGCTTTTCCGCCACGCGCTGGGCAGCCCTGCCCGAAACGCCGGTGTCGACCTCGTCGAACACCATCGTCATCACGCTGTCCTGCTCGGCCAGCACGTTTTTGAGTGCCAGCATGATGCGCGACAGCTCGCCGCCGGACGCGATCTTCTGGATGGGGCGCAGCGCCTCGCCCACATTGGCGGACATCAAAAACGCCACGGCGTCCACACCGTCCTCGCCCATGTCCTTTTCCTGAAAGTCGATGGCAAAGCGGAGCTTCGGCATATCGAGCTCGCGCAGTTCCCGGGAAATACGCTCCTCAAGCTCCTTTGCCGCCGCGTGACGGCGGTCGGAGAGGGCCTGCGCCGCTTCGCGCGCAGCCTTTTCCTGCTTTTTGAGCGTCTGCTCGAGCTGCTGCGCACGGTCGTCTGCATACTCGATGCGGTCCAATTCCTCACGCGATTTTTCAAGATATGCAAGCATCTCCTCGACGCTTGAGCCGTACTTCTTTTTCAGCCGGTAAAGCTGGTCGCAGCGCGACTCCACGGCGTCGAGCTCCTGCGGAGAAAAGTCGTATTCATCCTTCTTATCGCGGATCGTTTCGGCAAGGTCATACGCTTCACAGCGCAGCGCTTCCAAGCGCTCCGAGAGCGTGATGAATTCATCGCCGAGGCTGCGGAGCGAACGCAGCGCATCCTCCGCCTCCTTGATAGCGGACACCGCGCCAAGGCCCTCGTCCCCACCGTTCAGGCAGGCGTCCGCCTCGGAGATGGCGGAAATGAACTTTTCGCCGTTGCGCAGAATATTGCGGCGGGCAAGGAGCGTCTCCTCCTCCCCCTCCTGCAAGTCCGCGCGCTCGAGCTCGCCGATCTGATGGTGCAGCATGTCGACACGGCGCGCTTTTTCGGCCTTGTCCATCTTGAGCGCGTCGATCGCGCGGCGCGTCTCTTTCATCGCGTCATAGCGCGCGCGATACGCTGCCAGCTCATTTTCCGCGCGGCCAAAGCGGTCGAGGTAGACAAGGTGCTGCTCTTCGTCGAGTAACTGCTGTCCGTCGTGCTGGCCGTGGATATTGAGCAAGCTCGCGCCGATACGCTTGAGCTGCGCGACCGTCACTGGCCGTCCGCCCACGCGGCAGACGTTTTTGCCGTCACCGTACAGCTCGCGCTGCAATAAAAGCGTTCCGTCCTCCTCCGGCGTAAAGCCGTTTTCGGCGAGCCCCGGCAAATCTGCCGGGACCGCGCTGAACGTCGCGCTGACAAACGCCTTCTCCGCGCCCGTGCGGATGAGCTCGCGCGACGTGCGCTGGCCGAGCACCGCGCCAAGCGCGTCGATCACGATGGATTTGCCCGCGCCGGTCTCGCCGGTGAGCGCGTTGAACCCGCGGCCGAACAGAATGTCCGCCCGCTCAATGATGGCGATATTTTCAATGTGCAAAAGCTCAAGCATCGCTCATTCTCCTGCAAAATTTTGTTCTTACTTGGTCTGGCGCTGTCTCTGCATGTCCTCGATCTCCGAGCAGAGCTCGGCGGCGGACTCGTTTTCGCGCATCACGATCAGCACCGTGTCGTCACCCGCGACGGTGCCGACCTTGGCAGAGATATCCATCCCGTCAAACGCCGCGCCGGCCGCGGGGCCGAGGCCCGCCATCGTCTTGATGAGCACCAGATTCTGCGCGCAGTCGACCGAAACGATGCTCTCGCGCAGGATGGTCTGCAGGCGGTCAGCCAGATTCAGGCGCATCTTCTGCGTCGAAACGGCGTAGCGGTAGGTGCCGTTGCCGGTCGGCTCCTTAATTAAGTGGAGCTGCTTGATATCGCGGGAGATGGTCGCCTGCGTGCAGGAGATCCCCTCCTTGCGCAGGCTGTCGATCAACTGCTCCTGCGTTTCGATCGCCGAAGCGGCAATGATCGCAAGGATCTTTTCCTGTCTTTCATTCTTCATTGCTGGTTCCTCCCATCAACATTTTCTTTTGTAAGATCTCGCAGAAACTGCGTTTGCTCAGTCGAACGAGCTTGGTGTCGAATTTCGAGCGGCGCACTTCAATACTGTCGCCGCTGCGCAGTGAGAATGCGCGCCCGCCGTCCACGCTCAAAAGGACGGGCTTGTAGCTGTTTTTTTCCGTCTGCACAGTGATGACCCGCTCGGGCGAGAGCACGTAGGCATTGGCATGCACGCTATGCGCGCAGATGGGCGAAACAATGAAGTTCCGTGCCGTCGGCTCGACCACAGGGCCACCCGCCGAGAGCGAGTAGGCCGTCGAGCCCGTCGGGCTCGCGACGATCACGCCGTCGCCCGCCACGTCCACGAGCTTTCCCTGCTCGGTGAAGATTTGCAGCCGGATCACGCGCGAGATATTGCCGCGCGCGATGAGCGCTTCGTTGAGCGCAAGGTTCGAGTAAATAACACGCCCGTCGCGCTGGACGCTCACATCGAGCATCATGTGGCTCTCGATCTCATACTTTCCGTCACACAGGTCGCGCAAGCGCAAAAGGTCTTTGCTCTCAAGCTCGGCCATGAAGCCGAGGCTGCCGAGGTTGACGCCCAGCACCGGAATGTCGCGGTGCGCGGCGGTTTTGGAAAGGTGCAGAATCGTACCGTCGCCGCCAAACGCGATGATCATGTCCGCACCGCGGATCTCCTGCTGAAGCGGCTCAATGTTGAGCCCGTAGCCCTCCGGCGGCTCCTGATTGCGAAACGGCAGGCACACGACATTCGGGCAGCCAACCTCGTCGAGCACGCGCTTGGCCTCCTTCGCGACGCGAAGCTGCGCGTCACGGTAGGGATTCGGGCATAAGATGACTTTTCTCAGCATCCCGCGCCCTCCTTCCCGTGGTCGAGCGCCGCGTGTGACTGCTCCACAAGGCCCTGGAGGTCAAACGTCTTCTCCACCCAATCGCCGCTTTCGAGATACCCGAGGTATTCGATGTTTCCCTCGGGTCCGCGAATAGGAGAAAATGTGATATCAAGCACTGTAAAGCCAGAATCCTTTGCATGTGTCAGGAAGTTTTCCAGCACCTCAAGGTGTACGTCCGGGTCGCGGACGACGCCCTTTTTCCCCACCTTTTCGCGTCCCGCCTCAAACTGGGGCTTGATGAGGCAGGCGACATGCCCGCCCGCTTTTAAGACACGGTGCACCGCAGGCAGGATCAATTTCAGCGAAATAAACGACACGTCGATGCTGGCAAAATCCAGCTCGTCAGGAATCTGGTCGCGGTCGAGATAGCGCGCGTTCGTGCGTTCCATGCACACAACGCGCTCGTCGGAGCGGAGCTTCCAATCGAGCTGTCCGTAGCCGACGTCGACGGCGTAGACCTTTGTCGCGCCGTTTTGCATCATACAGTCGGTAAAGCCGCCGGTCGAAGCGCCGATATCGGCACAGATACAGCCGTCCAGCTTGAGGCCGAACGTCGTCATCGCCTTTTCGAGCTTGAGGCCGCCGCGGCTCACATATCGGAGCGTGTTGCCGCGTACCTCGATCTGCGCGTCGTTCGGCACGGCGGTGCCCGCCTTATCCACGCGCTGCCCGTCCACAAAGACGAGCCCGCTCATGATCATCGCCTGCGCGCGCTGGCGGGTCTGTTCCAGCCCGCGTTCAACGAGCAGCACGTCCAGTCTTGTTTTATTGCTCATCGCAGCACCTCCGCAGCCTTTTTTGCCAGCGACTCCGCGTCCAGTCCGAACTCGCGGTACAGCTCCTCCACTGTTCCCTGCGCAGGAAACGCCTTGCCGAGGTTGCACAGCTCCAGCCGCTCGGGCGAAATTTTGTTCCAGCCCAGAATGGCCGCCATGCGCTGGCCCATGCAGCCGACGCCCGCGCACTCCTCGGCGACCAGCATCGCCTTTGTTTTGCCGATGACCTCGCGCATGTCGCGGTCATAGAGCGGCGAGATGGCGTTGATCTTTACAACGCGTGCCTCGATGCCCTGCTCGTGCAGGATTTCCGCCGCGTCGAGCACATTGTTGATCATCGTGCCGTAGGCGCAGAGGGTAATGTCCGCCCCCTCGCGCAGCACGACAAGGTTCTGCCGCCCGCTGTCTTCCTTATAATTTCCCTCGCCGCCGCGCGGATAGCGGATGGCGACCGGGCCAGTCATTTCAAAAAGCGCGCGGCGCAGCATGGCGCGCAGCTCCGCGAAGCTCGCGGGGCAGAGCACCGTCATATTCGGGATGCCGGATAAAAATACCGTGTCCATCACGCCGTGATGCGTCGCGCCGTCCGCACCGACCAGGCCCGCGCGGTCGACCGCAAAGACGACGTGCAGTCCGCTCAGCGCCACATCGTGCAGCAGCATGTCAAAGCTCCGCTGCAAAAACGTCGAATACACAGCCGCCACCGGAATCATCCCCTGCTTGGCCATGCCCGCCGCCATCGAGACGGCGTGCTCCTCCGCGA
>OMCS01000434.1_pt1 | contig 22196 bp, 27 predicted proteins | sample 1674241 | NCBI WGS metagenome assembly OMCS01 (sample SAMEA103958153, study PRJEB25191) | human gut metagenome
CTTCGGGACATTTCCCCCTGATAGGGGGAATCGGCCCCTGGAAGGGGAGCCTTTTTTACTCCTTCTGCATCAAGTGATACTCATACAGCAGCTTCGCCGCGGCCTCGCGGGTGATCGGCTGCTGCCAACCGAAGTTCCCCGCGCTGTCGCCGGTGAACACCCCGTTCTGCTTCGCCCATTCGGTCGCCTCCCGCGCCCAGTCCGAGGGCGCGTCGCCGGTGCCCTGCAGGCTGAGCAGTTCCTCCTTCGTCACTTCCATCACCTCCATCACCAGCCGTTTGAACCGGACCCACGCCGCCTCGTCGTCCACCCACATAGCCGGGCAGCGCTTGCTCACCACGTCGTAGTGCCGCAGCACGTTCCCGATCGGGATCTGATAGGTCCGCATGAGCGTTCTCGTGAGCAGCGCCGCATTCTCGACCACCGCGTCCTCCAGCCAGTACCGGCCGTTTTCATACCGGCAGCACATCTCGATGGAGATCGAGTTGCCGTTGTGGCAGCGCGGATGCTTCTGCCGGTAGACGCCAGCCGTGCCGACCGCCCAGGCCGTATCGCCGTCGTCCACCGACTGCAGCCAGCCGTTCCGGTCGACAAAATAATGCGCCGAGGCCCCGCGCGGGGACCGGAAATAGTTCAGATTCCCCGCGGCGGAGTCATTGCGTCCGGCCGTGTAGTGCAGAACGAGAAATTCGATGCGCTGCGTCCGTCCTCTGGTGTAATTACTCGGATGCGCCGTCGTCATGCTTCGCACCCGCCTCGCTGTGCAGCTTCTGCGCCTGGGTGCCGAAATAAAAGGCGATGACCGTCGTGTAGATCATCATGAAGTCCTGGCTGACCTCGCCCTTTACGGCCTGCCACGCAAAGACCGCCGTCAGCGCCAGCGTCACGATCGATTTGACCGTCAGCAGATTTTCAATGCGCTTCAAAACCTGTTCCATACCTCCCGAAGCTCCTTTCATGTCACGATCTCCCACCCGGCGATCTCCTGCGCGATGCGGTCGATGAATGAATTGCCGCGCAGCGCCTTGTAGGCCTTGTACTCATAGAGATAGTTCTCATATTCATACTGCCGGATGGTCTTTTCCTCCCTGTGCTTATAATATGTCGCCAGCATGTCCGCGCGCAGCATACATTTCTGCCCCTCGCGGATGGCGCTCATCCCGAACAGCCGCTCCCGCACCGGCTTCGCCAGCAGCACCAGCAGCGTTACGATCGACCCCAGCCCGCTGCACACACTGACCAGCGCAGAAAACGCCGTCATCTGCTCCGCACTCATCGCAGCGCATCCTCCGCCGCCTCGATGAGCGCCGCCAGCTCCGGGATGAGGCCCGCCAGCGTCTTCTTTGCCGCCGCGCCGAGCGCCGCATAGCCCTCCGTCAGCTTCCGCAGCGCCGGCAGCAGCGCCGCCAGCTTGTCCGACGCGCGCACGTCCAGCCCCTCGAGCCGGGTTCTGATCTGCGCGAGCAGCTTTTCTTCCAGTTTCGTCATGCCAGTGCCTCCCCGATCTGCCGCAGTGCCTCTTCGAGCTGCGTGTATTTGCCCATCTTGACCGTCAGCGTCCCGTCGCGGTGATCCGTGATCGGGCCCGCGACGCAGTAGTCGGCATTGTCCCATTCCTGCACGGTCTCGGTCCCGCCGCCGTCCGTGCCGTCCGGCACCGTCTCCCGCTGGACGATCGACCAGCCAAGGCCGTCCGTAAACAGCTGCGCGGCCTGCGCGTGCGTCATCGTCAGCGTAATGGACTTGGACGCCCGCCCGTCCCAGTCGCGGTCGATCAGCCTTCCGCTGATGTATGCCGGATATTCATTCTCCTGTACCTTCAGATAGATCATTGCCTCTCCCTGTCTCTCCTTTCCTTAAAAGCACCATGCCGCCGCGATACCGTCCACCTCGGACGCGACGCTCCAGTCCGCTTCACCGCTCCATCCAGTTCTGTCAAAGCAGGTAGTGCTGTTGAGTCTCGGCGAGCGCAAATACCATGCACGGTTTTTCTTCCGGTTGGCCGCCGTCTTGTAATACGCGTACTGCGTGCCCTCGCCTGGATAGGAGAATGTCCGTGTGCCCTGTACCTCGATCTCCGACAGCAGGAACAGCGTGTCCTCCGTCGTGTCGATGGCCGAGCTCGCGCCGCCTGCCGTGGTCTTCTTTGTCACGGCCTTCAGCGCGGCCACGACCTCTGCTGGCATTTTCGACTTTATTATCTTGAAACCACCAGTCGTCCGCAGCAGACAGTCTGCCCAGCCCCCAGTGTTGCTACCAGAGTTATTCATCTTGTACTCTGTCGCATAGCACGTGTGCATCTGGAACGTCAGCGGAGCCTTACCCGAGCCGTCGGCATAATCGTCGTGGTTCTTGCCGATGATGTCGATCTGATAGTTTTTCTTCCCGAACGCCATCATACAGCTGTCCCCGACGTTCCATGTGTCCGGCACCTGCTTGTTCTGGCAGGCGGCGATGATCGTCCGCCAGCTGTTTTTGGAAAAGTCCGCATCCAGCCCGCCAAAGCCGATCGCGTAGGCCGTGCCGTCCACCAGCGTCCGGCCTGCCGTCCGGCTGCGGGCCGTGCCGTCAATGAGATCCGTGCCGCCCGTGACCGTATAGCCCGTGCCGCCGATCAGCGTCCTGTGCGCCATCTCCCCGCCTCCCTACTCATACTGCCAGGCGATCGCGCCGTTGACCGTCGGCGTCGTCTCCTGCGCGAACAGCGCCTCGCCGCGGGCCATGTAGGTCGTGTAGGCCGTGTCGGCGACGTGGACGTCCGTGCTCCGGTTCAGCCGCGCCGTAAGGTCCGCGGGCGTCGCATACGTCCCCGCCAGGCTGACCGCGCCGGTCTGCCCGTCGACCGAGCTGACCGGCACGCTGACCTGCGCCGCAGCCGCCGCAGCCAGCTCCTGCTTGTCCGCCTCGGTAAAATAATCCGTCCCCTTCACCGGCGCCGCGCCCGCGGGCCCCTGCGGGCCGGTCTCGCCCTGTGGGCCTTTCTCGCCCTGCGGACCAGTCGGACCCTGCGGGCCCGTCTCACCCTGTGGGCCCGTTGGGCCCTGCGGGCCGGTCTCGCCGGGGTCGCCCTTTGCGCCGTCTGCGCCGGGCTCACCCTTGTCGCCCTTTTCGCCGCGGGCGGGCTTGCCGGTGTCGGTCTCGCCCAGATACCAGTTGCCGTTCGCGCCGATCACCGGCGTTACACCGTCGACGCCGTCGACGCCGTCCGCGCCCTTCGCGCCCTGCAGCGGCCCGTTGTTGACCCACGCGCCCACCGCGCCGTCATAAATGTAAATGTCATACGGCGCTGCCGCGCCCACGCCGTAGGCGTCTCCCGCCTCCGGCGCATCGACGCCCGCCGCCAGCGCCTCCGCCGTGGCGAAAAAGCCCCGGATCGTGAAGCCCGCGCCGGTCTGCCCCGTCTCGCCCTGCGGGCCGGGGTCGCCCTTCGGCCCCGGTTCTCCCTGCGGGCCTGCAGGTCCGGCCGGACCCGCGGGGCCTGCCGGTCCCTGCGCACCGGTCTGCCCCTGCGTGCCGGTCTCGCCCTTCGGGCCGGGCAGGCCCTGCTCGCCGCGCGCGCCCTGCGGGCCGAGGACGGAGCCGAGATCCGCCCGGCTCCCATCCGTCAGCGTCAGCACCAGATGGCCCTCGTCCGTGACCTCCGCCGCCTTCACGCCGCGGGAGACCAGCCCGTGCAGCGTGACCGCGATCGTATTCGGAATTTCCACTCGCATCCGCTCACCTCATTCTGCCGCCGCGCAGTTGCCCCGCGCGAGCGTCGTTTTGTCGCCGTGCGTATAGAGGATATCGTAGCGATACGCCCCCTGCGGGAATTTCGCGCTCACCGTCTCGTCAAACACCAGCGTCACGCAGTTCCCCGTCACGCCGGTAAAGGAGAAGGTGTGCACCGGCGCGTTCTGCTCGTCGGAAAACCGGACCGTCACGCTGTCGTCCGCGCCGACCGTCACCGCCTCGCCGTCCTGATCCTGCAGCTCCAGCCGCAGCGTGACTTTAAACGTATCTCCCGCGTACCAGCGCAGCACGCCGCCCGCCACACGCGGGCTGGGCCTTGCCGCCGGAAGCTTTGTCATGCCCGTCTCCCCCTTCCGTCAGTTCAGCTCCGCCTGCCCGCTCGTCCAGGCGCTGCTGCGGGTCTTCTTCACGCCCGTACTGCGGCCGCCGGCCTTGGAAGACGCCGTCTTCTGCTTCCGGCTGCCCGCCGCCGTACCGGTGGATTTCGCCGCGGCGTTCTGCGCCGCCTTCGCGGCCGCCTCGGCAGCCGCGGCCTGCTTGTCCGCGTAGGCCAGCTGCTTCCAATACTGCGCGTTCGCCGCGTCCTCACGGTCCGCCTGATATTCGAGCGAGCTCCAGTAATTGTCGTTTGCCAGCTTCGCCGCGCTCGCATACGCGCTGCGCGCGTCGTCCAGTTCCGCGTAGTAGTCGCTCATCTGGTCGCGGTAGCGCGCGTAGTCGCTCTGCTCGCGGCTGCTGAGCAGCTGATAGCGGTCATAGAGCGCCGCCTCTCCGCTCTGCCACTGCTCCCGCGCCTGCGCATACAGCTCCGGCACGATCTCGTTCAGCTGCTGCAGATACGCATTGTACGCCTGCTGTCCGGTCTGCTGGCCGTAGCTCGAGCCGTAGCCGCCCGTGAGCGCTGCCGCCTGCCCCATCGTGTCCTGCATAGCGAGCCTGCCCGCCGTCTGATACTGCTCTCTGGCCTGCCGGTACACCGGATCTCTGCCCAGATCGTAGGAGAAGTCTCCCCGCTCCGCGATCCGGTCATAAAGCTCCTGCAGCTGCCCCTCCCACCGGGAGGCATACGCCCCCGGCTTCGCCGCCTGCACGCGCCCGAGCGCCGCTTTTGCCTCCGACACGCCGGAAAGATCCTGCACCGGCTGCTGCGCCGCGCGGGCCGCGGGCACGCCGTAGCTGCCGCGGTAGTTGTAGATCGTCTGCTGCTGGTTGCTGAGCGCGCTGCGGTAGCTGCCGTCCGCGTTGACGCCCAGGATCCGGTAGGTGCCGCCGCCCGTCACGACCTCGTCGCCCGCCTGCAGGCCGGTCGGTGCCTTGCCGTTACTCTGCACTCTGTAAAGCGCCATCTTCTGCCTCCTGTTCTTCCTCTTTTTCCGCTTCCTCCTGCCGCTCCAGCACGGCTACCTGCCCGCGCACCTGCTCGAGCACCATGCCGACGATGCACGGCGGCAGCCCCGCCGCGTTGATCGCCTCCACCAGCCCCGCGCGGAGCGTGTGGATGCTTCCGGAAAGTCTGCTCATGTTCATCCCTCCAATCGTTCTACCCGCGCCTGCAGCCGCTGGATCTGCCGGATGCAGAGAGCCACGAATTCCTCATACCGCAGGCCGTAATCCGCCCCGCCGCCTTCGCGCGGCGACCGGACGAAGGCCGCGAAATCCTCCCCCGTCAGCCCGCAGGCCGCGAGCGCCTGCTCCACGTCCTGCGCGATCAGCCCCGTATGCACCCGGCCGGACGTCCCGTCCTTCAGCCGGTAGCAGACCGGCCGCAGCCGCGCGAACAGCGCGTCATAGCGGTCGAGCTCGTCGGAGATCTCCGTCTTCTTCTCCCGGTCGGACGTGCTGATCGTGCCCGTCTGCGCATAGACGACCGACCAGCGGTAGTTCGAATACCCGAGTGAGCCCGCGCCGTCATACTCCGGCGCCGCGCCGCCCGAGACCGACAGATTCCCGCCCACGGTCATCGTGCAGTTCGTATGCGCGCCGCTGCCGGTCACCGACAGCGTATTCTGCCCATAGCAGAGCTTCGCGCCGCTCGTCGTGGCGACGACCTCGCCATAGCCGCTCATCAGATGGATGCCCGCGCCGCCGTAATCGCCCGTCGTGTACCCCAGATACCCGCCGACTGCGCTTCCCAGCAGCGACGAATACACCGCCATATCCCCGCCGAGCTTGATATAGTCCGCCGACAGCGTCCCCGTCGTGATATCGCTCGCCGACAGGTGGTCGACCGAAAAATTATTGAAATCCAGGATCCCGCCGTTGATGCGCGAAGCCGAGAAATTGCCCGCCGTGATGTCGTCCGCCCGCAGCCCTGTGACCACGGCGTTCGTCACGTTGAGGCTCGTCGCCGTGATCGCACCGGAGATGCTCGCCCCCGTGCACGTCAGCTTGCCGTTCGCGTCGACCTTGAATTTGTCCTTGATGGAAAGCCCGCTCGTGCCGAAGTACATGCTAGCGCTGCCCCCAAATTCGTTGGCCGTGCGGAAAATGCTGCTTTCCGAGATCGTCCATGGCCCGAACGTCGAGTTGGCCGCCGCCGTGATCTTCCCCGACAGCACCGCCCCCGCCGCCTCCAGCGTCCCGGACGGGAAGTGGAGTTTTTTATTGCTGAGATACGCGACCTCCTGCCCGTCCTGCCAGAAGCTCACCCGGTCCGGCGTCACCGTCACCAGCTCGTTCTTCGTCTGATCGATGACCCGTTCGCCGCCGTCCGTCACCGTCGTCTCGATGTTCCCCACGCCCACGCCGTAGACCGGCACAGCGTCCTTGTAGTACAGCAGCCCCGTCTTGATGTACTGCTTCGAATTGACGGAAAACTGGTTGTTGACGCCCGCCGTGTAGTCATACAGCTGTTTGATGCCGACGGAGTTTCCCTCGATCGTCAGCTGTGTCTTCTCGAGATACTTGCCGAAGTCCGAGATGGCCACATAGCTGCCGGACAGCTTCGTCGACCACGTCTCCGAATTTGCCGCGGCGAAGTCCGCCGTCTTGATGATGAGCGCTTTCAGCGCTCCATAGCCGGAGAGCGTCGTTTTTTTCTCCGCCTCGGAGAGGCTGTCCGCGTCGATGGCCTGCGAGATCTCCGTCAGCGTCGCCTTCGCCGACCAGTCGGCGAGGTTCATCTGCTCGGTCACGCTGCACAGATACCGCCGCATGCTCTCCAGCTGCTCCTGCGTCGTCTTCCCCGCGATCGACGGGTATGCAAGTGTCAAAGATCCCATTATGCGTCACTCCCTGCCTCTAAAACCCGTGCCAGACTGAATAGCTTCATCTCGCCCTTTCCCGTCAGCCGGAACTTCAGATGGTCACACCGGGCCGGGCGGATCGGCAGCAGGAAGGTCCTGAGGCCTCGTCCCTCGATATGCCCGCAGTGCCGCCAGACTCCATCGGAATCGTACTGCACCCAGAAGTCGACCGAGGAACCCTTCGGCAGCTGCATCCGCAGGTTGATCCGGGACACATACTTTTTCCCGACCAGCCCATACGTCATGATCCCCGTCTCCGCCATCCAGCCGACCGGGGCTTCCAGCGTCCCAACGCTGCCGTACACAGTCCTGAGCGTCCCGTCCTCAAGGAAGTACAGCTCATCGTCCACCCGCGCGAAGTCCTCTGCGTGGGTGCTGTCCTCCTTGTGCCACAGACCCTTGCGCGTGTCGTAGACGAACAGCGACCAGGTATGACCTTCATCCTCCATGCTGATGAAATACTTTCCTCTGGCGCCGCCCGCGACGGCGTTGTAGTAAAGCGCCGTGCCGAAGCAGCTGCCGATTTCGCTCGGCAGACTTCCGTCGTACACGCAAACGCCCATCCGCGATTTGTAATACAGCCGGTCATCCACCACGACCAGGCTCTTGCTCGACCCATTCTGCACGCCCGCGCACTTCTGCACGACCACCTGATGCGCCCCCGTCGCCGACGGATACACCCGATGGAAGCAGTCCTCCTTGAAGAACACCGGGCTGTCCGCCAGCGTCGCCGCGCCGGTCCACTTCCCGTCCGTGCCGCAGCTCGCGCGCCACGAATCCGTCGACACGCCCTGGTAGCACTCCCAGTTCTTAAAATCGCCCAGCTTGCAGCAGTAAATTTCGTTCACGGTCTCGCCGTCCACCACGCCGTACTTGCAGCCCCACAGCCGGTTCCCGCTCTCGGTGATGAAGTCCATGCTTGGGACCTTCCGCGCCGTCTTCACGGTCCCGCTCGTCACCTTCGTCGTCTCGTCGACGAGGCCCACGATCACGAGGTAGCTCTCGCCCACGTCGTAGAGGATCTGGCTGCCGTTGAGCTTCTCGACCTGCTCGTTTCCGGTCAGCCCCGAAAGCCGGATGCCGTCGTATTGCTGAAAGCCCTTCCCGATGCTGTTCGCGGAAAGCTTCAGATACACCGTCGGCACGGATACCCACTGGCTCGTCGCCTCCGCCCACTGCTTGAGCGTGTGGAGCTTGCCGGACGTGTCGAGCCAGTACTGCCCGTTCGACGGGCTCTCCGGCTGGCTGGCCTGCGTGTAACTGACCGTCAGCGCCGTCCCGTCGACAAGACACAGGGAAATGTCAATGTTCGTGCTTGCCGCGTTGACGGTGTTCTCCTGTCCCATGTATCCGTTGTCGGAATACTTCTCGGTGTTGAAGTAGATCCCATCCGGGAAAATGCACAGGTACGCGCCCATGGAGATGAGCTGCTTTTCTCCCGCCGAAATGGATACAGACGGCATATACGCCTCCATCGAAGCGCCGTTGATATAAAGCACCTGGTCCTGCACCCAGCACAGCGCATCCTTCGCCAGGATCCCCTGCACGCCCCCGATCGCCTGTGCCGTCCCCCGCCGCGGCCGCGGCGCGAGCAGCGGATACTCGTCCGCCGACAGATTCTCCATGTCGTAAAACTCCCCGTCCGCGAGTTCTAGGTTGTGGTCATACCCGCCGAACGCCTCCGTCGTCAGCGTCTGCTGCCGCCCGGCGGCCAGCTTCGGATAAAACATCCCGCATCCCTCCTCACAGCCGGAAATACGCCGCTTCGCCCTTCGGCATGTGCGCGCGGTTGTAGGCGTTCTGATATGCCTGATAATACGTGTTGTACTTGGCCGCGGAGTTGTTGTACTTCGTCATCTCGCCGTTGGCGTCGTCGATCTTCATCTCCAGATACCACCGGTAGATCTCGTCATACGGCCACCCGATCAGAAGCGCCGTCCCGTCCAGATCCGTCTCCGGCCCATACCCCGCGAACGCCGGGACCGCCGTCTCATGCGCCGACCAGATCTCATGCCAGACCACCCCGTCCAGCTCCGACAGCCACCGCAGCTTGTCCGCGCTGCCGTACTGGTTCGGCTTCAGCCGGTCGACCAGCTCGATCGCCTCCCGGATGGTCATGCGCGTCCCCTCCTTCCAGCGCCGGACTTCTCAGCCCGCGGCCATCGCATCTTCGATCCTCTGCGCCGCCTCGAGCTGCCGTCTGGCGTTTTCCAGCACCTCATAGACCGGCTCCGGCACCTCGACCGCCTTGCCGCGCGGCACCTGAAACGTCCGTCCGTTCACGCAGACGAACTCCGACTGCTGCTCCGTGCCGCCCGCGCGCGGCAGCGTGATGCTCTTCATCTCTGCAAATGCGTGTTCCATGCCTTGCTCCTTTCTTCTGCCCGCTCCCGGACCGGCCTGCCGGTCCGGGAGCATCTGCCTCAGTTCGCCTCGTCCTCCGCGGAATACGCGCCGCAGCTCTCCACGCGCACCATGCGGTCCTGATACAGGATCTTCGCCGCGCTGGAGAACTTGTAGCCCAGCGTCGAGAACTGGTTGAGCGGTCCGCCGACCTGGCCCTTGTCCTTGATGATCATCTCCATGTTGCCGCCCTCCGGGTCGATCATGCCGTAGGCGTCCTTGCCGAGAAACAGCGTCGCGTACACGCTGTAATACTCCGCGGGCGTGCCATTGGACTCGTCCGCCGCGGTCTTGACCGGGCAGCCCTCGCCGTTGAAGACCTTGGCCTCCGTCGTCTCGATGAAGCGCACGCCGTGCAGCTCGCCGATCTCGCCGGTAAACAGCTCCGTGATCCCCGCGTACTTGTGCGCCTCGACCCACGCGTCCGACGAGCGCAGGTCATAGGCGACCGACGGATGGATGATGGCGACATACTTGCCGTCGATCTTCGGCGCCTTGAGCTTCTTGAGCAGCGTGACGGCCTTGTTGACCTCGTCCGGCGTCAGTTTCGCCGTGGTGTCAAGACCCGCGCGGCTCGTGACCGCCGTGTGCGCGCCGTTCGTGCCGACCTTGTCGCAGTACTGCACGTTCGTACCGGCCACGACCACGTTGCGCACCAGCTTGTCCTGCGTCGTACCGGCCGACGCGCCCAGCTCCTCCGCCGCACCCAGAATGACGTCGTCGATCGCGTGCAGCTCCAGCTGGTCAGACACCGACACATACGTGCCGTACTGCGTGACGGCCTGCGTCACCGCGCTCTGGCCAAACTTCTGCCCCGTCGGGATCACGCCCTCGGTCAGCGCGCCCGCATCCTCGAGCGTATTCCACTTGCGCCACTCCACGGTCTTGCCGCGCCCGGCCGGCAGCACCTGCTTGCGGGCGAACTGCGTGTGGATGAGCTCCGGCCGCGCGTTTTCCAGCAGCTCTGTGTCGTAAAACGTCTTCATCGAAGCCGTCATGCCGCCGCCCTCCGGGAAAGCGGTCGTCTCGCCCGTATAGGCGTTCACATAATTGCCGCCCGCATTCACCAGCGTACCGGCGTCGGCAAACAGCTGCAGATCCATCTCCTGATGCATATCCATTCTCCTTTTCCTCCTCACAGACGGATCGTCTCGCCCCGTCTGGCCCTTGTTTTGAGTTCCTCTCTCGTCTGCCGCGACCAGTGCTCCGGACTTTCGGCGAACGCGCCGCCGGCTCCCGGCGTCAGGCCGCTCTCGCGCGGGCGCAGATACCCCGCCTGCATGGCGGCCGTCAGCTCCTCGCGCGCCCGTCTGGCCCCATAGGCCATCGCCTCCGCCGTCAGCTCGCGCAGATGCGTCAGCTCATAGGCGCTCTTCGCGTCCACACCGTGCGTGACCAGCCGCAAAAACCGCGGATCCTCCAGCGCCCGGCTCAGCTCCGCCTGCGGATAGACCGCCTGCACCGCGGCAAACTGCGCCTTCAGCCGCGCATAGCCCTGCCGCATCGCCGCCTCGCGCTGCTCCTGCGTCAGCGCCTGCGTGCCCTCCGGCGAAAGCGCCGCCAGCCGCTCCTGCTGCTCCGGCGTGGGTGCCGCCGCGCCGGTCTCCGGCTGCTCCGGCTCTGCGAACGCCTGCAGCCATTCCAGTTTCTCCATCCTTCTCCTCCTTCTGCCCGTTCTCCGGGCCGTCTTCGGGTCTCTGCCTGCTATTTTCAGGACTGTCCTCGTCCATGACCCGCACATATTCCGGATACCGCGCCGCAAGCAGCCGGTACCCCGCGCCGATGGCGGCGAACACCGCCTCCACCCGCGCCCGCTCGCCTTCCCGCGGGCGCACCGCGATCCGGAAGCTGCCGCACGCCGATTCGATCTCCGGCGTCCGCTGCAGTCCCGCCTCCTCCATCGCCGCCGCCAGCGTGAACGCCAGCATCGACGCCGCCGCGCAGACAATATCGCTGCCGTACCGTGAAAACCCCGCGTGCCCGCGCACCGTCAGCGCAGTCCCGGAAAGCTGTACCGTGATCATTCCGGCTGCGCCGCCTCTGCGGCGCGTTTTCTCGCCTGCCGGACCTGCGCAGGGGCCTTCTCACCCTCCAGCCGCACGTCCGCGCGCATGCCCTGCGCAGAATCTGTCAGCGAGGCGAACAGCTCCGGCTCATACCGCTGCGCGAGCGTCAGCGCCATCCGCTGCCAGAGCGCGTCCTGCGTCCCGCCCCGGATCTTCTGCAGCACCTGCTCCTTGCCGTCAAAATCCATCATGTCGAGGCACGCGAGCGCCTGCTGCTCCATCCCCGGCCGGAAGAAGCCCAGCTGGAAAAACTGCAGCGCCAGCTCGTTCTGCGCCAGCTTCGTGTATTCCGTGTGCTTCTGTGTCGTCACCGTCACGTCAAAGACCGGCGTGCGCAGCAGCCCGTCCGCGCCGAGGCTTTGCGCCTTGAGATGCGCATTGCAGTAGGACACGTATTCCTCCGCCCCGCCCGCGCCCAGAATGCGGAATTTCCGCGGCAGATCGTAAAACTGCCGGATGCGCTCGATGACCATCCGGATCATCCGCGCGTAGGCCCGGTAGGCCGACCGCGTCGACGCGCGCGAGCTGCGGCCCGAGGCCTCCTGCAGCGCCGCGATGGCCGAGGCCGCCGTCACGCCCGACGAGACCTGCCCGTTCGTCACGTCCGTGTTGCCGGTCGTCCACTTGAGCTCCTCGATCTTGCTGTTCAGCACCTGCACACACACCGCCGGCAGCGTGCGCACCTGCACCTGCTGCAGCGAGTCCTGCCCCAGATTCCCGTCCACATGCACGAACGGCTTCGTCCAGTCCGCATACTCCTGCTCGTTGACCGAGCCGTCCGCGCGCCGGAACCACCGGGGCGTGGCCGACATGATCGTGTTTTTCACGATGGCCTGGTCCATCCGGTCGATCTGCTCCTGCGCGCCCTTGCCGATGTCGATGTACCCGTAGCCGCAGATCGAGCCCTCAATGGGGAACAGCCGGTCGAAGATGAACGGATACTCCCCGTCGTCATACAGTCCCCGCTCGCACGCGGGCCCGCGCACCGGCACCTGCACCAGTGTCCGTTCGCCCCACGCGTCCACCTCCTCCCGCGCGACCGACGGCACGAACGTATCGTTCTCCGTCGCGTACAAGACCGTCTGCCCCACATACTTGCAGTAGTGCAGCACCGTCCTGCCGCCCACACGCTTCTTGTAATACCAGTCCACCACCAGCGTCTTCTCCGAAAGATCGACCGCATCGTCCGTCCGGTACCGCGAAAGCACCGCGCTGCTCCCGCCGAGCTTCCCCGCCAGCTGCGGATACGCCGCCAGCAGCGTCTCGTTGTCCTCCAGCTCCAGATAAAACACGTTCTGCGACTTCTGGATATCCGTCACGCCCGGCTCCCAGACCAGATTCAGCACATTCACCGGCCGGATCGAGATATCGCCCAGCCCGCCCAGCTTCTCCTGGTCCCAGTACACGCCCCATACGCCCGTGCCCTGCTTCATCTTCTGCCAGCACGTGTCGGAGTAGACCTCCTCAAAGTCGTTCTGCTCCAGAATACACGGCAGGATGGACGAGAGCATCTGCGCCTCCATCCGGTCGTCCGGCTCCCGCGGACGGATATTCGGCCCCGGATAGGCCGCGATCGCGTCCGCGTGCTTGCCCATGATCACGTTGAACAGCCACCCGGACGCCGGCCGGTCGTCATTCGGATTGCCCTTGTCCGCAAACTGCCGCCACTGCCGCAGCTTCCACCAGTCCTCGTCGGCGATGATGCGCCGCTCGAGATTCTGCCTGCCCTGCTTGTAGCGGCGCAGGATCTCCGCCGCCCGCCGGAGCTCCTTCTCCCCGATCACGGGGACGCCTGTTGTCCGTACCTCCATTGCTTCCTCCTTATCTCAGTTGGTCGAGCGGATCCGACCAGATCGCCGCCGTCTGCCCGCCCCGGATCGGCCGCACCGGCCGCGACATGCAGAAATACCGCCACTCGTCGCACACATGGTCCTCCAGCGCCGTGTCCAGATCCTCCGGCCGCGTCTGCGAATACAGCATCAGCGGCACCGTCCGGATAAACGCCCTGCAGTTCCGGAACACATACATCCGCGGATACCCGTTCTCGTCGAACTGCAGCCGGTAATGGCACTGCATCCACCCCGCGATCCGCTCGTTGTCGCCGGGCGAAAAATACACGCCGTACCGCGCCGCCGTCTGTGCCACGCTCTCCCCGCGCGACGCGTCCCAGATCGCCGGATCCGCCACGCCCGTGATCTCCCGGCCCTTCAGCCACGGGTGCTCCGTCTCGATCCGCCGGATCTCGGCAAACTGCCGGTCCGGCGTCCACTTGACGCCCTCGTTCGGCGTTCGCGTGCAGCCGTAGAGCTCCAGGATCCGGTAGAGGACCCCGTCGTAGTCGACCGCCCACCACGCGCAGGAAAACGGCTTTCCATACCCGAAGTCATAGCTCCGGCAGACCGTCCACCCCTTGTCCGGCACGAACGGCTCAATGACATGCGTCCACCGCCGGTCCCGGTAGTGCTCCGGCACGTCCCGGAAGTTCTCAAAAAACTGCCCCTCGTACACATCCCACGACCCATGCAGCCACGCCTCGCGCAGCTTTGGCGGCAGCGTCTCGAGCTGCTGCAGATAGTCCGGCTGCCGCTCGAGTAAGACCCGGTTGTCCGTCACCAACGCCTGCACGAAGCTGTAGGCGTCTTCCCGCTCCCCCGGCTCAAACCGCCGGTCGATGAACAGCCGCTTAAAATACCCGTGGCTCGGCCCGCCGGGATTCAGCGTGTAATACGTCCGCTTCGGAAATCCGTTCGTCCCGCGCACGCAGGCGTTGATCGCGTCGATCCACGCCTTCTGCAGCTGCCCCGCCTCGTCGAGGAACACCACGTCGTACTCCGCACCCTGATACTGCCCCAGATCCCCGTCGCACGCGCAGTAGCCGAAGGCCAAGACCGACCCGTTCGGAAACTCGAACCGCTTGTCCGCCGCCTTATACTTCGCCACGCCCGCCAGTTCCTGCCGGAGCGGATCGATGTGGTTGTTCTGCAGCTCCCGCAGCGTCCGCCGCACGATCAGCAGCTTGATCCCCGCGTACCGCAGCGCCAGCAGCTTCGCCTTCGTCCGCACGGCCCAGCTCTTTCCGCCGCCTCTGGCCCCGCCATAGGCGATGTGCCGGTGCCGGTCCAGCAGAAACCGCCGCTGCTTCTCGTTCGGCGCATCCATCCGCAGCTCCGTCATTCCGAAAACTCCTCCGCCTGCCCTGCAAAGACGACCCGCACGCCGCGCTCCTGCCCGTCCCCTTCGCCCTGCAGCTCCTGCCGGATCTCCACGGCCTGCTTCATCACCTTCGCCAGTTCCCCGAGCTCCTTGCCCGGCGTCTCGCCCTCCTTGATCTGCGTGAGCAGCCGGCGGGACATCGTCTCCAGCGCCTTTTCCAGATTCCCGGAGGCCTTTCCAATGGGGTCCGCCCGCTTTCTTGCGCCCTTTTCCTCACGCATCCGCATACCTCGCGTTGATCGCCCCATAGAGCTCGCACTTTTCGCAGTGCTTCGTCCGGCAGAAGATCTCCATCTGCTGCCGCTTCGCCCGGGCCGATACAAACGTCAGCCGCAGAAAGCTCTCATCCGTGATCCCCTCGCAGAAAATGCTCTTCCCGCTGTCCTCCCGGTAAAACGGGCACCAGACCGGCAGCACGCCGCTTTCTTCCTTACGCATCCGTATCCTCTCCTCTCTCGTACCGGTATCCGGCCTGTGCCGCCAGCCGCTGCGGCCCCAGCGCCTCCAGCAGGAATTCCTCCATGCACTCCTCGTGCACCACCGCGCCGTCCGCCGCCGCATACCGCCCTTCCGACCTGCGGACCGGCTCCCTGCACCAACGGCAGCAGCCGCAGAGCACCTCCATACCAGCTTCCTCCATCATATTTTTATGCGATTCAAGGTTGACAAAAAGCGCCGCAGCGGATACAATAAATATATCTGAACTTCCCGCTGCGGCGGCTTTCGCTCCCGCATCTGCACGCTGAGTGTATCTCATTTTCGTGCGATTGTCAAGGGGAGTATGTCGCATATTCGTTCGTTTCCACATTCTGCACAAAAGTGAGGTGGCTGATTTGTTCGTTTATACCAGATTTGAAGCCCTGATCCGCGAGACCGGCGTCACCAAAGCCTCGATTGCCCGCCGTCTCGGCCGGACCCCCACCATCTGTCAGGACTGGAAGGCCGGCAAATCCGAGCCGAACGACGAGCAGCTTTCCATCGTCGCTTCCGCCCTCGGCACCACGCCCGCCTACCTGCGCGGCACGACCGACGAAAAAAAGCTCCCCACCGAGCCCGTGCCCGGTGAGGAGGATCCGCTCGACGCGCAGCTCAGGGAGCTTCTTTCCCATGCTGACGACGATCTGAAGCAGGCGATGATCGCCTTTCTGGAGCGTTTTCAAAAAAAGTAAGAAATTGCCGCTTTTCTTCCCGGCTCAGCGCCTGAAACAGGCGTAAGATGGTCTCGTCCATCTCCTGCGCCCGTCGGTGCGTCTCGGTCTTCCCTTTCGGATTTTCCGGCATCCTGCATCCACTCCCATCCTTCCGTTCCGTTCAACCAGGTTCTTGCGTTCGAGGCAGTAACTGTATATTAAAACATTTGTTCTAATTTTTCAAGATGGCAGAACAACCAAACTATCGACGAAATTTTTTATTTCTCTGCTATTTCCCATCGCCTCCCGCCGCCCGGATTCCTCCTTGACGCACCGCCCATTCGGTGCTAAAATATCCCTACCCGCCGGTGTGGTGGAATGGCAGACACAAGGGACTTAAAATCCGGTGGGTCTATTTGCCCGCCGAACCTTAAGTCCCCAGTAAAATCAAGCGTTTTTCAGTTTTCATTTCCCGAATCAATAGCTCAGTTCTCTCCCGAGTTCTCTCCTGTCTGAAATTTACAGTTTTATATGCCGCTGTGATGGAATCGGTAGACATAGTGGACTTAAAATTCACCGGTAGAAATACTGTACGGGTTCGAGTCCCGTCAGCGGCACCACCGTCAGGGCAAGCATTGCTTGCCCTGATTCTTTTTTTATAATGCCGCCTGCCAACGGTGGATTGACGATTGTCCCGGCAAGCCATCCATCGGCGTGCTAAGCGGTACGGTCAACATGCTTTCCATTGCCTCGCCTACTAAGGTCTTGGATGCTGTGTCCAAATGTGCATAGAAGTTTGCTGTAGTGTTGTAGGTGCTGTGTCCCAGCCAGGCTTGGATATCTTTCATGCCGACGCTTTGCTTTAGAAGCATGCTGGCGCAGCTATGTCGTAACCCATGAAAGGTCAGCTTCCGGAACTCATTCTTTTTCAAAAAACTGCGAAAATGGTCTGTAATGTAATTGGGCGTGTAGGGAGTTCCAAGCTTGTTCACATATACATATTCGCTGTCATGATAGCAGTTCCCACAAAGCCTTCGATTCTCTTCCTGCTCGTTTTTCATCTGGAGCAGCATCTCTTTGATCTGCGGCATCAGCGGCAAGCTTCTGCAGCTTGCTTTGTTCTTAGCGCGGTCTTTCGCTATGATTTTGAGTTCCCCATCAACTTTTACCTGAATAACCGTGTGGTCAATTGTTATACGATCACTTTCAAAATCAATGGCTTTCCAACGAAGTCCAACAATCTCACTTCTTCGCAGTCCATAATAGGCCGCCATGATAACAGGAAATTCGATAGGATCCCCATGCACCGCGGAAATCAGATGCTCTGCTTCCTCCAGCGTATAAAAATTAGCAGTATTCTGAATCAGCTTTGGCCGCTTGACCTTGCCCATTGGATTTACGCTGATCAGCTCCATTTCCGTCGCGTACTTCAATGCGCTCATCAGATTTGCGTGATAATGAATCACAGTATTGTTACTTACATGCAGTGTATTCTGGCAGAATGTGTAGAACTCTTGAATATGGATGGGCTTCAATTCCCCAAGTGTAGTCTTTTTCGAGCGAAAATAGGGCGCGATGCGTTTCTCAATGATACCTCGATACCCTGCGTATGTATTTTCCTCTAGGTTTGGTCTCACAATTTCGACCCAAGAAAGCATATAGTCCGCAAAAAGTATATCTGCACCGTTTGATGCGTCTGTGCTTTGGTAATTTGCACGCGCTTCCTCCAGCATCGCTTCTGCTTTCCGCTTATTTCCTTTTGCACTTAGTCCTGTGCTGATCCATTTTGTTTTTCTCTCGCCGCTCTCACTTTTCAGCTCGAGAACCATGTAGTATTTTCCTTTTTTAATTTGCAGATGTCCGGCTACCATAATTGAATATGCTCCTCCTTTCGGTAGCGGCGATATTCCTGCCAATGACTAGCTTTATTATATCATCGCCGCATAATCAGTGCAATTCAATCCAAAAGACTTATTTGAACGTCAAACATCTTTTATTCGTGTAGACGTCTCTCGTACAAACCTGATTACATCCTCTTTGGGGATGCGAAATCCCCTTCCAATTCTAAAAAACGCGATTTCTCCACTGTGCAAACGTTGATAGGCGGCCTTAACACTGACCCCTCCAAGCATCTCACAAAGCTGTTCAATGTTGACAACGTCCGGATATTCTCGAAACATTTCCTGTCTGCTCATATTCCCTCCTATTAAAACTGTTGCCTTTTTGAGATTTCTTGAAAGGGTGAGATTAAGTATGTGCTATTCTCCGTAAGTTATTGCGGAAGTATTTTTTCTGGATCAAATCATAGGTATTCCCCTGTTTGTCTCCTGTTCACATTTATTTTCTTGAAAAGCTTTCTCACGATAAACGAAACACTTGCTTTGTAAATCTGTAGAAGCTTGCCAGATTGTCGATGGCCTCAGCGCGTATTTTATAGACAGTTCTTCTGGTAACGCCAAGATTTTTGGCGATCTCCGTCCAGCTTTTTTGGAAAAAGTAATGCTCCTTCAGAGCCGTGCTTTCCCGATGCTCCAACAGGCTGATATAGTATTGTAGACGTTCCCGTTCGCGAACCAATGCTACATATTGTGCTGCAACCTCGTTAGAAGCATCCTTGTTCAGCCGGTCCGTTACCTCCCGGAAGCACATCGCGATACCTGCAACGTCATGGGGATACCTGCTGTCCGGATTATTCTCGCGGCGAGACAACGCCAGTGTCTCGATCATTTCCTCAGGCGAAACAATATTACAATGCTGCAGTTCATAGCGCAGCAGTTCGATCTCTTTGGTCGTTTTCGCATAATTCTCCAGAAGCGTTAAAATATAACCAGTCATTTCATTTTCCATTGGCAGTATTCCTCCGTGTCCTATTGAGAAGTCTGCGGGCCGCGAAAGCATAAAAAAACAGATGTTCCTGTGTCACAACCGTACAGGACATCTGTTTTTTTTCCACATTAAGAGTACCATAGAGAATGGTGCAATGACAAGTACATGCACATGGAAATTTTCAGGAATAAGCCGTGAAAATTGTGTATACACAGTGGGAAATCCGTGTGAAGCTATCTTTCAAGCATCAAAACAAGCAGAATGCCTCAGCCTTTTGCCTCCACGATGCTTAAAATCTTGCCCAATTCAAGACACATTCTCTATACAGTTTAAGCTGTTATCTGCGCCAATGTATTTTTTGCTTACTCGGGCGTCAGCGCAACAACATACCACCGCTTTATCACGATTAAAATACTTGCCAAAACGACCTCAGCTTTTTTCAGCTCTGACTCCCTGCATCTTCATGGTCACCGCAGCGCAGAGTGATGCTATTTTTTCCATTATGTCTGATGCTAGCCTCAAGGTCTCATCCTTCCAGATGATATGTTTCCTTCAACGCGGCAACTTCTTCATCGCTGATATGCACCATCCTGCCAAGCCGCTGTGATTTCAGAATGGATGCTGCTGTCAGTTCCATGACCTCAAGCCGGTCAAACGCTTGCAGCAGCGATTCTCCGGTCACGATCACACAGTCATTTTCCACGATCGCTGCCGGATGCGCGGCATCAAATTCCTTTGCCAGCTTGTCTGGATCCAAGTAAAGTTCTTCATACGGCACCCGCTTGACATCGCGCAGGAGAATATAGCTTTCCGGGATCGTTCTTGCATCAAATTCCATGTCCGTGACGGCAAACGCCATTGCATGGGCTGGATGAGCTAAAAGCACCGCTCCGATCTGCGGATTTTCCTGATAGATTTTCCGGTGCGCCAGAACAGCACGGGACGGCAGTTTTCCTATCTCTTTGGCATCGCCTTTGATGCGAACCAAATCGTCCTCCTCCAGATAAGCACGGTCAAAGCCGAACGGCGTAATAAGGAAGCTCCCGTCAGGCAGGCGGACGGAATAGGTGCCATGTGTCGCTGTAAACAGATCCATTTTGTAGGAGCGCCGGATCAGCGTGATCATGTCGCGTCTGGCTGCCAGCTCCTCAGAGCTGCGGCATTGAGGGATGAGATCCTCCAATCTGGTGTGGCTGTCGGTTTCGCTCAGGCGGTAAGCGTTTTCCGGGAGAGCGCGTATATTTCCAAGCTGACCTGCCAGCACCTCAAGCTCCGCCGTATAATTGAGTGTTTCAAACTGCTGAAAGGCAGTAAACATATCCGGTGCACCAACGCAAACGCCGTGGTTCTCCAACAACGCGATATTGCACCCCGCTTCAAACACCTTTCCAATTTCCATGCCGAGCTTCTGGCTGCCTGGAACCGCATAGGCCGCAAATTTTACGTCTCTGCATATGTGTCGTACAGACGGGATCAGGTCAAGGTTTGGGAGCTTGCGGACAACGGAAAACGCTACAAGCGCCGGTGGGTGCGCGTGCAGAACTGCATTCAGATCCGGGCGCAGATGATAAACCGACCGATGGAACGGCAATTCGGACGATGGCTTATGCTGTCCTTCGCAGACTCCGTCCGGACGGACACAGATGATGTCTTTTCGGCTGAGTGTACCCTTGTCAATGCCGGCAGGAGTAATCCAAATGTTCCCTTCCGAATCGTGGATCGACAGATTTCCGCCGGACATGGTCGTAAGTCGTTTGTCATATATCCGCTGCATAAACATGACGATCTGGTCTGCTGGATGGATATATTGAATATTCATATTGAACACTCCTTATAAAAATAAAAAAGTTCTCATTTTCTGATAGGCGGCTTCCCATTCCGGCGTATGATGCGGGCTGTAGGTCTTGACGTCTACCGACCGGCGGACCACATCACGCAGTTCGTTGATGTCATGGATGTCGCCCAGAGCCAAGGCCTGCGCGAGCAGATTGCCGATGGCCGCACCCTCGACCGGGCCGGTGATGACGGGACGGTCGATGGAATCCGCTGCAAACTGATCGAGCAGCTTGTTCTGGCAGCCGCCGCCGACGATGTTCAGCGTGTCGATGCGCTGGCCCTTGATCTCCTCCAGACGCTCGAGCGCCCAGCGGTATTTGAGCGCCAGCGATTCATAGATGCAGCGCGCGATCTGTCCGACGGTTTCGGGAACCGGCTGGTTCGTCTTGCGGCAGAAGTCCTGAATTTTCTCGACCATCCGGCCGCCGGCGAAGAATTCGCCGTAGTCGGGATCGATGATGGAGCGGAAGGGCTCGGCCTTCTTTGCTTCCTCGACAATGTCGTTCCAGCTAAGGCTCATGCCGGCCTTTTGCCAGTCTCTCCGGCACTCCTGGATGAGCCACAGGCCCATGATGTTCTTGAGTGGACGGAAGCCGCCCTGGATCGTGCCCTCGTTGGAGAAATTCGCGTCGCGCACGGCATCGGACAGGATCGGCTCGTCCGTCTCCACACCGAACAGCGACCACGTGCCGCTGGAGCAGAACGCAAAGCTGCCCGTGCCGGGGATGGCGGCCACGGCCGAGGCCGTGTCGTGCGTGCCGACGGCGGCGAAATGCGCCTGATTGAGGCCCAGCTCCTCCGCCAGCTCCGGACGGAGCGTTCCGCGAAGGCTTCCCGCGCGGTCGAGCGGCGTAAAGATCTTTTTCGGAAGCCCCAGCGACTCGATCGTCTGCCAGTCCCAGTCCTTCGTGGTGGGGTTATAGAGCATGGAGGTCGTCGCCTCGGTGTATTCCGACTTCTTTTCGCCCGTCAGGAAGTAGCCCAGCAGATCGGGCATGAACAGCAGCGTTTCCGCGTTTGCAAGCGCCGGGTCGTCCTGCAGCTTTCTGCGGTAGAGCTGATAGACGGTGTTGAAGTTCATGGTCGCGATGCCCGTGCGGGCAAAGAGCGTCGGAAAATCAACGGTCTTCCAGACGGCCTCCATATCCGCATCGACCGCGTATCGATACGAACGGGGATTGGAGAGCAGGTGGCCGTTCTTGTCGAGCAGGCCGTAGTCCACGCCCCAAGTGTCGATGCCGATGCAGTCAAGCTCCCCAACGTTCGCGTTTTTGAACGCCAGAAGCCCCTGCTTGAGCTGGTTGTAGAGATACGGCAGATCCCAGTAGAACACACCGTTCATTTCGATATAGTTGTTTTCAAACCGGTGCAGCTCGCGCATCGTGATCTTCTCGCCATCGAACTGGCCGAGAATGGCGCGCCCGTTGCTTGCACCGAGATCAAACGCCAGTAAGTTGCGCATCATTTCACAACGCCTTTCTAATAATGTCGGGCAGACAAGCGCCTGCCCGGTGGATAAACTCAGCGAATATTCTTGTACATCGGGCCGTAGGCGGCGCAGGCGCGGTAGTCCTGGCCTTCCTTGTCCATGCCGAACGCGTTCCATGCGGCCGGACGGAAGATGTCCTGCTCGGGCACGTTGTGCATGCAGACGGGGATGCGGAGCATCGAGCAGAGCGTGATGAGGTCTGCGCCGACGTGACCGTAGGAGATCGCGCCGTGGTTCGCGCCCCAGTTCTGCATGA
>OMCS01000459.1_pt1 | contig 21565 bp, 20 predicted proteins | sample 1674241 | NCBI WGS metagenome assembly OMCS01 (sample SAMEA103958153, study PRJEB25191) | human gut metagenome
CGCAAAGCCCGCCGATAGCGATTCCAACGTATCAAGGAAGGTAAAGCACGCAAAGGGCGCGGCGTTTTCGCTGTTAGGCGAAGCTGGCGATTGGTACTATGCGGAATATGACGGGACTAAGGGCTTCGTAAAGAAGGCCGACTTTACCATTCAGGATGCCAATACCGGCTCCGGCGCAGGCAGCGCCGACAGCGCCGGCAAGCTGAACAGAGCTACCAGCGGCGCAACCGAGACAGGCCACGGCGCGGCAAGCGAAAAGTGGGGCAGCATAAAGATACCCGGAGCGAAAACCTATACCATATACGGCAACTATACCAACAGCGCGGGCACCAAATACTACTACGCCGCCGAGAACCGCAAGGGACACTATGAATACGTCCATACCCTCACCGCGAAGGGCTCTCAGGTGCATTCAATACTGGGGCACAACGTCCGCGGCGGCAGGGGCAAATACTTCCACAACCTGCATCACGTGCAGAACGCCCTAATAGGCAAGAGCAGGTGCGAGGGCTGCGGCGGCTCCTGCGGCAGCAAATTCAATACCACCAGCATAACCATGAAGCTGGACGGGTATAGTAAATGGGACATAATGTGCCTGTACGAGATCGGCCCCAACCAGAGCACCGGCATACTCGCCTATAACGCAAGGCCCTGGGGAACCAGCGCCTCCAGCTATGTCAGCACCCAGCTGAGCTACGCCGCGGATAAGGCCAACAAGGGCTGGATCAATCCCAACGTCAGCTACAGCGACGACGGCAAGTACGCCATGCTCATCACCTGCGGCGACAAATACGAAAACAACAGCAATGCCACCAGCAAGCTGTACGTGCTGCTGAAAGCCCGCAGCTGATTCAAAAAAAAGGTATATCTGACACGCCCGGTTACGCCGGGCGTTTTTTGGACTTTAATGCTGTAATTATTCATCAAGGGCCGTCCACTACTCCACATATTTGTTTATATATTTCAAAAAATGAACAGTACCCTCTCTCATAAATTTCATTTGTTATTTTTATAACAAAATTTTAAAATTGTCTATTGCAGATTCTTCATCAATGGGATAAAATTATGTAAAACAAAAAAATATAAAACCTGTCATTTGCATTTTAAGTCAAAAATTTGCCGTTAAACGCGGTTTTATAAGAAAATATATTAAAGCTTGAGCTTTTTAACATACACATTATAAGAAGGAGGTAAGGTACATTGCCGACCATTATTGAATGTATAACCCAGGCTGAGGCGAAGGGTGCGGAGCTGAAAAAACAGGCTGCCGCAAGGGCAAAGGAAATAACGGACGATGCGGAGGCGCGCCGTGGGGAGACCATAAAGGAGGCCCATGACGCAGGGCGCGCCATGATACAGAGGGCAAAGGACGAGGCGGAGAAGCAGGGAGCCGCGCTGGCGGCGGAGCTGACCGCCCGGGCGGATAAAGAGGCGGCGGAGGAATGCAGGAAGGCCGAGGCAAAACTGCAGGCTGCCGCGGAATACATTGTCAGAGAGGTAATCAAGGCATGATAGTACCAATGAAGAAATTGACTCTGGCTGCCCTTCTGGAGCACCGGGAGGCCATATTGCAGGCCCTCCAGTCAATTTGCGCGGTACAGCTCATTTCCATAGGCGAAGGGGAACAGTCCTCGGCCGCGGCCGAGGGAAGGGTCCAGCGGCTGCAAAGCGCCGAGGAGCTGCTCAAGCCCTACGCCGGGAAGGCAGGCTTCGGCCCCAAGCCCGAGGCTACGCGGCAGGAGCTTGAGGAGGACATACAGCCGGCACTGGAGATCTGTGCCGAGCTGGAGGGGCTGCAAAGACGCATAGCCCAGAACAGCAGCGATACCGAGAAGCGCAGATTACAGCTCGGCTCACTGCTTCCCTGGGCGGATATGACAGACCCGCTGGAGACTGTGCGCTCTACGGCCAGCCTTAAGGTGATGACCGGCACGGTTCCGGCAGAGGGCGTTAAGGCGCTCATGGAAACCGGCGCGCTGGTGCAGCTTTACGGCGGCGATAAGGAGCGGGCGGCTCTGGTGATATGCCCCAATGAGGAGTATGCTGGAATAGCGCCCTCCATAAGGGCCACCGGCTTTCAGGAGAAGGGCTTCGGGGATATCAGGGGCACCGCCTCGGAGAATATACAGAGGCTCAGGACGGAGATAGAAGCGCTGGAGGCGGAAAGGGCACAGCTGGAAGCCCGGCTTGCAGCCTTCGGCCCCAAGCGGGAGGAAATACGCAGGGCGCTGGACGGCGCGGCCATAGACCGGGACAGGGAGCAGAGCAAGGAAGCGTTGGCCCATACCAATACCGCGTTTCTGCTTACAGGCTGGGTCCGGGAGGACATGACGGAAAAGGTGCGCCGGGAGATCGAAAAGATCACGGACGTTTATTATCTCGTCTTTGAGGATCCCTCCGAGGGAGATGCGGTGCCTACTGTGCTCAAAAACAGCAGGCTGATCACCCCCTATGAGGCGGTTACAAACCTCTATTCCCTGCCGGCCTACGGCACGATAGACGGCACGCCGCTGATGGCACCCTTTTACTTCATCTTCTTTGGCATGATGCTTTCGGATACGGTTTACGGCGCGGTGCTGGCACTTGGCGCCTGGGCGTTTCTGAAATACCTAAAGCCCACCGGCATGATGAAGAACCTTGCCGGCGTGCTCATGCAGGGCGGCATATCCACGATATTCATGGGGCTGCTGTTCGGAACCTGCGCGGGCGTCAGCTGGCCCGTCATATTCAGGGGCACCGCCCTTGAGAACACCTTCCCCATAATAGATTCCTCGACGAACCCCATGGGCATGCTCATGGTGTGCGCCGCCTTCGGCATAATACACATGTTCTACGCCGTGCTCATAGCCACGTGGAACTGCCTGAAGCACAAGGACTACATGGGCGCGCTCATAGACAATATGTGCTGGATATTCATAGTCTCCGGCCTTATCATGCAGGCCGCCCCCATGGCAGGGCTGCCCCAGGGCGTTGCGGAGTTCGGCAAGTGGCTGGCCATAGTGTCTGCGGTGCTGGTGTTCCTGTTCGCAGGGCGGTCAAAGAAGAACATCGCCGGAAGGCTCATATCCGGCGCGGGCAAGCTGTACGACGTGACCTCGTGGCTGGGAGACGTGCTCTCCTACGCCCGTATATTCGCCCTTGGCCTTTCCACCGGCGTTATAGGCATGGTGCTGAACACCCTCTGCTGGGATATGCTCTTCGCTTCCTTCAAGGGGAACCCGGCGCTGATGCTCGTGGGCTTCATAATAGTCACGGTGCTGTCCGTGGCGCTCCACGTGTTTATGATGCTCATAAGCACCCTGGGCTGCTTCGTCCATACCGCAAGGCTCCAGTATGTGGAGTTCTTCGGCAAGTTCTACGAGGCGGGGGGCAAGGCGTTCACGCCGCTGAGGTACGAGACAAAGTACGTCAACGTCAAATAAAGCGGGAGGCCGCTTATAATAAAAAAAGAATAACAATCAACATTTTTTCGGAGGTTAAACACAATGAGTCTTTCTGAATTTTTCGCTTCACTGAACCAGAACGGTCAGCTCCTCGCGGGGCTGGGCGCGGTATTTGCGGCGCTGTTCGCGGGCATAGGCTCCGCGGTGGGCGTGGGCCACGCCGGCCAGGCTGGCGCGGCGGTGATAGCCGAGGATCCCGACCAGTTCGGCTCGGTGCTGGTGCTCCAGCTCCTCCCCGGCACCCAGGGCATATACGGCCTGCTCATAGGCTTCGTTATCGCCAGCAAGGCTAACCTTCTGGGCGCGGGCTCCGCGATATCCCCCGAGGCGGGCATGTCGCTCTTCCTTGCGGCCCTGCCCATAGCCTTCGGCGGCCTGCTCTCCGCCATAGCGCAGGGCAAGGTTGCGGCCTCCGGCATAGCCATGGTGGGCAAGCGCCCCTCCGAGGCGGGCAAGGCGATAATCTTCACGGTCATGGTCGAGACCTACGCGGTGCTGGCCCTGCTGTTCTCCTTCCTGCTTGTAAACGGCGTGCAGGTCTAAACCGGAGCGGCTTATGGCACAGGAAACTAATTTCGGGGCTGAAAAGCTCACCTCACGCATAGTGGAGGAGGCGGAAGCCGAGGCCGGCCGCATCATAGTGGAGGCGGAGGCGAAGGCGGGGGCCATAAGCTCCCAGGCCGAGGCCGAGGCTGAGAGGCTCAATATAGAATACGCGAAAAAGGCTGAAAAGGCAGCGGCGGATATAATAGAGCGCAGCCGTACCAACGGCGCGCTGGACAGCCGCAAGACCGCCCTCAGGGAAAAGCGCCGGGTGCTGGACGCGGCCTTCGAGCTGGCTGAAAAGGAGCTTTGCGCCCTGGAGGGCGAAAAGCGGGAAGCGCTACTCAGCCTTATGATAAGGGAAAACGTAAAGGGCGGAGAAACCTTGCGCCCGGCAAAGCCTGACAGGGCAAGGCTCGCCTCGCTTATAGAAAAGCAGAACCCCTCCCTCCCCCGCCCCGTGGTGCTGGGCGAGGATATAGAAGCGGGGGGCGGCTTCAGGCTGCTGGGCTGCGGATACGAGACGGACTGCACCTTTGAGGCCATGCTCCGTGACTTCCGTGAAAGGCGCGAAAGCGAAGCGGCCCGCGTGCTGTTCGAGTAAAGGAGGGCCTGTATGCCACAGAAAAGCCCCGTTTACGCAGTTACCCGCATAAGGGTGCACGAAAAGGACATGGTAAAGCCCGAACGCATGGCGAGAATGGCCGAGGCCAGCCCCGCCGAGGTGATGAGGGCATTGGGGGACATAGGCTACGGCGGGATTTCCGACCCTCAGCTTTCCGACGGGGACAGGATGATCGCAAAGGAGCTTTCCGACGCCTACGCCCTCATAAACGAAGTTACCTTCAGCCCGGAGCAGACCGACCTGTTCATACTCAAGGGGGACGCCAACAACCTGAAGCTGCTCATAAAGCAGCGGCTTACCGGCACAGCGGACTCCCCCGCCCTCATGAAGGGAGTATACCCCAAGGACGACATTATCCGCATGGTACACAACGCAGATTACAGGGAGCTGCCGGAGGAATTTACCAAGCGGCTCAACGCCCTTGAGCAGTCCTTCTCCGGGGAGATAGACCCGGGCAGGATATCCACCGAGATAGACCGGGCATACCTTGAGCATTGCCTGAACAACGCAAAGGGGGTTTCCCTTGAGTACTTCAGGAGCCTGGCGGATTTTACCAACATACTGACGATGCTGCGCCTGCGCAATATGGGCGCGGGGACGGATAAGCTGAAAAACTCTCTCATGCCGGAGGGATACGTATCCCACAGGCTGCTCATACAGTGCTTTGACGGGCCGGAGGAGGGCATAGCCAGGGCGGCGGCCACAGGCCCCGCACGAGAGAGCATACTCAAGGGCCTGGAGGAATACGGCAGGAGCGGCAGGCTCACAGAGCTGGAGCGCCAGCGGGACAATTACCTCATATCCCTTTTTAAAGGGGCAAAGTTCGCCGAGGGCGGCATAGAGCCGCTGATAGGCTATCTTTTGGGCCGGGAGCAGGAGGCAAAGTGCCTGAGGCTCATAATCACCGCAAAGCGCAATAACCTGCCGGATAAGGTGATAACCGAAAGGCTGGGTGAACTGTATGGATAAACGCACGGATATCGCCATGATAGGCGACAGGGACTCGGTGCTCATAGGCAAGGCCGTAGGCCTCGGCGTGTTTGACGAGACGGACGGCGAAAGGGCAAATAAGCTCATATACAGGCTTGCCAGGGAGGGCTGCAAGGTCATTTTCCTGACCGAGCCGGTATACGCCCAGTGCAGCGAGGCCATAAACAAATTCAAGACGGAGACATTCCCCGCAATAATACCCATTCCGGATTCCCACGGCCCTTCCGGCGTGGCCATGGCAGCCATAAAGGCCAACGTGGAAAAGGCTATAGGCGCGGATATACTATTCTCGGAGGATAAATAAATATGGCAGTTAAAGGAACCATAGTTAAGGTATCGGGCCCCCTGATAGTGGCTTCCGGCATGGCGGACGTAAACATGTACGACGTGGTCCGCGTATCCGAAAAGCACCTCATAGGCGAAGTAATAGAGCTTCGCGGGGATAAGGCCTCCATACAGGTATACGAGGAGACCGGCGGCATAGGCCCCGGGGAGCCTGTGGAATCCACCGGCGCTCCCCTGTCGGTAGAGCTTGCCCCCGGACTTATAGAATCCATATACGACGGCATTCAGCGCCCGCTCAATAAAATTCAGGAGCTGGCGGGTGACAGGATAACGAGAGGTATCCGGGTGGACTCCATAGACCACGAAAGGCTCTGGGATTTCCAGCCTGCGGCACAGATAGGCGATATACTGAAGCCCGGCGATATCCTGGGCACCGTACAGGAGACGGAAGCGGTGCTCCATAAGATAATGGTGCCTCCAAATGTGGAGGGCCAGCTCACATGGATACACTCCGGCGAGGCCAACGTGGTACAGACCATAGCCAAGCTCGTCACCAGTAAGGGCGAGACGGTCGAGCTGCCCATGCTGCAGAAGTGGCCGGTGCGTATAGGCAGGCCCTACGCAAGGAAGATGGCCCCTACCGAGCCCATGATAACCGGACAGCGGGTTATAGACACCCTGTTCCCGGTAGCCAAGGGGGGCGTGGCGGCCGTTCCCGGCCCCTTCGGCAGCGGCAAGACGGTGGTTCAGCATCAGCTCGCAAAGTGGGCCGACGCGGACATAATCGTATACGTGGGCTGCGGCGAGCGGGGCAACGAGATGACCGACGTTCTGATGGAGTTCCCGGAGCTTAAGGACCCCCGCACAGGGCTTTCCCTTATGAAGCGCACGGTGCTTATAGCAAACACCTCGGATATGCCGGTTGCGGCCCGTGAAGCCAGCATATATACCGGCATCACCATAGCGGAGTACTTCCGTGATATGGGCTATAAGGTGGCCATAATGGCCGACTCCACCAGCCGCTGGGCAGAGGCGCTGCGAGAGATGTCCGGCCGTCTGGAGGAAATGCCCGGCGAGGAGGGCTACCCCGCATACCTGAGCAGCCGTCTGGCGGAGTTCTACGAGAGGGCGGGCTCCGTTGTGACGTTAGGTACGGAGGGCCGCACTGGCGCGGTCACGGCTATAGGCGCGGTATCCCCTCCGGGCGGCGATATTTCAGAGCCGGTATCACAGGCGACCCTCCGCACCGTAAAGGTGTTCTGGGGCTTGAGCGCAAAGCTGGCATACGCCCGCCACTTCCCCGCCATAGACTGGCTGACCTCATATTCCCTGTATCTGGACCGTCTGGAGCCCTGGTTCAATAAGGAAGTGGACCCCGACTGGACCGCCATGGTGCAGAAGGTCATGAACATGCTGCAGGAGGAGAGCGAGCTGGAGGAGATAGTCCGCCTGGTGGGCATAGACGCCCTGAGCTACAAAGACAGGCTCACCCTGGAGGCCACCCGCTCCATAAGAGAGGACTACCTGCATCAGAACGCCTTCCATGAGGTGGATACCTACACCTCTCCCGCAAAGCAGGCCATGCTGCTGCGGCTGATAATAGGCTACTACGAAAAGAGCTTGGAAGCCCTTTCAAAGGACGCTTCCTTCAATAAGCTTGCGGCGCTGCCCGTCCGGGAGGACATAGGCCGCTTCAAGTATACCGAGGAGGATAAGTGCGCCGAGAGGTATGAGGAGATAACCGCAAAGCTCAACGCGGAGATCCGGGAGCTTACGGAAGGAGGCGAAGCATAATGCGCAAGGAATACAAGACCATCAGGGAAGTTGCCGGCCCCCTTATGCTGGTGGATCAGGTAGAGGGCGTAAAGTACGACGAGCTGGTGGAGATAGAGCAGTCCGACGGAAGGATACGCCGGGGCAAGGTGCTTGAGATAAATCAGGATAAGGCGCTGCTGCAGCTCTTCGAGGGCAGCCAGGGACTGCGAATAACCGATTCCAGCGCGAAATTCCTGGGCCACTCCATAGAGCTGGCAGTTGCGCCGGATATGCTGGGAAGGGTATTCGACGGCATGGGCAGGCCCATAGACGGCGGCGCCGAGCTCATACCCGAAAAGCGGCTGGACATCAACGGCGCGCCCATAAACCCCGCCGCGAGGGACTACCCCAACGAGTTCATACAGACCGGCATTTCCGCAATAGACGGCCTTAATACGCTGGTACGCGGCCAGAAGCTGCCGGTGTTCTCAGGCTCCGGCCTGCCCCACGCAAACCTTGCGGCCCAGATAGCCCGTCAGGCTAAGGTGCGGGGCACCGGCGAGGGCTTCGCGGTAGTATTCGCCGCCGTAGGCATAACCTTTGAGGAGGCGGACTTTTTCACCTCCGACTTCAGGGCCACCGGCGCCATAGACCGTACCGTCACCTTCATAAACCTTGCCAACGACCCCGCCATAGAGCGCATAGCCACTCCCCGCATGGCGCTCACCGCCGCGGAGTATCTTGCATACGACCTTGGCATGCACGTGCTGGTAATAATCACGGATATAACCAACTACGCGGAGGCCCTCCGTGAAGTATCCGCCGCCCGCAAGGAGGTTCCCGGCCGCCGCGGCTACCCCGGCTACCTGTATACCGACCTTGCCACCATGTACGAGCGGGCGGGCCGCATAAAGGGCAACCCCGGCTCCATCACCATGATACCCATACTGTCCATGCCGGAGGACGACATCACCCACCCCATACCCGACCTTACCGGCTACATAACCGAGGGACAGATAATTCTGGGGCGCGAGCTGCACAGAAAGGGCGTCACGCCGCCTATAAACGTTTTGCCCTCCCTGTCCCGCCTGAAGGATAAGGGCATAGGCCGGGGCAAGACCCGGGAGGATCACGCCGACACCATGAACCAGCTCTTTGCCGCGTATTCCCGGGGCAAGGACGCAAAGGAGCTTGCGGTAATACTGGGCGACGCGGCCCTGTCCGATACGGATAAGCTGTACGCCAGGTTTGCGGACGCCTTCGAGGAGGAGTATGTGTCACAGGGCTTCTATACCAACCGCTCCATAGAGGAAACTCTGGATCTGGGCTGGAAGCTGCTCTCCATACTGCCCCGCGCCGAGCTTAAGCGCATAAGGGACGAATATCTGGATAAGTACCTGCCCAAAGCGGAGGAATAGCCTATGGCACAGCTTCAAGTAAAGCCGACCCGCATGGAGCTGACCAACCTTAAGAAGAAACGCAAGGTGGCAGCCAGGGGTCATAAGCTTATGAAAGACAAGCGGGACGAGATGGTTCGCCGCTTCATAGCCTACGCCCGCCGCAATAAGGAACTGCGGGAGCAGGTGGAGCAAAAGCTTTCCGCCGCCATGGGGCAGTTCGTGCTGGCAAGGGCCGAGATGAGCGGAGAGGCAATAGAAGAAGCCCTCGCCTACCCCGCCCGCCCCGCCACGGTATCCGTGGATACCCAGCACGTGCTGTCGCTGAAGATGCCAAAGCTGTCCCTTGAGACTTCCGATACCTTTGACTACCCCTATGGCTTCATGAACACCTCTGCGGAGCTGGACTCCGCCGTATCCGCCTTCGCAGAGGTGCTGCCCATGCTCATAGAGCTTGCAGAGGTGGAAAAGATATGCAACTCCCTGGCGGACGAGATAGAAAAGACCCGCCGCCGGGTCAACGCCCTGGAGTACGTTATGATACCCCAGTTCGACGAGGCTATCAGGGAGATCAAGATGAAGCTGGACGAGAACGACAGGGGCAACACCACCCGCCTTATGAAGACCAAAGAGATGCTGGCGAATCGGGAATAACGATTCTCTTCTTTCTCTTTTCTTTTCGGGAGAAAAGAAAAGAGGAAAGAAGCAAAGAGAAAAGAAAAGCCTGAAGAGAAAAATAAAAATACTTTTACCCAGCTCCCGCCGGAGCGATTCCGGCGGGAGTTGATTCTATCTTCTGATTTTAATCGCCGCCGCCGGAATCACGCCAGCCGGATTCTTTGATAGAACGGCGCAAGCAGAATAAAGCAGGGAGTTCGAGGAGCGAAGGCGCACGCGGGGCGGCGTAAGCGAGGAAGAACGACCATGCTGAATTCTGAGCAGCGACGGGAAAGAGATACCGGAGATGGGCAACAGGGGAAGATGTTTTTAGTTCTTTGAGAGCTTTCTTTTAAGAAAGCGGAGGCCTTTGGGTACTTTCGGCCCACGAAAGTACCGCGCCGCAGGCAAAAAGAAAAGCCGGAGATGATAACAGAGATGGAGTTTAACAGCGAAAGCTGGAATCCCGCGCCGCAGGCATAAGGGGCGTTGGAGATAATACGGGCGTTGGAGCTTAACAGCAAACGCCGGAATCCCCACATTTCCACAAATATTCTTATCTGCTCAATCACCGGAGTTTAATATCATACCCCCGTTTCCTTCAGCTCCATCGCCATCTTATACGCCTCGTTCCGGGGAACGTCCAGCAGGGCGCTGGCCTGCTTTGCCGCATCCTTGGCGCTGACCCCCTCCCCCAGCAGCCGCTTCAGCGTATCTTCAAGGCTCGCTCCGGAGCTTTCATCCCCCGCCCCTGCGATGACCAGCACCGTCTCGCCCTTTGGGGGCTTATGAGCATACGTGCCGGCAAGTCCGGAAAGGGTGGAGCGCACCGTCTCCTCGTATAATTTGGTAAGCTCCCGGCACAGGACAGCCTTGCGGTCGCCCCAGTCTGCGGCAAGCTCGGCGGCGGTCTCGGCCACCCTGAGCGGGCTTTCGTATATTATCAGCGTGCCCTTATGCCGTGCAAGGCGGGCCACCGCCTCCCGGCGCTCCTTGCCGGATCGGGGCAAAAAGCCCACGAAACAGGCTTCCCTGGCGGGCAGGCCGCTCATCACTAAGGCGGTAAGGGAGGCCGAGGGGCCGGGCAGCACCTCGAAGGGCAGGCCCTTTTTTATGAAGGCGGCCACCAGCCGCTCCCCGGGGTCGGATATGCCGGGCAGCCCCGCGTCGGATACGAAGGCGATAGCCTCGCCCTCCGCCACCCGCCCTGCGATTTCCTCCGCCCTGCCCTCCTCATTGTGCTCGTGGCAGGATATGAGGGGCTTGGATATCCCCAGCCTTGACAGCATGGCCCCGGTGTTGCGGGTGTCCTCGCAGTATATCCTATGGCACTCCCTCAGCACCCTGAGGGCGCGCATCGTCATGTCCTCCATGTTTCCTATGGGGGTTGGGCAAAGGTAAAGCTTGGGCTGAAGCATGTGGGTTTTTCGTCAATTCCTTTCTATAATAAGGCCTGTCTTGCCGCCCTTTACGCATTCCATAAGGGCGAGGTAGGGGCCGTTTTTCCCATCGATGAGCCGCAGCCGCTTTGGCTGAAGCCTGCTTTCCACCATGGCGTGGAAGCACTCCGCAAGGCGGGAGGCGGGATAGCACAGCCATAGCCTGCCGCCGTTTTTCAGCAGCCGCCCTGCGCACCGGGCCACGTCGTAAATGCCGCATTCGTCCTGATGTATGGAGAGGGCCACGGCGGGGTTTTCGCTTCGCGTGCCGCCGGAAAAGTAGGGCGGGTTGCAAACTGCCCCGTCGAAGCTGCCGGCCGGCAAAAGCTCACCCAGCCTGCGTATGTCGGCATGCAGCACGGTTATGTCCCCGCCCTGGCCGTTGAGCGCGATGGATTCCTCCATAAGCTGGCAGGCGGCCTGCTGTATCTCGACGGCGGTGAAGCGGGCGCCGGTCTTGCCGTTTACCAGTATGGCCAAAATGCCCGTGCCCGCCCCCAGGTCGAGACAGCTGTCCCCCCGTCTGGGATTTGCAAAGTTAGCCAGCAGCACCGCATCGCTGCCGTATGTGAAGCCCGCCTTGTCCACTACTATGGACAGGCCGTTGCATTGCAGATCTTCAGTGACTTTCATATATATATGGTAGCCTGAAACGCGGAAAAAAACAAGCGCGCAGAAAAAGAGAGCCTTGCGACTCTCCCGGCATTTCTGTGGTGATTCTCTTTTTCAAACGGAAAGTGAAGCCGTTTCCCTACTCCGTCACCGTCACGTACTCCGCGGGATCTACGGATCTGCCGTCCTTGCGCACCTCAAAATGGAGGTGGGCTCCGTCGCCGCACTCTGCAACGGCGGTTTCACCAACATAGCCAATAAGGTCGCCGGCGTTGAGCCTCTGCCCGGCCTTTACGGGGCAGCCTGTGCGCAGGTTTGAGTAAAGGGATTCAAGGCCGTCGCTGTGGCTTACCCGAACGGTGATGCCGAGGCTGTCGTCCTCGTATATCTCCTCCACCTTGCCGTTCCATGGGCAATGCACCTCCGCCCCCTTTGCGCAGGATATATCGATGCCCCGGTGGGTAGTCCAGTGATCCAGAGTCCGGGAATAGATCAGCTCATCCACGGCAAAGCGCCACTGCACCTTGCCCTTGAGCGGCGCGGGGGCCCTGTCATAGGCGGGGGCATGGGTAGCCGATGGCCCGGGGGAAGGATTGGGAGTTATGTCGGGCAGCGCCGAGGGTGAAGCGGTGGGCGTAGGGACAGGCGTGGAGAGCAGCGCTTCACTGAGTGTCTGGTCCTCGTTTTGAGAAACGGGGGCGGGAGAAGGCTCTATGGAGGGCTGAGGCTGCTGCTTTGGCCAATAGGCTGCCGCCGCGGCGACGCCGACTATGGCCACCGAGGAAAGCAGCACGACATAAACGCCCTTTTCCTCTAAAAAATCCCTGATCTTATCCTTTAGGCTTCTGTTTTCGTCAGTCATGGAAATCGCTCCTTTTGCGCAAATTGGCGGCCTTGCCGCCCGCATTATCGTGCTATAAGGTAGTAATTCCCTGCACCGCGGCGTAATATACCTGCCTGGGGAAAATCTCCCCGCTTGACAGCGGGAAAAACCTTTGCTATAATTATAAAGCTTGAATATGGAGAGATGTCCGAGTGGTTTATGGAGCTGGTCTTGAAAACCAGTGATGCCGCAAGGCACCGGGGGTTCGAATCCCTCTCTCTCCGCCAGATAATTCAACATAGCGCCGGCAATATATCCGTGGAGAAGTACCCAAGTGGCTGTAAGGGGCTCCCCTGCTAAGGGAGTAGGCTGGGGTGACTGGCGCGAGGGTTCGAATCCCTCCTTCTCCGCCACGAAAAAGAGATCGCATTTGCGGTCTCTTTTTCGTGCTGCATAAAAGAAGGAGGGATGAGAAGGGAACGACCCGCCTGTGGCGGGAAAAAAACCATCCAGTGAATGGTTTTTTAGTTCCCCGGGCTGGTGGCGGCCTGCTCACCTTCCGGCTTGCGGGCAGCGGCGATGTGATCGTAACGGAGAACGGCAAGGTGGTGAAGCCCGACGCGGACGGTTGGTACACAGTCTCCGCCAATGCGCGCATCGTGGTGGACTACCCCATGATGGTTCTGCCCAAGACGGGGGATATGCCGGTTTGGCGCTGGCTGCTGGGCCTATAAAAAAAGAGAAAACTCGAAAAAGTGGCGCTCAGCCACCTTTTCGACACTCCAGTGCACAACACAATGTGTTGTGCACGCGGTGTTTTTGGGGGAGTTTTATGGAAAATGTATGCATCACGCCACAGAGCAGCGCAGCCTGAGTCCCCTCCCTCTTTCCCCGCTTGCAACCTTTCAAGTCCCATAGTATGATATTCCCATGAGCAAAACAGCAAATATACTTAACTTAATAATATATAACGGGGAAATGTTCCAATGAGCTTATCTGCGGCGAAAAAAAGGGATATCCTTATATGCTGCATAGCGGCGCTGCTGATACTCTGCGCCATGGCCGTCCGCATCCTGGGCAGCCCCGAGGGGGCCCCGGGCCTGGGCTCCATGATAAGGAACGGTATATACATGGGGCTGACGGCGGCATGGGGCGTGTCGGTGCAGAGGCGCATAATTCAGGCCCAGACCCGGCGATACCTTATAGCTATCGCCCTGCTGATGCTGCTCTGGCTTACGGAGCGGGCTATCAAATATGAATTTAACTTATCCGCCGCCTCGGCGCGGAGGCTGTGGTACAGCTATTATATACCCATACTGCTGATACCCCTGATAACGGTGTTCACAGCAATGTCGCTGGGCAGGCCGGAAAACTACAAGCTGCCGGGTTGGACGCGGCTTCTGTATATACCCACATTCGCGTTTATGGCGATGGTGCTGACCAACGACCGGCACCAGCTGGTTTTTGCGTTTCCGGCCGACGCCGAGATATGGACTGGCGGCAATGCGGCGCACTCTATCGGGTACTTTGCCGTAGTGGCCTGGACGGCGGTCTGCGCCGCAGGGACTATTATTGTGATGATTGAAAAATGCCGCAGGCCAAAAAGCCGTATCCAGTGGCTGCCCATACTGCCTGTGGCGCTGTCGTTTGTATACACCGCCCTTTATGTAAGCGATGTGAAATGGCTTCGCCTTATAGCCGGGGATATGACTGTGTTCCAGTGTCTGGCTATTATGGCAGCGTTGGAAGGCTGCATTCGCTGCGGGCTGATACAGTCCAACACCGGCTATGATGAGCTCTTCGGCGCCACCACCATAGGTGCTCAGATAACCGACCACGGGTTCCGGGTAAAATCCGCCTCCCACTCCGCATTGCCCATAAGCCTCGAGAAAATGGAGAAGGCGTTGGAGGGCCCGGTGCAGCTGGATAAAAACACCCTGCTCAAGGGGCAGGAAATAAGCTCCGGCTATGTTTTCTGGCAGGAGGACATATCGGAATTGCAGGGCGTGCTGGACCAATTTCAGACGGTGCAGGACGAATTGCGGGACACCGGGGACGTACTAAAGGCCGAGGCGGAGCAGCGCTCCTACTGGCTTAAGATCACCGAGGAAAACCGGCTGTACGACATGGTGGAGCGGAAGACTCAAAGGCAGGTCGCGCTGCTTCGGAAGCTTCTCTCCCGGCTCCGTGCCACGGAGGATACCGAGGAGGCACGGCGGCTGCTGGGCCACATTGTGGTGATAGGCACATATGTAAAGCGGCGCAGCAACCTCATGTTCGTGGAGCGGCAGACAGACACCCTGGAGGCGGCGGAGCTGAGCCTGTGCCTGAACGAGTCCGCTGCGGGGCTGGGCTTATGCAATATAAAATGCACCGTAAGGGCGGACATGGAGGGGCTGCTCCCGGCTGAATGTGGCAACATGATATACGATTTTTTCGAGGCGGCGGTGGAAATGAGCCTCACCTCCCTCTCCTCCCTGCTGTTCTACGCAGGGGAAAGAGAGGGCACTGTCACCGCCAAGGCGGCTCTCTGCTGCGATGAGGACATGGGGGCGCTCTGCTGTGAATTCCCGAATGTTATAATAGAAAAAGACGAGGACGGCATACAGTACCTTACTCTCAGCATACCAAAGGAGGGCGGGGAATGAATTCCATAAAGGAGAGCTTTGACAACCTGCCCGTGGCGGTGTGCTTTTTCGATAAGAGGGGCGTTGTGCGGCTCATGAACCGGCGCATGTTGAGCGTGGGCGCGGAGCTGTTGGGCAGCGGTGTGCAGACCTTGGAAGAGCTGCACCGGGCCCTTGATACCCCGCCGGAGTCCATAGAGCGGCTGGATGCAGAGATGGGGGTATATAAATTTCCAAGCGGTACGGTGCTGCGCTTCGTTGAGCGGCAGATAACCGACAAAAGCGGCGGCAGCTATACGGAGGTCACCGCCTCGGACGTGACGAGGCTTGTAACCCTACAGCAGGAGCTTAGAAAAGAAAACGCCCGCCTTGAGGACGCCAACCTGAGATTAAAGCGGCTGTACGACAGGATGCCGGAGATAGTGCGGGAGGAAGAGACCCTCGCCATGAAGCTGCGGGTACACGACGACATAGGCCATACCATACTTTCGGCCCGCCGGGCATTGAGGCAGGGGGAGAGCATGGAGGCCATACGTGAGAGCGCGGAGGCATGAGAAAGCACCATAGAGCTGCTCTGCCGAGCCAACAGCATGGGGGAGCCGGAGGACGCAATAGAGTACGCCAAGGCCCGGGCGGCGGAGCTTGGGGCGGAGGTCATAGTGGAGGGAAGCGCGCCAAAGGATGCAGAAATGCGGCACATATTTGCCCTTGCCATGCGGGAATGTACCTCAAACTGCATACGCCACGCCGGGGGTAAGCGGATATTCGCCCGCTTCGCGCCGTACAGGGGAGGCTGGGCGATACACATAACCAACGACGGCAAGGTACCGGATGACGAAATAACCGAGGGCGGCGGGCTGTCGGCCCTCAGGCGGCGCATAGAGAACGCCGGGGGCATCATGAGGATAAAGAGCATACCCAACTTCGCGCTGAGCGCGTTGCTGCCATACGGGGAGGAAAACAAATGGTAAACGTAATGATAGTGGAGGATCAGAAGCTGGTGCGCAGCATTCTGGAAAGCTACATTAAAAAAGAGGAGGGCTATGAGCTGCTGTCCTCCATACCCGGGGCGGACAGGGCGGCGGACATATGCGACGCCTGCAGGATTGATTTGATACTCATGGACGTGCAGACCGAGCGGCGGGAAAACGGTCTCGCCGCCGTGGAGAAGATAAAGGCCAGCCACCCGGAGATAAAAATAGTGGTGGTGACATCCCTTGTGGACTGCGAGGTGTTGAGGCGCGCCCGCGAGGCCGGGGCGGACAGCCTCTGGTACAAGGATACCGACGAGGAGCTTTTGATGGAGGCGGTGCGCCGCACCATGGCGGGGGAGCATATATTCCCGGACGCGCCGCCGGTGGTGGAGGTGGGCACGGCCAGGAGCACGGAATTTACCAACGCCGAGATGAAGGTGCTGCGCTGCCTGGTGAGAGGTATGTCGTATGGGGCTATCGCCGGGGCGCTGGGTATAGAGGTGACGACGGTGAAGTACCATGTCTCCAACATGCTGCAAAAGACCAATCTGGAGAACAAGCTCCAGCTCGCCATAGCCGCAAGCGAGGCCAAGCTGGTGGTGGAGCTGAACGAAAAATAATAAAATAATTATGAACAGGGTCTGAACCCCGTACTTTTGTACGGGGCTTTTTTTGCGCGGCTGTGCGACAATATACAGATACAAATCAATGTCCCATTTTTTGTGTGAAGTAAGACTCAGGACATTTTTCGACAATCTATTCAAGGAGGGAAAATAAAATGGCATTTTGCACCAACTGCGGCGCCAAGCTGCCCGACGGTTCCAGATTCTGCACAGAGTGCGGAGCGGCTATTGCGGCGAGCGCGCCGGCAACGCCGGCGGAGCCGGAAAAGAAGTACACCCCCGAAGCGCCGGCGGAGCCCGCGATACACCCCGACTCGGTGGATGCGCCCATGGAATACACTGCACCCGACCGGCCCACACAGCAGAGCTACACCCCGCCTGCACAGGGCAGCTATACTCCCCCCACACAGGGCAGCTATACTCCCCCAACGCAGGGCGGCTACACTCCCCCCACACAGGGCGGCTACACTCCCCCAACGCAGGGCGGCTATACTCCCCCAACGCAGGGCGGATATACTCCCCCCACACAGGGCGGCTACACCCCCAAAGCACAGCAGGGCGGCGGATACAGCTATAACGCCAACACCGCCAACACCGCCTATACCCCCGGCGCAAAGGCCAATAAGACCCCCAAGGCCCCAAGGGCGCCCAGGGCAAAGTCCGGCAGGAGCAAGGCTCCCTTTATAATCGGCGGCGCGGTGCTGGTGTTCATACTGCTCATAGTGCTCCTGGTCAAGGGCTGCACCGGCGCTGTAAAGGATGCCTTAGATCCCAACCTGGGCGTATACAACGCCACAACCGCCGAGATGTACGGCATAGAGATGGACGTTACGGACGTATGGGAGGGCGGCGTATCCATAGAGCTTAAGGCCAAGGATAAATGCGTTTTCAACATAGACGGCGATAAGTATAATATAAAGTGGACGCTGGACGGCAGCGATATAAACGTCAAGGGCAAGGGCCTCGACTGCGACGGCACTCTTAATCAGGGCACCCTGGTGCTTGAGGACGTGCTGGGCATGGGCGTCAACCTCACCTTCCAGAAGGAGGGCGGCTTCAGCGATAATATGCTGGACGGCGACGGCATGACCAGCAGCGACGGCGAGATAGGCGAGGACGGATACACCGCGGCCCAGAGGAAGTGGAACGGCGCATGGTACGGCAGCTTCCAGGTGGTGGAGCAGAAGAACTTCGATTACCTCTCCGACGGCGCGGTATACGATGCGCTGATGGTCATAGACCTGGGCACCGACAACAAGGGCACCTTCGACCTCTATGTATTCAACGACTACGATGCGCCTGCGGCGGCGGGCGAGTGCGAGGCGACGGAGACGAGCCTCACCGCCACCTCCGTCGAGATGCTCGGCCAGGATCTGGACAGCGTGTACAACTGGATGCTTCTGCCCCGGCAGGATTACACAGACCAGTACTGCATGGGCGACACCTTCGAGCAGGACGAATACTACATGGAGTTCATGGTATTCATGAAGCCCTGGGGCGCGAGCTGGGATAAGGAGATAGCTGACGGCTACAACCTCCTGCCCCCCGCCATGGACAATTATAACGACCTCATAGCCGAGGGCGAAATGCCGCCCGTGGGCGAGGCCCCGATAGGCTACTTAGGCGCAGAGGCGCAGGGCGCCACGGCAGAGGCCCCCGTAGAAAATACCACCGAGACTCCGGCGCAGAGCGCCGCCCCCGCCGAGGGCTTTGACAGCGGCACCATCACGGAGACCGTAAGCGACTACTCCAAGGATGCATCGATTGACGTTTCCGTGACGCTCCCCGAGAGCGGCTGGAAGCTCAGCCACGAGCTTACCACCATGTACCTCTACAACGTGGACGATCCGGAGCATCTGTTCTCCGGCGACCCCCGCATACAGTTCGACATCTACACCAGCAGCGACAAGCTCAATTACTACGAGAAGGACTATGAGAACCTCAAGGACGAGGGCACCCGCACCATAGGCGGCGTGGAGCTCAAGGCGCGCTCCTACAAGAACGTGGGAATGCAGTGGACGGAGTACTACGGCGAGGTGCCGGGCGGCGGCTGGATCTCCATAAGGATATCCAAGGTGGACATAGGAGCGGGCAGCGAGGGCGACGCGGTCCTCAACAGCATCTCCTTCAAGTAACAAAACGGAGCGCGGGCCTATGAAAAGGATAAAGCTGTTTACGGCGCTCCTGCTGGCGGCAGCCATGGTACTTCCCATGACTGGCTGCGGCAAGGGCAAGCCCAAGGGCGGCGGGGAAGCCTCCCCCGCCTCCTGCGCGGCGGCCGGCGAGTACGAGGTATACTCCATGACCACGGCGGGGACCACCCTCACACGCAGCCAGCTTGAAGCGGGCGGCATGGCGGAGGGCATGTTCCTGAAGATCAACGCCGACGGCACGGGCGAGATAAACTATACCGGCTCCCAGACCAACGCAATAAAGGTGGACGAAAAGGCGGGCAAGGTAAAGATAGAGGGCGGCGCGGAGCTGGACTACGCGCTGGAGGGCGGCAGGATAACCCTCACCTTCCCCGGCAATTCGCTGATAATGGTATATGAGAGCGAGGCCGCTGAGGAGGAGGGCAAAAGCAAGGGCGATTTCGCCTCCTTCGGCAAAAAGGGCGAGGAGCAGGCGGCCGCCCCCGACAGCCAGCCCGACATGGAGTTTATAAACGACTTCCTCGGGGACTGGCACGGCATGGCGGAATACTATGACTGCACCGGCGTATACGAGGCGAACAACCGCAACCAGTGCGAGATACTGGCGAGGATAACCTATGACGAGGACGCGGGCGAGCTGAAGCCCTTCGTGGGCGCGGCCTTTGACGGGGCAAATCAGTACAACTTCAAGATAACCTCCGCAACGGAATATCGGGACGACAGCTACCGCTACTTCAAGATAGGCGGCAGGTTCATGGATCAGCCCCTGGCGGAGGGCAGCCTTGTGGAGTACGAGGCGGCGTATGACAGACTCTGGGTGATAGGCATAGCCGACGACGGCGAGGGCAACGTGCTCAAGCTGCTGGGCTGCCTCAGGAGGCCGGGCGCGAAGTGGGACTATGAAAACGACTACCCCTACATCGATAAGGACGGCGTAGAATTCTACAAGGGCAAGAGCCTCGAGGAGATAGCCAAGCTGTTCAAGGTGGACCTTAACGCGCAATAGGCAAGGGTAAAACCAAATAAATCAAAAAAACAGGGAGGAAAAATATATGCAGTACAGACTGGAAGGCGGCAGCTTACCCGCCGTCATAATCAACCTCAACCCCGGCGAGACCATGATAAGCGAGGCGGGCGGCAGGACGTGGTCGAGGGGCGCTGTGGATTCCACGGTCACCACCCTCGGCGGTGCGGGCAAGGCGCTCGGGCGGATGCTCATGGGCGAAAGCCTCTTTATGAACCTCTACACCGCTCAGGAGCCGGCGGAAATAGCGTTTTCCTCCTCCTTCCCCGGAAGGATAGTAGCCCGGGAGCTTGGCCCCGGACAGAGCATAATATGCCAGAAGCACGCCTTCCTCTGCGCCACATACGGCGTTGAGCTTTCCATGTTCTTCCAGAAGAAGCTGGGCGCGGGCCTTGTGGGCGGCGAGGGCTTTATAATGCAGAAGGTAACGGGCCCCGGCCTCGTGTTCCTCGAGGTGGACGGCTACTGCCAGGATTACGATCTCGCCCCCGGCGAAAGGCTGGTATGCGACACCGGCGTGCTGGCGGTAATGGACGAGACCTGCTCCATGGACGTGCAGATGGTCAAGGGCGTGAAGAACGTGATATTCGGCGGCGAGAGCCTGTTCGATACCGTAATAACCGGCCCCGGCAAGGTACACCTTCAGACCATGACCATAGGCAAGCTGGCGCGGCAGATAATACCCTATATGCCCAATAAAAAATAAATGAAAAGAATAGTTTCACTGCTGCTGGCGGCGCTGACGCTAAGCGCCGCGGGCTGCTCCAAGGCTCCGGAGGCGCTTGATATGCCGTCAAAAACCCAGAGCCAGGTTGAACAGGCCCTGCCGGAAAGCGGCAAAAGGCCGGACGAGATAGCCCTGCCGGAGGCTCAGACCCGGCAGGACCAGCCCGTTGTGACCGATCAGGCCGAGCCGGAACCGGATCAGACCGGGGCTGCCGCGGCAGAGCAGGCCGAGCCGCCGGCGGAAGACCCCATAACCATGGAGGGAAAAGATATGCAGATAACCTTTGACAGGCTGCCCGACACGCTGGAGGAGTTCAGCGCGCTGTGCAATGACCTTACAAAGCCCGAGAATACCTGCGCCCTGTTTTTGCTGGCGCTGAACCTTTACACAAAGGACAAGGCGGCGGGAGAAAAGGCCATAGACATGCTGCGGGGCCCCCGGCCCATGACAGGCATAGACTCACAGTTCATACGGGACAGGCTGAGAGATAAAAAATACCTGCCTCTGGCCTACTTCGACGGGGCCACCCCGGAGAACGGCTACGGGCCAACCCAGCCGTATGTTTTAAACTTCTACCCCGACCAGCGGCCCCAGGACTGCGAGGAGGGGTACATGAGGCTGTTTTTAAAGACGGCGGGCGCAGACGCTGCCCGGCCCATCAAGCTCAGGCAAAAGGGGGACAACTGGTATCTCTGGGAGTATTCCAGCATACTCACAGGCATTCGCGTCCCCGCCGAAGAGGATCCCTGGGCATGAGGCGGGTAGTGCTGCTTGCGCTGTGCGCGCTGCTTCTTTGCGGCTGCGCGAGAAACAACGACCTTGACACTCAAGATCGGAAGAGCGGTTCAGCAGGAATGCCGAGACCGAT
>OMCS01000460.1_pt1 | contig 21539 bp, 17 predicted proteins | sample 1674241 | NCBI WGS metagenome assembly OMCS01 (sample SAMEA103958153, study PRJEB25191) | human gut metagenome
ACCTGCCCAAGGATAAGCGAATCGAAATCGGTTTGACTTATATCTATGGTATTGGAAGAAAAAGTGCGCAGGATATCCTCGCGCAGACAGGCATCAACCCCGACACCCGCGTAAAGGATCTGACTGAGGCCGACGAGGCGAAGCTTCGTGAGGTCATCGACCAGTCCTATGTGGTCGAGGGTGATCTGCGTCGTCAAGTGGCGCTTGACATTAAGCGTCTGACTGAAATCGGCTGCTATCGCGGCATGCGCCACCGTCGTGGCCTGCCCGTTCGCGGTCAGCGCAGCAAGACCAACGCACGCACTCGCAAAGGCCCCAAGAAGACTATCGCTAACAAGAAGAAGTAAAGGAAGGAGGAATAGATCATGGCAGCTAACGTAAAAGGCAAGAAAGTCATTCGCCGTCGTCGCGAGAAGAAGAACGTCGAGAAGGGACAGGTCCATATCCGTTCTTCCTTCAACAACACCATGGTGACCGTCACCGATGCTCAGGGCAATGCTCTGTCTTGGGCTTCCTCCGGTGGTCTGGGTTTCCGCGGCAGCAAGAAGTCCACGCCCTTCGCCGCCCAGAGCGCAGCTGAGACTGCGGCCAAGGCTGCGATGGAGCATGGTCTGAAGACCGTCGAGGTCTTCGTGAAGGGCCCCGGTCAGGGCCGTGAGGCCGCCATCCGCGCCCTGCAGGCGGTGGGTCTGGAAGTGACGATGATCAAGGACGTCACCCCCATCCCCCACAATGGATGCCGCCCCCCCAAGCGTCGTCGCGTGTAATCGGAAGAAGGAGGATCAATAGATTATGGCTAAGAATATGCAGCCTATCGCCAAGCGTTGCAAGGCGCTGGGTATTTCTCCTACCGTCATGGGTTACTCCAAGAAGGAGACGAAGCGCAACCCCGGCGGCCAGATGAGAAAGAAGAAGAGCGAGTACGCCATCCAGCTCAACGAGAAGCAGAAGGTCAAGTTCGTCTACGGCATTCTGGAGAAGCAGTTCCGTGCTTACTACGAGAAGGCTTCCACTATGCCCGGTAAGACCGGCGAGAACCTGCTGAGTCTGGTGGAGCGCCGTCTGGACAACGTGGTGTACCGTCTGGGCTTCGCCATGACCCGCCGTGAGGCCCGTCAGCTGGTGAACCATGCCCATTTCACCGTCAACGGCCACAAGGTCAACATCCCCTCCTATCTGGTTCGCGTGGGTGATGTGATCGAGGTCAAGGAGAGCAGCCGCTCCTCCGTGGCTTTCAAGCGCCTGACTGCTGAGGATGCCCCCATGGTCACCGTCCCCAAGTGGCTGGAGCGCGACAAGACCGCCCTGAAGGGTACTGTCGTCACCATGCCCGCTCGTGAGGACATTGATATGCCTATCGAGGAGCATCTGATCGTCGAGTTGTACTCCAAGTAATAGGGTTCAAACCCTCACGAAGCACTGGAACCAAATTGGACGCGGCCTCTGACCGCTCCGCCAAAAGAATGAAGGAGGGTACTGCATGATCGAAATTGAGAAGCCCCAGATCGAGTGTATCGAAACACCCGGCGATGCTTCCTATGGAAAATATGTGATCGAACCCCTGGAGCGCGGTTACGGAATGACTTTAGGCAATGCGCTGCGGCGCATCCTGCTCTCGTCCCTTCCCGGCACGGCAGCCACCAGCATCAAGATCGCCGGTGTGCAGCACGAGTTTTCCACCATCCCCGGTGTGAAGGAAGATGTGACGGAGATCGTTCTGAACGTGAAGAATCTGTTGACCAAGCTGCACTGCGAGGGCGCCAAGACGGTCTTTATCGAGGCCACCGGCCCCTGCGAGGTGACAGCCGGCGACATCAAGAGCGACGGTGAAGTGGAGGTCCTGAACCCCGAGCTTCATCTGGCGACTCTGGACGTGGGCGCCACGTTGAGCATGGAGATCGCACTGAGCCACGGCCGCGGCTACGTGGACGCGGAGCACAACAAGGCGCTGCGCCCCAACGTGATCGGCGTGATCCCCATCGACAGCATTTACAGCCCCGTCTACAAGGTCAATTTCAGCGTGGAAAACACCCGTGTCGGCGCTTCCAGCGACTACGATAAGCTGACGCTGGAGGCTTGGACGGACAGCACGATCACGGCTCGTGACGCGGTGTCTCTGGGTGCCAAGATCCTGTGTGACCATTTTGCCCTGTTCACTGACCTTAGCGACACGCTGGGCGACAAGTCCACCGTGGTGGAGAAGGCCACTGATTCCAAGGACAAGATGCTGGAGCTGACCATCGAGGAGCTGGATCTGTCCGTCCGCAGCTTCAACTGCCTCAAGCGCGCCAACATCAACACCGTTGAGGACTTGATCTCCAAGACCGAGGACGAGATGATGAAGGTCCGCAATCTGGGACGCAAGTCTCTGGAGGAAGTTATCAACAAGCTGGCCATGATGGGTCTCTCTCTGGCCAGTGAGGACAACAACTAACTGATCTGCGCAGCTGCGCATATCCTTACAAGGAGGAAACAGAAATGCCCGGAACTCGTAAGCTCGGTAAGACTACCGATCAACGTATGGCGATGCTCCGTCAGCAGGTCACCGATTTCCTGGACAAGGGTCGTATGGAGACCACCATCACCCGCGCCAAGGAGATCAAGCCCATGGCCGAGAAGATGATCACCCTCGGCAAGAAGGGCGATCTGGCTGCCTATCGTCAGGCGCTGAGCTTCATCACCCGCGAAGACGTGGCCAACAAGCTGTTCAAGGAGCTGGCTCCCAGCTACGCTGAGCGCAACGGTGGCTACACCCGCATCATCCGCACCGGCATCCGCCGCGGCGATGCTGCGGAGACCGCGATCATCGAACTGGTGAAATAAGCGAAGTCTAAGCTGTAAAAACACCCTTTCCCATGGCGGACGCTGTGGGAAAGGGTGTTTTTTTCACGGATGCAAACATGAGGTTGCGGGGCAGCTCCAAAAATTTTCCGCCGCAACCTGAAGTTGATAGACAAACGCATCCCACATACAGTATAATAGCCGCGAAGAACCACGAAAGGGAGGAACTGCCATGGCTTCGATCCGCTGCAAGGCCTGCGGCTGTACATACGATTACAATAAGGAGGGTATGTGTCCCAAGTGCGGCGCCTATAACCGCCCGCCCCGGCGGGAGCGGGTGGACCCGGACGGCAGCATCCATTATCTGGAGCCCCGCGACGCCGCTGTGCCGCCCCATCGCGGCAAGAAGGTCTGCTACGAGAAAAAGACCTGCTACGAGGAGCAGACCCGCCGCCCCCGCCAGCCCGCCGGCACCGGCGAGGCGGATGATCTCCGCGCACAGGAATGGGAGAATCTTAAGGGCAGTGTGCAGCGTCTGCGGACGCGGTACCAGACCATGGACAAGAAGCAGCGCGGCAACGTGGGCAAGATCATTATTGCGGTGGTGATAGGACTCGTGCTGCTGCTCAACAGCTGCAACATCCACCGCGGATACAATGTGCCGGAGGAGCCGGGCTGGTCAGAGGGGAACACCGCTGTCGCCGTGCCGGAGCCGAGCTACGAGGGCTACCAGATGCACGAGTGGTTTGACCTATTGGGCAGCTCCGTTGCCGTTACGGGCGCCTTCCTCGGCGACGACGGTATCATCGTCACGGTGGAGGGTCTGCCGGAGGACGCTTTTGAGCCCGGCCTGTCCGCCTACGGCACCGATGGCTCCGTATATTCCACCTACCCTATGGAGTTCACCCGTCAGGATGACATAGTCGTGATCACCTACGACCGCTATTTTCTGGAGGATGTGCCGCAGCCGGACGGACTGTTTCTGACATTCGATGAGTTTGTGGAGCTGGACGGCGAGCCCTATTATACCGGCGGCGTCATCACCGTGGAACTGACGGACATCCTCGCCTGAGGGAAAGGAGCGCCTATGGAGAAACAACGCTGTCCCTATTGCGGTGCGGAGATGCAGCGTGGGTGGCTGCGCAGCCGCCGCAGCGACATCTGGTGGGAGCCGGATCCCACAATACCAGCGCCCAACGCGGAGAAGGGAATGCGCTGCATCGCCGCGGCTGGCAGTTTTACCGGCGCGGAGGCGGAGGCGTGGGATTGCCCCGCCTGCAAGAAGCTGATCCTTGACCGCAGCCGCCGCAACCTGCCTTTAGACTGAATATCTGTGCAGCCGCCCCGTACCAGACGGGGCGGTTGTGTATGCGCCGTCATATAGACCGTAGTCGACGCATATACTCCCAGCGGTGATACAATGAAACAACTTCTCTGTGCCGCACTGGCGGCGCTGCTCCTACTGTCCGGCTGCACCGCGCCCTCCGGCGAGCCTACCCCGCCCCATGTACCGGCGGCTGCCGCCGCGCCGGAGGCGGGCGACCTGAAATACGTGGCGCTGACCTTTGACGACGGCCCCTCGCCTCGCTGCACGCCCCGGCTGCTGGACGGTCTGGCGGAATACGGCGCACGGGCTACCTTCTTTGTGGTGGGCTGCCAGACCGTGAAGGACCCGGACATTGTCCGGCGTATCGCAGCCGAAGGGCATCAGGTGGGCAACCACTCCTACGACCACCCACAGATGGACAGCCTGACCTGCGCGCAGGCGCTGGACGACCTGCAAAAAAACGACGATCTGCTTCGGGAGCTGCTGGGGGAGGGAGACTACTGGGTGCGCCCGCCCTACGGCCTGTGTACCGACCGGGAGGCGGCCGCCCTGTCCGTGCCGCTGGTGAACTGGTCGGTGGACACCGAGGACTGGAAGAGCAAGGATGCCGACAGGATCGTGGACATTATCTACCGGCAGACCGGCGACGGGGATATCATCCTGCTCCACGACCGCTACCAGAACACGGTGGATGCCGTGCTGCGGGCGATACCCCACTTGCAGGAGCAGGGCTATGTGTTTGTCACCGTGGAGGAGCTGCTGACGCTGAGGGGCATCACGCCGGAGGCAGGCGTCACCTACCGCCGCGCCTCGTGAGAAACGAAAAAAGTGTCCCGAAGCATTTGCTTCGGGACACTTTTATGTCTTGTCTTGCTTACAGACCGGCGGCCAGCATGCAGTTGATGACCAGCGTCAGCACAATGAAAGCGGCGCCCACCCACTTGGTGGCCTTTGCCAGCTTGGCGTCCAGACTCTTGGCCTTAGACTTGGCCATGTAGCTGTCGGCAATACCGCCGATGGTGCCGGACAGGCCCTGGCTCTTGCCGGACTGGAACAGCACGATGCCGATCAGGACTAAAGCAGCCAGCAGCTGCAGGATCGTAACAAAAATCATCATAAGGGAAACCTCCACATATATTCCGTGCCGCAGGGCACACGATTCACAGTACACACGATTTTACCACAATACAACCGGCAATGCAAGGGGTCTTCCGGGATTTTTTGCGCTTTTTCCGGGGAAAATGATAGAACAAATGTTGCAATCCGAGAGACGGTGTGGTACAATATAACAAAACCGTCGGGCTTGCGGCGGAAGAAAGGGGCATCCACATGGCAAAGCTGACCAAAATGCAGCAGAAGATCTACGATTACATCGCGGAGACCACACGGCGGCAGGGATATCCCCCCTCTGTGCGGGAGATCGGCGAGGCTGTGGGTCTGCGCTCCCCGTCCACCGTTCACTTTCATTTGAAGCACATGGAGGAGCTGGGCGTTCTGACCAAGGGCGCCGGAAAGGGCCGCGCCCTGACGCTGGCCCCGCTGGAGGGTACCCACCCGTCCGCTGCGGCGGCCCCCGTACCGGAGCAGCCGGAGGCGCCGGTGGGCCGCGTTCCCATCGTGGGTACGGTGGCGGCCGGCACGCCTATTCTGGCGCAGGAGTGCATCGAGGACTACCTGACCTTTGACACCAACGGACGGGAGGGGGAGTATTTCGCCCTGCGGGTTCGGGGTGAGTCCATGCTGAACGCCGGTATCCTGCCTGGTGATCTGGTGGTGGTACACCAGCAGCCTGTGGCACACAACGGGGAGATCGTGGTGGCGCTGTTGGGGGACGAGGCCACGGTGAAGCGGCTCAGCCGCCGCAATGGCGAGGTGTGGCTCCTGCCGGAGAACGAGGCGTACAGCCCCATCGACGGACGGGAGGCGTCCATTCTGGGAAAGGTCACCGCCGTGGTTCGTCAGTACTGAAAAACGAACAGCGTGTGCAAAAGCGCCCGTCAGCCTACTGCTGACGGGCGCTTTTCGATAGAGCAAGGCGGCGGTCATTTTGTCTTGGAGGGCTTGTCCAGATGGACGACCCACTGCTCCAGCGTGAAGAAAGGATCCGTCTCCGTGACGGTCATGCCGTCCACGAGGCCGGCGGTGGTCACCACGGAATCCGCCTTAAAGCACAGAGGTGCGATGGGGACTTGCTTGTCCAGCTCCTCCCACAGAGAGAGCAGCGCCGCGCCGTGGGCAGACTCATCTGCCGTGCGGCAGGCTTCCAGCAGGGCGTCGGTCTTTTCATCAGAGAAACCGCCGTAGTTCAGGCCGCCCTCTGTGCCGACAAGCGCCCGGATGTCCCAGTCAGCCGTCAGGCGGCACTCACCGTAGTACAGGTCGAAGCGCCCGTCCTGTAGGCGCTGAAGATACGTCTCCCACGGCACGGCGTCCACGATCACGGACAGGCCGCAGCGACTGAGGGTGTAGGCGATCTCCTGTGCGGCGGCCACCTTGAAGGAGTTCTCCTCGTTGACCAGCAGGGTCACCTCCGTACCGGCGTATTTCCCGGCGCTATCCGCGGCGGTGTCCTCCGGGGAGGTGTCTTCCACCGCTGTAAGCTGCTGGAGCGCAAGGGTGCTGTATGTGCGCTCCAGCGTGGTGGGATACCGGTCGCTGGCAGGGGAGACGGGGAATTGGGCGGCGCTGCCGTGACCCAGCAGGCAGGAGTCCACCAGACCCTTCCTATCGATGGCTTGGCTGACCGCCTGCCGCAGTGCCTCGTCGCTGAAGGGCGCACGGCGGGTGTTGAAGCCCAGAAACTGCATGACGGTGGTGGGGGCATCGGTGTAGTCACCGCTGCCGGATACGCCGGAAGCGCCAGTGCCGGTGAGATCCAACGGCAGCAGCTGGATCTCCCGGGAGGAAAAGGCATAGAGCATGGTGTCCCTGTCCTTACAGTGCTGTAATTCGATGCGCTGCAGGGGCAGCGTCTCCTGCCGCCACCAGTCGGGGGAGGTCTCCAGATACGCGCCGCTGTCCGTCTTGGTGAACACATAGGGGCCGGTGCCTGTGGGGACGGCGGCGCTCTCCGTTCCGGCCTTGACGATGGGAATATCCAGCCGCCATGCCAGTGCGGACAGCTCCTCGTTCATGGCGATGAGCACGGCGTCGCCCTGTACCCGGACGGAGGACACCTCCGCCAGACGGGCGGCGTAGCGGGCAGACGATCGCGCCCGCTCCAGCGAAGCCGCCACATCCCGGGCGGTCAGGGGAGTGCCGTCGGAGAAGGTGACGCCGCTTCGCAGCGTCAGGGTGTAGGTGCGCGCCGCCGCGTCGTAGGTGCAGCGCTCCGCCAGCAGGGGGCGGAGAACGAAGTGCTCATCCAGCTCAAACAGCTTCTCATACAGCAGGGCGCCCACCGCGATCTGCACCTTTTCCGTGGCGGTGATGGGGTCCAGGCTCTCCCCGGCGAAATAGGGCAGCGTAAAGGAGGTCAGCGGCTCCGGCTCCGGCTGCTCGTTCTCCTGGCTGTAAAACTCCGACAGCTCACCCAGCGGGTCGTCCATCTCCTCCCAGCTGGCGCATCCGGCGGCGGAGAGGGACAGCGCCGCCAGCAGCAGAACGGCCAGCACCCGCTTCAGAATACCGGCGCTCATGGCGTCACCTCCCGCAGGGCAATAAGGGCGGCCTGCTCGCCCCGTTGGAGGCCGGTTTTGCGGTGGCTCCAGTACAGGTCGGTGCGGCAGCAGGTGCAGTCCTCACAGATGTCGATGTGCTGCACACCGGCTTTTTGCAGCCATAGGGCGTTGACGGCCTTCAGGTCAATGTGCCACTTGCGGCCATTCCATGTCATGAACGGCTCCGCCTCGCGGCCCAGCGCACTGCGCAGCGCCTCCGGCACGTCGCCGTCGGTCTCAAAGCAGCACTGGCCGATGGCGGGGCCGACGGCCGCCCGGATGTCCGCCGGGGCGCAGCCGTATGTCTCACACATGGCGCGGACGGTCTTGCCGGCGATCCCGGCGGCGGTGCCGCGCCAACCGGCGTGGGCGGCGCCCACCACATGGCGCACCGGGTCGTGGAGCAGGATCACGTTGCAGTCGGCGGAGAACACCACCAGCGGGACACCGGGAACAGCGGTGATGAGAGCGTCGGCACTGTCATAATCCTGCGGACGCCACAGACCCTTGCCGCAGTCTGCTGTCGTCACCACGCGCACATCGTCCCGGTGAACCTGACGGCTCAGCACGACGCGGCGGACATCCATGTCCAGCGCGGCGCACAGGCGGCGGAAGTTCTCCTGCACGTTGGCATTGTCGTCGCCCCGTCGGTCATCCAGATTCAGGCTGTCCCACGGCGCGGGGGACACGCCGCCCAGACGGGTGGAAAAGCCGTGGACGATGCCGCTGTCCGACAGTATATCGGTGGTGAGGAACGTGACCCCGTTTTTAATCTGAGAGTGGAACATAGCGGCTCCTTTCGGAAGCAAAGGCGGGCGGCGGCATCAGCCGCCGCCCGCCGGTCAGTTGAAGCGATTTAGGGGTGGTACTCCTTGCAGGTGCATTTCTTCCATTTCAGACCGCTGCCGCAGGGACAGGGGTCGTTGCGGCCCACCTTGACCACGCGGGTGGGGCGCTTCTTTACGGTGCCGTCGCCGCCCACATTCTCGGTGATGCCGGAGGCCACGCGCTCCCGCTTGACCTCCTCGTTCTGGCGCAGACGCACGGAGTACAGACGGCGCACCGTCTCCTCCTTCATGGCGTCCACCATCTCCTCGAACATCTCCAGAGACTCCTTCTTGTAGGCGTCCACCGGATTGGTCTGGGCGTAGGCGCGGAGCCGGATGCCCTGCCGCAGATCCTGCATGGCGTCGATATGCTCCATCCAGTACTCATCCACCACGCGCAGCAGGATCACACGCTCCAGCTCGCGCATGACGGGCGGCGTGATCTCCGCCTCCTTCTTGGCGTAGTAGTCGGCGGCTGCGGCGGTGAACAGGTCGGTGAAGTCCTGCTGGGTCATGGTCTTGAGCTGCGCCTCGTCCACCTTCACAGTGTACTTGGGGAAGTAGACGCCCTCCACACTGCGCAGCAGGTCGCGGCAGGAGGCCATGTCCAGATGCTCGCTGCCCAGGAAGGCGGCGTGTACCAGATTGGCGATGGCGCCGTTCATCATGTTCATGATGATGTCCTTCACGTCCATGCCGTCCAGCACCTGCTTGCGCTGGCCGTAGATGATCTCGCGCTGCTTGTTCATCACGTCGTCGTACTCCAGCACGGACTTACGGGTCTGGAAGTTGCGGCTCTCCACGGTGGTCTGCGCCTGCTCGATGGCGCGGGAGAGCATCTTGCTCTCGATGGGGGTATCCTCGTCGATGTCCATACGCTCCATGATGGAGGTGACACGGTCGCCGCCGAACAGACGCATCAGATCGTCCTCCAGCGAGATGTAGAACCGCGTCTCACCGGGGTCGCCCTGACGGCCGGCACGGCCGCGGAGCTGGTTGTCGATACGGCGGGAGTCGTGACGCTCCGTGCCGATGATGAACAGGCCGCCGGCGGCGCGGACCTTCTCGGCCTCGCCGGCGATCTCCGCCTTGTGCTGGGCCAGCTTCTCGGCGAACAGCTTCCGGGCGTTGAGGATCTCCTCATTGTCCGTCTCGGCGTAGCCGGTGGCCTCGGCGATCAGCTCGTCGGTGAGTCCGGCCTTGCGCAGGTCGTTCTTGGCCATGTACTCGGCGTTGCCGCCCAGCATGATATCCGTACCACGACCGGCCATGTTGGTGGCCACGGTGACGGCGCCGTACTGACCGGCCTGCGCCACGATCTCCGCCTCGCGCTCGTGGTTCTTGGCGTTCAGCAGATTGTGCTTGATGCCCTCGCGGGTCAGCATCTTGCCCAGCAGCTCGTTCTTCTCGATGGAGACGGTACCCACCAGCACCGGCTGGCCCTTGGCGTGGCACTCCTTCACCTGCCGGATGACGGCGCGGTACTTGCCGTTCTCGGTCTTGTAGACGGAGTCCTCATTGTCGATACGGGCCACAGGGCGGTTGGTGGGGATCTCGATGATATCCAGCGCGTAGATGGTGGCGAATTCCTCCTCCTCCGTCAGCGCCGTACCGGTCATACCGGACAGCTTGCGGTACAGGCGGAAGTAGTTCTGGAACGTGATGGTGGCCAGCGTCTTGCTCTCGCGCTGGACGGATAGATGCTCCTTGGCCTCGATGGCCTGATGCAGACCCTCGGAGTACCGGCGGCCGAACATCAGACGGCCGGTGAACTCGTCCACGATGACGACCTCGCCGTCCTTCACCACATAGTCCACATCGCGCTTCATGATGCCGTGGGCCTTGATGGCCTGGTTGATATGGTGGGCGGTGGTGCTGTTCTCCGGATCGCTGAGGTTGTCCAGATGGAAGAACTCCTCCGCCTTCTTGATGCCGCGGGCCGTCAGGGAGCAGGTACGGGCCTTCTCGTCCACGATGTAGTCCGCGTCGATGTTGACGTCCTCTTCCTCCTTGTCGTCCGTCTCTGTCACCACATACTTTTTCAGGCGGGCAGCGAACATCTCGGCCATGTCGTACATCTGGGTGGACTTCTCGCCCATGCCGGAGATGATCAGGGGGGTGCGGGCCTCATCGATCAGGATGGAGTCCACCTCGTCCACGATGGCGAAGGCGTGACCCCGCTGCACCTGCTCATTGGCGTAGATGGCCATGTTGTCACGGAGGTAGTCGAAGCCCATCTCATTGTTGGTGCCGTAGGTGATGTCCGATTGGTAGGCCTTCTGCCGCTCCTCCTTGCTCATGTCGTGGATGATCAGACCCACGGTAAGACCCATGAAGCGGTGTACCTTGCCCATCCACTCGGAGTCGCGCTTGGCCAGATAGTCGTTGACGGTGACGATGTGGACGCCCTCGCCGGTCAGCGCGTTCAGGTAGGCGGGCAGCGTAGCCACCAGTGTCTTACCTTCACCGGTCTTCATCTCGGCGATGCGGCCCTGATGCAGCACGATGCCGCCCACCAGCTGGACGGGATAGGGGCGCATCCCCAGCACACGGTCGGCGGCCTCCCGCACGGCGGCAAAGGCCTCCGGCAGAATGTCGTCCAGCGTCTCGCCGTTTTGCAGGCGAGACTTGAACTCCGGCGTCTTGGCCTGCAATTGGGCGTCGGTCAGCGCCTTGTACTCGTCCTCCAGCGCCGTGATCTTGTCCACGATGGGATAGATGCTCTTCAGCTCACGTTGGCTGTATGTTCCGAAAACCTTGGTAAACAGTCCCATATATTCGTATCCTTTCTGTGTAAAAGAATATGTACACATTATTACAATAGCACAGTATACCACAGGAATGTGTCTAATGCAAAAGAAATTCTGTAAACAATTTGCCTGAGACGGCAGACAAAGGGGTAGTTTTTCGGTTGTACAGACCGGGAAATTGTGGTATACTGCGCCTATATAGCTTATGAAAAGGAGTTTCTGCCATGAAGCTGAGTTTTTACGGCGCTGACCAGTGTGTCACCGGCAGCTGCCATTGTCTGGAGGTCAACGGGAAGAAGATCCTGGTGGACTGCGGTTTGCAGCAGGGCCGGGATGAGATCGACAACGCCGCCCTGCCGTTCCATCCGGGCAGCATCGACGCGGTGTTGGTGACCCACGCCCATATCGACCACTCCGGCCGCATCCCCATGCTCATCAAAAACGGCTTTGCAGGGCCCATCATCACCACGCGGGTGACGGCAAATCTGCTGGATATCATGCTGCAGGACTCCGCCCATATTCAGGAGCAGGACGCGGAGTACCACAACCGCAAGAACAAGCGTGCCGGCCGGCCGGAGGTGGAGCCGATCTACACCGTGGAGGACGCCATGCGTGTGCGGGAGTTCATCCAGCCCTGCGAGTACGGCCAGCAGGTGCAGATCACCGACGATGTAACGGCGGAGTTTATCGACGCCGGACACCTGCTGGGTTCCGCCAGCATCCGCCTGACCTGCCGCGAGGGCGGCGAGACGCGTACCATCGTGTTCTCCGGCGACATCGGCAATGTGGATCAGCCCATCATCCGCAACCCCCAATTTTTCGACAGCGCCGACTACGTGCTGATGGAGTCCACCTACGGCGACCGCAACCACACCGAGGTGTGGAGCTACACCGACCAGCTGGCGCAGATCATCGACGAGACGCTGGCCAAGGGCGGCAACGTGGTGATCCCCGCCTTTGCCGTGGGCCGCACACAGGAGCTGCTGTACTTCATCCGGGAGATCAAGGACAGGGGGCTGGTGACCTCCGTCAAGGATTTCCCCGTGTATGTGGACAGCCCGCTGGCTAAGAAGGCCACCACCATCTTCTGCGGCGACCTGCGCGGGTATCTGGACGAGGATGCGCGGGCGCTGGTGCAGGACGGCACCCATATGTTCAACTTCCCCGGTCTGCACCTGACGGAGACGGTGGACGAGTCCAAGCTGCTGAACATCGACAAGACCCCCAAGGTCATCATCTCCGCCAGCGGTATGTGCGACGCGGGGCGTATCCGCCACCACCTGAAGTACAACCTGTGGCGGGGTGACAGTGCCGTGGTGTTCGTGGGCTTTCAGGCTCCCGGCACGCTGGGGCGGAATCTGCTGGACGGTACGCCCAGCGTAAAGCTGTTCGGCGAGGAGATCGCCGTGCGGGCCAAGATCGTGAATTTCCAGGGGCTGTCCTCCCACGCCGACCACGACCATCTGGTGGACTGGGTGAAGCACTTCTCCCCGGAAAAGACCACCCATGTGTTCGTCGTTCACGGCGACCGGGAGGTGGCGCCGGTGTTCGCCGAGACGGTGAAGCAACTGGGCTTTGCCGCCCACGCCCCTCAGTACACCGAGGAGTACGACCTGATCGCCGACCAGAAGCTGGCGGTGGGCTATCTGCCGGAGCGGAAGGCCCGCGCCTACGAGGGCGCGCCCAAGGCCACGCCCGCCTATCAGAAGCTGGTGCAGATGGGCGATATGCTCATCGGCCTCATCCGCCGCAGCAAGGGGCGGGACAACAAGTCGCTGGCGGCGTTTGCCGAGGCTATCAGCAAGATCATCAACAAGTTCGAGTTCTGAGCCGTGCTGGAGAAGAACAAGGTATATCGCGCCCGCGTGGAGGGATACACCTCCGAGGGACTGGGCGTGGCCCGTATCGACGGGCAGGCGGTGTTCGTGCATCGGGCGCTGCGGGGCGAGGATTGCGACATCCTGCTCCTGAAGGTGCTGAAAAACGCCGCCTTCGGCAAGGCGGTGAAGGTCTATACGCCGTCGCCCCACCGGACGGAGCCGGACTGCCCGTACTACGGGCGGTGCGGCGGCTGCGACTTCCGGCACATGGACCGCGCCGAGGAGCTGGATGCCAAGCGGCAGCGGGTGCAGGACGCCCTGCGCCGTATCGGCGGCAGCGCCGTGACGGTGGAGAGCATCGACGGCGGGGAGCCGCTGCACTACCGCAATAAGAGCCAGTATCCCGTGGCGGCCGACGGCAGCGTGGGCTTTTACCGGGCGCGGAGCCATCAGGTGGTGCCGGTGGAGCAATGTCTGATCCAGAAGCCCCAGGCGGACAAGGCGGCACAGGCGCTGCGGGATTACATCCGGACGTACGGCGTCAGCTGCTATGACGAGAAGACCCGGCGGGGTCTGGTGCGGTATCTGTACATCCGCACCAACGGCGCGGGGCAGTCGCTGCTGTGCGTGCTGGTCAACGGGAGAAAGCTGCCTCACGAGCAGGAGCTGGTTGCACTGCTGCGGCAGGCGGTGCCGGACGCCGTAGGCGTGGTGCTGGGAGTGAACACCCAGCCCACCGGCGCCGTGCTGGGGACGGAGTACAGGACGCTGTGGGGCGCGGATGTGCTGACGGACACCCTGTGCGGCCTGACATTCCGGCTGAGCGTGCCGTCATTCTATCAGGTGAACCGGGAGATGGCGGAGGTGCTGTACGATAAGGCCGTGGAGTTCGCCGGGCTGACCGGTGGGGAGACGGTGCTGGATCTGTACTGCGGCGCAGGTACCATCACGCAGGTGATGGCGCGGCACGCGGGGCAGGTCATCGGCGCGGAGATCGTGCCGGAGGCCATTGAGGACGCCAAGGAGAACGCAAAGCGCAATAACATAGCGAACGTGGCGTTTTTCTGCGGCGACGCATCGGCGGTGGCGGTGGACTTCGCCGCCAAGGGCCTGCGGCCCGATGTGATCTGCGTGGATCCGCCCCGAAAGGGACTGACGCCGGAGGTGGTGCAGGCGGCGGCGCAGATGGCGCCCCGGCGGATCGTGTATGTGTCCTGCGACCCGGCTACGCTGGCGCGGGATGTGAAGCTGTTCGCACAGAGCGGCTACGAGGCTGTCCGCGCCGCGGCGGTGGATATGTTCCCCGGCACAGCGAATGTGGAGACAGTATGTCTATTGTCCAAACTCCAAAGCAAAGAACATATCGAGATCGAAGTGAAGATGGACGAGTTGGATTTGACTTCGGCGGAGAGTAAGGCAACCTACGAGGAAATCAAGGCGTATGTTCTGGAACATACCGGACTGAAGGTCAGCCACCTCTATATCGCACAGGTGAAGCAGAAACACGGCATTATTGAGCGTGAGAACTACAATAAACCGAAATCCGAGGATACCAAGCAGCCACAGTGCCCACCGGAGAAGGAAAAAGCGATTGTGGAAGCATTGAAGCACTTCGGGATGATTTGAGGTGACGAATATGGAGCGCTTGCTTTCCTGTGAGTTCAATATGGATACTGCCTGTGTTGAAGTGAAATTTGCCGATGACAGCATGATTGCGATTAACACGATTGACGCGGAAAATGAGATTGCTGACAACATGTATCAGCGGTCGGATCTGGACTGGCTGATCTATAATAAACCTCTGGAATATGCGCAACTGGTTCTTGGCGGTGACTTGGAGCGGTATGTGAAAGGCACACCAGAGCATCAGTTGATGGATTGAAAATTAATATGGCAGAGCCCACTGGTCAACAAGATCGGTGGGCTCTGCATTATTTGAGCTCGCAACCAGGAGTTTCAGAATGACAGTCTGTTTCAAATGTTGTCGAGAATCTTTTGGACGGCATATGGCTTGGCGTACTTGATATAAGCATCGCTCACGAAAATGGTGTTTGTAGCATGTGGTTCAACCCACATTGCCGGGTAGATAACAATCTTCTTTTTGATTCTTCGTCCAGTTGCGGTAATTTCACTATCAGCAGTGATTTCGTAGCCTGATTGCTTAAGGATATTCGCTAAAGGCATGATCATGTTAATCTGTGTCTCTGGTTTGATAGGAGATGCTTTTATGCCATCAACACCCCATTCAAGGAGCTGAAGTGCAACAAAGCGGTCAAGCATGCCATGTACATATTGGTTTCTGTAATGCTTTAGGCATTTGGTACACGCAGATCCACAATCACAGGAACTCAACAGCTCTTTCATATCGGATAGTAGTTCGGAAATTGCATCAGCTACACTGACAGCATAACCAGCGCCGCTCGATAGACTATCGTAAAGGTAGATATCGACATAGGAGGCTTCAGTTCCAGTCCTGAGACGATAGCCAGTGACAAGTTCGGTGAATTCAACATCGAGTTTTTTGCTTGCTACCAGTCGCAGTGCTTCAGCTAAGGATTGAGCTGCACGGCTAAGCCATGGATTATCATTACGGCGTGCATCAATAATCTTGTCGTCAATTGTGAATTCAAGGACCAACATATCGGTTATGAAGTCATAGCCGAGATTCACATTAAAGGAATTACTGTGACGGCATCTGCTTCGAGCGTACTTTGACTTGTATGGCCTGTTAACGTCATTCAGAACAGAAATATCGTCGCCTGGCATAGCAGCACCACAGTCTTTGCAGACCATAAAGCCCTTGTCATCTGATCCTTTATTCAGCATGATGATTCGCTGATTTGTTCGTGAAGCGATTCGTATGTTCTTGCAACCTGGGGCAAGTTTCATTTCTTCTGCATCTGGTAGAGTTGAATACAGAGGCTGCTGTACGGCGGTATATTCTTCTGATAGCTGAACATCCGGTATTGCTTCCGCATTTCTTGGTGCAAAGCCCCAGGGACGCATCATTTCACGAGTAATTCTGAGATCACCGTTCCCACAGAATGGGCAACGTTTTGTGTTTTCTTCCATCAAACCAAACCAGCCGCACTCAGGACAAGAGATAATCTGCTTCACATAATTTGGGTCTTCTGTGTAAGCACGTGCAGGGGTCAGTGCTTGACCGTGATGGCGTTCACTTCCAGGATAGTAGAATCCGCCAATCTGATAGGTTTGCTTATCAACTACAATTGCTCTGCCAGGAGCATATTCGCCAATAGCTACATCAAGCCCACGCTCAACCTCGTAAAGGATTTTCCCGTGCATATCTGGTATGTAAGTACTGACAACGTTTTTCGGGAACGAATATGTTGGGATGATACCTTCTTCATAAAGAGCATCCAAGAGAACTTTTGCATCGCCTTCTTTAGCGCCTTCATCTACACCAAAAAGCTCAGGGTGAGCATGGCATTTTTCTTTAATTGTATCAAGGGCCTCTTTGAGTTCATCCGCAAACTCTGAATAATGAAATACCACTCCAATAGGCAAAAGGAGCTTGTCCTTATCAACACTGTAGGAAGCAAGATAGTTCTTGAAACTGTCAAGGAAATCTTCGAGAAAAACGGCTGCGGGAACTGTATCAAGGCTCATATGTTTTTCTGCGAGAAATTCCTGTAAGACAACCATAGCCAGATGGCGCTGGAGGAGTTTCTCGCTTCGCACATCGATCCAAGGCCTGCGGGGATCGCCACGGAACATGGGAATCGGGTCATTGAAGTACAATGTATCATGAGGACCATCTTCACAGAAGGTAACGATTGTAGATAAACTAGATCCACGACGGCCCGCACGGCCAGCTCTCTGTTGATAGTTTTCACGCATTGGAGGAATGTTTCGCAGACCAACTGCAACTAGGGAGCCAATATCAATACCAACTTCCATGGTGGTTGTGCTGCTGAGAATATCGACAGGCGTTTCACCATCTTGAATCAAGTCCTGGAAGCGTAACTCATATTGTTCGGTCTTACTCCAAAGGTCGTCACGCTGGTCTTTATGTGAGAGCTGAGCAGTATGCTCCTCTGTGTCGATCACATGGATTGGCTCCCCCTGAACCGCGTCAGCAACCGGCCTTCTCCAGAAACTAAGTGCTTCGTATTCGTCGGATTCCATCTTGTGGATATGAGTAGAACCGCAGCTTGGGCATCTGCCTTTTAGGAAAAAAGGTGTCAACTCAGAGCACTGCTCACACTTGTACCATACATGCGTAGCATCATAACGTGTCTTTACTCTGGAAAGATCAATATATAGTTTGCCGTTATCAGGTTGCGCTGAGTCAAGGAATGCTTCTTTCAATACTCGTTTCCAAGCCATCTCAGTTTCATTTCCGTCACTCCAACCCATGATCTCTCGGATGACTTTCGAAAACTCCCAATCTTTATCAAGTCCATAACCACCTCGCTTTGGGCGAACCTTTAACCGAACCGTATCATTGATGGTATGGCCAAGAGCAGTAGACATATCACAGATCGATAGAATCCAAGCATTGAAGAGATTGATAAACTCCTCATCGGTGACCGTCACATGGTTTTCCTCGAGAGCATCGACAGCATCAAAAAGTGCCTGATCGGTAGGTTCAATCCAGCTCGTAGCGGAGTCGTACAAAGTGTTATAACCTCCAGCGAACAGTCGAAGAAGGTATTCTTGCATCTGTACAGGCGCGTTCGCAATCGTAAATCGCGGAGCGTAGTCCCTTCCCCGTTTTACGCATCGATTGTAATTATTCAGCGCGGAAGCACAATCTTCAGCGAATTTTGTGCGTTCATCGGCATGGAACATCTGCACATGACGCTGACCAGCTGCAAGGCAGAAATAATCGTACAGCGTATTCATGGATTGCTCGACTGTTTGCTCTTCCATTGTTTTTATCGCTATTGCAAATAACTGCCTTGCAGCAGAAATGTCCGAAGCATCAGACATATCTCTAGCCAGTTTTGCTGCACGTTGACGGCTATCAGAGAAAAGCAAAACCTTGCGTCCCTCGTTAGGAAAACGAACAGGATCACTGTCCTTTCCTGGTACAGCAGGTTGCAGTTGGAACTGCGACTTAATCAAGTTGAAGAAAGACTGATTACCTCGAGTGCTGAATGAGGTAAGCTGCGATGTAGAAAGTTGATGCCTGCAATGCGGGCAGGTCGGGAAGGTAATGATCTGCGGCCTGCCTTTTGCAGAGTAGTTGCAGTAGTATAGCTTTCTAATCCATGACTTACCAGCGGAAGAGTCATCCGTAAAGTTGATAAACCCGCTCTTCACATCAAGATAACAGGGTTTGATGGCGTTTTTACCCTGTTTTGTAGGTAGCTCAAAATCGTCAGTTGGAATAAACAGATGTACTTCTTTCATCCTGTGATCCATTAACTGACCGGGGTAGCGCCACAGGTATACATTTCCATGAAGTTCCGAGTCATCTTCAAGGACATAGCCCTTGAAGAATAGCGCACCACAGCGTCTGTCATTATAAAGCTCATAGACCACACTGCCACAATGGGGGCAAATCAAATTACCATCAGACAAATAGACCTCACCTAAAGTGAGACCTCCTTCCGAATGAGAACGGCTGCAATTCGCATTGGCACAGGCATAAACTCCAGAAATGCCTTTGAAAAGCATATGCATGCGTGCAGGGAAAAGGACAGAACCCTTGGCGTTTTTTGCAAGTGGTGCAATTGCCAGAAGGACACTGACCGCTTTTAAAGCATTTTCCTGACTGAGATCCGGGAAGATACCGTAAGACAACTCTCCTAGGGATACTGCATTCCCACGACAATACTTGATGAGTTCATGGAACGGGCGATAATAGACAAGATTGTCGTACATCCAGTTGCAGATCGCTTCCAAGGAGTTGATATTCTGGTCAAAGCCTTCCAATTGACGCCAGAACGACAAGAGCGCAGAAAGCTTTAAGTCATCCTTGTCCTCAAATTGGCTAGGATCTGAGCCTAAGAGAAGCTCAGCGGGTATGTCATATTTCAACTGACCATCAATGACTTCTCTTTCGCCGGTGAGATAGCAAAACCGGGTTGCTTTGTCGGAGGCAGTAAGCTCATTTGCAAACTTCATTACTGAATCAACGTCTTGCTGATTCTTGTTGGGCATACTTGCGGTTGTAAGTATAAATTGCACGCGGTCACGGCTAATGCCAAGTTTATGGAAAAGTCTGCGAATCAGCAACGCAACTTCACCGCCTGATGAACCACGGTACATGTGTGCTTCATCAATAACAAACAGCAATTTGTTCTCGTTGTTCGAAGCAAGCCACTTGCGAGTATCATCCCAGATTTTCTGTTCTCTAGGGCGCAGCAACATATATTCCAGCATAGAATAGTTTGTGATGAGAATGTCTGGGCAAAATTGCTGCATTTCAAAGCGGGTTATTAGCTCTGCGTCCTCATCGTTTGGAATATGCCTACTCTCATGAAGTCCTTGCAGAAACTGATGCATATCTGCCTTTGCGGGGATCTTTCCCTCTTTGAGAAGGTGATTGAAGTATTCTTGTTCAGAATCACTTTGCGGGAAAGACATTCTGGCCAAAGTTTTTTCAAGTTTTCTGTCCTGTTCTGTAGAAGGCTGCGCTCCAGGGTATGGGGTTCGACCAGTATACATACCAAATTGGGGACGGCGAACTTCGTCACCGCAGGTGTTTCTGAATGTCTTGATAAACTTCTTATCAGGATCTCCAATCATCCTTCTGAGTCGGCTAACCTGATCTGAAACCAGAGCGTTCATGGGATACATAACAATTGTGCGAACACCTCGTTTTGCCCATGATTCTTTGGAGTTTCGCGCTTCATCAGCCATCTTCGCAAGAAGCGGCCACATAAAACACTCAGTTTTACCAGAACCAGTACCCGTTGACACAAACAGGTTTTCACCTCTGGTTGCTGCTTCAAGCGCAGATATCTGGTGAGCAAATGGAGATGGGAAAACACCGATACCCGCTTCTGCCAACTGTAAAAAATAATCTTTCAGCCAAGGTTCTATGGATGCTGTTTCAATGCCGTTTTGGACAGTAACGTATGCCGGAGATGACTCAATAAAGGGTTTCTGGTAAAGCAGTCCCTCATCATCAATATGATCGCTTAAGGCAGAGAGCAGGAGGGGAGACTTTCCGAAATACTGTGATTTAATATAGTCTTCCAACTCCGTTCGCAACTGCTTATGAACAGAATTTGCTCCGTTTGGCATCAGATTGTCCCTCCTTTAAATTCATATCCCTCATCAGATAGAACATTCTTAATGGCTGTAAAGACTTCTATTGAGAGCTTTCGCCTAAAATTGCACGGGAGTGATGTGCATATCTCAGGCCAGCTATAGAGTTTTAAAAACTCAAGTTCACGTGGTGGGAGCAAATAATTCATATGTACATGGACTAATGCTCCATCCTCGAAATACTCTATTGGCGGCAATGTTCCATAGGTAGAGAGACAGGCACATGCAAGCGATCTGTAATTGTAGAACTCTACCTGCCACTGTGGGAGTGGGCTGACTTCCATCGTGGTGCCATAATAGCGGTAAAGATAGTATAACTGTGAACCTTTCATTCCGATTCGAAGAATCGAAACAGTACCAGTCGTATCCGGCTTGTTTACCCAGTACCCTTGAGAGAAGGGCGGTTTTAAGCGAAGGTACTCTGTATTTTGCTCAAACGACAGATCGGATTTCCAAGAAGCAGCAGACAGCGTTATACACCACAATGTTTGTAAATTCTCTTGGTCGAGACCGAACATTGCCTTTATCTTATCTGTATTTTTTGCTCCATACTGTTTTGAATAAAATCCAATACCGGATACACAGGAAATACTATCCAGAGCAATACCTCTTTGAAATAAGATATCACCAAACGGTTCTTCATGCTTCATTGATGGAACTATTCGGTTGGGGCGGTGATAAACCACGCCAGTGCTTAAGAATTGGTCTGCAATCTCATCTTCGAGCTCTTCAGAAACATATGGTAAGCTGCCAGACAGCTCCGGGTACATTGATTTGTAATTTGCAAGCATGCTGCGGACTTTCCTTTTTAAGTGCACAATGGAAATAGTGCCTTCTTCCGAGTCGTCCCAGAGCGAAGCATAAGCCATCATTCCACAGATACTATACACCAGACGAGTTTTCCATTCGTTCTCTGTTTCTCGTGCTCCTTTGCAGATATGATACTTGTGCGCCACTGACGAAAGCAGCCCATTATACTTATTCATTAGAATTCTCCTAAAACATACTGCAGATCACGCTTGAGGCTTTCAGAAATTGCGATACCCTTTTGAGGATCAGCAATCGCCTCTGTGAGTTCATTAATTTCCAGTGAAGCATAAGCAATAGGAAGGACAGCATATAAGAAGTCC
>OMCS01000461.1_pt1 | contig 21535 bp, 21 predicted proteins | sample 1674241 | NCBI WGS metagenome assembly OMCS01 (sample SAMEA103958153, study PRJEB25191) | human gut metagenome
AAGGGGGAAGCAAGACGTTACGTAGCTAACGATTTCCTTAACTTAATAGCATTGCTTTTCCGGGTCGGCAACATAAGAAGTGCATGATGGCACGGCGCCAGCCATAGGAAAACGCCGTGAGCTTTGCATGGATACATCTGTATCATACATCGCAAAGCCTCGCGGCGCTATAGCATTTGTGATAAAATGGCGGTCGTTTTCCTCCAGATGGCGAGTCCGCTCCCCATACGGTAAGCGCGAAGACAAATCAGCGGCGGCATCGCCGCCGTGTCAAAGGGGCAATGCTCGAAGGTTGGCAGGCAGCAGGGGCAGCCCGTGGGGCGTGCCGTCCCTTGATGGTGGATGAAAGCTCTGCTCGAATGAGAAATTAGAAATGATAAATGAAGGTGACGGCTTCGCCGCGAGTATATGGGGCTATGCCCGAAGGCGGTATTCAAGTCCCCAGTGACTAGTCCCCAGTCCCTAGTCACTAGTCCCTAGTCACTTCTCCACGTATGGCCCGAGGAGATTTTCGATGTCGATCTTCAGGTAGTTTTCGGAGTCCTTGGCGAGGTCGAAGGAGGCATTCAGCATGCACCAGACGGTGATGACGCCGATGAAGTGGCTGACCAGGATGCGGCAGAGGATGGTCTTGGGGACATCGCTGCGCAGTTCCCCTTTGCCTTCGCCCTGATGGGTGGAGAGGATCTTCTCGAGGGCGAGATAGAGGTCGTAGAGGGCTTCTGTATTCTGCTCGGGGTGTGCATGCTTGTTTTCCACGCTGTCACGGAGCCATTGACGGACGATACGGACGCCGCTCCACATGCAGTCCTTGTAGATCTCGCCAAAATAGAAGCAGCAGCGCTCGATCACATCTCCTTCATGGGCAATGGCACGCTCAATGGTCGCCATGGCTGTGTTGCGGGAGAGCTCGCGGACAACGTCTTCCTTGCATTCGAAGTAGTGATAGAAGGTGCCTTTGGCCACACCGGAGTCCTTCGTGATGTCTTCCACTGATACATTGTCGAAGCCATGTGCGCTGATCAGGCGCTGGGCAGAATCCAGAAGCTTTGCTTTTGTCCGTTCCGCTTTCTTTGTGAGTGCCATGAATCCTCCTGTAAGGAAATATTGATTTTGTGTGCAAACCAACATATTTTTAATTTATCTCATATATTACGTATAGTATACAGGAAAGCGAAAGGGTTCGCAATGACCAGTGGTCAAAAGGGACGGGCGGTGTCTCTGACCGCCTCATAGCCTTCGGCCGTTCCTGCTTCCTTCCGGTCTCGCCGTATTTGACACGCACTCTTCTTTTGCGTAAAATAGGACAAGGGATACGTAACATGTATCTGGCCCCCATGCGGGGCTTTTTTTATGCCTGCATGAGAGTGACTGGCAGATGGGTGAGTGGGTGACTGGAGCCGTATTCATAGGCTGTAGCACTTGTCACTATGCCATGAACGCAAGCATCCATGGATGCAGTGCGAGAAACGGGGGTTTCTTATGCCAAATGATTTCGATCTCATTATCATCGGTGCCGGTCCGGCGGGGATATTCACGGCGCTCGAGCTGGCCGATACCGGGATGTCCATCCTGATCTTGGAGAAGGGGCTGGATATTCGTGAGCGCATCGCGCTCAATAAGAACAGGCAGGCGAAGGCGGCCGACCGCTATGCGAATATCGTATCCGGCTGGGGCGGCGCGGGGGCCTTCTCTGACGGGAAGCTGACGCTTACGACAGACTATGGCGGAAACCTGGATGATTATATGAATAAAGGCGAGCTCGCCCGTCTGATCTCCTATGTGGACGGCGTGTACTGCCGCTACGGCGGGGCCGATCGCAAGGTCTACGGGGATGAGTACAAGGAGGAGCTGCACGAATTGAAGCGGCGGGCGGCAGCCGCAGACTTGTCCTTCATCCCAGCGCGCATCCGCCATCTGGGGACGGATGTGAATGGAGAGATCCTCTCCCGTATGCGTGACAGCTTGCCGGCCAATGTGACGGTGAAGTCAAAGTGTCCGGTGGATACGATCCTTGTGAGCGATGGCGTGATACAGGGCGTCATTGCGGGCGGCGAGACGTACCGCTGCAAGTACCTCGTGGCCGCACCGGGGCGTGACGGCGCGGAGTGGTTCACCGGAGAAGCGAAGCGGATCGGTCTTCAGACTGAGTCGAATGCGGTCGACATCGGCATCCGCGTGGAGTCACCTGCCGAAGTCTTCGAGCCGATCACGAACATCTGCTATGAGTCGAAGCTGGTGTATTTCTCCAGATCTTTCGATGACCGTGTACGCACGTTCTGCATGAATCCGTATGGCTTCGTCGTGACGGAGAACAACAACGGACTCATGACGGTGAATGGGCATTCGTATGCACACAAAAAAAGTGAGAATACCAATTTCGCCATTCTGGTATCGAAGCAGTTCACCGAGCCCTTCCATGAGCCGATCGAGTACGGGAAATACATCGCGACACTGGCAAACATGCTGGGCGGCGGGCCCATCGTGCAGCGTCTCGGCGACCTGCGCGACGGCCGTCGTTCGACGGCAGAGCGCATACGAAGAGGGCTGATCCATCCCACCATGCCCTCGGCAACGCCGGGAGATCTATCTTTGGTCTTGCCATATCGCTTCTTAAAGGATATTATGGAGATGTTTGAAGCGCTGGATGAAGCATGCCCGGGAGCGAACTCGCGCCACACCCTTCTCTATGGCGTGGAGGTGAAGTTCTACTCCTCCCGCATCGCACTGTCTTCCCAGCTGGAAACGAAGATTCCCAATTTCTTCGCTATTGGTGATGGAGCCGGCATCACCAGGGGCCTGGTACAGGCTTCCGCCGCCGGTGTAGTCGTCGGGCGCGAGATCGCGGCCCGCATTGGTCAACCGAAGGGAGAACTCTGATGATACCGAGGTACACACGTCCAGTCATGGAAAAGATCTGGAATGAAAGAAATGAATGGCAGACAATGCTTGATGTAGAGATCGCAGCCTGCGAAGCAAATGCAGAGCTGGGCCGCATTCCGAAGGAAGCTGTCGAAGTGATCAAAGCGAAGGCAGACTTTGATGTCGACCGCATCCACGAGATCGATCGTGAGATCAATCACGACATCATCGCTTTCCTCACGAATGTCGGGGAATATGTAGGCGATGATGCCAAGTACATCCACATGGGCCTTACCTCCACCGACGTGAAGGATACCGGCCTCAATGTACAGATCAAACAGGCTTCCGCTGTCCTTCTGGAAGATCTGGAAAAGCTGGCAGAAGTCTTGAAGAGAAGAGCTGTCGAATTCAAGTACACCCCAACCATCGGACGCACCCACGGCGTCCATGCAGAACCGACCACCTTCGGTCTGAAGCTGCTCCTTTGGTACTCCGAGACGCTCAGAAACATTGACCGCATGAAGAGAGCCGCAGAAGAAATGGCTGTCGGCAAGCTGTCCGGTGCGGTAGGCACCTATGCAGACATCGATCCATACGTCGAAGAATACGTCTGCAAGAAGATGGGCCTTGCCAAAGAGGTCGTAGCGACTCAGGTCGTACAGCGTGACCACCATGCTGAATACATCACGACCTTAGGCGTCATCGCCGGCACCCTTGCCCAGATGGCTCTGGAAGTCCGCCACCTGCAGAGGACCGAAGTGAGAGAAGCGGAGGAATATTTCAGCCCGAAGCAGAAGGGCTCCTCTGCGATGCCGCATAAGAGAAATCCGGTCAAGTCCGAAAGGATCTGCGGCATGGCCCGTCTCATTCAGGGCTACAGCCTCCCTGCTTTCGAAGACATCCCGCTCTGGCACGAAAGAGATATTTCCCACTCCTCCGTCGAACGCGTCATGTTCCCGGATGCGACCATCGCTCTGGACTACATCCTCGCACAGACCACCGACCTCATCGACAAGCTCCTCGTCTATCCGGACAAGATGCTTGCCGATCTGAACCTCACCGGCGGCCTCATCTACAGCCCGCGCGTTCTTCTCGCTCTCGTAGCGAAAGGCGCTTACCGCGACACCGCATATCGCTGGGTACAGAGAAATGCGATGAAACGCTGGCTTCAGGGCGAAGATTTCTACGAAAATCTTTGCAAGGATGAAGATGTCAGAAAGTATTTGAACGAAGAAGAGATCAAAGCCTGCTTCGACTACAAGCCGATGCTCGTCCATGTCGATGAGATCTTCGCTCGTTTCGGACTGTAATTCACTCATCAAAAAGGCCTCGACCCGTAAGGGCGAGGCTTTTTGCGTGAAGGAAAATGGAGAAGTTCATAGCCGCGCGGCTATGAACGGATATCATTTTATGGTATGATACAGGCGGTGCCATCGTAAACGATAGGCGGTTAAATGAGGACCCCGAAAGGGGGATGACCCATATGACGAAATACGATTTTTTTACGATCGTCTTTTTTGCGAGTATGTGTGTTATAGCACTGACAAAGTGACCAATAGAAAAACCGCCTTGCTCCTGACAAGATGAGGCGGATTTTCTACCAAAATTCTATGGGGTCATAACCGTTTATCGGATGGCACCGTTTCTATTTGTATTGTAAGACATCCCGTGAAAGAAAGCAAGGGCGATTCTATGAATAGATTCTATTCTGCACAGCTATGAACGGACATCATTTTATGGTATGATACAGGCGGTGCCATCGTAAACGATAGGCGGTTAAATAAAGACCCCGAAAGGGGTGGGTCAGATGACGAAATACGATTTTTTACAGTTGTTTTTCTGATGACGGTGTGCATTGCCGCATTGCTGAAATAGCCAATAGAAAAACCGCCTCGACCCTGAGAAGTTAGGCGGTTTTTCTGCTTACAATAATGGGGTCATAACCGTTTATCGGATGGCACCGTTTCTATCTGTATTGTAAGATATCCAGCGAAAGAATGCAAGGTAAACATATGGACTTCTTTTACTTGATCGGCGGCGCGGCTGTGCTGCTCATGACATTTCTGCTGTATCGTTTTGGAAATGCATGGATCGACCGTCTCTATGCGTCGCACCGGGACATTCTGACATTTCCTTTGGCCATCGAGGAACGGGGATGCTTGCGGCGTTTTCTTCTCCCGCTCGCCTTTCTTTTCTGCGGCGCGCGCGCGGTCTGCATCGCATCAAGCCCTGTCGAACTTTTCTTCCTACTCTTTGCCGCCGCGTTCCTTCTGCTCATGACGGCAACTGACTTCGAGCAGTACTGCCTCTTTGATGCGATGATGCTTCCCTTCGCGGCTGGCGGGCTTCTCCTCTCGCTCATCCAGCTTCCCCTCCTGACTGATCGCCTCATCGCAGCCGCTATTGGCGGCGCAGCCTTCCTCGTGCTTGCCATCCTCTCGCGCGGGGCTTTGGGCGGGGGCGATGTGAAGCTCATCGCATCGCTTGGTCTCTGGCTGGGGAGAGATGCTCTCCTCTTCGTCACGATGGCCGGTATCGTCCTTGGCGGTCTCGCTGCCCTTCTCCTGATGCTTCTCCGGCTCAAGAAGCGCAAGAGTGCCTTCGCCTATGGCCCGTACTTTGCGCTCACTGCGCTTACACTCTTCCTGATGCGGAGCGTGTGACCGGGGACTTTTCTCGTCCTCTATCGCATCGACGCATACCTGTCATGCGTACCTATTCCAAAACAGCATACAAAGAAAAATCGTTTGACAGACGGCGCTTTGCCGTGTATGATTAGTGCAACTCAATACCCCATGCGATGACTGGGATCAAGTGATATGATGTTCTTTTCAGAGAGCCGATGGTTGGTGAAAATCGGCAGGAAGCATATGACGAACTCTCCCAAGAGCTCCGGATCGAAGCAGTGATGCCGTAGAGAAGGCGGAAGTCCCCGTTACGGATGAACCATGAAAGTATAATGCAGGGTGGTACCGCGAAACCTCGCCCCTGTCTCGGAAGAGACAGGGGCTTTTATATTATACGAAGTGGAAGAGAGATAAGCACAGAGTGGTACAGCGCAGAAGCGCCTCTGTCCGAGGGATCGGACGGAGGCGCTTTTTTCTTTCATGGTGAGTGATAAATCAGGGTGGCACCGCGGAAAACCGCCCCTGGGAGAGGAAAGCCTCTTTCAGGGGCGGTTTTTATGATCCATGTAAACTAGGAGGAAACACAAATGATGCATATGAGAAAAGTAATGAAGACGATCGGTATTTGTTCCATGGCTGCCATCATGATGGCAGGGATCTCCGGCTGCGGCGGCAAGACAGGCGGCGCGGTGTCTTCCGGCGCGAAGAATGCGGCGAAGATCGGCTTCACGGCGGCGCTGACGGGCGGTGCGGCCGCATATGGCAAGTCGGAGGAGGAGGGCGTACGTCTCGCGGTCGAGGAGATCAATAAGAAGGGCGATTTCCCGATCGATCTCTTGGTGGAGGATACGAAGGCTGTTCCGGCGGACTCGATGAATGCGACGAAGAAGCTGATCCAGGAGAAAGTATCGATGATCATCGGGCCGATGACATCCAATGAGGCGAAGGCGGCAGGCCCCATCATCCAGAATGCAAAGGTGCCGTCGCTGGAGATCTCTGTCACGGCGGAAAACATCACGGATATCGGGGACTGCATTTTCAGAAATTCCGTGCCGGAGTCGAAGAATATCCCGCAGACGGTGAAGAAGACGCACAAGCTCTTAGGCTACAAGACCGCAGCGATCCTCTATGCCCATGATAATGAGCAGCATGTGACCGCGCAGAAATATTTCCAGAAGACGATGGAAGAGGAAGGCGTGCAGGTCATCGATGTCGAGACCTTCGGCAGCAAGGACAGCGAGTACTCCGCGCAGCTGACGAATATCCAGCACAAGGCTCCGGATGTCATCGTCGTATGCAGCTACTATCAGGAAGGCTCCCGCATCCTGAAGAAGATGAGAGAAATGGGGATGGATCAGCCGGTCTTAGGGGACAATGGCTTCGTTTCGCCGGAGCTGGGCAAGATGGCAGGCGCGGCAGCGGACAATGTCTATGTGTCGTCCATGTGGTCGGCGGATCGCAAAGATGAAAAGGTGCAGAAATTCGTGGAAAACTACACGAAGGCCTATGGCCGTGCGCCTGATCAGTTCGCCGCCAGTGCGTATGACGGCGTCTACATGGCGATGGATGCGATGCAGCGTGCGGGTACGACTACCGATCACAAGAAGATCCGTGATGCGCTGGCACAGATGAAGGACTTCAAGGGTGTCTGCGGCACATTCAGCTTCGACGAAAAGCGCGATCCGGTCGTCGATCTGATCCTGATGAAGATGCAGGATGGGAAATTCGGCGTCGTGGATGTGAAGTAAAAGGGTTCTCGGGGTCAGGGCTAGCCTGTGGGGCGTGCTGCCCCCTTGACTAGGGATGAAAGCTTTGCTTGAATGAGAAATTAGAAATGAGAAATGCGAAATGGCGGTGCGGCGCATCAGAATATAGAAGCGCCGCAGAGTATAAATAATGGCGATGCCCGAAGGTCTGCGGATAAGCAGGTTTCTCCGTTTGGGATTCCCTGATATCGACCGCCTGACCGCAAATGACAAAGATTTCTCGCTTACGCTCGAAATGACGATACGAGAGAGTCACAAGTCACTAGTCACTTGAGACCTCTAAACCCTGAACCTCATCGGGTGTCATACAATGGTAAAACGGGCGGCAGAAACGATTTCGTTTCTGCCGCCCGTCTTTTGCGTGGGGGATGGCGCGAAGCGCCGCACCGTCCTCGTTGAACCTAATCCCTAATCCTAGCTACTAGTCACTCATTACTTCAGATCCTTAAAGTGGAACTGCTTCTTCCCCGATGCGTAGTCGCCTACGATCTGGCCGTGGCCGAAGAGCTTGTACTTGTAGGAGATGAGGCCTTCGAGGCCGACAGGGCCTCTGGCGTGGATCTTGGAGGTGGAGATGCCGACTTCTGCGCCGAAGCCGTAGCGGAAGCCGTCAGCGAAGCGGGTGGAGGCATTCTGATAGACGCCTGCGGAGTCGACGAGCGCCATGAAGCGTTTGGCAGCCGCTTCATTTTTCGTCATGATGCAGTCGGTGTGATGGCTGCCGAAGGTATTGATGTGGGAGATCGCTTCGTCCAGATCGCCGACGAGCTTGATGGCAAGGGTGAGAGAGAGGTATTCCTTGTGGAAGCTTTCGCTCTCAGGAATGACATCGACAGGGATGATGTCATTCACCTCTTTCGTGCCGCGGATCGTGACGCCGGCATCGGTGAGGGCGCGGGCGAGCTTCGGCAGGAGATCCTTCGCGATGCTCCGATGGACAAGGATGGTCTCGACTGCGTTGCAGGCGGCGGGATACTGCACCTTGGCATCCACGATAGCGGGGATGGCGATCGTTTCCTCATAGTCCTTGTCGACGTAGATATGGCACACGCCGTCCGCATGGCCGAGGACAGGGATCGCGGTGTGAGACATAATGTACTGCACGAATGCATTCGAGCCGCGCGGGATGAGGAGGTCGACGGATTCGTGACATTCGAGGAGCTCATCGATCTCATTGTGCTGCTCGGCCTGGAGCAGCGCATTCTCCGGTAGACCGGCAGCGATGGCGGCCTTCTGGATCAGGCGGAAGAGGACGCGGTTGGTGTAGGTCGTTTCTTTACCGCCCTTCAGGATGGCACAGTTGCCGCTCTTCAGGCAGAGGGAGGAGATCTGTACCAGCGCATCGGGGCGGGCTTCGAAGATGACGCCGATGACGCCGATGGGGCAGGTCACACGGTAGAGAGAGAGCCCTTCGTCGAGCTCGCGGGCGAGCGTCACGCGATCGATCGGATCCGGCAGAGCGATGAGGCCGGTGAGCTCTGCTTCCACGTCAGCGAGCTTTCCTTCATCGAATTTGAGGCGTTTCTTGACGGCAGGGGCGATGCCGCTTTCTTCTGCTAGCGCGAGGTCTTTGCGATTGGCGGCAAAGATCTCTTCCCTGTTTGCAAGGAGCGATTCACGGATGAGGGCGAGCGCGTGATTCCTTTTTTCAAGCGAAGCCGCAGCCAGAATGGGAGAGGCGAGCTTCATTTTGCGGGTTTCTTCTTTGATGTTCATGGGAGGGTCCTTTCGGGTGGGGTGACTGGGGATCAGGATCTGGGGCCTGTCCATACTCACAAGGTCGTATTTTTTATGTACTCGATATATTCATTGTACTGCCTGGCGGTTTCGTAGTCGTGAAGGGGGAAGCATTCGCTCGCCCAGCGCAGGAAGAGCCACAGACAGCCGAAGAAAACGAGAAATTGCAGCATACGGTGAATGACGGAGTAGGACTTTCTGTTCTTCGGGATCCACTTCGGAGAGAGACAGTAGGCGCTGCGGTAGATCCATTTTGCGTAGAGCGCCGCGAAGGCGAGCGCCAGCGTGAGGAAGAAGAGGAGCAGCATGAGCGAGATGTGCGACAGCACGATGCGTTCGAACCAGCGACTGGTATTCGTCAGAGCGAAAAACATTTCCTTCGATGTCATCATGATCCCCATGAATTCGTAATGCGTGAGGAAGATGAAGGCATTGAAGGTGAAGAAGCAGACGAGCGCAAGACAGATCAGCGTCGCGAGCCGTTTGCCGACATAGACGCGGCTGATCACATTCATCACGAAGAAGAGGAGGAGCAGGATCGCCATCGCGGTCAGAAAGTAGGGCGAGAGGTGGTTGAAGGAGACGTCTGTCATGCCGTTCACCGCGTGCGTCAGCACGTAGGGGAAGATCAGGATCCATGAGAAGAAGGGGATGTATCCGATCCGCCAGAAGGGATGCAGAAGGCTGCGCCTCGTGACGAGCTCGGTCAGGAAGAAGAGCAGGCCGCATTCGGCAAAGTTGCGAAGGCAGCGGTACCACTTCGTGAGTCCCGTGATGCCGAGCGCGGCATAGTATAGATAAACAGGGAGGAGAAGGGCAAGGGTGAGCAGCAGGTAGAGCGTGATCTCTTTCGCGGAGATCGCCGCCCACCAGAGTGAGAGCTTCTCATGCTCCTGTGCGAGGAAATTTTTCATAGAGATCTCCTTATCAGGAATGAGTTACTTCTATTAGTATAGAGTCCTTACGAGATTTCAGCAAGAGGAATCAGGCTGGAGGGTTCAGGGAAAGTTCGTGGGGCGGGGCGCCCTTTGATTACGTTTGAAAGCCTCGCTTGAATGAGAAATTAGAAATGCGAAATGCGAAATGGTGGTGCGGCGCATAAAAATATGGAAGCGCCGCGGAGTATAAAATAATGGCGATGCTCGAAGGTCTCTCGGCTAGCAGGTTTCCCGTTTTGAACTTTCCAAACATTGTTCGCTTGACCGCGAATGACAAAGATTTCTCGCTTGCGCTCGAAATGACGATACGGGAGTCTGATGTCTCCTAGTCTCTTAGTCTCTTAGTCACAAGTTACTTGAGATTTCTAATCCCCAATCCCTAATCCCCAATCCCTAATCCCTAATCCCTAGCCACTCATTCCTAGTCACCAGTCACTGCTTCCGAAATTCTCAAGAAGATGCGAAAAATCTTGAACAGTTCTTGAAAAAAGTATATAATTAGCTAGTTATCATGAATACATATATAACGGCATCGCGGGGACGGAGCTTTGCCTCGGGGGCATTCCGGCCGCTTCCTGCCGTGATCTTTCTTTCTCATGAAAGGTACTCATCGTGAATAGAAAACAGCACACCATCCAGAAATCCGTCACCTACAAAGGCAATGGCCTGCACTCCGGGCTGCCTGTGACCATGACCATGCATCCGGCCAAAGCAGGGACGGGCATCCTCTTCCGGAGAGTCGATCTTGCGGGCGCACCGACAGTCGCTGCGAAGAGCCAGAATATCACCAATACCATGCGCGCGACTACGCTCGAGGACGGCGCGGCGAAGGTCTTCACCGTCGAGCATGTCCTCTCCGCACTCTTTGCGCTCCACATCGACAACTGCCTGATCGAGATGGACTCTGCCGAGCCTCCGGTCGGAGACGGCTCGTCCAAGACCTTTGTCGACATGGTGCTCGAAGGCGGCATCGAAGAGCAGGAAGAGACCATCCCGGTCCTCACGCTGGATCACAGCGTCGCTGTCTATGAGGACGATAAGAAATTCATCGCGGCGCTTCCCTATGATGGCCTTCGTGTGACCTTTACATCCATGAATCCGCACCCGCTCCTCGGCTGTCAGACGCTGGATGTGATCCTTGATGAAGAGAGCTACCGCAAGGAGATCTCTCCTGCCCGCACCATCGGCTTCACATGGGAGCTCGAAGCCATGAGAAAGATGGGGCTTGGCAAAGGCGGCACGCTGGAAAATGCGGTCGTCTACTCCGAAGACAAATGTCTCTCGAAGCTCCGCTTTCAGGATGAACTGGTCCGTCACAAGATCTTGGATATCCTGGGCGACATTTCCCTCGTAGGGCCGCTGCAGGCGCACATCATCGCCGTTCTCGGCAGCCACAAGCTGAATGCCGAGCTGTCCGAAAAGCTGCAGGCTCTGAAGAAATAATAATGAATCCCCTCTTCTATCCTTGGAGGAAACCCTTTGCCTGCGAGCGATAGTCCTATTATCGATAAGAACCCCGTCATTTTCAAGGAGGAAACACTTATGGAACTCAACGTAGAAGAAATCATGGAAATCCTGCCGCATCGCTATCCGATGCTCCTGGTCGACAAGATCACTGAGCTGGTCCCGATGGACTATGCGATCGGCGTGAAATCCGTCACCATGAATGAACCATTTTTCCAGGGACATTTCCCGGGACATCCCGTCATGCCGGGCGCTCTCATCTGTGAAGCCATGGCGCAGGTCGGCGGCGTAGCGCTCCAGTATCCGGAAGAAAACAGAGGCCTCATCCCGCTGTTCACCGGTATGGACCATGTTCGTTTCCGCTCTCCGGTCCTCCCCGGCGACCAGATGGTCACCAAGGCTGTCATCAAGAAGATCATCGGCCGCATGGGCAAGGTCCACTGCGAATGCTCGGTCGAGGGCGTGCACAAGGCAGAAGCGGACTTCCTCTTCTATCTTCTCGATCCGAATGAAGGCCCGGAAGATAAGAAATAAAAAGGCAGAAGGGACCTCCGGCATCATGCCGGCTGCCGTTTGAAGTTTTTTCAAAAATCGAAAATGGTTAAAAATCAGCGAAATAGAGAGAAAATAATAATAAACGGCGACAGAACGCCGGATTTCGCTTGAGATGGAAGTATAATTCGACTGCTTGCGAACGGATTATGTATTATGAAAACTTAAATTCGCCTTCGGGCGATCTAAAGATCAGTGCAAGCTGTCATAAAGGGGAAAGAACAATGGAACTCAAAGTCTTGAAAAATGAGGCACCGGATATCCATCCGTCGGCCGTGATTCATCCGAGTGCGATCATTCACAAGAATGTCGTCATCGGTGCTTATGCCTATATCGGAGAAAACTGCGAGATCGGCGAAGGCACCATCATCGGACCGCACGCTGTCATCGCGAAGAATGTCCGCATGGGCAAAGAGAATCACATTTATCCGCATGCGGTCATTGGAGAAGACCCGCAGGATCTGAAATTCGCAGACGAATACAGCACCGTCGTCATCGGCGATCACAATCTTCTCCGTGAATACGTCACCATTCACAGAGCGACCGGGGAGAACTGCGAGACACGCATCGGCTCTTACAATATGCTGCAGGCCTATACCCACGTCGCACATAACTGCTGCTTCGGCGACCACATCGTCATGTCCTCCTTCTCGGGCGCGGCAGGCCATGTCACTGTCGAAGACCATGCCGTCATCGGCGGCATGAGCGGCCTTCACCAGTTCGTCAAGATCGGCGCCTGTGCTATGGTCGGCGGTATGTCCAAGATCGTGCAGGACGTCTGCCCTTATGTCATCGCAGATGGCAATCCGGCCCGCGTCGTAGGGCTGAACAGCGTCGGACTTTCCAGAAATGGCATCACGCCGGAAGGCAAGAGTCTCCTCAAGAAGGCCTATCGCATCATTTTCCGCTCCGGTATGAAGCTCTCTGAAGCCATCGAAGAAATGGAACAGGACTTCCCGTCCACACCGGAGATGGAGCATCTTCTCCGCTTCCTGCGCAACTGTGAACGCGGTCTCTGCCGTACCAGAGAAAGAGACAGATAAAAAAAGCCATCAAAAAGCACCCGCAGCGTACCCCTTCGCTGTGGGTGCTTTTGATTTGTCGTGCTAAGACCATCTCATTTTCCGGAAAAACGTCGGGGAAAAGTGAGGAGTGAGAAGTGAGGAGTGAGAAGTGAGGAGTGAGGAGTGAGGAGTGAGGAGTGGAGGAAGGGGCGCGCAATTCATAAAGCGCCCCAATACCCCTTTATATGAAATTCCGCGGCGCTTCCTTATTGTTATGCGCCGCACCACCATTTCTCATTTCTAATTTCTAATTTCTCATTCGCGCAAGATTTTCAAACGCAATCAGGGGGGCGGCACGCCCTAACCTTGAATCCGCTTTTATATTTTCCCGATCGCGATCGATACGACACCTTCGGAGTAGGGAGCGATGTCGTAGGGCTGATAAATGGCATAGACCACACGGTTCTTGCCGACGTAGAAATTGGTCGGAAGCTCCGTCACGGCATGATTGTCGAAGAGACGGATGTTCTTCTTCTTCGCGGTCACTTCGATGCACTGATTCACATCATAGACCGTGAGGTCAGGAAGGATATCCTTCAGGGAGAGGAGATCGCCGGCGCTGTTCCATGTGAGCCCCTTGGCGTGCGTTTCGCCATGCGCGGCACCGGCGCGGAGCATCTGAGAGATGAGGACGATGCTCGTGATGCCCTGCGTGTTATTGATGTAGTTGCCGATCATCCCTTCATGCCAGGTCATCCAGCCAAGCGTCTTGCCATATTCATTCTCCGTGCGGAGGGACGCCGTGAAGTCAGCCTTTTCGCGGCCGATGACGGCATTCACCTTGCCGGCGTACTCCGCATTGTTGGCCTGCGAGAGGAGATAGGGCGTCTTCATCACCGCATGGTCTGTGTCAAAGGCATCCGTGCGGAAAGCGCCCGAGCGTTCCTGGGCTGTCGTCCCCAGTCCCGGCCAGAGCGAAGCCTCCGCAGAAGGCATCGCGAAAAGAAGCGCACCGGTGAGCGCGAAGATGGAGAGATACTTTGTGAGTTTCATGGGAAAGCCCCCTTTCTTTTCTTCATTATAGCATAAAGGAAGGGCGAGGGGTTCAGGGTTAGCCCATGGGGCGGCTCCGCCCACTGATTATGAATAAAAGCTTTGCGCGAATGAGGAATGAGGAATGAAGGTGGCGGCTTCGCCGAGATCGATGACGAGGTCGCAGCTGTTCTGGCATTCGTTATCCCACATATGACGTTTTTCTCCGCTCAGGATGACACCTCCCCACGGGTTGCCCCTGCCCCTTTTATTTATGCTACAATAAAATAAACACACCATCATTTTTCCAAGGAGGCTTACTATGAATCCACGGGAACGGATCGAAGAGAGAGAATACGATGTCCTGTCGCCGCGCGCCTTTCATGTGAAGGTGGCGAAGCGGGCGCATGTGGAGGCGAAGGATCCGCTCCGGACGGACTTTGCGCGGGATCGTGACCGCATCCTCCACAGCAATTCCTTCCGGCGGATGAAGCACAAGACGCAGGTCTACATTGCGCCGCAGGGCGATCATTATCGGACGCGGATGACGCACACCCTCGAGGTCGCACAGATCGGGCGGACGATGGCGCGCGCACTCTCCCTGAATGAAGACCTCGTGGAGGCGATCGCGCTCGGACATGACCTCGGGCACACGCCCTTTGGACACGTCGGGGAGCAGGCGCTCAAGGAGATCTATGGCCATTTCGAGCATAATGAGCAGAGCGTCCGTATCGCAGAGAGGCTCGAACGGGACGGTGCGGGGCTGAATCTGACGCTCCCTGTGCTCGACGGCATGCTGAACCACTGCGGGCCGCTCAAGGCGCACACGCTCGAAGGCAGTCTGATCAAGTATGCCGATCGCATCGCCTACCTCTGCCACGACTATGAGGATGCGGAGTCCATGGGGCTCATCACCGCGAGTGATGTGCCCGAGGAGATCCGCCGGCGCATCGGGACGACGCACTCCTCCATGATCACTGCGATGGTGACTGACGTCGTGGAGCATTCGATGCAGGATGAGACGGACGGCATCCATATGTGTGAGGAGGGCGACAGGATCCTTTTGGATTTCAGGAAATTCATGTTCCGCGCCGTCTATATGTCGGATAACCTCATCCCCGATCGCAATCGCGGAAGCCATGTGGTGAAGATGCTCTTTTCCTATTACACGGAGAGGGACAAGTCGGGGGCCTGCTACGACCGTCTTCCGGAGAAGCAGCTCCGCCTCGCCGGGGGCGACATTCCCCGTGCGGCTGTCGACTACATCTCGGGGCTGACTGATAATTTCGCCATCAATCTGTATGAAGACATCTTCGTGCCGAGGTATTGGACATTTAAAAAGGGCTAAGTTTGAAAGCAGGGATTAGGGATTAGGGGTGCGAGTGATTGGGTGATTAAGAGACTAGGAGACATCAGATTCCCGTATCGTCATTTCGAGCGTAAGCGAGAAATCTTTGCCATTCGCGGTCAGGTGAGTAATGTTTGGAAAGTTCAAAACGGGAAACCTGCTATCGAGAGATTTTGGAGCATCGCCACTATTTGTAACCCGCGGCGCTTCTGGTCTTATGCGCCGCACCATCCCCGCTGAACCTTTTGAACCTATAGAACCCGCTGCACCTCTTTCACACGTAATCAAGGGACTGCACGCCTCAGGAGCTAACCTAGAATCCATCCTCTTCCCCGTTTGACAGTCCGCTTCATTTGCGATAAAATGTTTTCTATACATTTAAATCTATCGATGACAGGCGGCGGACAGAAACGGCGCACGTGGACTGGAAGAAGAGAGGTTTTGTTATGGATTTTCAGCCAAGTTATAAAGAGTTTGCATTGATTTTCAAAGCGCTTTCCGATGAGACGCGACTGCGGGTGATCGACATGCTGTCATGCCGGGAGATGTCTGCCTGCGACATCCTTTCGAATTTCACGCTGTCGCAGTCGACGCTGTCTTATCACATGAAGATCCTGATCGAGTCCGGCGTGGTGAATGCGCGTCGCGAGGGTCTGTGGACGAAGTACAGGATCAATGATGAGACCTTTACGAAGCTGATGGATTTCCTGCCCGAGCTGTACAAGCTGAAGGACAAGTGCATCTGCGAGCAGATCAAATACTGCAAGGCGGAAGCACCGGAGGAAGGAAAGGACGTATTTGGCAACTAAGAAAAGCCGCCTTGATGATCTCAAGGCGGCTTTTTTGCGTGCTGTGAGGTGGCTGGGGATGAGTGACTAGGGACTAGCAGCTAGGGGCTCACGCTTTCCCCACATATGCCGCGCACTTCTCCGCTTTCCTCATCTGTCTTTCATGCCGCTTGTGCCCTATCCGCCCCTACGGGGCACCTTCCCCTAGAGGGGAAGGCTGCGATACGAGAATACCATCCTCTAAAAAAGGCGGCGAAGCCGCCACCTGAACCTTGAACCCTGAGCCTTTCTCCATCCCATCTTTTTCCCTCGCGGCATTTATTTCATGCTATAATAGAGACACATCGTTCAATAGTGTTTTCCCAGGAGGTAGAAAAGAAGATGGACGACGGCCACATATGGCTTGAACTGATCATTATTATCCTGCTTGTTTTAGGCAATGCGGTATGTTCTCTGGCGGAGATCGCCATCGTCGGAGCGCGGAAGACGAAGCTGCAGGAGCTCATCGACGAAGGCAATAAGAGCGCGGTGTATGCGCTGCGCCTTGCCGAGGAGAAGGAAGAGCTTTTTGCGACCATTCAGGTGGGCATCACCACCATCAGCATCATCACGGGTATGTTTTCAGGAGCGTCGCTGGCGGGGCCTTTGGCGAGTGAGATGGAGAATATCTCCCTGCTCGCTCCGTATGCGCGCGAGATCAGCATGGTGACGGTGATGATGCTCGTCACTTATTTCTCGCTCATCATCGGCGAGCTGGTACCGAAGTGGATCGCCATCGCGGTGCCGGAGAAGGCGGCGTGCGTCATCGCGCGTCCGATGATCATCATGGCGACGGCATGCCGGCCGCTGGTGTGGTTCTCCACATGGTCGACGAAGATCGTGGTGGGCTTCCTCGGTGTGAAGATGGGCGGCGAGCAGCCGGTGTCGGAGGAGGAGATCAAGGTCCTTCTTCAGCAGGGCGCGCGCCTCGGTACCTTCGATAAGGAAGAGCCTGAGATCATTGATAATGTTTTTGAGCTGAATGACCGTACGGCGTCGGACTGCATGACGGCGCGTCCGCAGCTTGACTGGCTGGATCTGGAGGATGAAGAGAAGAAGATCTGGGCGGATATGATGGAGACATCCCATTTCCGTCTGCCGGTCGGCAAGGGCTCGCTGGATGATTTCAAGGGTCTTGCGGATGTGTCGGAGATCCTGATCGATCAGCACAAGCATCCGGGTAAGCCTTTGAAGGCATCGATCATGGATACGATCCATCAGCCGCTTTTCATCCCGGAGACGCTCATCCTGACGAAGCTCCTGCAGCTCTTCCGCACGCGCGGGGTGCATGAGGCGATCGTCATCGATGAGTACGGGACGCTGTCTGGCCTCGTGACGCTGCATGATGTGCTGGAGGAGATTGTAGGGGATATGCCCGGAGACAAGGAGGATATCCTGGAGGAGCAGAATAAATTCATCCGTCGCGGCGAGCATGCCTGGCTGGTGGAGGGGCTGTGCTCCATTGATGATTTCCGCGAGCATTTCCATATCGAGGGAGAACTGCCCGGAGAGAAAGAGGCCTACTACAAGACGCTCGGCGGTTTCCTCACTTACCTTCTGGGCTACATCCCGAAGGAAACGGAGAAGGTCACATATGGGCGTTTTACCTTCGAGATCGTAGACTGCGACAACAGGCGCATCGACAAGGTATTGGTGACGGAAGGCACGGCTTCCGCAAAGGAGTAACAAATGGAGACAAAGAACTGGAAGGAAGCTCTCTTATCTATGAGTCGGCGGATCGATGAAGACCGCGCATTCCTGCAAAGCTACATGCTGGATCCCTGTCTGGATAACCGTCCGGCGGAGGAAGAGCGTCTGAAGGATATCATCGCTCTTGCCGATGAGATGGAGGAGATCCTGACCGACCTGATCGAGAAGGGCGGCGAAGCGGCTGTCTCTCTGGATACGGATGGGAGCGATATCAATATCGAGTACAAGACCCATACGCTGGGACGGCCCGATGGCGAAGATAATATCGACGGCGACTGGGAGCTCTCCGAAGAGGAGATGTATCCGGCCGGCGAGGAGCTGACGCTTCCGGAGGAGGAGAGGCTCATCTCCGCCAAGATCAAGAAGTGCAAGAAGCACAAAAAAGGCAAGAAGGATAAGAAAAAGAAGAAAAATAAAAAGTAAGGGCAAAGGGGACTTGGATGGGGACAAGTCTCCTTTTGTGGTTTAGGGGGAGGGTTAGCCCGTGGGCGGGGCGCCCTTTCGGGGATGAAGACTTTGGTTGAATGAGAAATTAGAAATGCGAAATGCGAAATGGTGGTGCGGCGCCAGATCCTTCGACTCAGTTCTCACTGCTTTGCCTTTACATGATCGAACATCCGACATTTCACTCCGCTCAGGATGACGAAATGCGCCGCGGAGTATAAAGGGGCGATGCCCGAAAGTCGTATTCAAGTCACCAGTCACTCGCGGTTCCTAATCCCTAATCCCTAGCTACTAATCCCCAGTCACTAGTCACCAGTCCCCAGTCACCCCAAAGGAGGTCCACTATGAGAAACTATCACTATGCCAAGAAAGGCGAGGTCATGTATCACACGGGTCTTACGAAGGAACAGCTGGCGGGCGCGCGCTACGCTGTCGTGCCCGGAGATCCGGGGCGGGTGCCGGGGCTGGCGAAGGCGCTGGATCCGTCTGCCGTTTTTCTCACCTCGCATCGCGACTATACGAGCTGGCTTGCCCGCGTCTCCGGTGAGCCGGTGCTTGTCATGTCGACGGGGATGGGCGGGCCGTGCATGAGCTTTGCTGTGGAAGAGCTGGCGCGTCTCGGGGTCACGACCTTCCTCCGCGCGGGGACGACGGGCTCCATTCAGGAAGGACTTGAGCTCGGCGATCTGGTGATCGATCGGGCTTCGGTGCGTCGCGACGGCGCGTCGAAGGCCTATGCACCCGCGGAGTATCCGGCTGTGGCGGATATGACGGTGACACTGGCGCTCATAAAAGCGGCGGAAAGACTCAGGGTGCCGTATCAGGTCGGCATCTCCGTCTCGACGGATTCCTTCTGGCCGGGGCAAGAGCGCTATGACAGCTTTTCTGGCTATGTCAGGACCTCGTATCAGGGGCTTCTCTCTGATTTTCAGGCAATGGGATGTACGAATTTTGAGATGGAAAATGCGACGCTCTTCACGCTGGCGAGCGTCATGGGCCTTCGCGCCGGCTCCGTCTGCGGTGTCGTGGCGAAACGGACGGAGAGTGAATCCATCGCACCGCAAGAGGTGTATGCGCTTGCAGAGGAGCGCTTCCAAAAGACAGTGAAACGGGCGCTTGAGATGCTGATCGGGCATTTCATGGTGACGCTGTAAAAAAGAGCATCCGCATAGCGGGTGCTCTTTTTGGGTGCATAAGTTTATGCTTCCGAAAGGTTGAATGCAGGAAATAAGATCTGCGCTTTATGTTTGTCCTCATAGGTTAAAAGGTGCTGAAGGTTCGAAAGGCTCACGGGTTTCTCACCTTTCGAGAATACCGCATATTTCAAAACTTCGTGGCGCTTCTGGTTTTTATGCGCCGCATCCATATGCCTCATTTCTCACTCGAAAGAAGAGCTTTCATTGGCGATCAAAGAGCGATACGCCCAAGGGGCTGACCCCAAATTCCCTAGCCACTTCCCTCTGTGTTCGCTATAATAGGATAAAAGTGACCAGTGACTGCCCTCCAGTCATTGCCATGATTTGTGGGATTACCATTCCGAAGGAGTACCAACCTATGTACGAAGAGACCACCATCGCGGCGATCGCGACCAGCCCGGGCGAGGGCGGGATCGGCATCATCCGCATTTCCGGCATGCAGGCGGCGGATGTCGCAGACCGCGTATTTCATACGAAGAAGATCAAGAGTTTTCATGAAGCGGAGCCGTACCGCATGTATTTCGGCCGTGTCATGGAAGGGGATCGGCAGGTGGACGAGGGGCTCGCCGTCTACATGAGATCGCCGCATTCCTACACGGGCGAGGATGTCGTGGAGATCCAGATCCACGGCTCGATGGAGGCGCTCCGCCAGACGCTCTCGCTCGTTCTGGAAAAGGGGGCCGTCCCCGCGCACCGCGGTGAATTCACGAAGCGGGCCTTCCTGAATGGACGCCTCGACCTGTCGCAGGCGGAAGCCGTGATGGATATCATTGAGGCGAAGGGAGCGGCAGCGCTCTCGCAGGCAGAAAGCCATCTCTCGGGCGCGCTTTCCTCCTTCGTGCGTGCTTCGCGCGACCAACTGAAGGATCTGATCGCCAAGCTCGAAGTCACCATTGACTATCCGGAGGAAGACCTGGAGGATCTCACGAATGAGGAGATCGAAGAGGGGCTTTCTGCCATCGATTCATCGCTTCGGAGCCTGCTCTCTCGCTCCGAAGAGGGGCGCATCATCCGCGATGGCCTGCGCACGGCGATCGTGGGCCGTCCGAATGCAGGGAAATCGAGCCTTTTGAACGCGCTTTTGCAGGAGGAGCGGGCCATCGTGACGGATATTCCCGGGACGACGCGCGACACCATCGAGGAGTCCATCAAGATCGGCGGTGTGCCGCTCATCCTGATGGATACAGCCGGCATCCGTGAGACGGAGAACAAGATCGAGCGCATCGGCATCGAGCGCGCGAAGAAGTCCATGGAGAAGGCTGACCTCATCATGGCAGTCATCGACGGCTCTCGCCCGCTCTCGGAAGAGGACCGCGCGCTGCTCGCCTCTCTTTATGGAAGAAAGGCGCTTGTCATCCTGAATAAGTATGACCTGCCGCAGGAGATCGAGACGGCAGATGTGAAAGCACTCGCCGGGGATATTCCGGTCGTGCCGATCTCCGCTCGCTACGGCAGCGGCATGGCCGAGCTGGAGGAGGAGCTCCATCATATCACTCGGCATCAGGATGTCTCCGCGGGCCGTGAGCTCTTCTTGACGAACCTGCGGCATGTGGATCTGGTGAAGAAAGCTCTCGCGGCCGTCGAGCGCGCCGAAGAGTCCATCCGCTCTGGCATGCCTGCGGACTGCATCACCATTGATGTCACCGAGGCGTGGCATACGCTGGGGGAGATCACCGGAGACACGGTGGATCAGGAGCTCATCAATTCCATCTTCGAAAGATTCTGCGTGGGGAAATAAAGGTTGTCTGGTTCAGGGTTCGGGGTTCAGGTTGCGCGGGACACCGCACAACGTCATCCCGACCGAAGTGGAGGGATCTCTATGGCAGGCAGGAAATCGACGTATGTTTGGTGACGGAAAACGAGAGGTATTGAGGATGCTACCAGGGCACAATCTTCGATAACCGTTATGCAAGAAAGATTTCTCGACTACGCTCGAAATGACGATACGAGAGTGCCGCTAATCTCACAGCCAGCGGGCATCGCCCCGTTTCGTCATCCTGAGCGGCGAGAAACGTCGTATGTGAGATA
>OMCS01000479.1_pt1 | contig 21097 bp, 21 predicted proteins | sample 1674241 | NCBI WGS metagenome assembly OMCS01 (sample SAMEA103958153, study PRJEB25191) | human gut metagenome
GGCAAACGCCGGGGTCGTCCGGTACCTGCCGTTTTTCCTTGCACCGCTGCTGTTGCTGGCGTTCGTCCGCATTACGACGTCCTACTTCTACGCAACGGAAAAGAACGCTCTGTCCTATCTCCTTGTGTATGCCGAGCCGGTCTGTACGCTGCTGATGCTCCTGCTCCTGCCGCCGGTGCTGAAGCTGACCGGCGTCTGGCTTGCTACGCCCATCGCGCAGGTCGTGACCTTTGTGATTGCCTGCGCTGCCAAGCGGCGCGTGGACGCAAAAACCTGAATGGCACTATAATAATAGTATGCGAAAACCATGAAGATAAAGAATGCCCCCTGTTGGAAGATTTTAAGCGTAAATACGGTACCCCTATAGCCAACTATCGAAAGCAACCGTACATCTCTACCGGGGAAAGAATAAGTAATAGCTAGAGAAGAAGCCTCCTGCAAATGGGTTTGTGTATTTTAGCAGTATGGCACAGGGGCACCACTCAATGAGTGGTGCCCCTGTGCCATACTGTTAAAAGATTCCATGAAAAAGCCCCTTTTTCTTCTGCTCGGTGTCATAGACGCAGCCTCGGTCAAAACCAAGCAGCTTTTTCCGAAACCCCCGACAGATCCGGTCAAAGGAGGACACGCTGTACGCCTGGCGGGGATGCCTCTCCGCCCAGAGACGGCATAACGCGGTAGCCAACTCTGATGCCGTGTCGCCCATATCCAGCAGCATGGGCGTTAGATAAAGCGCGAGCACCATCCGAAGTGGCAGCGTATCACCACGACAGCCGCAAATACGGTCCACTGCGCCTAGCAGTGCCGTCGCCAGCTGCTCCGGAGGTGTTTCCGCCAGCGCGCAGGCATAGACCTCCGCATACTGTTTCCTGTAGCTGGAAAGGGCGGCCGGGTACGCCTCCGCCGTAAAGCGGTGGAGCCACGGCTCCGTTTCCCGCAGGGACACCAGCAGGGTCTGTGTATCGTATGACATAGCGGTACCGTCCTTTCTCAGATTAGATGCAGATGCGTCATGGCTCGGTAGATACCATCTTCCCGCAGAGGGGCGGTAACATATTCCGCTGCCGCGATCACTTCCGCTGGAGCGTTCCCCATGGCAACGGGGTGTCCCACGCACCGCAGCATGGATAGGTCGTTGGCACTGTCGCCAATGGCGCAGCAATCCTCCAGCGGCGTGTGTAGCAGCTGAGCTAATTTCCGGCAGCCGCTACCTTTGCTATACCCCCGCTTTGGTAACTCGTACATCCGCCGCCCCTGGTCGATGATCTCGCAGTAGGATTGGATAAAAGTCAAAAATTCCTGTAGGCGGCTATTCGACGTGTAGGAGATGCTCAGCTTATCGCAGCAGAAATGCTCGTCTGCCTGCGGGGATCCTACAATCTCGCCATTGCGGCGCAGCCGATCTACCGCGATCTGCAGATTCGGTGCCAGCGGTGGGAAAGAATTCTCCAGCCAGAAGCCCTCCTCCGACTCGAAATACATCCCCAGTCGGCAGTCGTAGCCCACCTGCGCGATAAGACGGCTGGTCTCACGGTCAAAGCCATCACGCAACAGAGTTTTTCCCTGAAAGATCAAATGCTGCCCGCAGCTGCACACATAGCCGTCGAAGTCCAGTACGTCCAGCGCAGGATCCCTATCCCGGAAAGGACGACCGGTGTTTACCACGCAGTAGTGCCCATTCTCCCGCAGCCGCCGGATGGCCAGTGCCGCAGAAACCGGTACGCTGCCGTCTTCGTCCACCAACGTACCGTCCAAATCGAAAAACACGATGCTCATGGCTTTCCTTTCTTAAGATAGCAGAAGCTCAATCAGCTCCTCGTTTTTCAGTCCGCTGAAATGGCGGCCTACATCCTCCTGTGCCAGCACCTCGCGGATGCTCTGCTCCTCCAGCCGCACGCCCACCAGCTTTTCCCCCAACACCTCCGGTTCCACTACGCTGAAAAAGTCGCCGGTAAACGCGATGTGCTCGATGACGCCGTGATTGGTGGACAGATGCACCTCCACGCCACCGCAGGCAGAAAATCTCTTTTTCTTGACCACCTCACATTCCCGGGAACGTCCGTAGTTCCACTCCCACGTGGCATACCGCTGCTCCCGCAGTCGGGTGATCTGTGCTTTGTCCTCCTCGGTAAAGACATACTTCTCACTGGGCTGCTGTGCCAGAATATTGTCCAGCAGTGCGCGGCGGAACTCCTCCAGTTCCACAGGATGGGACATGTGCTGACGCACAGTGGTGACGCGACTTCGGACGGAGGTCACTCCCTTGGCGGCAATCTTTTCCTGATCTACATGGAGGGCCTGCGCCATCCTGTTCAGATCAGAGTCAAACAGGATGGTACCGTGGTGCATCACACGCCCCTCCCTTAGATACTGGGAGTTGCCGGAGAATTTCCGCCCGCTGAGGGTCATGTCGTTCCGCCCGTTGACCTCGGCTGCAACGCCCAGTGCCGCCAGTGTGGCTACCACCGGCTGGCAAAACAACTGGAAATCGATGGTGTCCATATCTCCGGCATCGGCGATAAACGTAAAATTCAGGTTTCCCATATCATGATATACCGCGCCGCCGCCGGACAGCCGTCGTACCACCCGCACATCATTCTCCCGGACGAAGCTCTGGTTGATCTCGGCAGCGGTGTTCTGGTGCTTCCCAATGATGATGGCATTGTCGTTCTGCCACAGCATGAACCATGTGCGATTTCGAGGCAGCACGTCGAACACATACTGCTCCGCCGCCAGGTTCCATGCGGGATCGGTGGTATATAGGTTCAGATAGGACAAATTCGGCTGGTTCATAATGGCTCTCCTCATAATCTTTCAATGCTTAAACCGGTCCGGTAGAGCCGCGTACCACCAGCGTTGGCTGGCATTGCACTTGAAAGCGCGCAATCCCACCCCATATCTGCTCCTCGTTGGATAGGTTCGTCCGGTTTAGGAGAGTGGTTAGGGCGGCCCGTGCCACCACGTCCGGATGATACTCGATGGTGGTCAACGAGACGCTCTCCATCTGAGAAAACAGGATATTGTCTGACCCGATGACGGACAAATCCTCCGGCACGCGGCAACCCTGCCGAGCCAGCGCATCGATAGCACCGTATGCCATCAAGTCGTTGACGCAGATTAGTCCGGTAATGCCTTTCTCCGCAATCTGTGGGTTCTGAGCTAAATCGTAGCCGGTCTGGTAGTGGTAGCTTCTCTCACTCAGCATATTGCTCCAGCTATCCGCGTGAGTTAGGATCAGTGGAGGCTGCTGTCCGCCGTGCTTTCGGATTTCCGCCAGTATGCCGGCCAACCGCGTAGCACCGGCCGTAGTGTTTCGATCTGAGGCGTGGGACAGCACGGCGATCCGCCGATGTCCCAGAGAAATCAGGTGATTGGCGGCAATGGTACCCGCCTCAAAGTGGTTCATTTCCACAATATCTCCATGTACTCGGCTGGACTTATCACAGATGGTCACGATAGGGATCTGTGCGTTGGCTTTTTCATAGGTCTCCGTGCCGTCCGCCGGATACAAGAAGATTACTCCCAGATAGTGCTGCCGGATGGCCATATCCAACGCGTTCGCCTCCAACTCCGGATGGTGATAGGTGCTCACCGCAGTGATGCGGATACCTTGTGCAAAGGCAGCCCGATCCATGCTTTGCAGCATTTCGGCATAGTAGGGGTTCGTGACCTGCACGGTGATGGCTAGGATGTGGCGGCTTCGCGCTGCATGTCCAGCTCGTTTCCGCATCTGGTAGTCGGCGGACTTAGCTGCCTCCAGAACACGCCGCACCGTCTCCTCCGGGAAGGCATCATATCGCTGGTTCAAGATCATGGATACCGCCGATTGGGACACTCCTGCCATCTTCGCAATATCCCGCATAGTCACTCGCTTTCCACTCATGCTTTCTGTTCCCACCTTTCCCGTCGGAGCCTTGATTATTACTGAATAGTATACAGCAGCACAGCGGCAATTGGAAGATGTTATTTTGACCAAAGCCGCTCCCTCTTCTTTGGCATTATCGCCAATATTCCCGCTGTTTCTCCGTTTTTTTGCTTGAATACAACCCAATCATGCTTGACATTTTTTTTGTGGATGCTATAGTAAGAGAGGAAATATTTCTTAATAATATTACTAATATTGGAGGCGCGCATACAATGGAAGTATTTGACATCCTCGTAATCGGCGGCGGTCCTGGCGGCTATTCTCTGGCTATCGCGGCAGCCCGCAGAGGACTGAAAGTGGCACTCTTTGAGAAAGAACATCTGGGCGGTACCTGCCTGAACATCGGCTGCATCCCCACCAAATACTTAGTGGACAAGGCTAGCACCATGGAGAAACTCCGCGGCCTGGTGAGAAAGGAGATCTTTACGGAGACCGGCAGTCTCAACTACCAGCAGGTTCAGAAAGGTAAAAGCGATGTTACCGCCAAGCTGGTGGGCGGCGTCAGCTTCCTGCTGAAGAAAAGCGGTGTCACGGTGATCGCCGGTGAGGCAATCCTGAAGCCTGACCGCGTGGTGGAATGCGGTGGCGAGGAGTACACCGGCAAAAACGTGGTCATAGCCACCGGCAGCGTGCCAATGATGATCCCCGTCCCCGGACACGAATACTGCATCGACTCCACCGGAGCACTGGCACTACCCACGCTGCCAACCAGCATGGTAGTCATGGGCGGCGGCGTTATCGGTCTGGAGTTGGCCTGTGCCTTCGCGGCGTATGGCACACAGATCACGGTGGTGGAAATGATGCCTGAGCTACTGCCCCGTGAACAGAAAGAAGCCGTGCGCATTCTGACAAGAGAAATGAAAAAGCTGGGTATTGTGCTGAAGACCGGCGCAAAAATGCTGCGTATTGAGAAGAATGGCGAGGGGCTACGCGCGATCTACGAGATCGACGGTACGGAGGAGTCCGTAGACTGCGAGCACGTCCTAATGGCCGCCGGACGTAAAACCAACCTCACCGGCATCAACGCGCAGATGCTGGGGCTGGCTCTGGATCAGAAACACTGTGTCGTGGTGAACGACCATCTGCGCACCAATCTGCCCGGCGTTTACGCCATCGGTGACGTGGTGGGCGGTTATCAGCTGGCCCACACTGCTTACGCCGAAGGTGAGGCTGCACTGGCGGATATTCTTGGCGAGGACAAGCCCTACGGCACCATGCCGGTGCCCGTCTGCACCTATACACTGCCGGTGCTGGCCTCCGTGGGTCTGACCACCGAGACCGCCGCGCAGGCCGGGTACGAGCCAGTAATGGGCTCCTTCGATTACAGTGCCAACGGCATGGCACTGGCGGAGGGTGCCGCAGGCCGCGTGTTCGTAGTGGCTGACAAGACATCCACAAAGACGCTTGGTGTCACCATCGTGGGCGAGAATTCCTCCGAGATGATTGCCTTCGCCACGGCCGCCGTAGCGGAGGGTTGGACCACCGACCAGTGGGAAAAAACCATCGTGGCGCATCCGTCCCTGTGCGAGATGGTTCGCGAGGCGGCACTGGCCGCGTTCAGTCGTTCCGTTCATTCTGCCTGACCCCTGTTTTCAAAGTCTGCCGGCTCGTCCGCAAAAGGGCGAGCCGGCGGTTTGTCCCATCGTTCCGAAAGGAGATGTTTTTGTGATCTGTTCCGTTTGCCATACAGCCAATGCTGGCGTATATGTCACCGCCGGCTCCGTGCGATTTTTGCTGGACGCCCTGCCGCGCCATGCGGTCAACGGTTTTGTGGCTCTAACACCCCGGCAGGCGGAAGATCTGCTGGATACGATCTTGCCGCCCGACCTACTGCTGGCGACCCACTGCCACCCAGATCACTACTCCGACATCTTTACCTCCATGGCTGCCGACCACTTTCCGGAGATGGAGATAGTTCTCCCATGGAAAAACCTATCCAGAACCCAACTGCTGCGAGATGCGTACAGCGTGCAGTGGTTTCCGCTGCGACACGCCCATCAGAGTTCTTCCCCACAGGTGCAAAACTACGGCTATCTGATCGAAACGGAGGGTTGCCGCATTTTTTGTCCCGGTGACGCCGACCCTCGTTTTCCAGAGGTCTTTGCGCTTGTGGACGGACTACATCCGGACATAGCTATCCTCAACTTCCCGTGGGTTACGCTGCCCAGTGCCCGCAAAGTACTGAATTCCATGATGCCGCGCTGCACTGTGCTAACGCACCTGCCCTCCGCCGACAGCGATCCCTTGGGCTTCCACCGTGCTGTGGAGCACGCCATACGGGAGTTGCCCAATACCGTTGTGCTGGATCGTTTCCTGCAGACTGTCACGTTCGACCTATGAGGCAGGACAAACAAAGCAAAAAAGATGACGGTCTTTGGCCGTCATCTTTTTTGCTTTGTTTGCTTTACTTGATGCCGCTTACCAGCATGTCCACACTTTCCTTCCAGCCTTTGTACAGCTCCTCCACCTGCTGTGCAGGCATAGTGCGCACATATTCCGCGCTAGTCTGGCGCAGTGCCGCAATCTCGCCGTAGTTCTTGTAGAAGCCGGTGGCCAGTCCGCCCGCAAAGGCCGAGCCAAGAGCGGAGAGTTCCTCCACCTTGTTCCGCACGATGCGCGTGTTCAATATATCCGCTGTGAACTGCATCAGGAATTTGTTGTTGGTAGGCCCGCCGTCCACTCGCAACTCACCGAGAGCAAAGTCCGCGTCCGACATCATGGGTTCAATGATATCGCGTATCTGATAGGTGATGGACTCCACACCGGCGCGCACGATGTGGTGTTTGTTAGTGAATCGGTTCATACCGCAGATCATGGCACGGGCATTGCTCTGCCAGTAGGGCGCACCCAACCCAGTAAAGGCAGGCACTAGATATACACCCTGTGTGGAATCCACCATTTCGGCAAACTCGCCGGACTGGGCACTGCTGTCGATCAATCCCACCTGATCCTTCAGCCAACGGATGGTATCACCCATGCACACGATGGTTCCCTCGAATACATACGACACCTTGTGATCCAGTCCCCACGCAATGGAGGTGTTGAGGCGGCTGGCAGAGCGCAGGGGCTTGTCGCCGATATTGACCATCAGGGAGCCGCCTGTGCCGAAAGAGCACTTGCCCATGCCGCGTTCCCAGCACATCTGCGCAAACAGTGCACCGTGGGAATCCCCCATATCTCCCGCCACCGGGATCGGCTCATCAAAAATACCATCCACCGTGGTGTAGCCATAAATCTCGTCGGAGAAGCGAACCTCCGGCATCTGCACATCCTGCAGGCCGAAAATCTCCAGCAGCTTTTCGTCCCACTTCAACTCATGGATGCTGAACAACTGCGTGCGGGAGGCGTTGGAATAGTCGGTAACGTGTCTGCCCGTTAGGTTCCAAATCACCCAGCTGTCCATAGTGCCAAACATCAGCCCCGTCTGCGCAGGTGTGTTCTCCTTGATCCAGCATGCCTTCGCTGCGGAAAAATAAGGAGATAACTGCAAGCCGGTGGTCTCAGTAATGTAATCGCTGTGCTGCTGGATCTCCGGTCGGCGGACGATATAGTCCGCACGGGAACATTGCCACACGATGGCGTTGTACACCGGGCCGCCTTCGGCGGTCCACATCATGGTGGTCTCCCGCTGGTTGGTCACGGCGATGAAAGCAATGTCCCGCTTGGCAACGCCGGATTTCTCAATAACCCGCCGAACCGCCTCCACAATATTGTTCCAAATCTCCGTGGGATCATGCTCCACCCAGCCCTGCCGGGGAGAGATCTGCTTGTGCATCACGTCACATCGCTCCACCACGTTGGAGCGGCGGTCGAAAAGGATCGCCTTGGTCGTGGTGGTGCTTTGGTCAATGGCAAGAATATATTCTCCCTTCATCAATGCCTCCTATACTGCTTTTAGGCCAGACTCTCCAACCGGGCAGCCAGAGCCGTCATAAACTTGGCGGCGGTAGCACCATCGATCATCCGGTGATCAGAGGAGATGGCCATGCGCATGGTTTTGCCGATTACGATCTGGCCGTTCTTTACCACAGGCTTTTCGGACATCTTGGACACTGCCAGGATCGCCCCCTCCGGCGAGGAAACGATGGCGTTGAAGAAGTCCACATTAAAGATGCCCAGATTGCTGATGGTAAATACACTGCCGGTTATCTGCTCTGTGGTATACAAACCCTTGGCGGAGCCAGCCTTGATCTCTTCCATGCCGGCGTGTACCTCTTCCATGCTTTTTTTGTCTACATCGTGGATGACGGGAACCAGCAGCCCGCGGGGTGTATCCACCGCAATACCAATGTGGATGTCCTCGTGAATGACCAGATGATCCTCTGCCCAGCTGGAACGGATCACAGGAAAGTCAGCCAATGTGTCAGCCACGACCTTGGTCAGAATGGTGGTGTAAGAGGGCTTGAAGCCTACAGACCTGCGGTATGCGATCATCGCCTCGCAATCGATTTCCGTCTCCACAGCAAACTGAGGTATCTGCCAACTGCGAATCATCTGCTTGCCCATAGCCTTACCCACAGGCGTCAACTTCTTCTCAATATCAGCCATCGACTTCCACCCACGCAATCGTCTTGGTGATCTCCACCGTATCTCCCTCCTGTGCCACAATCTCGCACAGCGTGCCATTGACGGTGGACTCTACATCTGTGACCGCCTTGTCCGTTTCGATCTTGCACAGCACATCGCCCTCGGCCACACGGTCGCCGACCTTCTTCTCCCATGTCTCAATGGTGCCTTCTTCCATGTCGAGGCCGATCTTGGGCATTACAATCTCTTTCTTCATTGTTGTATTCTCCTTTCTGGTCTGCTCAGCCGTCCACTTCTATCCACGCTATCGTCTTAGTGATCTCCACCGTATCACCTTCCTGTGCCACAATCTCGCACAGTGTGCCATTGACGGTGGACTCTACGTCTGTGACCGCCTTGTCCGTTTCGATCTTGCACAGCACATCGCCCTCGACCACACGGTCGCCGACCTTCTTCTCCCACGTCTCAATAGTGCCTTCCTCCATGTCGAGGCCGATCTTGGGCATTACAATCTCTTTCTTCATTGTTGCTTTCTCCTTTCGGACGGTTTGTAAGAGGTCTGTTATCGCAAGCACGCCTTAACGGCGGCAACGACCTTATCGCTATTGGGCAGATATGCCTTCTCCAGCACAGGGGAGAAAGGCACGGGCACATTGGGGGCACCGATGCGCTGGATAGGTGCCTTTAGTGTCTTGAAGCAGGCATTCTGGACCGTGGCAGCCACTTCGGCACTGAAGCCAGCGCAGAGGTTCGCCTCCTGCACCACCACCAAGCGTCCGGTCTTGTTGACGGACTTGATGACAGTATCCGCGTCAAAGGGGCGGATAGAACGCAGATCCACTACCTCGGCACTGATGCCTTCCTTTTCCAATTCCTCGGCGGCCTTCAGAGCCTCCTTCACCATGGCGGAGTAAGCCACGATGGTCACATCGACTCCCTCGCGCTTGACGTCGCAGGTGTAATCACACTCATAGGGTTCCTCGGGCACATCACATTTCAGCTTGTACAGTGCCTTATGCTCGATGAAGATCACTGGGTTATTGTCGCGGATGGCATGGAGCAGCAGCCCCTTGGCATCATAGGCGTTAGACGGCATCACGACCCGAATGCCGGGCACCTGCGCCAGAATGCCCTCCAAAGACTGAGAGTGCTGGGCACCATTGCCCAGACCGGCACCGCACTGTGTACGAACCACCAGCGGCATTTCCACGGTGCCACCGTACATGTATCTGATCTTGGCCATTTGGTTAAGGATTTGGTCGAAGCACACGCCGATAAAGTCAATATAGGATAGTTCAAACACCGGTCGCAGGCCGGTCAACGCGGAACCGATGCCCATACCAACGATGGCGGATTCGGAAATAGGAGTATCGAACACCCTCTTCTTGCCAAAATGCTCATATAGGTCATAGGAGCAGCGCAGCTGGCCGCCATATACGGCAATATCCTCGCCAAAGGTGATAATGCTGTCATCGCTGTTCATCGCGGTATGCAGAGCCTCGTTGATGGCCTGCCGCATCGTCATTTTCTTCATAAACAACACCTGACTTTCTTACTGCGCGGGGGAAACGAAAGGCTTCCACTCGATGTTCTTCATGTTGGGGGAGTACAGATCATTCTCCAGATCGTCCACCAGCGGCTCAGGATCCTTTTTTGCCTCTTCGCAGGCCTCAAGCACAATCTGCTTCTGCCGTTGCCAGATGGCGTCCAGCTCCTCCTGCACCATGCCATACTGCTCGCGCAGCACCTTCTGCACCGCCAAGATAGGGCACCTCTCCGCCCAACTGGCCACCTCCTCACGAGTACGGTAGTTCTCGTTGTCGCCGAAATAGTGACCGGCCATACGATAGGTCTTAGCCTCCACCAGTACAGGGCCGCCATGCTGACGGACGTGATCCACAATCTCGCCCATCTTGTTGTAGACTTCCACCACATTGTTGCCATCCAGAATGTAACCCGGGATACCGTAGCCCGCAGCGCGATCCGCGATGTTCTTGCAGCCGGTGGATTCCTTGACGTTTAGAGAGATGGCGTATTGGTTGTTCTCGCATAGGAAGATTACCGGCAGATGGTTAACTGCCGCCATATTGATGGACTCGTGGAAAGTGCCCTCGTTGGAAGCACCGTCGCCGAAGAAAACCACAGTGATAGAGTCCTTGTTCATGTATTTCTGAGCCAGCGCAGCACCGATGGCGATGGGGATACCGCCGCCTACGATGCCGTTGGCACCCAGCATGCCCACGTCCATATCCGCGATATGCATGGAGCCGCCCTTGCCCTTGCAGTATCCGGTCTCACGAGCCATCAGCTCGGCAAACATCCGACGCAGATCGGCACCCTTGGCGATGCAGTGACCGTGACCACGGTGGTTGGAAACGATGTAGTCGTCGTTGGTCAGGTGGGCGCACACGCCCACGCCGATGGCTTCCTCTCCGTTGTAAGTATGGATCGCCGCGCGGGTCAGGTTCATCTTGGCTAGCTCGATGGCCTCCTTTTCAAATTCACGGATGGTGGTCATCCGGGAATACAGATCCATCAGGACTTCTTGGTTCAACTCTTTCATGTTTATCTTATGCCTCCGATATTTCTTGCCATTAGGCGGTAATGACGTTTACTTGTTGCGCAGCGACCTAATCCTGCCCATGGTGCGCAGAGAGTCGATGACCACAGCCAACAGCACCACGCTGCCGATCATGACCTGTTCCCAGTACTGAGAGATATTCAGCATGACGATGGCATTGGACAGCAACTGCATCAACAGTGTGCCCACCAGCGTTCCCACCACAGTGCCAACGCCACCGGCCATGGAGGTGCCGCCGATCACGGCTGCGGTGATGGAGTTCATGACCCATGTTTCGCCAATGGTAGGCTGACCGGAGTTGTAACGGCAGGCCACCATGATGCCGGCAAAGGCAGCGAAAGCACCGGACAGCAGGTACACGAGGCGGGTTCGGGACTCCACATTGATACCCACCAGACGGGATGCCGCAGAGTTGCCGCCGATGGCAAACAGTTCCCGACCAAAGGGCGTACACTTGAGAATGTAGGTCAGGATTGCTACAAAGACGATAAAAATGACAGTGGGAACAGGAACGGGACCCAGCATACCTTGACCGATGGTCAGCACCTTGCCGGTAATACCGGAAATGGTGTAGCCTTTGGAGATGACCAACACAAAGCCGTAGCCAATATTGCTGGCGGCCAACGTCACGATGAAGGGGTGGAGCTTCAGTTTGGTGATGAACAGACCGTTAATATAGCCCATGACCGCGCCGGCGATCACGCAAATCACTACGACCACCAGTGGGTTCATGCTGGTCTTTGTCATACAGAGGGCGAAGAGAATGCCGCTCAGGCAAGCAGTGGAGCCGATGGACAGGTCAATGCCGCCGATGATCAACACTAGCGTCTGGCCCAGTGCCGCTACGCCGAAGAAGGACATCTGCTTGAAAATGACGCCCACGTTATAGGCGGTCAAGAAGTTCGGTGTGGCAAAGGAAAGAACCGCGCCGAACAGAGCGATGAAGAGAAGCAAGAACAGAATCGTGGACGCGTTCTGCCCCAAAGAGAACTTTTTCTTTTCGATCATATTTTCCATATCGATTTCTCCTATTACTTGGATTCAGACAATGCGATGTTCAAAATCTCCTCCGGTGTGATGTTCTCGGCGGACACCACGGCCTTCTGCCGACCCTCGTGCATGATGAGGATGCGGTTGCAAATGTTGATCAACTCCTCCATCTCAGAGGAAACAGCCAGCACTGTCATGCCCTCATCGGCACACTTGCGTAGCAGCTTGTGGATCTCGTCCTTAGCCACCACATCAATGCCACGGGTAGGCTCGTCAATAATCAGCAGTCTGCACCCGGCCGCCAGCCACCGGGCAATGATGACCTTCTGCTGGTTGCCGCCGGAGAGCTTTGTCAGTAACCCTTCGGGAGAGGCCATCTTGACCTTTACTTGACCGCCGAACTCCACCACGGCGTCGTGCTCTTTCTTCCGATCGATGTTAGGGAAACGGAATAGCCTATCCCAGATGGCAGCAGAGAGGTTTTCGCGGATGGTGATAGTAGGCAGGATACTGAACTTCCGCCGCTCCTCCGGCACGAAGCCGACACCACTGCGAATAGACTTGCGGGGCGTGGAGTTTTTCCGCTCCTCATTACCCAACCAAATGGTGCCGCTATCGGGTCTGTGGTCACCGAAGATGGTGCTGACCAACTCGGTACGTCCCGCGCCCACAAGACCGGCAATGCCGAATATCTCGCCCCTCTTCACCTCAAAAGAGATGTTCTCAAACTCGCCCTTCCGAGTGAGGTTCTCCACCTTCAGGAACGTTTCCGCATTGGCAGGTATCTCACGCCGTAGCAGCTCGGTCTTTTCTACCTCACGACCCACCATGCCCCGAATCAACCGGGGAATGGACATTTCTTCCCGACCAAGAGTTTCCACGTGTGCGCCATCGCGCATCACCACCACACGGTCGGATATCTCGGTGACCTCATCCAAATGGTGGGATACGAAAATCACGGACTTCCCCTCTTCGCGGAACCGCTTGATCAAATCCAGCAGCTTCTCGCTCTCTTTTATGGTAAGGCAGGCAGTAGGTTCATCGAAGATCAGAATATCTGCGCCCAGGCACAGGGCTCGGGCGATCTGCACCATCTGTTGGTCGGCAACACTCATGCTCCCGACGACCTTCGTAACATCCATCTTGACGCCCAGCGAGGTTAGAACCTCCTCAGCATCCACCCGCATACGTTTCCAATCAATACTGGGTATGACCCCCGGCTTCACCTTGCGGATGCCAAGGTAAATGTTTTCCGCCGCAGAGAGCTGGGGGATCAGGTTCAGCTCCTGGGGTACCAGTCCAATGCCCAGATGTATCGCATCCGTGGGACTGTTCAGCTTCACTTCTTTACCGTCAATAGAAATAGATCCAACATCCGGCTGGATCTGACCTGAGATCACGTTAATCAGAGTGCTCTTTCCCGCACCATTTTCACCCACTAAGGAGATGATCTCGCCTCTGTCGATGTAAATGCCGACATCCACCAACGCTTTCACGCCGGGGAAGGATTTACTGACACTCTTGACTTCCAATTTATGATCTGTCATCTTCCCGCTTCCTCCAGTGGTTATTTCTGTATGCAGTGTCGCTGCCCTTTTACAGGGCAGCGACACTTTCTATACAACTGTTGATTGATCAATCCTTGTGTCGCGTTAGGATGTGGTTTGATCCACAGATCACTTATTCCAGTACTCGACGCCGTTGTCAACGCAGATCTGCTTGTACTCAGCGGAGTAGCCGTCCAGATTCTCCAGCGTGACAACGCCGAAGGGGATCTCAATATTCTGCAGGTCAATACCGTTGAAGAACTGCTGAGCCGCGATCATTACGGTGTAGTATCCCCCGTAGTAGGGGCTGTAGTCGGTGATAGCGGTGACCTGGTTGGCCTCCAGAGAGGTCTGGGAGTCATTGGTCAGGCAGTAGTCAGAGATTTTCACCTGACCGGCAGGGATCTGACCGGCGTCAATGGCAGCCTGAACAGCGATGCCGGCACCAACACCCGCAGAGCCGTCACCACCGAAGATGATGTCGATGTCGGGATACTGAGCCAAGATGGCCTCGGTCAGCTGGGTTGCCTTTTCCTTATCGTCGTTATCGGCCTGCTCGGTCACGATCTTGAAATCGGGATACTGGGAAGCCATGCGGTCACGGAAACCGCCGGAGAACAGCTTGTGGTTCTCGGCATCGGGGGAGCCGGTCAGCATGGCAGCCTTGCCAGAGGTCTTTCCGGTCTGCTGAACCAGGATGTCGGCAGCCTGCTCGCCGGAATGATACTGCGCCTCCAGAGTAGCACCCACAAAAGCATCAGCAGTGGAGCCCTCATAGTCGGTATCAAATGCGATGACCTTGATGCCCTTGGACTGCGCAGACTCCAAAATGGGCTTCACGCTCTCGCCATTGATCACCGCAATACCGATGTAATCGGGATTCAAGGCAATGGCAGCTTCCAACTTCTCGGTCTGTTCGGTGACATCGGCAGCAGTGGGAGCACTCCACACTACGTTGACCTTGTAGCCCTGCGCCTCCAACTCGGAGACAGCCTGGTTGGCTCCATCCAGCACGTAGTTGTAGAACTCGTGAACCAGCTTGGGAATCAAGACGATAGTCATTTCCTTGGCGGTGGACCCGGCACCGCCGTCATCGGTCGTGGTGTTGGGCTGCTTCTGCTCGCCGCAGGCAACCAGCGACAGACCCATGACCAGCGCAAGAATCAGAGCAAAGAGTTTTTTCATAGCAATAGATCTTCCTTTCTTTTTTTGCAGTCGTTTATCGTTAGGGATTTTACCCGAACTGCCATTCACTTGCATTTTACCTATATTTTGCCGCTTTTGGAGTTCATTTGATTTCGTTTGTGTATTTCATTATCTTTCGCTATCAAAATTTTGCCTCTTGATTTTCTCTTTCTTTGCGTATATTATAGCAATGCAATCTTTTATTTGTCAACGAGCAGTTGTCATTACCACTGTTTTTTGTGAGTTTCTACATTTTGGAGTAAAATATGTATTTCGTTTGTTTTCTTTTCATTTCAAAATGTTGACAAGCTTTCGTTCCTTTTGTAAAATTATACTACGTTAACATTTTGGCGAAACACGCACATGAGGGGGACCTGCTATGTACAAGGCGGAAAGAATGAATCAGATCCTATCTATCCTCGCCGATCAGGGCGACGTGGACGTGGGGACACTGGCCCGCCAGTTCGGCGTATCACTGGTGACCATACGGAAAGATCTAACCTATCTGGAGAGCAGCGGTCAACTGGTACGTACCCACGGCGGTGCCATCGCCGCAGCAAGCAAAACAGACACCGCGGTCGGGGAATATATGGTAGGAACCTTCGTGCCCTACGACCCAGCCAAGGAGGCCATCGGCAGAATCGCCGCCGCCTTTATCTCCGAAAACGAATGGATCTTTCTGGGCAGCGGCACCACCTGCTACTATATAGCAAAAGCATTGGTCAAGCGGAAGAACCTCAACGTCCTGACCAATAATCTGCTGGTGGCCTTTGAGCTAACGAAGAACCCACAAGCAAATCTCATCATGACCGGTGGCGAGCTGTCTCACTCCACGTTGAATCTGGGCGGAGAGATATTCGGTGCCTACATCCGGGACATTACCATCTCTAAAGCCTTTGTGGGCGTGGCTGGCATCGACCTGAACCGAGGGTATACCGTGACCACCGCAGGAGAATTCAACGTCGTCAATCTGATCCGGGAGATTTCCGACACTACCTACATCGTTGCGGACTCCAGCAAGTTCCATAAAAAGCAATTTATCCGCTACGCGGATCTGGCACAGTCTCATTCTCTGATCACTGACCGCCTACCGGATGGTGAATTTATGGAGTATTACCGGCAGCACAACATCCCCGTTTACACACCCGAAACCGTCTGATCACCAGCGGCAGTGCCGTAAGGAGGTACATCATGTCGTATTCCCAGCACTTTCTGCTTTCCAACGGACTCTCCATTCCCGCTGTGGGCTTCGGCACATGGCACATCCCGGAGGATGAGGCGGAGACCGCCGTGCGTAATGCCATCCAGGAGGGCTATCGCCTGGTGGATACCGCCGCCATCTATCGCAATGAGGCCGGTACGGGGCGGGGCATCCTTTCCTCTGGTGTTCCCCGGGAGGAACTGTTCGTCACCAGCAAGCTCTGGAACACGGAGCGCAGCTACGACAGAGCCATGCGAGCCTTCGATGAGACGATGGCGCGGCTGCAGCTGTCCTATCTGGATCTATACCTCATCCACTGGCCTGCCAACGGGCGGGAATACGAGGACTGGGACGCCGTCAACCGAGAAACGTGGTGCGCCATGATCGACCTCTACAATGCTGGCTGCGTCCGATCTATTGGCGTTTCCAATTTTCGCCCCCACCATCTCACCTCTCTACTGGAGAGCGAGGTACCCCCTATGGTGAATCAGATCAAGTATCACCCCGGCTTTATGCAGCAAGATGTGGTCACGTTCTGTCAAGAAAATGGCATCGTGGTGGAGGCCTGGTCCCCGCTGGGTCACGGTGAAAGCCTGCGGGAGCCCGTCTTGCAGCAGATCGCGGCGCAGCATGACAGCACCACCGCACAGGTAGCACTGCGATGGTGCTGCCAGCATGGCATCCTGTCCCTGCCCAAGTCCGTTCATCCGGAACGCATGGCCGCCAACCTGCAGTTCGATGGTTTTGTATTGACCGACGCGGAGATGACCGCCATTGATGCCCTGGACACCGGCGACTTTGTGGACTCGGACAACAAGGTCTTTTGAGCCTCCGGCTGCAAGTGCACAGCCATTTCCATACCTCCCAGCTTTTCCTTCCCAAAGGGGGTACCACCCACAGGTGCTACCTCTTCACCTCCCCGATACGGACACGCCGATGTCCATCAGCTCCCCTGGCGATGACCTCACAGGCAACTTTGAGCCGATGACGGGACAAATCCATGACGTCCACCACCTCCGGTATTCGGGCGACGCTAAGGGGTGTCACACCGTCATAGACAATGCTGTCATACGGTGAGGCGAAGCGCATACGCACGGTTGCAAAAGCTCTTGCACACGCTAGGGGAACATGGTATATTACAAGCAAACGGTGATTATGGGAGGCGAGAGAATATGCTAAAAGAAATGAGCTATGTATACGCTGTATATAAGGAAAAAAGCTTTTCCCGTGCCGCACAAAAACTATTCATCTCCCAGCCCGCTCTCAGCGCAATGGTAAAAAAGGCGGAGCAGGAAATCGGTGTGCTGATTTTTGACCGGAGCACCAATCCCATTTCTCTAACGACGGCAGGGAGATACTATATCAATCAGGCTAAAGAGATTCTCCGAATTCAAAACGAAATGAAAGCATACTTCCGTATTGCAGCAGAAGCAGAAGCCGGAAAACTGCGAATTGGCGGTTCGTCATTTTTCTTATCCTGTGTTTTCCCGCCTATTGTAAATGCGTTTCAGCGAAAAAACTTTGAAGTGAACACCGCATACTTCGAGCTGCGCAACACAGAATTGGTTTCAAAGCTTCCGGATGATTCCATCGACTTTTTATAGAAGTCGACGATCTGCAGGATGAACAAATCGAAAGCATCGTTCTCCAGCAGGAGCACCTCATTTTTGCCGTTCCGGCAGCGTGGTCGGTAAATGACCTCTTAGATGAGTTCCGCCTAACCGCCGAGGATGTCCATGAGCGTCGCCATTTAAGCGATGATGTCCCCGCAGTAAGCCCCTCCGCCTTTGCGGATGAGCCCTTCGTGCTTTTGCGTGAAGGCAACGATAGCTTCCTCCGAGCGATCACTATCTGCCAGAATGCAGGTTTTACACCTCAGGTTGCCATGACCGCCGACCATGTGCTTACTTCCTACTACCTCGCCGCAGAAGGACACGGCATCGCTCTTGTGCGGGATTCCATTCTGCTTTATGCGGACGTCACAGAAAAACTCTACTTCTACAAAATCGACGATTTAGCCGCTCTGCGTCCTATTTATTTTTTCTTCCGACGTCACGCGCAGCTGCCACCTGCCGCCCAGGCTTTTCTGGATTATGTACGCAAAAACAGGACGGACTGCTGACGATATTGTTTGAGAGCACATAACCGCATGGTTATGTGCTCATTTATTTTGCGTATCTGACTTATTTTTCCTCTATTTTTATAATAATTTTCAGCCATGAGCAAAACTCTAAAAGAGTAGTAATATCAATGGTTCCCGGCCATGGCTGAAACCGGAAATCACTCATATGGTATAGAAAGCGGAGCCCCATTCTGGTAAAATGAAGTTGCAAATCACACCAACCAGAAAGGGGATGGCCGCTATCTACCGACAGGAAATCATTCAGGATGTCACATTGTTCACATCCCAACGAGCCGCTGCATTCTACGGCAAGCTTTTCAGCTGTCTGGACTTCACGCTGCCCAGAGCGGCAACCGGGCGGCGGGGCTTCCCGAAGGAAGCCATGGTTTGTGCTTTTATCGTTATGAAATGCGAGGGTTTCTCACAAATCACAGATTTGACGGATTATCTGGACAACAACCGCATCATCGCCCATTACTGCGGGTTTGACATTATGAAACCGCTGCCGTCCTACTGGACGTATGACCGCTTCCTCAAAAAAATGGATAACGCTGCATTGAAAGAAATCATGGCGGCACAGGTGAAGAAACTCTATGAGCTGGGGATTGTGGATGCCTCATTTATTGGTCTGGACTCCACACCCGTTGCAGCAAATACAAAGCAGAACAACCCCAAGTCCTTTACCAAGGATAAATTTAACCCGGAAAAGCAGCCCAAAGCAGATCCTGACTGCGCCTTGTGTGTCCATTCAGCCTCCAACCAGCACAATGAGCGGCGGTATTCCTGCCGGTGTTCCCGATCATGACATATCCACCATTTTGGCGGAATTAACCGAGAATGCCTTGCTTTCTGTTACAGGCAACGAGGGCAAACGGTGCGTCTTTATCGAAATGGGAATGCGCGAGCATGCCTTGTTTGTCAGTGTCGGCGATAATGGCCCACCTTTTTTGCCGGAGATCCTTAAAACTCTCGGCTCACGGCGCAATACCTCCCGCAAGGATTCCGGAGGTAGCGGCATTGGGCTGATGACCGTGTGCAATCTTTGCAAAAAGCACCGTGCGAGCTTCTACATTCGTGTTCTCCACGGCGACATTGACTATTCAAAAGCAATTACTGTCTTATTTAATCGGCAAGGCTCTTTTTCGGTTGATGCAAGCAAAATTAAAAATGCTCCCTATGCTGATGGATTTAATGCGATTTAGTTGTCAGCAGCAGGCTGATTCAAACACTCTTGTATGGTAAGGCTCATGCTAATGCTTACCATGAAAGCTATCGATACATTTCGTGCGGCAAAAAAGTGCTCAACTTTGCATATAAAGAGCATCGATAAATCTCGTGATCTTCCCTGCGCGGTGTTAGTTAGATTTACCAAATATTGGGTGATGTTATGTGTCGGGCTTTTTTAGGCTGTAAACCGCTGTTGCGGTGTACAGCTTGAGCCCTTGCGGTAGGGCAAACGGCCTGTGACGATGCGGGACGTAGCGGCTGTGACCGCCTGCGCCGGACATTACGCAGTTCTTCACACGCAGGAGGTCACTGGTTCGAGTCCAGCAGTCTCCACCAAAAAGTTCCTGATTTCGTAAGAAATCAGGAACTTTTTTTGTTTATATCCTCAAATAGTGACGCTGCATTTTGGCGTTTTTCGCTTGACCCAAACCGTGACCCAAAAGCCGAGAGGTCAGGAAAGCACCGGAGAGGGGCGGATGGCATCATCCGTCCCTCTCCGGCTTTTTTGCGGGCTACATGGTCTGGCTGATGACGCTGCCGATGGTGTCGGCGGCGGAGCGCTTCATCCCCTCCGTGGCGTGGGTGTAGGTGCTGAGGGTAAAGCCCGCGTCGTAGTGGCCCAGTGCGCCGGACAGCGTCTTGACGTCCACGCCGTACTTGAGGGACAGCGTGGCGAAGGTGTGTCTGAGGTCGTGAAACCTGATGTGCTCCGCACCGATGGCCTTCAGGATCTTCTCATGGGTGTGCCGGAAGGAATCCGGGTCGAACATGGTGCCGGTCTTGGGCGACACGAACAGGTAGGGACTGTGTGGGTGCTTTGCGTGCTCCTCCACCAGCAGCTCCACCGCCCGCTGCGGGATGGCCAGCTTGCGGATGGAGTTGGGCGTCTTGGGCTGGCTGACCACCAGCTCACCGTTGATACGGTTTACCTGCTTGCTGACAGAGATGGTCATGTTCTCCACATCCAAGTCCGTCCACAGCAGAGCCAGCAGCTCTCCCCGCCGCAGGCCGGTGGTCAGTTCCAGATAGAAGGCTGCCAATAGACCGCGCCGCTCCGCTTCGGCTAAATATGGGCCGATCTTGTCCTCCGGCAGTATTTTCATCTCCCGCTTTTCCAGCTTTGGCAGGCGGCAGCCCTTGGCGGGATTGGTGAGAATCAACCGTTCCGCCACCGCCTGCTCCAGACAGTTGTTCAGCAGCGTGTGGATGCCCCGCACCACGCGGGTACTCAAGCCCTTGTCCTTCAGCTTGACGTGGGTATACCGCTGGATGCGTCCGGATTTTTGCAGGTCGTTGTAGAACTTCTGGATCTGGATGGTGGTTAGCTTTTCCAGCGGTGTGTTGCCCAGCTCCGGAATGATGTGGTTGTCGATGTAGTTGAGATAGTAGTCCTTGGTTTTCTCCCGCAGGCGCGGCTCGGCGTAGACCTCGTACCACAGCTTGATCCACGCGCCCAGCGTGTAGGACTTGGCGCGGCTCATGTCCAGCTTTTCAGCCTCCGCGATGGCCTGCTTGAGCTTTTCCTTGGCTTCGGATTGGGTTTTAGCGAGGACGCTTTTGTGAATAGGTTTGCCGGTGGCAGGATCATTGCCTGCGGTGTAGCGTCCCTCCCAGCGGCCATCCTTCCGCTTGCGGATGCTGCCTTCTCCGTTTGCACGTTTTTTCGGCATGGTATCAACTCCTTTTCCTGGTAGCCAACATACATACCACAAACCGACCTTAATAGCTATCGAAGACGGGCAGAGTTAAGAGAAAGTTATCAATTCCGCAGCGGGGGTATTCTTTGGTTACA
>OMCS01000483.1_pt1 | contig 20984 bp, 22 predicted proteins | sample 1674241 | NCBI WGS metagenome assembly OMCS01 (sample SAMEA103958153, study PRJEB25191) | human gut metagenome
TGCTGAATGCCTTTAATCTGGTCGTATACATTTAAGCCAGCATCTTTTGTGATTTTCTCAGCCTCTTCAATGGAGGAGATACCGTACTCATTCAATACGCTATTGATTTTATCAATTCTTCTTTCATATGATTCAAATAAAGCCATTATTTCGTTACCTCCTTATATTATTTTGCAACTTCTTCATCGGTTCTTGGGTCGATGAGTTTCACAGCATCGTCAACACGTCCATACTGACCACATGCTTTTTCGTAAGCTGTATTTGGGTCATCGCCTTTTTTGATGAAGTCAGTCATCTTACCAAGGTTTACGAATTTGTAACCGATGATCAAGTCATCTGCATCTAATGCGATAGCAGTAACATAACCCTCAGCCATCTCTAAGTAACGAGGACCCTTCTTTAAGGTACCATACATAGTACCAACCTGAGAACGAAGGCCTTTACCTAAATCTTCCAGACCAGCACCGATTGCAAGTCCATCCTCAGAGAATGCGCTCTGTGAACGACCGTATACGATCTGTAAGAACAACTCTCTCATAGCTGTGTTGATAGCATCACAAACTAAGTCTGTGTTCAGTGCTTCCATTACAGTTAAGCCAGGAAGGATCTCAGATGCCATAGCAGCAGAGTGGGTCATACCGGAACAACCGATCGTCTCTACCAATGCCTCCTGAATGATTCCTTCTTTTACATTCAGAGTCAGCTTACATGCACCCTGCTGAGGTGCACACCAGCCTACACCATGTGTAAATCCGGAAATATCCTTAACTTCTTTTGCCTGTACCCATTTTGCTTCCTCAGGAATTGGTGCACATCCATGATGTACGCCCTGAGCTACTGGACACATGTTTTCTACTTCTTGTGAATAAATCATGTTGAAACTCCTTTCAATTGTGAATATTTAAGGGTTCGGAAGCTGCTTCCAACCGAATCCCACTATGTCCTATTTTCGCATAAACCACGCAATTAGTCTATACCATTTCTTTATTTTTTTCGACTTTTTCCCTGCATTTAATTTAAACATTGCAAAAAAGCATCGACCTTCTGGGCCTCTGTCTCATACCACTTTACCTCATTTCCATTTTTTGTAATGGAAAAACACTTGGTATAAACTTCCATCACAAAGGTGTCTCCGTCGCACCGGAAAATATACTCTCGTTTCGAAGTTCCTTCTACATCTGCAGGTTTACTCTCACTTTCCGTCCCTTTATTCTCCTGAAACGAAAGTGCAAGCGTCCGTATTTCTTTTTCTTCTAAAAAGCGATCCTGTTCATATGCCATCTGGCTTTCATATAGCTGAGTTTCAAAAGATCGGCTTGGAAGCTTTGCGCTCTGCTCTGTCCCAAACGTTCCCAGTCCAAGACGGGAAGCCCCTGCCACATAATAAACCGTATCCGGGATTTCATCAAAGACTACATAATCATCCTCATAGACCGAACACTGGCTGACGGTATTGTCTTCATTATAGAGTGTATAGGTAAACTGGCTCGTCTGTTCCGAAAGAAACTCTTCCATACGAAACTGTGTCGCGATCGCATTGGAAAATGCTTTTTTCGCCCACTTGATCAGCGTGCGGTTATCAGAAATCTCATAGCGTCCATCCTGTACTTTTGAAACCTTTACCCGAATAAAATCACTCCGCTTGATGCGTTTTAAGCAGGCATCTGCCGATACATCCGTTTCCTGGTTTTCCGGCACAGATGCCTTCATTTTCTCATATTTTCGTTCCAGCTCATTATATTTTGTTTCAAGATTTTGATATGTGCCGGTAGCTTTTACCTCTTCTGAAGTAAGCTCCTTTTTTCCGCATCCATTTGCAAATAAAAGCAATATGATCAGGCATCCTGCGATCCCCGTGAGAACATTTTGTTTTTTCATAAAAACACCTCTTATTCAGAACTAACGCTCCTCTTTCGATACAATGGCATCTGCCCGTTTAAAAATGCTGTGTGCCGGCACAACTCCGCGTACGCACGATACCGGATAAATATTTGTGTGACAGCCGATCACCGTACCCGGATTCAGTACACTGTTGCAGCCAACCTCTACATAATCTCCAAGCATCGCACCGAATTTTTTCAAACCGGTTGCGATCTGCTCTTCTTTTTCCTTTACTACGACCAGTGTTTTGTCTGACTTCACATTGGAAGTGATGGAGCCTGCTCCCATATGAGCCTTGTAACCCAGGATGGAATCTCCCACATAGTTATAATGTGGAACCTGCACATGATTAAATAAGATCACGTTCTTAAGTTCTGTTGAGTTACCAACCACACAATCGTTACCAACTAACGCATTGCCACGAATAAATGCTCCTGGTCTTACTTCTGTTCGTTCCCCAATAATGCATGGACCGGCAATATAATTGTTCGGATAGATCTTTGCAGACTTGGCAATCCACACATTATTCTCTCTCTCTTCGTAGATATCCTTTGGCAGGGACTTCCCTAATTCTATAATAAAGTCCCCAATCTTAGGAAGCGCTTCCCATGGATAAGTCAATCCCTCTAATAATGGCTTTGCCAAAGTCTCCTCTAAACTATACATTTCCTGAATCGTAACCTGTTTTTCGCTCATGTCGTTATCTCCCTTCTAAGATAATCTTTATTTTTTCCATATAAATTACTACCAGACAAAACCATCTTCATCGTACTGGTTATTGTGAACTCCATACCGTCTGAATCCAATGGGATTGCAATAGTCCTATTTCATTTACCCTGACTCTATGACTTTTTTGTCTTCTTAGTTGCCGGCTTTTTATAAAACTGTGCTGCATAATCAAAATATGCCCGCAATTGGTACTGATTGTTCAATCCTTTCACCGCATCCGTCCGCTGCCGGATGAATTTCTCTAATTTCTCCATATACTCTTCTTTTGTAATCGATCCTTCTGCCACATAGGAAAGACCTTTCTCCCAGCTTGCTGTCAATTCCGGATTCAATAGCGAATTAATGGAAAATGCTACCACATCATGGATCATTTCTCCCATTAGTGTTGGTGTAATGATCTGCGTCTTCTTATTCAGATCTAAATATTTGTTATTGACTAACTTCTTGATAATCTCTGCCCTCGTTGCTGATGTTCCAATTCCACTTCCTTTGATATGTGCCCGCAGCTCCTCATCCTCGATCAACTGTCCCGCATTCTCCATTGCAAGGATCAAAGTACCGGAACTGTACCGCTTCGGTGGAGAAGTCTCTCCTTCTTTGATATCAAAGCCATTCACGGATAACTGCATTCCTTTCTTAAGCTGCATAGCTGCCTCTACCATCCCTTTGGAATACTTGCCTTCTTCATCCTCTTTGTCTTTCTGCTTGCCAAAGGAATAATTCGTAATTGGCAGATATCCCGGATCTACCAATACTTTGAAATTCGCAAATAGCTTCTCACCTCCACGATCCAGCGTAAGACCTAACTTCTGATATACAGCCGGTGGATAGAATATACTTAAGAATCTTCGCACAATCACCTCGTAGACCTTCTTCGCTGTATCATGCAGACTGCCAAAGGCATTGAGTCCCTGACCAGTCGGAATGATTGCATAATGGTCTGTGATCTGCTTATCGTTGACATATCTTGTCTTGGCAATTCCCTTATAGCTGCCACTATCTAATATATGCTGTGCGAATTCCTTCATTGCCGGAATATTACGAAGTCCTGAGATATTCTTATATATCTCCTTACTGACCGCTGTTGATAACACTCTTGCATCTGTTCTTGGATAAGTGACCATCTTCTTCTCGTAAAGTTCCTGTACAACCTGCAAGGTCTGATCCGGGCTGATCTTGAATAGTCTGGAACAGTCATTTTGCAACTCCGCAAGGTTATACAGTAACGGAGCATTCTTATTCTCTTTCTTCTTTTCTACTTTATCAATTGCGACATGCATATCCGCACTTAACTGCTCAATCAGTGCCTTGGCATCCTTCTCTTCCTTAAATCCGTTCTCCTTATAAAGCAGTGGTGAATTATAATATCTGCTGCCCTCGACTGCTTTCCACTCTGCCTCAAAGGTTCCATCTGCTAATGCCATATTACCGATTATCCGGTAAAATGGTGTCTTTACAAACTGCCGAATCTCACGCTCTCTCCGAACGATCATTCCAAGCACACATGTCATCACACGCCCCACAGAGATCACGCAACGATCTTTATTCAGATATGTCTTCACCGGATAACTGTATTTGAGAGTCAGGATACGCGAGAAATTAATTCCCATCAGATAATCTTCTTTGGCGCGCAGGTAGGCAGATGCTCCGAGATTATCATACTCTGACAGGTCTTTCGCCTCTCGGATTCCTCGTAAGATTTCTTCTTCTGTCTGGGAATCGATCCACACTCTCCGCCGCTTTTTCCCTTCCACGTGTGCTTCCTGTTCTACGAGACGGTAGACATATCCTTCGCTTCCCGGATTCCCCGAAGGATCTCTTCCTCGGTCTGGGAATCGATCCAGACCCGTTTCTTCTGCTTTGTATCCGGCACCTGTGCCATCTGATCGACCAACCGGTAAATATACTCTCCTTCCCGTCCGGAATCCGTACAGATATAGATACAGCCAACATCCTCCCGGTTCAGAAGTCCCTTCACGATATCAAACTGTTTCGCCACCCCATCAATGACTTCATACTTGAATTCTTCCGGCAGGAACGGCAATGTCTCCACACTCCATTTCTTCAGTGCAGGGTCATAGACCTCCGGATAACTCATCGTTACCAGATGTCCCACACACCAGGTCACAACTGAAGTCTCTGACTCAATGTAGCCATTCTTACTGCCGCCATTTATCTTCAGTGCCTTGGCAAATTCTCTCGCCACACTTGGCTTCTCTGCTATGTATAAATTCTTCAAATAACTTACCTTACCTTTTCTATATTCCACATATGCACACTATTTTTATTGTACCTTGAATACAGAATTTTGTAAATAGAAAGAGTGCTAGACCAATTTATTAAAGCCATCTTATCAAATACGCCCGTACCTCCACTCAATCGATCAGTTCCATCTGGCTCATATATAATATTTCTATAATGTTAGTAAATTCATAACCAACTTAACCATGATCTCTTTCTCTTCCGGATCCGATTCCGCAATCATCAATGTAATTGCCACTAGTGCTCCATCACTAATTCTTTTTTCACTATCTTTATATAGAAAATCATTTCTATCCAAAAATTCCAGAAACAGCGATGCTGCAATTCTCTTACAACCATCCGCATACGGATGATCCTTTATCATAAAATATAACAGATTAGCCGCCTTTTCTTCTAATGACGGATAGACATCTCCACCAAAGACGCTTTGATAGACGGCAGCAAGGATTCCTTCAACCTTTCCTTTTTCTTTTTCAACCCCAAACACATCAGAATGAAACGAATCTTCCATCGCATCAACCATACTCCGACAATCCGCATAGGTTATCCTGTATATCGGCTGATTGCCTTCTGGCTTTTCCAACGATTGATGATCGTATTGATCAAGCAACATTAAGGCCTCTGTGTATAAAGTTACGGCTCTCAACACATCTGCTTCTTCAACATCCAATGTACACGCTAACATTTTCGTCTGAATATCAACCGTTTTCTGTAAAGCAGCCAAACGTTTTTCATTAATTGCATATCCTTGAATAATATACTGTTTCAAGACCTTATTTGCCCATCTTCTAAACGCAATACCACGTTTTGAATTCACACGATACCCCACAGAAAGAATCATATCCAAATTATATATTTTAGGTTTTCTGCCTCCTGTACTTTTGTCGGAAATACCGACAGAAGTCCCATCCAATTCTCCAGAAGACAAAATATTAGTAATATGTTCACTTATTGTAGCATGTTTTACTTCAAATAAAGTTTCCATTTGTTTTTGTGTCACCCAAACTGTTTCTTGTTCCGGGCTTATCTGTACTTCAACATTAACATCTCCATCTGTAAATAATACAATTTCATTTTCCATCTGTACACTACTCCCCTTCCTTGAATTTTATATATCACAAAATTCCCCATATTGAGCAAATCCAACCCCTTACAGTCTAATTCCTATCGCCTATCATTTCCGATTTTACGGACATCATACCGTGAATACTACTTTTTATCAATAACTCTTTCCTCGTCAATCTTTTGACACATATAACAACACTCTTATATCAAAATACTTTCCTTCCGTAATCTCCATTATGCCATTATATTTATCTACAATCTCCTGCACATTTTTTAATCCGATACCGGAATGATGCCGTTTCTTCTTCCCTATAGGCTGCTTGTCCCCCTGCTGCTGTCTCTCCTTCTTATAGCTGTTCGTAAACTGCAGCTTAAAAATCCCCTGTTCTAATGTAATAAATCCCTTCAATACCTTCTCATCCGTTGCACCTGCTGCCTCAATCGCATTATCAAGCAGATTACCCACAACCACATTGATATCAAACAGATTCATGATATCCTCCGGAACATTTACTTTGACATCTACCTCATGTAATTGCTCTCTTGCCTTTTGAAGCAGATAATTCAGCAGACTATCCATCTCTACATTACCCGTTTTCACAATCTCCTCTGAATTACCAATATAAAGCAGCATATTACCAATATAGGATTGTATTTCACTATATTTTCCTTTCCCCGCCATGATCTGTATCTCACTAAAATGATTCTTCAGGTCATGCCGCAGCGCGGACACTCTTTTCTCATTTTGGGAAATGATCTGGATCTGATGATGGTACATCTCTATCTTTTCATTCAGAAGTTTATTCTCATGTATCTTCTTCAAAGAAAATAACAACTCATTATACAGATAGATCACTAAAAAGTTGATTAGCAACAGTCCGATACTCACAACAACGATCGGCACACCCATGACCTGCCCGCTATATATCATATACATCAGCAGGACAACACTAATAAGCGGCACCAGTACCAACGGAATATGCTGTCCCTCATCACGGGTTTTCAGAATTCTTTCTGCCACCAACTCACATATCAGATATAAAAAATCACAAAAGACAAACAAAATCTGGTTGCTCGTTCCTGCTGCATCTACATATTCCCGAAATGGAACCGTCGCTATAATATCGCATATCATATTCAGAATATAAATACTTGATGCCACCCCGATGATCTTTCGAACAGATCTTGTATAGAGCGATACAATGACCGCAACACCCACAAACGCATTAATAATATTTACCCATGCTAAGTGAAGTCCAAGATAAAATGCCGTATTGATTACATAATACACACCATATACCAAAAACAACAGCTTTGGAGACTTCTTTTCTGCAAAAAATATTCCCACAAACCGATAAACAATATACATCCGAAACAAATTGGCAATCATACAAATTATTGTCTCCATCTACATATCTCCATTCTGGAACAACCGTTGTCGCATAGCATTTCGATACGTTCTGCTGATTGTCAACACTTCCCCATTCTTCAGCTCGATCGAATCATACGAATACCTGTAAATATACTTACTGTTTACTATATATGATTGATGTATCATATAAAAAGAACCCGGCAGCCGGTTATACACATCCTTCAACTGCCCATAGAATTCTTTCACTCCATCCCGCATTTTGATCTGTATAATTCGTCCGATACTGTTAAAATAATAGATATCGTCCATAGAAACCCGGCATATGTCACGTCCCACTGTATATTCAAACTTTTCCTCTTTTCGCCCTAACAGCTTACAAGCTAACAGAAAGGCTTCCGCTATCTTCTCTTCTGAAAGCGGCTTGATCAAAAAATCCAACGGTTGCGTCTTAATCAGTGGAAATGCATACGACTCCTTGCCAGATATATAAATGATCTGCATGTCATAATCATTCATCTGCCTTCGCACAAATTCAGCAACCTCAATTCCAGACATTGACAATAGTTCAATATCTAAAAACAGAATATCTACATAATACTTATTTTGAAAATCCTTCAAAAGACTTTCTCCACTTTCCCACGCTTCCGTTTCTATCTGTATATTTTCTTCCCGTGCCTTATCCATTACACACTGTTCAATATAAGAACATATAATGGGGCTGTCATCACATATGCCCACGCGATACATCATTTCATGTTCCTTTCATTCCTGATGTCTTCTTGATTGAATTCCTATACAAATGCATTCTAAAAAAGTTACAATAAACACAGTCCCCGCAATCATCAGGATTCTCCTGTAGGTCTGTAATCTATTTCCTAATACATCATAAAATATCTCAAGTTCATCCTTACACTGGTATCTTTTCCGATCTGTCATGTTCTTCCATTGTTCGATCAATGAACTCCACATTGAAAACTGCGACCATTTTGCCGGAAGCTCAAAATGTGGTAAAACATTCAGGTAATCCGTCACATAATAACCATTATCCGTACTTATATTATGCCGGTTACACCACTGTTCCATATATTGTCCCCGATATGCCTCTTCGGCAACCGTAAGAACAACTCCACCGATCTGCTTATGTTCTACCAATGCCCAGTCACTGTTCCCTCTGTTTTGACGCTGTACGATCAACATAGATTCTCTGCTGGCAAATACCGACCGAATATAATATTCCTTCTCCTGTAGTGTCACCCTGCTTCCGATGATATCCTCATTTCCAAAAAGCTCATCAGCAAGTGTACTGCTTACCACACATCCATTCTTATCCTGTGCAGGGAGACTGGCAGAAATACCAAACATATCCTGTATCGAAAAATCTACCGTAACAACCGATGTCTCTGCTTTTCTTCCGTTCTGTTCTACCATCTGGTCTCGTTCCATCCAATAGGTTCCTACCACATAATCCTCATCTGCCATATCCTGATAATCACTCTGCTGCACACATACATATGCATAATTCTTATCCTGCTTATAAGAATCTGTCTCATCCTTATATAAGGTAAATACAATCCCTATACATACAAATGATAACACACAAATCATCCCCACTGCCATTCTTTTTTTCACATAACCACCTACTTCTCACGCACGGTATCGCCAGCTTCTAACGGTTTATTGGAATTTATAATAATTTTATCCTTTTGTGACAATGCATCACTGTCTGCCCCGGCATATTCTGCATTAGAAGTTTCTGCCTTAATCTGTACCTTAACCGCTACCAACTCCATCCCTAATAACGTCTCTTTCTCGCGGGCTACCAAAACATACTGACTTGCCGCATCGGAACGAATTGCAGAAAGTGGTATGACATATTCGTATTTATTAGAAGTATGCACCATATTAACCAATACCGAATCCCCGATTTGAAAGGAATCGCCCGCAACCTGCACATCTACCGTATACTGCCCAGAGCCATCCGTATCTTTGTATATTGCAGTAACCGTTCCTGTGGCAGATACCGTTCCATCTTGAACTGTTGCTTTATCTCCGGTTGACACATAATTTTTCTCTGCATCACTGATATGAATTTTTAATGTATATTGATCTGCCTCTTTACCCATCACAAGAGCAGCCTCATCAGAAGCCGCACATCCTACCTGTTGTCTTATCTCGGTTACCATTCCTCCAAAGGCGGCACAGACATTTCCCTCCTTTTGCACCAGTTCTTCCAGATATGCAAGTTCCTCTTCTGCCTTTGCAATCCGCAGTTCGTCTAATGAACGGGCATCCTCCGATGGATAGGAGCCTTGCAGTTTCATGCTTTTATGCTCTATCTTCTTATTCAGATATGTCTCCTCTAATTCATCCGCATTCAAACGGAACAGTGTATCTCCTTCCTGCACAAGTTCTCCCTCTGTCACACAGATCTCCTCCACCCGGATGCCTGCCGGTATATAGACCGGAACCTCCTGACTGCCAGTGACAACGGCGTCCGATATAATACTGTGTTCTATCGTTCCAGACGATGCATATTCCGTCTCCACAACCGGTGTTAACACACTGCTTGTAAACCGGGATATCACAGTACCTAACACGACTACACCAAAAAACAAACACAATACCCTTATTACAGTGCCTTTCTTCCTCATAGCTGCTCTCTCCTTCCTAATCCTCTGCCGATCCAAGCGATATACCATCTGCCAAAATATCCTTTCCTATATAAAAAATAAGCACTGACGGAATACAGCTAAACAACGCGAATGTAAATGCACGTCCGATATTTCCTTCTTCCACATTAGGCAGGTACACCGACAACGGCCACAAATATTTGTCCTTTAAGAACACAACCGGTTGTTCCACAATATTCCAATACTCCAGGAATCCCAGAATGACCGCAGAGATAATTCCTTTCCTCGCAATCGGTACTGCGATATAGAGAAATATCCGACACGCACCTGCTCCATCCATCTTCGCAGCCTCCACTACCGACATCGGAACCTGCTCAAATGAACTATACATAATAAATACCGGAAAGGTAGAAAACAACAATGGCAAAATGATCGCCCAATGTGTGTTGATCAGTTGCAGCCCATTTAATACGATGTACTGCGACAGCATCGTTACCTGAAATGGGAGTATCATGCAAAACATATATAGTGCAAAGATGCATTTACTCCATTTCTTTCTGCTTTTAGCAAGTCCCCATGCCGCAGGAGTTGCAAACAAAAGCTGTCCGATCAATATGACCACCACAATCTTTATGGAATTCCAAAATAATACATAATATTCCGGCGTGTCCAATAACAGTTCAATCACATGCTGCAGGGTAGGGTATAAGGGAAGAAAATGCCATCGGACATAACCATCGCTTTCCCGGACGACAGGCTCTAACATCTGATACAATTCTGCCTCTCCCATAAATGTTCCACAAACCAGAAACACCAGTGGAAGCATAGATAATACTGCCCCACACCATACGAGTAGCCTACATATAACATGGATTCCCCATTTACTTCTTCTCCTTAACATTCCGCTTTCCTCCTGTCATCAAATGTATCATATCCTTCCATTCTGTGAGAAGCAGAATCCGGAAAATTACAATCATTCCCAAGAATCCAAGTGCTGTCAGAACTGCCCCTGCCGTCAACTTGCTGATATCTAACTTCAGAAACCAGTTATTAAATACATGCTGTAACTGGTATATGTGCATATCCGGATAACCTCCTGCAATCAGATATAATTCCCTGAATATCTTAAAAGAATTAACCATGGATAAAATCGCTGCCACAAATGCAGTCCTCCGGATATTGGGAAGTGTAATATACCAAATACTTTTGAATTCGTCCGCACCATCCACCTTCGCCGCATCATATATTTCCTGTGGGATTGCCGACAAGCCAGAGATCCAGATCAGCATGTTATACCCAACATTCTTGAATATAAAGGTTATAACAAACAGCAGAAACACCATTCTGCCCTCTAGAAAATGAACGGACTGTAAATGCAGATGTTCTACCAGAATACCATTGATAATGCCTGCATCCGAGAATAATATCTTCCAAACAACTGCCATTGCATTGGAAGGAATTGCCATCGGAATCAAAAAAGCAAACCGGATCAAATTTCCTGTCATGCTGTACACTACAATCGACACAAACAGTGAAATCACCATCAGCAGCACTACACTCACAACAACAAACCAGAAATTGTTTTCCGCTGCTAATTGAAATGCATCATTATGAATCACCACTTCGTAATTTGTCATCCCTGCAAATGTACCGAAGCCGCCTGTGCGAAACGACCGTATTATGACATCCAGCAATGGAAAGATTACAAATGCGAGAACACCCACCAACCCTGGTACAACAAAGCGTTCCATATCCCATTTTTTCATATCTGCCGCTCCTCTCTCGATCTCTGCAAGCTATTCGCTCAGATACACTCCTAACAGATTGTGGATCGCCTGATAGGTATCTTCCATCGTGCATTTACCATCCACATAATCCGGCATCTGCTCCTTAATGATCTCCTCAACTTTTGCATCCATATGGATTGGTGATGTCAGACCTTTCAATGCCTCTATGTATTCGTTCGTATCCTCATCCGTTGTGAAATACGCCGAAAGCACATATTGGTTTCCCCCTACCTCTTCTACACCACCCGGCGTTCCCATCTGAAGCATTTCCTCATTCCTTATAGAAACCGCATTCAGATTCACAGAATTACCCTGTCTGACATGCACGCTGTCCCCGTAATACTGTTTTTGGATATCAGTAGTGAACATGTAACGGACATACTGCTCGGCCGCATCTGTTTCTTTACTGTTTGCATTTATGGAGAAAATGAGAGTCGGAATATAGAGATTTCCTTCTTCATTTTCCCATATGCGATACATATAATCCTGGTTTGCCGATTTTTCTCCATTGTCCCCCACTAGGGCATCATGCCGGATACTGTAAAACTTCCATGCCTGCACTACATTATCCATATTGAAAAATGCTATTTTCTGCCCCGAATACGCTCTATTATAAAGTGGCGTCATACACAAACTATTGATGTCCTTTCCCTGTACATAAGAACCATTCTCATTGATCCAATTCGTGATCTCCTCCTGTGTCGTACGTTCCATCTCCACATCATACAGTTCCTTAAATGCATTTAAGAATTCCTTCAGTTTATCCGCATTATAATTTCCCTCTGCATCTATAATTTCTGACGCATATAGCGGATATAGCACATCAAAAAACGCCTCCCACTCATACAGATTCAGGTCGTTGCCATAATTGGGTTTGGGCTGGTTCTGTATGTATGCAACCAGATCATCAACATCCTTTATCCCCTCTATCTCAGAAGCAGGTCCGACCAATGTAGTAAATTGTACCTTAGACGGCAACGCATAAACTCCTTCCTCTGTCTGATATGCTTCTAGTACATTTTGCAGACAGTCCGGCTCATCCTCCTGTATCCTGTTTTTCACTCCGGACAATTCCAACAACACACCGGAAGCCTCGTAATCTCGTATATTTAATCCATCCATTACGATTACATCCGGTCCCTGTCCTGCTAATAACTGCGTGTTCAATGCACTTACTGCATCCGCTACCGATATACCACTTTCATCCGCTATTCCCCATGTATAGTGAACCGTTATATCTTTGTTATTGTTCTGAAATACATCAATCATCATCTCTATGCACTCTGCATAATACAAAGAATACACGGTTATCTCTTTCTGCTGTTGTGCATCCGTCTTGCCATCCTCTCTCTTATCCGAATAGGCAACCACCTGCTTTTCATCACCAACCGAACATAATGCTATTATCTCCGGTTTCTCGTGATCTCCTCTTACAATATATCCATACAGAATGTCTGATTTTGCCTTATATGCATTATCTGTATTATCCGTAAGACAGGTTGTCTGTTGACCGGATGTATCATACAGATACAACCCATTTTCAAGTGCAATACAAAGCATTGTATCATCCGCATATTCCATCACTCTTCTGCAGCTCAAGATATCTGCGCCTAATCGTTCCTTTGTATTCTGGATATCCTCTCCATGCAACTTGGAAAATGTCATATCTGCCCCAACTTTTTCTCCGTTATCCGCATCAAAAATACGAATTCCATTATCATCCAAAACCGCTACTTCCTTTTCATTCACACAAAAATCAAGCATATTGGAAACATTTAGGGTATATAACAGATCCTTTCCGTATACCTCTATCTCTTTTCCGTCATAGATATACATTTTACCATTATTACATGCCATGTTTATAAGCTCTGTGACATCTAACGATACACTTTCTCCATTCTCCTCTTTCCATAGATTGCAGGAAATGACCATCCCTGTCTCATCAACCGTCTCATAGCCAACAAGCATATGGCCCTGCTCGTCTAACACTACACAACACAGGTTTATGTTTGCTCCCTCATCCGGAAAGGTCATGGCGATATCCTTTGTCTCCCATGTCTTTCCGTCTGTTGAAGTGTATTGACAAATCGTTTTGCTCTGCCCTGCATTATCTGTCTCTCCAAAAATATAGATCTCATTATCATATTGTGTAACTCCCAACACCCGGTTCAATTCCTCAATTGTCCCTAATGTATGTGCCTGGTATCCCAAAGTCTCTGTCTTCATTTCTTCGTTTTTTCCACAGCCAACTAACATTACAAGGCTTACCACTAAAATACACAGCCATATACCTATCTTGTAAATTCTCATAAAAACACCTCTTATTTACTGTAAATTAATCTCTGTCTGTAATTCTAGCATGAAGCTTCCGTTCCTCCAGGAGTTTGTCAAAAACAACCTCAATTTTGTCAAAAACAACAATAGATCAAAGTAGATGCAATTATGTCGCTCCTTCCGCATAAACTAAAAACCGGCAGACAACTAAGAATTTAGCCGTCTGCCAGTTAATGAATCATATACTATTTTCTGTATTTTGTTCAAATATTTCTTTTTGTTGTTTGATTTACGAACCGGCAATTCATCATACATTACATTGAAGAGTCCAGCCAGGTATTCTTTACTGTCAACGTCTTCTACTAACAACATCTCTTTTGCCCCTTCATACGGTAATTCATAAGTCGCAGTTACCATATAAGAAACTGCAGATTTTGTCGGTTTCACAAGTAACCTGTCATCATATATGCCTCCGACAATTCTGCCCCGATAATATAGGATATATTCTCCCATCATTGCACGATAATTAATTTCTTCTAAATCAGATAACTGCTCTAATATAAATTGTAAATATCCTTTGCTTGAAGCCATGTTTATCCTTCCTGCACTATTTTACAGCTTTGTTCCATTCCACTCCCGATTCGTCTGTCCATGTATCTTCTCCATCATAAATATAGACCGCATTGATACGATCCATGTAACGACCATCTGCCAGTAAATAGACCGTTGTCTCATCACCTTTTTGATTGACTATTTCTTCAACGTCGGGCCAATGATCTTTATTGGTAAATTCTTCCGTTGATGAATCTGAATCCGCCACGGACTGCCCCTCTGGAAGTTGTACTACTTCTACTATTGTCTCAATTGTTTCAACCGGAGCGTTACTCCATGGATAGGCTGCATCATCACAGCCTGCCTGTTCAAGCAGCTTTTTTGCGTCAGGGCCAAGTAATTTCTGGTATGCATCATACACAGATGCAAGTTTATTTGAAAATTCCACCTGCTCAGAGTTTCCTTTATCAGAAAGCCACGAAATAGTTTCTTTCTTAATCTCATCTGTTGTCATGCCGGTTTCAACTCCCCAGTTGAGCAAATGAGTCGCAACCTTAATAGAATTCATCCCATTTCCGGCTGTTCCCAACTGAATATCTGTATTGATTTCATCTAATACAGGCATCCGGGACGATACACATTCCAAAAACTCTCTCTTACCAGATTTTCCACCTCGCGATATTCACTTTTCCCTTCTATACGGATTACTATATTATTTTTCATGATCTGATTCTCCTTCACTTCAACTCTTGTACCAAACTTTTTATAGCTGATACAAATTCTACTTTTACCTTTTCTTTATCTGCTGCTCCATCATATATACTGTAATAAAAATGCATAACTGCATAGAATCTGACCGCTTTATCTTTAGCATCCACAATTCCCATACTTTCAAATAAATCTTTCACATAGGAAGCAGGTCCGGCAGCGAGATACTGCTGATATAAATTCTGCATTTCTTCACTGCGAAACTGTTCTATTGTCAACATCTTCCGAAACAATGATGCAAAATCATCCTCTGTCCAGTATTCAAACATAGACTTGCTGTATTCCACAAAATCATCCAGTGATACTGTCTCATACTTTTCAGGCATATTCTCTTTATTCTCTTCCGGCATATCATATTCTGATGCCTGTTCGCCATCCTGCTGTTCCATACGCTGCACAATACAGTCAAAAATATCTCTCTTACTTTTATAGTGTCTGTATAATGCCCCTTTTGTCATGTCAAGCTCTCCTGCTATCTGGCTGACGGAGACAGCTTCGTAACCATCTCTGGCGAACAGATGCAGTGCTACCATTAATATCTCTTCTTTTCTATTACCCATACTTATAACCTCCAAGCTTCAAAAAATAAACGACCGTTTACATGCATATAATAGTAAACGGTCGTTTATTTATCAAGACTTTTCTTTTTGCCTATACTACCTCTTTTTATAAACCAACAGCTCCGGATTTTCGCCATCCTTCTCATATGTACATACCAGAATAAAATCCATACCTGCCAGAATACCGAAGCACCTGTCTCCTCCAAATTCAGACTCCAGTCGATTCCCCAGATAGGTTTTCTGGTCATCCAAAAATTTCACTTTTTGTCCATTAGGCAGCGTATATTCCAGATTCACATATTTCCCCACAAGTGCATTTAGTTTATCCACCCTTGGAAGTCCATCTATATGCAGATCATTTATTTCTTTTATCAATTGCTTTTTAAGTTCATCAAACTGTCCATTATCGCTGAGTTCATCATACCTTTTCCAGTAATCTAACTTGGGAAGCACTTCTTTCAAATAAGAGCGTGCCTGCTCTTCGGAAAATTTTCATTTACCATATTCTTTACACACACATCTATCAGTTCATCCATATTGTTATAGGTGTAAGTTCCATCTGCATAACACCATTTACAATAATTCTCATTCATTGAACCATCTTTGTCACATCCCAGTATGGAATCATCTTCCATTGGCATTCCACAGCACTGACAAATCAGCTTTCTGGGTTCTCCCAAGAGAGTATTGATCGAGACATCAAATTCTTTGGATAAAAGCTTAAGTGTATCGGTATTGGGAACCGTATCTCCATTTTCCCAACGTGATACTGCCTGCCTTGTAACCATGATCTTATCTGCCAGCTCGTCTTGTGACATTCCTCTTTCCGTACGAAGCTTCAAAATAATATTTTTTGTTTCCATCGTCGTCACCTCCATAACCATATCATATAGATAAATCCATGTTCTGAAAAGCAACCTGTTGTTGCCATGCCAATCTATACCCGAAATATCACTCCCGAAAAACAAACGGTCGCCTACCTTCTGTTCAGTAAACGACCGATTGTTTTACACGACTATTCTATTTTATAATCCGAGTGTACGTGTGCCATATCCACTTACATCAGCTTACGGAACATCTCCTCAAACTGCTCTAAGCTTGCCGGTCTAGGGTTGCCCGGTGCACATGCATCTGCAGCAGCAGATTCACATAAGAACGGAAGATCCTCTTCTTTCAGCTTCTCTAACTTTGTAGGAATTCCAACATCGATAGATAACTGTTGTACTGCATCAATGGCTGCCTGTCTGTATGTAGCCTGATCCATACCTGTCGTATCAATTCCAAATGCCTCTGCAATGGATCTATACTTCTCACCTGTATACTCCTTGTTGAACTCCATTACGATCGGAAGCATCATCGCACAGGCTACACCATGTGGTGTATCATATACTGCACCAAGTGTATGTGCCATGGAATGTGCGATTCCAAGTCCTACATTGGAATATGCCATAGCGGTTACATACTGTGCAAGTGCCATACCCTCACGGCCATCCGGATCATTCTCCACTGCTTTTCTCAAATTGGCTGCGATCAGTTTGATCGCCTCTAAGTCCAGACAATCGGATAATTCCCACGCACCTGCTGTTGTATAACCTTCAATCGCATGTGTCAGAGCATCCATACCTGTCGATGCAGTCAATCCCTTTGGCATGGATGCCATCATATCCGGATCAACAACCGCCACATCCGGGATATCGTTCGGATCAACACATACGAATTTACGTTTCTTCTCTACATCCGTAATTACATAATTGATTGTTGATTCTGCACCGGTACCACCGGTTGTAGGTACTGCGATCGTAAATACAGTTCTCTTCTTTGTCGGTGCAACACCCTCTAACGAACGAACATCTGCAAATTCAGGATTGTTGATAATAATACCGATTGCTTTTCCTGTATCCATGGAGGAACCACCACCGATCGTAATCATAAAATCAGCACCGGATGTCTTATATGCATCTACACCGTGCAACACATTCTCAATCGTTGGATTAGGCTTGATATCAGAATATAATTCATATTCTATGCCATTCTCCTTCAGCAGGTCGGTAACCTTTGCTGTTACTCCAAACTTCACCAGATCCGGATCCGAAGCTACGAATGCTTTCTTAAATCCCTTTGAGTTCACAATTCCCGGAATCTCTTTAATTGCTCCGTGCCCATGATAAGAAATTCCATTCAATACAAAACGATTCACTGCCATAATTCTGTCTCCTTTCATATCAACCACTCGTACTGCCCTTACACCCTGTATGCGAAAGCATAACATATGTATAAATTGCATAACGAATCAACTTATTGTGCAAAATATTATAACACATTTCACAAAATATAGCAATTCTAAGAAAAGAGAAATTGCACATTCTTAAGAATCATGCCTCTACCAATATTCATTTTACCGTGGTAATTCAACTCTATATATGATATTATTATTCCAAATTGTAAACACTATTTTAATATTAACATATGATAATCAATGAATGAAAGGCTTGGTGTGTATTATGGCATATGAAGATTATATAAAAGCGCAGAAAATGGGATTAAAAGCATTCAAAGCTGCTACCTCCCACGGACAATATCCATATCTTCCGGTATTAGATGAGATCCTGTCGCATGCCGATATTGAATGTGAAGTATCCTTAGGCGTGATGAATATTCCACTGAATCAGGTTGTTGGAACCAGTACCTTTGGAAGAACGCAGGCATTTGCTTCAAACTTCATGCCGTTATTAGATTATGGCAGTGAATTCTCCGTTAAATGGTCCTGCTTAGTAGATGCACAGATTGAAGAGGGAATTCATGATGCGATCAAAGTATATGAATACATGAACAAATATTATGTGGTGGAAGGCAACAAGCGTGTCAGCGTATTAAAATATTTTAACTCACCAACCATTGCCGCAGAAGTCACCCGTAAAGTACCAAAACGGAGTGATGATCCTGATATTCAGATTTATTATGAATTCATGGATTTCTTCAAATTAACGAAGATTAACTACCTGCAATTTTCCAAACTTGGCAGTTATCCGAAGTTACTTACTTTAGTTGGCAAAAATAATACTGATATCTGGACAGATGACGAATGTATGGATTTCTCGTCTTTCCATACTGCATTTTATAAAGCATTTAAAGAAAAAGGCGGTAACAAATTAGATAACATTACCTGTGGTGATGCACTGCTGTTCTATCTGACCTTGTATCCATATCAGGAAGCAAAGGATGTGCTCAGTTCCGAGATTAAGACAAATTTAGACAAGATCTGGCCGGAGATCTTACTTCAGGGCGAAGATGATACCGTAGAACTTCTTATGAATCCGACTGAAGAAACAAAGATCATGACTTCCGTTCTGAGCAAGATTTCAACAAAAAAGAAAAAAGTTGCCTTTGTCTATGATAAAGATCCTTCCACTTCCGACTGGATCTACGGCCACGAACTTGGTCGTCTGCATCTTGAAGAAACATTGGGTGAGATCATCGAAACACATGCGTACATCACCAATGGGGTCAATGATAATGCTGAGAATATTCTGGAAGAAATATGCAACGACGGATGTGACATTATCTTTACAGTTACCCCACGTCTTATCAAAGCCTGTCTGAAGGTTGCCGTTGCACATCCGGAAGTAAAGATATTAAACTGTGCGCTCAATTCCTCTCACACGGCTGTCCGGACTTACTATACCAGAATGTATGAAGCCAAATTCCTGACGGGTATGATTGCCGGTGCTATGTGTAATAATGATAAGATTGGCTATGTTGCGGATTATCCTATTTACGGAATTGCTGCCAATATCAATGCGTTTGCTCTGGGTGCCCAAATGGTCAATCCGCGTGCAACCGTATATCTGGCATGGTCAACCATGAAGAATTTTGATGTAACAGAGTATTTCAAAGAACGTGGCATCACATACATCTCTGCACAGGATATGATCACTCCGCAAAGTGACAACCGGCAGTTTGGATTATTTGTTGAAAAAAATGACACAAAGAAGAATCTTGCAATGAGTATTTATCATTGGGGTGCTTTTTACGAAGAACTGATCAACAGCATTATGCGCGGTTCCTGGAAAGTAGAAGACTCCGGAGATACCAAAGCGCTCAATTACTGGTGGGGCTTATCTGCCGGAGTTATCGACGTAATCTGTTCGAATAATCTACCAATCGGGATTACCAAACTGATCAATCTTATGAAGCACAATATCTCCTCCGGTATGTTCCATCCATTTATTGGTCCAATCACAGACCAGGAAGGAACCTTGCGCTGCGAAGAGAATGATCTTCTCTCTCCTGAAGCGATTATGACAATGGACTGGCTTGTACCAAATGTAACCGGCACAATTCCTACGATTGATGAATTGGTCGATGAGGCAAAACCTGTTGTAGAATTGCGCGGTCTGGATACAACAACGGAGAAGGGAGGAACATCTTTGCTATGAATATACTTGTACTTGCAGATGAAGAGTCCAAGTACTTATGGGACTATTTTGAAAAGAGTAAACTAGACGGAGTCGATCTGATCATATCCTGCGGTGACTTAAACCCACAATATTTATCCTTTTTGGCAACCTTCGCCAAAGTGCCAATTCTATATGTGCATGGTAATCATGATGCAATCTATGAAACAACACCTCCTGACGGCTGCATCTGTATTGATGATGACCTGTACGTATATAACGGCATCCGGATTCTAGGTCTTGGCGGCTCCCAATGCTATAACTTTGGAGCCTACCAGTACAGCGAAAAAGAAATGCGTTCCCGTATCTTCAAATTACGCCGCAAATTGCGCAAATACGGAGGCTTTGACATATTAGTCACCCATGCCCCTGCCCTTGAATTAAATGATGGTGAAGATCTTCCTCATAAAGGTTTCCAGGCATTTCGCGATCTGTTAGACAAATATAAACCAAAGTATTTTCTGCATGGGCATGTGCACCTTACATATAACTGGCAGCAACAACGCATATGCACCTATAACGATACCACAACGGTTATCAATGCATATGAACGCTACCTTTTCGAATACAAATAATCCATATACCCTTGCACAGTGTAAGTAACGGACGTGCGAAATATTCAGGGTATAGTGTCAGTTGTATAGATGCAA